>ENA-OPRT01000490-OPRT01000490.1-human-gut-metagenome-genome-assembly--contig:-NODE-490-length-20138-cov-6.559578_pt1 | contig 20138 bp, 18 predicted proteins | sample MGYA00241895_ERZ501884 | MGnify/ENA primary metagenome ERZ501884 (study PRJEB25962, sample SAMEA2042225) | human gut metagenome | biome: human gut; feature: human-associated habitat; material: faeces...
GAAGTCGTAACAAGGTAGCCGTATCGGAAGGTGCGGCTGGATCACCTCCTTTCTAGGGATACGAGAGGGGTATATAAGCTACGGCTTATGTATCGCTCCATCTTTAGGTCGGCACTAAGGCGGGGGGGCGTTGTATTGTTTAGTTTTGAAAGGTCAATCCTTTCAGCTGTACCTTGACAACTACAAGAAAACGTAAGAAAAAGGATCTCTAAGAACGAGAGATCCAACCTTAGAAACTCAAAGAAGGCAAGTTAAGTAAGAAAGGGCGTACGGCGGATGCCTGGGCCATATCAGCCGACGAAGGACGCGATAAGCTGCGAAAAGCTGCGGGGAGGTGCAAGTAACCGGAGAGCCGCAGATATCCGAATGGGGAAACCCGGCAGTAGGAGTACTGTCACCTCTCGGACGAGAGGAGGGCACCCGGTGAACTGAAACATCTAAGTAGCCGGAGGAAAAGGAATCAACAGAGATGCCCCCAGTAGCGGCGAGCGAAAAGGGCGGAGCCCAAACCGGGGCGGGAAACCGCGCCGGGGTAGAGGACTACCGAAAGACAGCAGGATGAAGTCGAAGCAGGTGGGAACCTGCGCCGCAGACGGTGAGAGCCCGGTAGACGTAAAGAGAGCTGAGGGGTAGGATCCGGAGTACCACGGGGCACGAGGAACCTTGTGGGAAGCAGGGGGGACCACCCTCCAAGGCGAAATACTGATATGGACCGATAGCGCAGAGTACCGTGAGGGAACGGTGAAAAGAACCCCGGGAGGGGAATGAAAGAGAACCTGAAACCGTATGTCTACAAGCAGTCGAAGCACGATGCAGGTGCGACGGCGTGCCTATTGAAGAATGAACCGGCGAGTTATTTTTTTCGGCGAGGTTAAGCGGCAGACGCGGAGCCGAAGCGAAAGCGAGTCTGAAGAGGGCGCGAAGTCGAAAGGAATAGACCCGAAACCACAGTGATCTATCCATGCCCAGGTTGAAGCACAGGTAAAAATGTGTGGAGGACCGAACCAGTGAGCGTTGAAAAGCTTTTGGATGAGGTGTGGATAGGGGTGAAATGCCAATCGAACGTGGAGATAGCTGGTTCTCCCCGAAATAGCTTTAGGGCTAGCCTCATGAAAAGAGTACAGGCGGTAGAGCACTGAACAGGGAAGGGGCCGAGCGGTTACCGAACCTAATCAAACTGCGAATGGCTGTACTTATGCATGGGAGTCAGACTGCGAGTGATAAGACCCGCAGTCAAGAGGGAAACAGCCCAGACCAACAGCTAAGGTCCCGAATGCCGTACTAAGTGGCAAAGGAGGTGGCGTTTCGAAAACAACCAGGATGTTGGCTCAGAAGCAGCCATCATTAAAAGAGTGCGTAATAGCTCACTGGTCGAGAGACGCGGCGCCGAAGATGACCGGGGCTAAAGTACGGAACCGAAGCTTTGGCATGTATGGAGACATACATGGGTAGGGGAGCGTTCCTGCGTGGGAGAAGCCTGACCGGAAGGACAGGTGGACAGGCAGGAAGCGAGAATGCCGGTATGAGTAGCGAAAAGAAAGGTGGGAATCCTTTCCACCGAAAGCCTAAGGGTTCCTGGGCAACGATCGTCGACCCAGGGTAAGTCGGGGCCTAATCCGAGGCGCAGACGCATAGGAGATGGACAACAGGTTGAAATTCCTGTACCGACACCGTCCGATAGAGCGAGGGAGTGACACAAGAAGGAACGTTCGCATGCGAATGGAAGAGCATGTCCAAGCCGGTAGGTGGCGTATCAGGCAAATCCGGTACGCCGAAAGCCGAGAGGTGATGGGGAGGCTGTAGGGATACAGAGGAAGGAACGGGGACTCAATTGTCAAGAAAAGCTTCTAGCGAGGACGGTGGCGCCCGTACCGAAACCGACACAGGTAGGCAGGACGAGAATTCTAAGGTGCGCGGGAAACCCCTCGTTAAGGAACTCGGCAAAATGTATCCGTAACTTCGGGAAAAGGATAACCCAGAGTAGGTGAAGGGCAGAAACGGCCGGAGCCGAAATGGGTGGCACAAGAGAGGCCCAAGCGACTGTTTAGCACAAACACAGGCGTCTGCGAAAGAGAAATCTGAAGTATAGATGCTGACACCTGCCCGGTGCTGGAAGGTTAAGAGGACGTGTGAGCCGCAAGGCGAAGCAGAGAATTGAAGCCCCAGTAAACGGCGGCCGTAACTATAACGGTCCTAAGGTAGCGAAATTCCTTGTCGGGTAAGTTCCGACCCGCACGAAAGGTGTAACGATTTGGGCACTGTCTCAACGAGGGACCCGGTGAAATTGAAGTACCTGTGAAGATGCAGGTTACCCGCGACTGGACAGAAAGACCCCATGGAGCTTTACTGCAACCTAAGATTGAATTTAGTTATTGAATGTACAGGATAGGTGGGAGACGTAGAGACTAGGGCGCCAGTCTTAGTGGAGTCATTGTTGGGATACCACCCTTTCCATAATTGAATTCTAACGGGGAGACTAACACCCTCCCGGACAGTCTTAGGCGGGCAGTTTGACTGGGGCGGTCGCCTCCGAAAATGTAACGGAGGCGCCCAAAGGTTCCCTCAGAGCGGACGGAAATCGCTCGAAGAGTGTAAAGGCAGAAGGGAGCTTGACTGCGAGACGGACAGGTCGAGCAGGGACGAAAGTCGGGCTTAGTGATCCGGTGGTGCCGAGTGGAAGGGCCATCGCTCAACGGATAAAAGCTACCCTGGGGATAACAGGCTAATCTCTCCCAAGAGTCCATATCGACGGGGAGGTTTGGCACCTCGATGTCGGCTCATCACATCCTGGGGCTGAAGTAGGTCCCAAGGGTTGGGCTGTTCGCCCATTAAAGTGGTACGCGAGCTGGGTTCAGAACGTCGTGAGACAGTTCGGTCCCTATCCATCGCGGGCGGAAGAAACTTGAAAGGGGCTGCTCCCAGTACGAGAGGACCGGAGTGGACGAACCGCTGGTGTATCGGTTATGCCGCCAGGCGTACAGCCGAGTAGCTACGTTCGGGACGGATAAACGCTGAAAGCATCTAAGCGTGAACCCGGCCTAAAGATGAGGTTTCTCCTTGCAAGACAAGTAAGGCCCCATGAAGACGACATGGTAGATAGGCCGGGAGTGGAAGTGCAGCGATGCATGGAGCGGACCGGTACTAATAGGCCGAGGACTTAACTTAAGAGAAAGAGGATAAGGGGCTTACGTTTTCTGTAGTTGTCAGGGCACAGGGCTCTGAAGATTCAGTGGCGATGGCTGCAGGGGTCCACCTGTTCCCATACCGAACACAGCCGTTAAGCCTGCAAACGCCGAACGTACTTGGGGGGAGACCCCCCGGGAGGATAGGAAGCCGCTGATTGAGAGGAAAAGGACTTGCGCGTGGGCGCGGGTCCTTTTTCCATTACGGCGGTATCTTATCGGCGTATTTTTATTTTGCATCCAACCGTTCAGATACGATCTTTAATTTGAAACTTATAATATATGTTTTGTTCCCTTGCACCACAGTCAAAGATAAATCTCCGTTTCTCTTTTTGTTTTCGTGCCGGAAGTCTTGATGTATAATAAAAAGCAACTTACATAATCAGGAAAGAGGAGAGGAGTAAGCATGGGCTTAAAAGAAGTACAGGAAAGTGACGTATTAAAATTTTCTCCCTGTACGGACATTTCGTATGTGGCTTACAGGGCGGATACGGGTGCAGAAAGCGTACAGGGACCTTTGTCGGAAGAAACGATGGTGCCTGTATGGATAAACGGCGTAGAAAAGGGAATACTCATTGCCTCGCCTCAGGATATATATCATTTGGCCATCGGCTATGTTCTTGCCGAAGGTTTAATTCCCGCATATGCGGATATTGAGTCCGTAACCGTCGAAGGCGACAGAGTGAATGTGAAGACGACGAAAGAAGCTCATCCTATACCGGCCCCTTGTCCCGACTGGTTAGGAACGGTTCGTGCCGATGAAATTTGCAGTTACGGCGGCTTACTGGATTCCCTGTCGGCGGCTCATCATGCGTCTCACGGCATTCATGAAGGGGCCTTGGTAAGAAAGGGTGAAGTCCTCGCCTATGCCGAAGACATCGGGCGCCATAATGTACTGGATCGTCTGCGCGGCATTATAGAAGACAAGGGCATAAACGTTTCCGATGTGATGCTTATTTTCAGCGGTCGCGTGCCACAGTCGGTTATTTCCAAGGTACACGGTATGGGCGTGCATTTAATCGCCTCCCGCGCCTTGCCATCCGTCTTGGGCCTGAAATTGGCAGATGAATACGGCATTACGGTTGTTTGCGGGCTGCGCCCCGACTCATTTCGCCTTTATACGCATAAGGAACGAGTATCCTTTTAACGGGAACCGACGCGTTAAGAATGAAAAACAGGGAGTAACGTATTCGTTACTCCCTGTTTTTCATTTATTTATTTCACTGTCAGTAAAACGGTACGGACTGTCATGCCTGCTGCGGCAGGCGGTGCGCCCTTAGGAATAAAGGCGAGGGCGTTGGCCTTGGACGGGCCTAATAAGGAGCCGGCCGTGGCCCGCGAAAGGGGAGAAAAGGTTGGCATGCCGTCTATAAAGCAAACGGTGCCTTGGACAAAACGGTCTACCGGATTGTTTTTATGTAATCCTTCTGCCATGCGGCAATTTACTTCCGGCAAGGTTACGTCCTTTTCGCCGCGCAGGCGCCGCAAGACGGGTAGGGCAATAAGGTGGAAGGCGTTAAAGGCCGCTGACGGATTGCCTGACAAGCCGAGAACAGGGATAATTTTGTCTTTCCTTTCTATGGCACCGCCGAATGAAGCTGAACCGGGCCGCATAGTAATGCGGTCATACAGTTTTTTGGCACCGATGCGTTCGTATATATGCGGCATGGAATCGAAGAGGCCTACAGATACTCCGCCTGTACTGATGATAACATCGGCTTCGAGCGAAGCTGAAAAAATACGAGCGATTTCCTCTTCCGTTTCGTCCGAGTTGTCGGTCACGTGCATATAGCCCGTCTGGCCGAAACCGTATTCGCGTAAGAGACCGGCGAATAAATAGGCGTTGGAATTGTAAATCTGAGCGCCGTTACGAGCTTTGGCGGGCATGACGAGTTCGCGGCCCGACGTGATAAAGAGGACGTGCAGGTCTTTGTATACCGTAAGGTCCGTGCGGCCCAGACCGACGGCGGCGGACATGGCGCCTGCGGTCAGAACGGAGCCTGCCGTGAGAATCGGGTCTCCCGGGGAGCATTCTTCGCCTATGGGAATGACATTATCTCCCTGATGTACGGCGCCTTTTATCTCAATGGTCTTGTCATTGACGGCATTTACACTTTCCTGCATGACGACGGTATCGCAGCCGTCGGGAAGGGCACCGCCGGTCATGAGGCGCACGGCCTCGCCTTTTTCTACGCTTTTGGCATATACTTCGCCGGCCCCGAGTGTGGCGAGGACCGTATATTCCGTACGGCCTTCTTCAAAGTGGATAGCGTATCCGTCGAAGGGTGATTTACGAAAGGGCGGGTAGGGTTCGACGGCATGTACGTCTTCGGCGAGAATTCGCCCCAATGCAATGTCGGGACGGATGGATTCCGTCCCGACAGTTGCGTGGTTCAGTACGTCCGCCCACATACGATTTACTTCTGTTACTGATAGGGGAATCATAGGATGAACCTTTCTGTGTTATGTTGTGGGTGCGGTTGCAGCCGCTTTTTTGGCTTCCATTGCAGCTTTGGCTTTAGCAGCGGCTTCAGCCGGATCGAAGAGAGTGAATACTTCTGTGGGACATGCTTCGATACAGGCAGGTACGCCTGATTCCGTGTCTCTGCATAAGTCGCATTTGAACGCCACTTGGCGGAACGGCCGGCCTTTTGTATCGCCATGATAGATGCGCATCATCGTGATAGCCTTGAACGGACAGGCTTTCGCGCATTTGCCGCAGCCTTTGCAGATATCCTGGTCGAGGATCACCATATCTTCACCCATAGAGATCGCGTTGAAAGGGCATGCTTCCATGCATTTGGGTTTCGGGCATTGATGGCACTGAACCGGTTTTGTTACAGTATCCGTGATTTGAATCTGGACGCGCGGTGTAAAGTCATAGCTGTCCGGGTCCATTGCAAATACGTTTTTTTCCGTGTGGTTTACAACACACGCGACCATGCAGGTACGGCAACCGATACAGAGCATAGGATCTGATTTGATAAATTTATTCATTAGATGCCGCCTCCGTTTCTTCCAAGATGCCCATCTGCCGTCGGATTTCCGTGTAGCGATTGATAACTTCCTGTTCAGCGGCTTTTTGATCGTCTATTTTTTCAACGCGGCAGGCGCAGTATTTGAATTCCGGCGTGTTACTTTTCGGGTCGAGTTTCGCATTGGTTAATTCATTGCATGCACCTATCCACCATTGGTAGGTCATATAAGTTGCGCCTTTGGAAACGCGGCCTGTAGGCAGGCAACGGGTGATTGTCTCACCGCGCGGCGAAAAAACTCGGACCAGTTCGCCGTCTTTGATACCGAGCGCTTCACAGTCTTCCGGGTTCATTTGAATAAAGCCCGGTTCATCAGCTAAAGAACGGAGAAGGCGACAGTTTCCGGTCATTGTACGGACGGAATAATGGCCTACTTCACGGACTGTCGACAGGGACAGAGGGTATTCCGCCGTTTCTTTTTCCTTTACCGGTGTGAAGGGGAAGAAGAAGAAACGACCTTTACCGTCAGGTTTATTAAAGACCGCATCCTTGTGGAGATATTGTGTACCCTTGTCTTCCGGATCCGCAGAATAGCACGGCCATTGGATGCCGTAGTTGGCTTCCAGTTTTTCGTACGTAGCGCCCGTATACTTCGGTGCGAGCGAGATCATTTCATTCCAGATTTCTTCCGTATTGTTGTAATGCATGGGATACCCCATCGCCGTTGCAATGAGACAGAGAATTTCCCAGTCCGTTTTTAAATTCGGATCCGGTTCGACGAGTTTGTGGACGCGCTGGAAGCGGCGGTCGCAGGAAGAATAGACGGCCTCATGTTCGCCCCAGGCTGTGGCAGGCAAGATAACATCCGCATATTCGCTGGTTTTATTGAAGAAAATATCCTGTATGACGACGAGGTCGATTTTTGACAGGGTTTCGCGGATTTCCGGCAAGTCCGGATCGGATTGAGCGGGGTCTTCACCGATAATGTAGTAGGCGTGAATTTGTTTTTTAGAATCCGACTCACGGAGTACTTTGTCGGGGACATGTGTTAAAGGTGAACCGTTTTTGTCGGAGAGCTTAACACCCCAGGCTTTTTCAAACTTGGCGCGGACTTCGGGATCCGTGACTTTCTGGTAGCCCGGATATACGTTCGGCAACACACCCATATCACACGTACCCTGTACGTTATTCTGGCCGCGGACCGGGCCGACACCCGTCGCGTAATGACCGAAGTTGCCCGTCATCAGAGCGAGATTGGAACAGCCGATAACACATTCCACGCCTTGGGAAAATTGTGTAACGCCCATGCCCCATGTCGTCATTGTATGCTTAGATGAGGCAAAGAGCCGGGCGGCTTTACGCACATCTTCCGGATTGAGCCGTGTCTGTTCGGCCACTGCCTCGGGGGCGTATTTAGGATCGGCGATTTCCCGTGCATATTCTTCAAAGCCCACGGTATGAGCCTCAATAAATTCATGGTCTACCAGGTCTTCCGTAACCATGACATGTGCCATGGAACAGAGGAAGAGCATGTTCGTGCCGCCCTTGATTTGCAAGAAAATATCCGCAATGCGGGCCGTTTCCGTTTTACGGGGATCGACACAAATAATCTTTGCGCCTTTTTTCTTAGCCCGTACGATGCGGCGGGCTACAAGAGGATGCGACGTAGCCGCATTATATCCCATATTGAAGATAACTTCCGCATCTTCCAGTTCGGGCACACTGTAAGACATCGCGCCTTCACCTAATGTTTCGCCGAGCCCGGCGACAGAAGGAGCGTGTCAGATACGTGCGCAGTGATCGACGTTGTTTGTCCCGACGACTGCGCGCATGAATTTTTGTGTCAAATAGCCGACTTCATTTCCCGGGCCTCTGGCGGAGCCAGCGCCCATAACGGAGTCGGGGCCGTATTCTTTAATAATGGCCTTGAGCCGCTCAGCCGTGTAACGGACGGCTTCTTCCCAGGATGCGGGTTCCAAGGGAGTTCCCTTGCCGCCCCGGCGAATTAAAGGGGTACGAATCCGTTTTGTTAAAATTTGGGGGTCATTTAAGTAATCCCAACCGTACAACCCTTTTAGACAGAGACGGCCGTCATTGTTAACGCCGTGAGGCGACCCTTTTGCTTCAATGACTTTATTGTTTTCCCTGTCTACAGTGACATCGATGAGACAGCCTGTCCCACAATAAGGACAGACGGTGGTAATCGTTTCATAGGACATCGTATAATTCACCTCTTTTAATCAATGTAGTCATATGGGATTGTTTTTAAATGGCGCTCCGAGATATGCAAGATAATAATTCTTACCGGTTATGCACATATCTTCGAATAATTTTATTGTACACTTAATATTCTCAATATGCAAACGGAAAAGACGGAAAAATTTACGGAGGGGCTGTATTTGATACAGTTGTTAAAGAAAAATCCGTAACATCTTAATGCCGGACATGCATAAAACGTTTAATATATTTATAAAGCGGCTGTATATTGTTGACTTCAAATCTGCGGATATAGTCGCATTTTTCCGGAAACTGCCGCGATATGACCGCAAGTATCTGTTTTGCATTATGCCGTGCCGGAATTATTTCTGTTGAGCCGAGAATTCGAATGGTTGGGAAAACGGCATGATCACGGGTTTCAATAAATACCACGTCGACATCCATTTCTTCGGCTGCCGCGGCCAGGAGATTTCGTTTATCCGCCGCTTTACTGTCAACAGACGGAACAATACGGGTTTCCTTAGCTCCGGCTTTTTTTGCGAGATCCGTGTCGCTTCCTTCTTTATTCCCGTATATGCGGTGATGCGTGCTTTTTACATAGCCGACAGAATACCCTTCCCGTGTGAGCTGTCCGATTAAAGCTGTAATCAGCCGGGTTTTTCCCGCTCCCGATGAGGCGGCGCAAATGGAAAACAGCGGGACTTTACGCATGCTGTTCGTGTCGTATGCCAAAGCTTCCTTATATGCGACGGGCGTATTCATATTGACGTATTGCCGTGCATGCGCGCTTTCGTCAATATATACGACTTTTTTATCCGCATAGATATGTCGTACACGATAATTTCCGGCTGCTAAGGCCGTGAGAATTTTTTTGTAAATACGGCCTGAGTAAATTGCGCTCAGCGGTTCTTCTTTGCCGTTTACAAGGGGAATGACGGCATCCGCATCCTTCGTCATATGAGCGGACAGAAGTCGATTGACGGCTGAAAAATCATAAAACGGAAGGTCGACGGAAAGCACGAGCCATTTGGTTGTTTTATGCATGTGCATAGCCGCTTCCATGCCGCCGAGCGGGCCTCTCTCCGTAAAGGTGTCGGCAACGACAAAAACAGTTCGCTTTGTACCGTCCGGCAAAGTCCAGGTGTATTCTATATCGCTCTCCCGTCGCTTGCCTGTCGTCGCGACGACAGTCCCGGGCAGATCCGAAAGATCAAGCTCTCTGTTAATGGAAATAATCGTATTTTTAAACGGGAAGACTATGCTTCTTTGCAGCAGAGAGGTTAAACTTGTCGTTCCGCGCCAGGGCAGTTTTGATTTATCGCAACCCATACGGCTGCTTTTTCCGCCTGCCAGAATGAGAAGAGACAGTAGATTTTTATCGGGGATCAATACCATTTTGAAGGGCTCCTTATACTTTTTAAGAAAATCCTAACACATTATTGTGGGAATGCAAAAAAAAGATATATTTAATTAAGTCTTGACGGCACAATTGAAGAGAGTATACTGATAACGAACATTCATACGAGATATGCAGATAATTAATAAGTACTGCAATCGTATGAATAAAGGAGGAATTTTTATGCTATCACCGGCAGATGTTGCGGCCAAGTTTGACGGAATCGGACAGGGAAAAGCCGATTTATGTATTCATCAGGCGGTCCTTTTGGGAATTTTAGCAGGTATGTATATCGCTTTGGCGGCAGTGGGGGCCAATACGGGCGGCAGCATGATGGATAATCCGGGTGTGGCGAAGATTATCAGTTCGCTTATTTTTCCGGCCGGCTTGGCTATGGTTGTCCTGGCAGGATCCGAATTATTTACAGGTGACTGTTTAATGCTTATCGCTAAACTTGATAACCGGATTACATGGGGGAAAATGCTTCGTCTGTGGGTTATCGTGTATATCGGAAACCTTGCGGGCTCTATTTTGGTTGCCTTCCTCATGACACAGGCGCAACAATTATCTCTTTTCGGTAACGGAGTCGCGCTTATTACTATAAAAACAGCTGTTGCAAAAGTGAATTTATCTCCTCTCAGTGCCGTTATTCTGGGCGTCTTTTGTAATTTCCTCGTCTGTGTCGCAGTCTGGATCGCCACGGCGGGTTCTACGGCTACTGAAAAACTGGCAGGTGTATATTTACCGATCTTCCTCTTTGTACTCTGTGGTTTTGAACATAGTGTTGCCAACATGTACTATATTCCGGCGGGAATCTTCGCCTCTCTTGATCCGACATATGCGGCCGCCGCTGTGGCCAAAGGGATAGACATGTCCGTCCTCACATGGGGGAACTTTTTTGTCCGTAATCTGTTACCGGTTACGATAGGAAATATTATCGGCGGCAGCCTGATGGTAGGTGCCGTTTACTGGAAATGTTATCATACCGATACATAAAAATTTAAAATATGGAAGCTACGTAAAACGGTCTCGTGCAGTTATCCGTAATAACTGGAATTTTGCGAAGAAATATTCTATAATAATCAATAGAGATACCGGCTCCGGCATATTCCGTCGTGAGCCGGTTATCACATATACAGATATTTCACGGCATGAGAAAGGTATGTATTTATGAAATGTATTAAAACGGAAAATGCGGTAGGGCAGGTTCTGTGTCATGATATTACACAAATCATTCGCGGGGTGACAAAGGGGCCGGTCTTCCGTAAGGGCCATATTGTTACGGCAGAGGATATTCCGGTCCTTCTTTCGGTGGGTAAAGAGAATGTGTATGTTTGGGAAACCGATGAAACTATGCTGCATGAGGACGAAGGTGCCGCTGTGCTGCGTGACTTGACCCTGGGGCCCAATATGCACGCTACGGAGCCGAAAGAAGGGAAAATTGAGCTTATTGCCGATTGCGACGGCCTTCTCACCATTGACAGAACACGGCTTCTTGCGTTGAATTCTCTGGGCGAGATGATGATTGCTTCCCGTCATGGCGGGTTTTCCGTACAGAAGGGGGATAAGCTTGCGGGGATGCGTGTTATTCCCTTAGTTATTGCAAAAGAAAAGATGGAAGAAGCCAAACGTGTTGCAGCCGGCGCTCCTGTTTTTCAGATCCACCCGTTTACTAAAAAGAAAGCCGGTCTTATTACGACGGGCAATGAAGTATTTTACGGGCGTATTGAAGATACGTTTTCCCCTGTCATCGAAAAGAAGCTCGGCGCATTCGGCGCCGCTGTGGAAATGCATGTTATCCTGGCTGATGATCCTGCGGAAATCACGGCTGTCATTAAGGATATGCTCAATAAGGAGATGGACATGGTTTTATGCACGGGCGGCATGAGTGTCGATCCCGATGACCGGACCCCTGCGGCGATCAGGAATACGGGAACCCGTATTGTCTCTTATGGCGCGCCTATTTTGCCGGGGGCCATGTTCCTTCTTTCTTATACGGACGATAACCGTCCCGTCGTCGGCTTGCCCGGCTGTGTCATGTACGCAAAACGGACGATATTTGATCTTGTCCTGCCCTCGCTTATGGCAGGCGTTCCTGTGACCGCCCGGAATCCGATCTGCCGTTGCCGGAGACGGCCGCGGGCACGGGCGTTCCTGTGACCGCCGCCGACCTCAGCCGTATGGGCGAAGGCGGCCTGTGCCTGGACTGTCCCGTCTGTACTTTCCCGAATTGCGGTTTCGGGAAATAGGAGGAACTTATGGCTGAACTTACACATATAGATGAAAAAGGAAACGCCCATATGGTTGACGTGAGTGAAAAGCGCAGTACGATACGTACGGCAATAGCGACCGGTTCGATTACGATGAACCGCCAATGTTATAATGCTGTGAAAAACGGCGGGATACCGAAAGGCGATGTTCTGGCAGCAGCGCGTATTGCCGGCATTATGGCCGCCAAGCGAACGAATGAACTGATTCCGCTCTGTCATCTTTTACAGCTCACGCAGTGCAGCATAGAGTTTATATTTCATGAAAAAGAATGCCGCATTGATACGATATGTTTCGTGAAATGCCGAGGACGGACAGGCGTGGAAATGGAAGCGCTGACCGGCGTGTCCGTATCGCTTCTGACGATGTATGATATGTGCAAGGCCGTTGATAAGTCAATGGTCCTTTCCGATATACATCTTAAAGAAAAAAGCGGCGGTAAGAGCGGCCGTTTCATTTACGGAAAGACGAGCGATGCAAATGAAGGATAAATGGGGAAGATGCATTGATTACCTGCGAATCTCCGTTACCGATAAGTGTAACTTTCGCTGCCGGTACTGTATGCCTCAAGCGGTTCCGGACGTGTGTCATGCGGAAATTATGCGTTATGAAGAGATTATGAACATATGTGAGGCCGCCGTCAGAGCCGGTATCAGCAAATTTAAAATTACCGGCGGTGAACCTCTCGTGCGCAAGGGGGTCATTCCCTTTATGCAGGGGCTGAAAGGTCTTAACGGTGTAAATCAGGTCACCGTGACAACGAACGGCATGTACTTGGAGGAGCATCTGCCGGCGTTGGTCCGTATGGGTGTGGATGGGATCAATATCAGTCTGGATACACTCGATCGGGACCAGTTTGAACACATTACCGGCACGGACGGCTTGGAGCGTGTTCTTGCCGCCGTCAAGGCGGCAGCCGCCTCCGGTATTCGCACAAAGGTGAACGCCGTCCTTCTGCGCCAGACGAGAAGCCAGATTTTACCGTTGGCGAAACTGGCTGAAGAAATGCCCGTTGACGTGCGTTTTATAGAGATCATGCCTATCGGGTTCGGCCGGTTTGAAAAGGGAGTGACCGAAGCCGAAGTGCTGGCGGTTTTACGCGGTAAGTATGATGATCTTCGGGCCGACGAAGGCGTACGCGGTAACGGACCGGCGGCGTACTATGCCGGGGCCGGATTGCGCGGCCATATCGGCTTTATTGCAGCTAATACACATCAATTTTGTCATGCATGCAACCGCATGCGTTTGACGAGTACGGGTTTCCTGAAGCCTTGCCTTTGCTATGATGCCGGTGTTGATCTGAAGCCGATCGTTCGCGGGCAGTCGAATATGACCCTGGCTGAAGCGTTTGCCAGGGCGATCGGTGAGAAGCCGTCAGGGCATTGCTTTTCGGACCGGTCGGAGATTACGGAAATAAAAACGATGAAGCAAATCGGGGGATAATTTATGGGTAAAATTTTAGCAATTTGTATCAGTAAGCAGCGGGGTGTACAGAAGAAGCCGATTAATGAGGCGAAGGTGATTGCCGATTGGGGCATTGAACATGATGCCCACGGCGGCGACTGGCACCGTCAGGTCAGTCTTCTGTCAGCCGATAAAATAGAAGATTTCCGCAAGAACGGTGTTCGCGTCGGGTATGGTGCCTTCGGGGAAAATCTGGTCGTGTCAGGGCTTGATTTCGCCAAACTGTCCGTAGGGACGTTGTTGCGAGCGGGTGAGGTCCTTCTGGAGATGACGCAAATCGGAAAAGAATGCCATGCACATTGTGCTGTTTATCATCAAGTCGGGGACTGTATCATGCCGCGCGAAGGCGTTTTTGCCAAAGTATTGACCGGCGGCGTCCTTCATCCGGGAGATGAACTTGTGATTGAAGAACGTAAGGGGAATCGTCCTTACCGGGCAGCTGTCATCACACTTTCCGACAAGGGCAGCCGCGGTGAACGGATTGATGAAAGCGGACCCGTTATTGTGGGAGAATTGGAAAAACGGGGGTTTGAAATAACGGAAACTCTTCTCCTTCCCGATGATGAGGAACAGCTGAAAAAACAGCTTGTGCGTTTGTCAGATCAACGCCGGCTTGATATAATAATAACGACCGGCGGCACAGGGTTTGCACCGACCGATATAACGCCTGAAGCAACGTTGGCCGTCGCCGATCGCCTCGTGCCGGGTATTGCCGAAGCGATTCGTGCCGAGTCGATGAGGCAAACGAAGCGGGCTATATATTCCCGCGCCGTCAGTGTACTTCGTAAGAAAACGTTGATTGTCAATCTTCCGGGCAGTCCGAAGGCCTGTCGGGAATGTCTGGCCGTTTTTATGGATACAGTTGCGCACCCCTTGGACTTGCTCCGATATGGTGCGAGCGACTGTGCCGAAAAATAATTTTTGTCGTTCAGGAGGAGCACTTGTCATGAAAAATTGGAAAAAGTTCATCAGTTTGGCCGTTGTGGCAGCCTTGGCTGTCGGTCTCGTCGGTTGCGGGCAGGATAAAAAAGATCAGGTGAACGGGGGAAAAGAAAAAGTGAAACTTACGGTATTTGCAGCAGCAAGTATGACGGAAACGCTCAATAAGATTAAAGCCGATTATGAAAAAGAACATCCAAATGTGGAAATTACGTATAATTTCGATTCATCCGGTACGCTGAAGAAACAGATTCAGAACGGTGCCGATGCGGATATTTTTATTTCGGCGGCGCAAAAACAGATGAATCAGCTTGATGCTGCGAAAGATGAAACAGCTAATCCCGACAAGTTGGATTTTATTAAATCCGATTCCCGAATTGATCTTTTGGAAAACAAAGTCGTACTCGTGACGCCGGAAGGGAATCCGAAACATGTAGAGAGCTTTAACGATCTGGCAGCTAAATTGAAAGACGGTTCCGTTCGTCTGGTTATGGGCAACAATGACGTACCTGTCGGACAGTATACGGAAAAAATTTTGAAGTTCTATAATCTTGACGAAAAAGCAATTGCCGCTGCCGGTAATATAACATACGGCTCGAACGTTAAGGAAGTAACGACGCAGGTTCTTGAGGGTTCTGCAGATTGCGGTGTCGTTTATGCGACGGATGCGTTCAGCGCTAAACTGAAACCCGTCGATCAGGCTACAAAAGAAATGTGCGGCCAGATTATTTATCCCGCTGCGATCTTAAAGAACTCGAAAAATCAAGATGCGGCTAAGGACTTCCTCACGTACTTACAGAGCGATGCGGCTATGAAGATCTTTGAAAGTGTCGGTTTCAGCCGCGTATAGGAGAAACTTATGGACTGGTATCCCCTTTGGAACAGCTTACGCATAGCCGGGATATCCTGTGTCATCGTATTCTTTTTGGGAATTTATGCGGCTCATCGTATTGCGACCTTGCCGCGGCTCGTGAAGGGCGTCCTGGACGTCCTTCTTACCTTGCCTTTAGTGTTGCCGCCTACCGTATGCGGGTGGATCCTCTTGCTTATTTTCGGACTCACCCATCCGGTAGGTATTTTTTTAAAGAATATGGGGATACAGTTTGTCATGACCTGGTATGGCGGCGTTATCGCTTCGGCAGTCGTCGCCTTTCCGCTCATGTATCGGACGGCGCGGGGGGCGTTTGAAAGCTTTAATGAAAATCTTGCCTGGAGCGCCCGTACGCTCGGCTTGTCGGAACGGTTTATTTTCTGGCGTATCCGTCTTCCCGCCTGCAAACAGGGCATTATTGCCGGTGTGGTCCTCGCGTTTGCCAGGGCGCTCGGTGAATACGGCGCGACAAGCATGCTTATCGGCTATATTCCCGGCAATACGGCGACCATCTCAACGACTGTTTATCAGCTCTGGCGTACTAATGACGAGTACAGCGCGTTCATTTGGGTAGTTATCAATATTATTATCAGCGCCATTGTTCTTCTGACTGTAAATATGATGGAAAAGAGAGCTCGTCAAAGGAGGGCCGGCGGATGGCAATAGATGTGAATGTGCGCAAATCCCTGGGTTCCTTCTCGTTGGATGTGGCTTTTTCTTCAAAAGGCGGTATAGTAGGGCTTCTCGGCGCGTCAGGCAGCGGCAAGAGTAAGACCTTGCAATGTATTGCCGGCATAGAACGGCCCGATGAGGGCCGTGTCGCCGTTAACGGCAAGCCTCTCTTCGACAGCGGCTCATATATCGATATGCCTGTTCAAAAGCGCCGCGTAGGGTATCTTTTTCAAGATTACGCCCTTTTTCCCAATATGACGGTAGAAGAGAATATTAACTACAGTATTCGCAAAGGACGCAGCAAAGCGGAAAGGACCGCTGCTATTGCATCCATGGTAAACCGATTGCGTCTGGACGGATTGGAACGGAATAAACCGGCTCAACTTTCGGGCGGGCAGCAACAGCGTGTGGCCTTAGCCCGTATTCTCGTGAATGAACCGGAGGTGCTCCTTTTAGATGAGCCTTTCAGCGCATTGGACAGCTATCTGAAAGAAAAGCTCATGATTGAGCTCAGCGAGACGCTGGCTCAGTTCCGCAAGGATGTTGTTCTTGTCACGCACAGTCGTGACGAAGCTTATCAGCTTTGTGACTCGTTGGCTATTTTGTCGGACGGCAAGCTTGAAGTGTTCGGTGAAACTAAAGCTGTTTTTGCGCAGCCTCGCACCAGGGCCGCCGCCGTCTTAACGGGGTGCAAGAATGTTGTTGCCGCCCGGAAAGACGGAGACTGTACGGCCCGTATACCTGAATGGGGCATCACTGTGACTGCTGCGGAACCGGTTGGTGATACTCTCTGCGCCGTGGGGATCAGGGCCCATTCTTTTAAGGGCGGAGAGCGTAAAAATTCATTTGCTGTACGCTTTGTTGAAGAAATTGAACAGCCCTTTGAATGGGTTCTGAAATTTCGTTATGACGGACAGCAGGATAAAAGTCCTGCCATATGGTGGCGATTTCCGAAAGACAGATACCCCCGGGACATTCCGTCTTGTCTTGGCGTAGCCCCGGAAGACATACTTCTTTTGTATAAATAGTAAAAGGCGATACAATTCTTTTGTATCGCCTTTTACTATTTAACCGCGGATATATTCATGTAAATCTACATTTCGTTCTTGATTGGCCATGGAAAAACCTCCTTTTTCGACGGTGTCGAAGTCAAAGAGGGGATCTTTACTTTTAATGGGCATCAGTTTTTTGATCACGCCGTAAGGCCGGGCAAGAGAGAGCGTCCTGTCTTTTCCGGACAAGAGCCAGAGAATGCTGTAGCCTTTCGGTCGCTGCGGCAGCTTTTCTTCCCCTTTGCCGTCCGTGAAATAGACGAGTATATCCGGATTTTTCCCGTTACAATAGTTGATGACCGGAGCAAAGGCCGTACCGCCCCGTTGAGGAAAACGTTCTTTCAAGTCGGTGAGTTTGTCTACATGGTAGATGCGGCGTATTTCATTATCGCACTCAATGAGTGTAATGTCATGATTATAAACTTTAACGATTTGCAGCACCTGTTCCATAGCCTGCTTAAATTCTTCGTCGCTGATACTGCCGCTGATATCAAGGGCAATATACACTTTTGCCTTTCTGTTGCGCAGATCGCCGCGCAGGTCGAGCCGTTCCGGCTGGCGGCGGTTGCGGCGTGTTGTCGTTTTTTTGCGTTCCGCCGCGACAGTGCGCACGACCTTTTTTAAGTATGCATACCACGGCAGGGTATTACTTTTATTCGCCAAGGTCGCTAGAAGACTGTCCAAGTAGGAACTGAGTTTTTCTTTGCGTGCGCCGTCGGCAGCTTTCTGTGTAAATTCGAGAATCGCTTTTTCATCAATATCATCGTTTTCGTCCCAAATATCATGTGTTGTTTCGGGATTGAATTTCATCGGCAGCGCATCGTTTGAACGTGTTCCTTCATCCGGCTCTTTTTTGCGAGGTTGTCGTCTGTCCAGGGCGGTCTGGATTTCTTCGGCGTAATATTCGACTGTCTCGAAGAGGGGCATCGCCAGGCCGTATTGTAAATTGACAACGGCTAACGTAACGGCATCGGCAGGCAAAGGGGATATATACGTGTTGACGACAATATCCATTGCTAAATTTACGGCAAGAGGCGAGAATTCTTTGCGCAATTCTTTCGCTCGTAAAAGATGCAGTGAGAGAATATGAAGTATTTCATGTTTCAAGGCGCTTTCCATTTGTTCCGGTGTGAGAGGCAGAAAGAGGAAAGGATTGAAATACATGATGTATTTAGCGTCTTTAAAGTTTGTCCCTGCCGGACTTTCCAAGTCGAAGCGAAGGTCGCGGCCCGTTTGAAAAAGAAAATAACCGTAAAAATTATCCGAGTCGTCCAGAAGACGCAGGTTAAGGGCATCAATGAGGGCGAAGAAACGTTTGCGGAAGGCATCGGACACCGTAAACGGACTTTCAGCGGCATGTTCTTTCCAGGCGGATTCAAGATTCAACAGTTCCTGGTAAAGAACGACGGCTTCGCTTTCTACATGCAGTGTCTGTTCCATCGTTTCTTACCGTCTGCGCCGGAAAGCCGCAAAATATGCGTCGATAAAGGCTTCGTTTTCCGCCGCATAGGCGTAGATTTCCGGCATTGTATTGCGAATATCTTTCATAACGGCAACCATCAGATCAGAGGGATAGACCTGCAAGAAAGAAACCAGCCTGTCTATGCTTTTCATACCGTCGGCGGAATCGGCACGCAACCGTTCTGTCAATTTGTTGAGAATGTTTTTGGCGCTGATGTAGAGGCGTGTATGCGTTTCTTCCCGGATCCGCATTCTTAACTCATCGGACAGACTGTTGCCGGAAAAAACGTCTTCATAAGTGATCAGCGGCCTGTAATCACTTTCGACGAAATTTAAAAACTCTTCGGCGATGACTCTGCCTACATTGCCGCGAATAACGTTATAAAAAACGGAGCGAGGGATAGTATCCGTATTTTCTTTATACAGCCGGTATAATTCGGAAATACGTTCATAACTGCGCGGTGTCGCGTTAATATCGTCTTCGTTGCTTCGGCTCAAGTATTCGGGATAGGTTGAAATGAATTGGCAAACTTTTTCTTCCAGTCCCTTATCGGCAGCCCAACTGAGCCACTGGTACGGGTCTACTTCCATATAAAGCCAGACAAACCGGTTTTCTTGCGCGTCATCCATATCGACAGCCTCGTATTCGTAGGTATCGGACGGATTCATGGCTGCCAGAATATGGACGTCGTTGCGCAAGTGATAACCGTTGATTTCACGATTCAGAATAAGATTCATCAATTCCTGCTGGACTGCGTGTTCGGAACGGTTGATTTCATCAATGAAGAGCAGGACGCCGTGTCCTGCAGCCAAATATTCATCTATCTCACGCAGCTTATTGTGGACGGCATATACTGTTGTTTTTAAGCATACGGCATTACGGTCATCCGTGCGGCGTGTAAATTCATCGATCAGGGGAAGCCCGCCGATTTCCCCTTCTTTCAATAAATTTCCGTCAATAGAAACGAGTTTATAATCATTTTGTTGAGCTACTTCTGTTGCCAGCGCGCTTTTGCCTATCCCCGTTTTGCCGACGAGAAGCGGGACCTGACCGGCGGCTAAAACGAGTTCAACGCTCTTTAATGTATCTGTGAAGTTCATGGATTACCTCTAAGAAAATTTTAGTTTTTCGTCTACTGTAATGCGTCGTGCTTTTTTGCTGCCATAGTTGTCGATAAGCTGAATTTTATCAATCGGCATGGTCGATACGGTGCGGCCTATGCTGCGGCTGTTGATGAGATCGCGTATATACTTCTCGTCTACGTCCGGAGCGGCAACAGTTTGGCGCAGCGCTTTTTCCACATCGTCTACGGCGACGGCAAAATTGGGCGGCATATATTTTATAATAAGGCTGTTTACTTTCATCAATTCGATAAATTTTTCGGGCGTTAAATTTTTGACGAAACGTAACGCCTGTTCATCGTTTTTCACAGCGATGCATTCCGCCGAGAAAGCGGGGTTTGCAATATAACGGAGCGCCGCGTAGTTTTGGGCGGCAGCCGCTTCCTGGACGGCGACGGAAGGATTTTTTATATATTTAACGGCGTCATAGTTTTTTTTGACTGCGGCCAGCTGTAATTCTTCACTCGGATTGTCTGTTTTTCCCCAATAAAAGGTGAATACTTTGTCTTTGAATGTCAC
>ENA-OPRT01000512-OPRT01000512.1-human-gut-metagenome-genome-assembly--contig:-NODE-512-length-19649-cov-27.569460_pt1 | contig 19649 bp, 17 predicted proteins | sample MGYA00241895_ERZ501884 | MGnify/ENA primary metagenome ERZ501884 (study PRJEB25962, sample SAMEA2042225) | human gut metagenome | biome: human gut; feature: human-associated habitat; material: faeces...
CCCAAAGTTTACAGGGAAGAACAGCATTGAGGTCGTCAGCACGACCGGGATCACTGTCCAGAGAATATAGGGGCGGCATTTGCCGCGCTTGGTACGAGTCCGATCGACAATCAGGCCCATCATTGGATCGTTGACCGCATCCCATACCTTTGTGGCGGAAAGCACCACGCCGGTCATGGCGAGCGTTAAGCCAAGCACGTCGGTCAGGTACATATTCAGCGCCGTGTTAATCAGCGTCTGGATTGTCAATAGGCCAAACGGCAGCAGAGAAAATGCGATGATTTCCCGGGTAGTATGGTCCCGGAGATTTTTCTTCGGCATATTTTCAAAAATCCTTTCTTTCACTATATGATAAACTACACCGCGCTCAATTTATTTCCTGACTCAGCCCGATTCTTACACTGCTGACCTTGGAAAGGTCAAGATTTTTGACCAGCTGGCTATCCGGCGTAAAGGTGAACGTTTGCCGGACAGAGGAATTCTTCTTGAGGATAAATGGGTTCTCCGAGAAGGTAGCAGATGCCACTTTCATCTCCTCACCCTTTTCCTCTTCATCCGTCACATCCTTCTTCATGGTGACGTACACGTCAAAACGGATATTCTCAAAATACTTGACGCCATCGTTTGGGTTGCCGTCTTCATCGACGGTATCAATTCCACTCGCCACGGTTGCATCTACAAGGAGATTGCCGTTTTCATAGCGCAGATCCTTCGGCTGAGCAGCGACCGTAAAGCGATCCCGTGTCCATACCTGCGAGGTAGGCGGAGCAGTTTCTCCCGTATTGCTCTCCTGCTCTGCGCTGTCTCCCCCGGAACAACCGGCAAACACAGCAAGCATGAGAACGAACACGAGCATTAGGCAAACGAGCTTCCAGCTTTTCATTCGTTTCATCTTCCTTCTCTAAAAATAAATTGGCAGTGCGGGCATAAAAAGAAAGAGCTGGCATTATCAGAACGGACATACCTGTGCGAATGTGGAAACCGGATGGACCGGGATGTGAATGCGGCGGTCAATATTCTGGAAGAAGGAAAAAGAATATATAAAAAATGTGCATAATAGCACAGAAAAGATCCGTAACCGGATAAAAAAAGAACCGCGGGACACGCGGGGATAGCCTGTTTTAGCTTTGCCCTGAAGGGCAATCGAGCAGGAAGCTCCCACTTCAAAATCTGTAAGATTTAAGTGGCGGGAGCATGTCACGCGGTAGAAGTGGATTAGATTATAATGATAGTAAAACAGCATGGCGGCGTCCTCCCGTGGGCCGCCATGCCTTTAACTGCTGGGAATGACAGAAAGAAAGCAGCGGCCTTGATTTCTCAAAACCGCCACCAGTGAATATAAATTAAGCGTGAAAATGGGTCTGCCCAGCAGCGGTTTTTTTCTTTTCTGCCGCTGGGCAGATGTTTTTTCTTTAGATACATGATAAGAGGAATTTTTGAAGATTCCATAAAGATTTGAAAAATGGACGGACATAAAAGACGTCCATTACACTATCGGAAAATCAGCAAGGAAGTTTCATAGTAACCTTTGCGCCGCCGGTTTCTTTTGAATTTTCTAAAATAAGCTGACCATTATGTTGTTCCATAATCGAATTTGTAATATATAGACCCATACCAAAGTGTAACTTTGAATTGCGGCTTTGATCGTCCATATAGAACCGTTCCTGTGCGTGGCATAATGCCTCTTTAGAAAACCCCGTTCCCTCGTCTGTGACTGAAATTTCCACGAAACCGTTGTTACTCTGAACATCCACATAAAGCGTTCCGCCTTGCGGGGAGTAGTCCAGCCCATTACTGATAACATTCATAATAGCACGTTCTATCAGCACCCTATCAAATTTCAGCATTTGAGGGAGTGAAACAGTATTCATTTGCAGCCGGATTTCTTTTGTCCGGCATAGTGATTCCATATAACCGAACAAGTGCTGCATGAACGCTGGCAAGTCTATACTTTCAATATGGAGCTGATAACCAACCGCCGCCCGTGATATGTCAATCAGGGTTTGAATATATGACTGCATCTGGCCGGAGCTTTCCACGACGTAACCAGCGTATAATCGTTGCTCATCATCAAGATTTGTTTCTGTGAGTAAATCAGCATTTCCTTGAATAACCGTCAGAGGCGTTTTCAAATCATGGGCAAGCGCGGCGATTTGCTCTTTCTGTGTCTGTTCGGTTTTCCATTGCCGTTCTAACGAAATTTTCAGATTATCTTTCATATCTGAAAAAGATGCAAGGACATCTTCAAACTCTTTGATTTTGGCGTGTCCTACTTCAAAATCAAGGTTTTGCTTTGAAACCTCCGCAGTTGCTTCAAAGAGCGGGGTCAGTTGTGTACGCAGGTTCTTAGCAAATCTGGCGGTCAGTATGATAATGACCAGCAGCGAATTTACAGCCATCAGGATAAACGCAAGCGTGTCAGGAGATGGAAAATATTCCGGTAGCCATGACACTGTAAATTGAGAACCAATATAATACCTTAAAACGCAAAATTCATTTTCCCGGACAACAAGTGCAAACTGCCTCCCCGTAGCATATTCAATATATTCTCCCTTTGCGTACAGCAGGGCAATTTCTTTTTCATCATCGTCCATATTGCTGTAAAGCTCATTAAAGTTCTTGTCCAGAATTAAGTAGCCGCATCCCTGTGGAATCACAACCTTTGTAATATCCGGGGCAATCGTCAGCGTTGGAATGATCTCTTTTACCTGCAATTCACTTAGATTTGCTCTTGTAGCTAATCCAGCATTTACAGCAAGTCCCTCCAAACCAGAAGGGACAATAATTGCCGCTACCAGCATGACAATGAGGGAGATAGCAAACTGGCGAAACAATATTTTCAATGTAGGTTTCTTTTTCACTCCCATTTATATCCTATCCCCCATAGGGTGCTGATCGGACTTATTTTGAAATGCTCCAATTTCGCACGAATATTTTTTATATGCGTTGAGATCGTAGAGTTATCGCCTATTCCATCAAACCCGAAAACGGCTTCATAGATTTGTTCTTTTGTAAAAACCTGTCCCCGGTTTTTCGCAAGGTATTCACAGATTGAATACTCGCTTTTGGTAAGGGGAACCGGATGTTCTGAAACATACAGTACCTTTGCGGAAAGGTCAAATCTTATATCAGGCTCAAATGAAAGTGTGCTGTGATGCTCCCTTTTTTCTCTGCGTAAATGTGCCGCGACACGGGCGCGAAGCTCCTGAATACGAAAAGGTTTCGTAATATAATCATCCGCACCGATGCCCAATCCAAACAATATATCTTCCTCTAATGTCTTTGCGGTCAGAAAGAGAATCGGGCAGTCTACCATATTCCTGATCTGTTTGCAAAACTCAAACCCGTCTGTGCCAGGCATCATCACATCCAAAAGAATGAGGTCATAGAAATGCAGCTTTTTGATGTCTACATCATCCGCATTTTGACAGACTGTTATCAAATATCCATCTTTCCCCAAACTGTTCTTAATCAATTCCAAGATAGAAACTTCATCGTCAACTACAAGTAAGTGGGTCAAAAAATCACCTCCCGCCCCATTATACCACATTGTAGAGGTTACTCATCATTATTTTTAATGTCAGCTTTCCGATATTCATTGTTGATATTTACAGCTACGGCATTGCTTATATCCACATCCACAATACTGTAAACGTAGCCGAAACTGAAATCTTCCCCCGCCACATTTTTGAAGCGTTTCGATACCTGCCCGATTTCTTCTTGCAGTTCTGACATTTCAAGACATTCATCCGTTATGGTATATGTCAGACCGTTATATGAAATTTCATCATAGTTTGCGGCGTTTAGCTCATAATACGGCAGAGATTCATTTAACGCCTTATTTTTATCGGCGGTATCGCGGAGCGCACCGCAGGCCGATAAGCATATAAGACTTACAAGCACAATTACCACGGCAAACAGGCACTTTTTATTCACTGTTTTTACCTCCCTCCCAACCATGAAACCAAACCAAACTGGCAATCAGCAGACAAACAGTGCAGCATACAGAAATAATCATACCGCTGAAAAAATCGGTTTTTACCTGTGCATACAGTTGGGGGCTATCCCATGCAAGCACAGTGTAATCCATAGCACGAACGCCCCAGGCCCAGGGAATATATTTCCATGTAGCGTCACCAAGCCCTGTTATCATAAGGGCAGCTATTAAACTCCCTGCAATTCCCAATCCCATAGATGCACCTTTTCCGAAGCTCATTCCCACAAATAAATGAATCAGGTAAATGGGAAGCATGGTAATCAACAATAGAATCCCTGCTTTCAGGTAAAGGCTTGCCGGAGCATCCCTATATAGTGCAGCGAATGTTCCTAACGCTAAAAATGTTGCGCCAAAAGCACAGATCATCAGAAAACCAAGTTTACCAATATACGTTGCCATGCGAGATGGGATTGTTCCCAACAAAAGCTGATAATGCCCGGCCTGATTTTCGATCTGAACAACCAGGCCCACAATAATGCCGATCAGAAACGGGAACGCAACGGCCAGCACTTCCAGATAGGCACTGATTTTGGTTGCCAGTTCCCATCTGGATATATGATAGTAACCCGCAAAAATCGCCGCACATATAATCGGAATCATGCTGTGCATATAGAGCAAAATGCTATGTTTACACTTCTGATATTCTGCTTTCCAGCAGCGAACCACAGATACCATAGTTACCCCACCTCCTTTTTCTCAAACCATCTTGCAGTTAAAAATGACAGCGCCGCAAACCAGGCCAGCGAAATGACCAATACAAGTATAATCATCCAAAATGCCATTGCCGTACTCTGATCTGCAACCGGCTCACCATTAGGCAAAATACCTAACACGGAAATCATAAGATGCGGCACCCAGCTATACGGGCAGATCATCCACAAAGAGGTTGTAGCCGTGAAAATCCCTAAAACGCTTCCAAGTCCGGCATTAAGAATAACCGTGACAAAGATACCAACTTTTTTTGATAACCATAAGCACAGCGGAACTTCCCATAGGCTTGCAATGACAATACAAGCTGTTCCGGCCGCAGCCTGCCAAATTCCGATTGTCAGGGGAATTTCGTTGATAACTAATATTGCAAAACCGCCCAACAGATTTAGCGCCAGGAAAATGAAATTCCCCACACAGGAGTAAATACCGGCCACTCCAATTTTTGCTTTCCAGACTTTGTTCTGCGAAACAGGCAATGAAGCAATGGCACGATATTTTAGTTTGCCATTATCCCGCTGTTCAATCAAGGCACAGGTGAGCGTAAGGAATCCAGGATAAAGCAGGATATACCACCAATTATAAGAATTGAGCTGGAACCAAAGAGGGGCAAAAAAGTTCATAAGCGCAGTTACAAACGGGGCCAGAACGATCAGCGTTTTTGTGAAAGTTCTCTTATGCTTTAGGTTCTCTGCCTGAATATATGCCATCTCCATTTAATATCCCTCCTTACCATTTCTGCGAATAACATCCATAAAGAGTTGTTCCAAATCTTCACCGGCGCGAAGCTCTCCCTCATATCCAAGGACGCCGCCAGCAATGATACCCACATGATCTGCAATCTGCTGGACTTCTGACAGAATATGGCTGGACAAAATAACTGTAATCCCTTTGCAGGGAAAAGAGCGAATTAACTCTCGAAGTTCCTCAATCCCTAAAGGGTCAAGGCCGTTAGTCGGTTCATCCAGAATCAAAAGCTGGGGACTGTTCAGCAATGCAATAGCAATACCAAGCCGCTGCTTCATACCAAGAGAAAACTGCCCGGCCCGTTTCTTGCCGGTATTCGTGAGCTGGACAATTTGCAATACCTCGTTAATTCGTGCATCGTCCAGGCCGAGCAATGTAGTTCTGACTTTGAGATTTTCGTATGCAGTCAGATTTTCGTAAAGCGGGGGCATCTCAATCAAAGCACCGATATGCTCCAGATCATTCCGCTTCCACGGGTGGCCGTCAAACTCGATGCTTCCCGATGTGGGACGCAAAATGCCGGTGAACATTTTTAAGATCGTGGATTTGCCAGCCCCATTCGGCCCCAGCAGACCATAAACCGAGTTGCGCCGGATGTTCAGTGACACATTGTTTACCGCCATTTGCCCCTTGAAATTTTTGCAGAGGTCAGTCGTTTTCAAAATCATATCCATATAATCAAGTCCTTTCTTTGATTTTACGGATAGCATACCGGGCAATTTTGAAGATTTCATAAAGATTCCCGAAAACAGAATATGAACAATACACCGTAACCGTGGAGCATATCGCAACAAAGTGTGTTAATGAACAATAAAAATTGCGGGAAGCCTTAGAAATCAAGGGTTCCCGTTTTTTACGTTTATAAAATGTCTACATTATTTTAGATTTTAGTTTTCAGACTTCTTTTCCAGTTCAGTTTCTCACCCAGCTTTGAGCTTTTCATTTCTATGAGCGATGCGTTCTTTTTCGGACATGTCTGACAGATTCAGTTGAGCAACTGAAAATCAGAATATGCTTTATAGAACAGTATGCAATTCCTAATTTTGGGATGTGTCCTTTTCATCAGAAAGGTCAAGTGCTGTACAGCGATGGCATCAATCCGCCGGATGGGATGAGTGGCGTTGCTTGGCAGGCCTCACCTGGGAATGTGTCTTAAATAAACGGGAAGCGCGTAGTCATCGGTTCTGTGACTGATGGCTATCTTCCATCAGGTCAGAAACCAATGCGACTTGATATGGCTAGAAAATCTAAATCTGCGAGGCGGATTCAAAAAAGACATTATGGACTATATTCGTAAAAAATATTCTGACTTGGTTTCGCTATACGACGCTATCTACAACAAGGGAGACAGAAGCTACTTTCGTAGTTTGGAGGATCGAGCGGAACGGCTGGCGAAAGAAAACAGCTGTCTCTTTGTGGACAACGAACGGCCCTACGGACGAGCAGAGCCTGGGCATCCCGTAATTGTGGATTACTTTTATCATGAGGAAGTGCGTGGCTCGGAAAACACCGGGCGACGCAACCCCAAAAAATAATTTGTGAAATAAATTATTCTTATAGAGCGAGAGTCCTCATCGAGATGAAGCGAAACTAAAGATTCACTTCACAATACATCTCAATATATTCCTCAAATCGAGGCAGCGCTAAAGTCAGTTCTCCACGAACAGAACCATTCACAACACCACGTTCCATCAATCGCTTTCGATAGGTATTCAATAACTGTGGAGATATCGATAATTTCTCACGAATTTCCCCAGTTTTATAAACTCCCGTAGAAATTACATAAACAATCTTCCGGTCAAGTTCAGAAAGTTCACTCCATATCTTCTCATAAGCATAAATGATCAATTCTTCGTCAAACTTAGGAAGCAGTTTTTCAAGATCATCATTTGTCTCCCACTTCAAATAACCAAGAATCTGAAAAGCAAAAGGATACCCCTTTGTAAGTTTCGCCATCTCAACAGCCTCACTTGGAGAAATGTCAAATACAGAACGATAACTTGTAGTAATTGCAGGAATGCTAAGTGGTTCCAGAAAAATTTTTGGAGCACGATATAAAAATGTCAGACTCTTCTCGTTTTGAAGATTGCTGATATTATCAAACAAACCAGCCATTACAAGATACACAGGGTAATTCTGTGTAATATAAATCTGAAAATTACTAGCAAATACTTTGACATAAGAATTATTTATAATCTCATCAATGATAAAAAGAACTTTCTTTCCTTTATTTTTTAACTTCTCAAGAATATTACGAAGCATAGCTTCTTTTTCCAAAGAATCATTTGTTTTGTTTACCGACAACTCAGCAATTCCGAGATTTAGATTTAATCCAAGATCCAGATCATGAAATTGTGAAACGCGGGTAAGTTCGGAAACTGCACCAGCGATCAAATCTGTATCAGCACTCAATCTTAAAACAATCCATTGATCATTTGAAGAATAATGATCAGCAATTTCAGCAAGAGAAACCGTCTTTCCAGACCCCCTGACACCAGCAACCATATAAACTTTATTTGAAGGATTTTCCATATCAAATGTATGAATGATCTTTCCAATTTGGTTAGTGCGCGAAATGAATTCCGTAGGTTTTTGACCAAATGTTAAAGTAAAAGGATTTTCCATTTTCTATTCACCTCCATATTTATTTATGTTTATTTATGTTTATTATATGAATATATGTTTATTTATATTTATTTATGTTTATTATAATAAATAAATATAAATAAAACAAGAATATACCCAAAAGACACTCCAAAAATGTTAAAATAAGAATAACAATCAAAAAACGACGATCAGGAGGAACCAAAAAACAATGAACATCAAAAAAGTAGCAGTTCTTGGAGCAGGTGCCGTAGGTTCTTACGTTATCTGGGGACTGTCAAATAATAAAAATATTACACTGGGAGTTGTAGCAGATGGTGAGAGAAATGAACGCCTCAAAACCCAAGGATTAATGATCAACGGAACAAAATACACACCGCAAGTGTGGACTCCAGAAGAAGCACACAATGTGGATCTTTTGATCGTATCTTTAAAATACGGAAGTTTGAGAGGGGCATTACAGGATATTCAGACGATCGTAGGAGAAAATACAACGGTCATGAGTCTGATGAACGGAGTTGACAGTGAAGAGATCATAGCGGAGAAAATTGATAAATCACATATTTTATACTCTTTTATTAAAGTAGCATCACAGAAGAAAGAAGATGGATATCATTTTGATCCAGAAACAACAGTAGGGATTTATTTTGGAGAACTACAACAACCATACGAAAGCGAACGAGTAAAAGCAGTCGATGATATTTTTGAAAATACAGGTCTTCACTGGATCATCACAGATGATATTCAGGCAGAAATCTGGGGTAAATTCAAATTAAATGTCTGCAATAATCTGCCACAGGCAATCTTAGGAGTTGGAGTTGGATGCTATGAAGATAGTGAACATATGGCAGCGATTCGAGATGGATTAAGAGCCGAAGTTGAAGCAGTTGCTAAAGCGAAAGGGATCGACTTAAGTATGATCAATGCAAAGTCTGGACGGGGGAGTGCGGTCAAAGCATCTGCAAGATACTCGACATTACAGGATATTGATTCTGGTCGCCATACAGAGATTGATATGTTCTCTGGTGCAATGATGAGAATGGGGAAAGAATTGGGGATTCCAACCCCATATAATGAATATACATATCATATGATCAAAGCATTAGAAGAAAAGAATGATGGAGTATTCGAATATCAAGGGGAGAATGATAGAGTATCTTGGTCTAAATAATAATGTAAAATAAGGGAAAATGCATGTATAACAAAAAGAAAAAAATAAAACATAAGACGTTGAAGATTTTCTGTTTGCTGATAGGTATGATCGTGACAGCAGTATTTTTGGAAGCAGGAATTCTTTATCTAGTAAATAGTCAGAATGTATATAAAACATCCAAAGTGTTGTTAGATCAGACAATTGAAATCGTAGAGAAAAACAAACAAAGTGAAGTGAGGACTGTTGTAGCAGATATTCCAGTATATAAAGGAATTGCTTTGTATGTAGCGGATAAAGAAACTGGAAGAATCTATGGGGCTACAGATGCTTCAAAGATAGGAGTGAAATTAGATGATATGGGGTTTCGCAAGCAGAGAAAGACGGTTGCGAAGGAGAAGATTGTATCGGGAATCATTCGTGTTGATGGAAAAAAGAATTATTATATCTTAAAGAAAACACAGAAATATATTGTGGGTGTTACATATTGGATTGCGGTAGACAACAAGAGTAATTTGATCGCAATATTGATCATAGTTGTATATTTGAGTATTGCAGTAATCGGTATTCTATTTATGGTACTAAGATTATCGAAAGTTAAAAAGAAGAATAAGGAACAATCTGTGATGATTTCCTCTATTTCAGAGATGTTGAATATCGATAAGATGACAGGATGTTTTAATCGAAAAGCATATGACGAAGACATTTCAGAGATACGCATGGATTCTCAATTTATATATGTTTCTATGGATGTGAATGGACTAAAGATTATCAATGACAGACAAGGACATGCAGCGGGAGATGAATTGATCTGTGTGGCAGCATCTTGCATGAAGTGCAGGTTTAATAAATATGGAAAAGTTTATAGAATGGGTGGAGATGAATTTGCAGCAATTCTATTTGTGAAAAGAGAACAGTTTGAATGGATCAGACGGCAATTTGATGGAGATATCAAGTACTGGAGCTGTAATCGGATCAAGGAGCTTTCGATTTCTTATGGATATGTTTCAAGCAGTGAATGCCAATGGGATTCCATGAAAGAGATATCAGATGTTGCTGATATTCGTATGTATGAAGAAAAAGCGATGTATTACAAGAAAAATGGAGTAGACCGTCAGGGACAGCCAGCCTCCTATGTAGCTCTTTACAGATTGTATACACAGATTCTCCGAATCAATCTGGAAAAAGATCGTTATAAGATTATAAATTGGGAAGAAACCAAGAATAAAAAGAAACAAGATTCCATAGGAGCTCTGTCAGAATGGTTTCACAATTTTGAAGATATACGGCTTATTCATTCAGATGATTTGGTGAAATATCTTAGGAAGACAAAGATTGAATATCTGAAAAAGCAATTTGCAAATAAAAAGAAATTTGTAACGATCACCTATCGAAGAAAAGAAGGAGATGGTTACAAGAGGATAACGTTAGAAATTATTCCAGAAAATGAGAATTCACAAAATACATATGAAGGATTTTTATATGTTAAGGAATGATTTATCAAAGAAAACAAAATAATGACACAAAATTTACTGAAAAAATTAGCACTACTAAAAATAGACGTTAAAAAATTTCATTGCTATAATAGAGATAGAAAAAAATAATGGAATAAAAATTGGATTTAGAAGGGAGACAATTATGGGATTCTTTTTCAAGAATAAGAAAAAAAATAAAGAGGAAGAAACAGTAACACCAGTTGTAGAAACAACACCAGAAGTACCAGCGAAAGAAGGTATGATTTTGGTAAGGGAAGGAATTAAACTGGGACTTCCAACGGTAAGCATGGAAGAAGCGATCGTGGCAGCAGGGGAACTTTTAAGAGATCTTGGATATGTAGATGATGATTATATTCCAGCAATGATCCGAAGAAATGAAGAAGCATCTGTATACATGGGATTAGGACTTGCAATTCCACACGGAACAGAAGATGCAAAAAGAGACGTAAAAAGAAGCGGAATTATTGTGATGCAGTATCCAGACGGAGTCGAATTTAATGGCGGAACAGCACAGCTTGTCATTGGAATTGCTGGAGTTGGAGATGAACATTTAGAGATTCTTGGACAGATCACAGAAGCAGTGACAGAAGAAGAAATTCTGGAAGAATTAAAGAAGACGACGGACGTTGATTATATTCTTAATACATTCACGAATTAGTTTCTTTCGTAACGTCAGGAAGTGGAAAAACTGTGTTAATTGGATAGAAAATAAAAAGAAAAAAATGTCAGGTACATCTAAGTTTTCGAGAAACTTAGATGTACCTGACATTTTTACAGTTAAAAATTTATCATGACTTTTTCAATTCATCTCTTTTTTTCTTCAGGATGCGTCGTAACTGCCCAAATTCTCTTACATGTTCACGAGGCATCATCTTAGGGAATGCACGTAAAATACGGCGTGATGTAAATGTAGGAAGTTTTGCCATCTTTTCGTATTTGCTACGAAGTTCCTCAGCTCGCTGTTTTAAAGAATCCATACGAGCTTTGAGTTCATCTGCATTTTCCTGTTTGGCTTCATCAACTTTCTCTCGAATAACATCTGCACGAGCTTTTAATCGGTCTTGAGCCTCCAGACCATCCATCATACTATCGTAGATATTTTCACCAATCTGATCAGAAATATTACGCAGTTCTTTTGCAATATCCTCCATAAGGGCAAGACGTTTGTTGAATTTTAAAATACCCTGAACTGTGATGCAAATATCAACTATAAGAGCAATGCTTAATAAAACAAGCAAAAATTTTCCAAGCCATATCGGGAAAAAAGAAACTAGTTTATCCGTAAAAGGATAGATAAGTTTCACGATCAATACACAAGCGACGCCCCAGATCGCAGAAAATAAAGGACATACATAGCCGCCGATATTCAATGGCATTTCAGAATAATCCCACCATCTGTGATGAAACATCTTTTCAAGAAGAAAACCCGTTAGCCATTCAAGAAAAGTAACGAGAATGGTGGAGGTAATATAAAGCAAGATCAAGTTTCCGACGTAAGGCTGAAGAGAAGCAACGACAACCGTCACTCCAATTCCATAAATCGGACAGATCGGACCATTTAGAAATCCACGGTTTACAAAGGAATGTTGTTTAAAAGCTGCAAAAGCGACTTCAGAACACCAACCAAGAAATCCATATATAAAAAAGCTAAATAAGATATCGTAATAAGTCATAAAATCTCCTTCTTTATATCTTTTTTACAGTATAACAACAGTTACACCAAGATCTCCTTCACCATATTCACCATCACGGTAACCGGAGATACGTTTTTGTTTCTTCAACTGTTTAAAGTAATTATGAAGCCCTTTACGTAAAGCACCAGTTCCTTTTCCATGGACAACAGTGATCTGTGCTAAGTTGGCCAGGCACGCATCATCGATGTACTTATCAAGCTGTGCGATTGCTTCATCAACCGTCATACCCATAACATTGATCTCAGGTCGGATGGAAGCGGATTTGTTGATCGCAGTACGTCCTCGGTTACGACTTTCATTTCTTTGATTTTCACGTTTTACATCTTTGGCCGTTTTTGTGATCTCAAGGTCTTTGATGTTAACAAGAGAACGCATCATACCCATCTGAATATACAGATCACCTTTGGCATTTGGGAGCGTGGAAACAGTTCCGGCAAGGGAAAGACTTGTTACATAAACTTCATCACCAACATGGAAATCATTCGCCTCGTGACGTTTCTTGTTCTTTTTCTTGGATTTGTAAGCCATTTGACCTTCTAATTTTGTCATGCGGCCGCGAAGATCACTTCGCATATGTTCCATCTTCTTATTTGCATCTGGATTCTTGTTTTGTTTCTTTAATTTGTTATATTCACGGATCGTAGAATCTGCGATCTCTTTCGCCTCAGAGATGATATTGTGAGCCTCTTCACGGGCGTCGCGAAGCATCTTATCACGTTTTTCTTTTATATTATCCTGACGAGATTTTAAACTCTTACGGAGAGTTTCGATTTCCTTACGGTATTCAAGAATCTCTTCCTGCTCTTTTTCGATTGTCTGTTTACTCTTTTCAAGGTCAGCTAAGATCGTTTCAAAATCTTTGACAGATTCATCAATCTGATCGGCAGCACCCTCAATGATATGTTCATCCAATCCTAATTTGCGGGAAATTGCAAACGCATTACTTTTTCCAGGGATACCGATCATCAGACGGTATGTTGGAGAAAGTGTTTCCACATCAAATTCGCAGGAAGCATTTTCGATATCATCGCTGGATAGGGCGAACATTTTAAGTTCACTGTAATGGGTTGTCGCCATTGTTTTAATTCCACGTCCGTGCAGATCACTTAAAATAGAAATCGCAAGTGCGGCACCTTCGATTGGATCAGTACCACCACATAACTCATCGAGTAATACCAAAGAATCTCGATGAGCTTGCTGAACGATCGATACAATATTTGTCATATGAGAAGAGAAGGTACTTAAGTTTTGCTCAATACTCTGCTCATCGCCGATATCTGCAAAAATTTCACGAAAAATTCCAAGAGAAGATCCTTGGAATGCAGGAATATGAAGGCCTGCCTGCCCCATCAAAGATAATAATCCAACGGTTTTTAAAGATACAGTTTTACCACCTGTATTTGGTCCGGTCACGATCAGCATGGAGAAATCTTTGCCGAGAGATACGTTGATCGGAACGACTTTTTTGCGGTCTAGTAAAGGATGACATCCCTGTTTGATATTGATGATCCCATCTTCACGGAAAATAGGTTTGGATGCATCAATATCCTTCGCATATTTTGCCTTTGCAAAAATGAAGTCTAATAATACAAGGGTCTTCTGGTTATGTGCAAGATCATCAACACCATAAGAAGCCTGTTCACTTAATATAGAAAGAATATGCTCAATCTCAGACTGTTCTTTTCCTTCCAATTCTTTTAATTCATTATTTAATGTTACAACAGACATTGGTTCAATAAACAGCGTATTTCCAGAAGCAGACTGATCATGGATCATACCTTGGAATGAACTTCTGTACTCTTGCTTGACTGGTATGCAGTAACGCCCATTTCGCATTGTAACGATCGCATCCTGTAATTTATCCTGATTGGATGCAGAGCTTACCAGCGTAGTTAACTGTGTATGAATCTTCTGGTTTGTCTGTTTCATTGCACGACGGATATGTTTTAAAGTAGAAGAGGCATCATCACTGATCTCTTCTTCAGAAATAATACAGCGGCGGATCTCGTGCAGAAGATCATCTAAAGGAACAAGGCTTTCAAAAAGCTCGTCGAGAGAATCTGCTTCAAGATCGTCTTCCATGCGGACTCCGTAAGAAACGGCATTCTTTACAGATTCCAGAACACGAGCGATATCAAGAAGTTCCCCAGTTCCAAGTGTACCTCTCATCTTCAAACGGGCAAGAGAAGGGGAAAGATCACTTACTCCAAAAAAAGACACATTTCCACGTTTATAGATACGTGTCAATGCATCCTGTGTCTGATCCTGAGCGTTTAAGATATCAGCTTCTTCAGTCATTGGTTTTAAATTGGCACACATCAACTTACCTAGTTCGGTTGTTGCGTATCCTGTTAAAATATTTATAATCTTATCAAATTCAAGTGTTTGTAATACTTTCTGATTCATGAAAAATTCCTCATTTACATTAAATTATTGCAACTCACTAAAGAGTTTAACACAGATTGTTTGGACTGTAAACATAGGGAAAATGGCAATTCCAGACGTTAATTTACGAGAACTTAACATAAAAAGCAGTATGATTTTACATTTGACCAGTACAATAGAAATTACATCGTATAGAGATTTGGAGGAAAAGATGAAAACACAGCAGAAGATTTTTATGAACCGGGAACTGTCCTGGCTTAAGTTTAACGAACGCGTATTAGAAGAGGCTGAGAATAGAGAAGTACCACTATGTGAACGATTGACATTTGCATCCATTTACCAGAGCAACTTAGATGAATTCTTTATGGTAAGAGTTGGATCTTTGATCGATCAGATGTTACTTGATAAGAATATGAAAGAAAATAAGACAAAGATGACACCACAGGAACAGATTGATGCGATCATTCCACAGGTACAGAAATTAAATAGAAGAAAAGACAGCGTATATGAGGAGATGATGGATTCTCTGAAAGAACACAACATCCATCTGGTAAATTTTCAAAAAATATCTAAAAAAGAAAGCGAATATTTAAGAGCTTATTTTCAAGCAGAAATCGCGCCATTGATCTCTCCTACGATCATAGGGAAGAGACAGCCATTTCCTTTTTTAAAGAATAAAGAAATCTACGCAGTTGCTGTGTTAGAAACTAAAAATGGAAAAGAAAAATTAGGAATTATCCCATGTGGAAATGAAACGTTTGACAGACTGATCAATATTTCTGGAAAAGATGCTTATATGTTATCAGAAGAAATGATTCTTCACTATGTGCCAAGGATCTTCAAAGGATACCATGTCAAAGCAAAAACATTGATCCGAATTACAAGAAATGCAGATATTGATGCAGATTCTATGTATGATGAAGATCTTGATTATCGCGATTTCATGGTAGAACTAATCAAGAAAAGAAAGAAATTAGCACCAGTCCGAATGGAATTATCAAGAGAGATGGATGGAGAGATCATTGATCTTTTATGTGAGTATCTGGAACTTGAAAGAAAATATGTATTCTATACACAGACACCGTTAGATCTGTCTTTTGTATTTAAGATTCAGGATATTTTAAGAAAAGAGACAGAATTGTTTTTTGAGAAAAGAGTTCCTCAAAGATCACCACAGTTTAACGAAGAAATGCCAATTATGGATCAGATTGAAAAAGAAGATAAGTTACTCTCTTATCCATATGAAAGTATGCGGCCATTTCTAAAAATGCTTCAGGAAGCGGCAGAAGATAAAGATGTTGTTTCAATCAAAATGACATTATATCGTGTCGCAAAGCAGAGTAAGATCATTGCATCTTTGATCGAGGCAGCAGAAAATGGAAAAGATGTCACGATCCTTGTAGAATTAAAGGCTAGATTTGATGAGGAAAATAATATTGAATGGTCCAGACAGTTAGAAGATGCAGGATGCCGCGTGATCTATGGATTAGATGGTTATAAAGTACACTCTAAATTATGTCTGATCACAAGAAAGAAAAAAGGAAAAGTATCTTATATCACACAGATCGGAACAGGCAACTACAATGAAAAGACAAGCAGACTTTATACAGATCTTTCTTTAATGACAGCAAATGTAGATATTGCGTTGGAAGCTGCGGAAGTTTTTCAGGCATTATCTATGGGAGAGACTGTGGAAGAAACGGATCATCTGCTAGTAGCTCCACACTGTCTACAGAATAAAGTGATCCATATGATCGATCGGGAAATTGAACATGCAAAAGCTGGAGAACCAGCTTATATTGGATTAAAAATGAACTCTTTAACAGACAAAAAGATCATGGAGAAATTGATCAAAGCATCCAAAGCAGGTGTGAAGATTGACATGGTCATTCGAGGAATCTGTTGTCTGATTCCGGGAGTAAAGGGTGAAACAGATAATATTCAAGTAAGAAGTATTGTGGGAAGATACTTAGAACATTCAAGAATCTATATTTTTGGAACGAAGGGCAGAGAAAAAGTTTATATAGCGTCAGCAGATTTTATGACAAGAAATACATTAAGAAGAGTCGAGGTAGCCGTACCGATCTACAATACAGATATTAAAATGCAGCTGATCGAGATGTTTATTACAATGTTAAGTGATAATGTAAAAGCAAGAGAAGAAGATCACAATGGAAATTATAAAATTCCTAAAAATCAGGATACACCACTAAATTCACAGGAATTTTTCTATAAGCAGGCATATTTGAATGCGAAAAATGTAAATTCATAAACAGTTTTGTGCCTTTTGAAATCATGACGTTCATAATAAGTAAATTTCACTAGATTTTACAACTAAACTGTGGCATAATAACATAGGTAAAAAATAGAGGATTTAAAAATCGCCAGGAGAGTTGGCTGGCGAAGAACGAATTTAGAAAGGCACAAAGCAATGAGATATATTAGTGATTTGCACGAAGGAGATCAGGTTTCCGAGATTTATTTATGCAAAACAAAATCACCGGGAACATCCAAATTTGGAAAATCATATTATTCCCTGACACTACAAGATAAAACAGGAATGATCGACGGAAAGGTATGGGAACTTACCAATGCGATCGGACATTTCGAGGCGATGGACTACATTTTAGTCAGAGGACAGGTAACAAGTTACCAGGGTTCTAACCAGTTAAACATCCAACAGATCCGTAAAGCTCAGGAAGGTGAGTTTGACATGGCAGATTATATGCCAAGTACCAAGAAGGATATTGATGGGATGTTCAAAGAGCTTCTTGCAATGATCAGCAAGACAAAGAACCAGTATTTAAAACAGTTAGCAGAGAAGATCTTTATAGAGGATAAAAATTTTGCAAGAGAATTCAAAGTACATTCCGCAGCAAAAAGCGTACACCATGGGTATATCGGAGGGCTTTTAGAGCACAGTTTATCTGTAGCGAAGATTTGCGAAAGCTATGCAAATCTGTATCCACAGTTAAACAGAGACTTGATCGTAATGTGTGCATTATGGCATGATATGGGGAAAGTCGAAGAATTATCAAGCTTTCCAGAGAATGACTATACAGATGAAGGTCAGTTAGTTGGACACATTGTGATGGGAGCGATCAAATTAGACCGCCTGATCCGTGAGATTCCAGGTTTCCCACCAAAACTTGCAAATGAAGTAAAACACTGTATGTTAGCACATCACGGAGAATTAGAATTTGGTTCTCCAAAGAAACCTGCATTATTAGAAGCAATTGCACTAAGTCAGGCAGATAATTTAGATGCGAAGATGGAAACATTTGCAGAGATCATGGAGAAACAAAAAGAAGATCAGGAATGGTCAGGATTCCAGCGTTTATTAGATACAAGAATCCGTAAGACCTCTATCTAAAAGAATTATAATAAAATAGGATCAATACAACAGTTTAACCAAGAAAAAGATACAGAGGTGCGTATGGAATTTAAAAAAAATCAGATCGTAGAACTCTATATCGATGACATTGGGAACGAAGGAGAGGGCATCGGCCATATAGATGGTTATGCCCTTTTTTTAAAAGATGCAGTCATCGGAGACAAAGTTCGTGCAAAGATCATCAAAACAAAGAAAAATTATGGCTTCGCAAGAGTAGAAGAAGTCATAGAAGCATCCAAAGACAGAGTCAGCCCACGCTGTTCCAAAGCAAGACAGTGCGGAGGATGTACATTACAGCATTTAGCTTATGAAAAGCAGTTAGAATATAAATTTAATAAAGTGAAAAACTGTTTAGAAAGAATTGGAGGCTTAGAAAATATTGAAGAAAAAATGGAACCGATCCTTGGGATGGAAGAACCATTTTACTATCGAAACAAAGCTCAGTTTCCAGTCGGATATGACAAAGAAGGGAATCTTATCACAGGATTTTATGCAGGAAGGACGCATCATATTATTGATTGCACACACTGTATGATCCAACATCCAGTGAACGAACAGATTTTATTAAAAGTCTTGGACTATATGAAGAAAAACAATATTACAGCTTATGACGAAAAGACCCATAAAGGATTGGTCCGCCACATTGTAACAAGAGTCGGATTCAAAACAGGTGAGATCATGGTCTGTCTTGTTGTGAATGGGAGCAAAAAGAATCTGAGAAACTTAGAAATGCTCGTAGATTCCTTAACAGAAGTCGAAGGAATGACAAGTATCTGCGTCAATATCAACAAAGAAAAGACAAACAGGATCTTGGGAAGCAAGATTGAAGAAGTATATGGTAAACCATACATTTATGATTATATTGGCAATGTAAAATACCAGATCGGACCACTATCTTTCTTCCAGGTCAATCCAACACAAACAAAAGTATTATACGAAAAAGCTATGGAATACGCAGATTTAAAAGGCGAAGAAACCGTATGGGATCTCTATTGCGGAATCGGAACTATTTCCTTATTCCTGGCTCAGAAAGCAAAGAAAGTTTATGGAGTAGAAATCGTCAAAGAAGCCATCGACGACGCAAGATTAAATGCTAAGATGAATGGCTTTGATAATGCAGAATTCTTCGTAGGAAAAGCAGAAGAAGTACTTCCAAGAGAATACGAGAAAAATGGAGTCTATGCAGACACGATCGTCGTTGACCCACCAAGAAAGGGATGCGACAGTAAACTGTTAGAAACAATGGTGAAAATGGCACCCAAACGAATCGTATATGTAAGCTGTGATCCAGCAACACTAGCCAGAGATTTAAAAGTACTATCAGAACAAGGCTACGAAGTCGAAAAAGTCTGCGCCGTCGACCAATTTAGCCACAGCTCACATGTAGAGACTGTGGTGAGATTAAAACGAAAATAGGTTATTTTATTTGTATGAGTTGAAGGTCATCGAGTATTTAGAGAAAAAATGAAAGATA
>ENA-OPRT01000555-OPRT01000555.1-human-gut-metagenome-genome-assembly--contig:-NODE-555-length-18537-cov-7.771183_pt1 | contig 18537 bp, 20 predicted proteins | sample MGYA00241895_ERZ501884 | MGnify/ENA primary metagenome ERZ501884 (study PRJEB25962, sample SAMEA2042225) | human gut metagenome | biome: human gut; feature: human-associated habitat; material: faeces...
CAGCCGCCGATGAACTGCAGAAGTTCCAGCAGGAGACCTGCGCCATGACCTTCTGCTTTGGCACATCCGCAGAGATTACCTACGCGTCTGAAGATTATACCCAGCTCGCAGTGCCATTCCCATCCGAGGACGGCAAGCCTTCTCTGGAATACCTGGTAAACGGTTTCTGTGTATTTGACAATAAATCAGATGCCCGCGCAGCCGCAGCCAAAGAGTTTATTAAATTTATCTGTGATGATCCTGAATGGGGACCAAAGAGCGTGGTTAAGACCAATGCATTCCCGGTCCGCACCTCCTTTGGAGATTTATATCCCGGAGACGAGCACAAAGCTATGCTGGCTTCCTGGAGCCAGTACTATGGCCCATATTACAACACACGCACCGGATTTGCCGCTATGCGTCCTCTGTGGTTCAACATGCTGCAGCAGGTATTTAACGGTACCGACCCACAGGCAGCAGCAGATGAGTTTAACGCATCTGCAAACAGCAACTAACTGAAATATACCATGGACTCCCTTCCTCTGCCGGGTGCGGGGGGAGGGAATCTGCTTTCAGAGCATGTTTGGATGGGATGTTTCTTGCATCTGTTCAGAACGGAGATTTTGAACCAATCTTTAGAGAGGAATGAAAGAATATGGAAAAAACAACTGTTTCCAAGCAAAAGGAAAGAAGGCCCGGGAAGGAAAAGGCGCCGGCGCGCAGTATGGTCCTTCAGCGCAGGGAGACCATGGTCTCATATCTGTTCCTGCTTCCGGCGTTGTGTTTCTTTGTGGGATTTGTCATCACTCCTATGACAATGGGGGTTATTACCAGCTTTACCAATGCCAGCTTTGCGGATCCCAAAGGAACGTTCGTGGGTTTAGAGAATTACATCCGTCTTTTTAAAGATAAGATATTCCTGAAATCGGCTGTCAACACCGTGATCATCGTGGCAGTCTCAGTTCCCGCCGTCACTGCATTCTCCCTATGGGTAGGATCCTCTATCTACAGAATGCGTTCCGGTATCCGTTCATTTTTCCGCTGCGTCTTTTACCTGCCGGTAGTCACCGGTTCGGTAGCGGTTGTTGTGGTCTGGAAGTGGATGTTTGACAAATATGACGGTCTTCTCAATTATGTGATCAGGAGCTTTGGGGGCCAGCCTCTTCCCTGGACCGCCAGCGAATCCATGGCTTTGTGGTGTATCATCCTGATCCTGTTCACTACCTCCATTGGTCAGCCCATTGTCCTATATGTAGCTGCCCTGGGCAATGTGGACAGTTCCCTGGAGGAGGCTGCCAAAGTTGACGGCGCCAACAGCTTCCAGGTATTCTGGCGCATCAAGTGGCCATCCATCATGCCCACCACGCTGTATGTGGCTGTCATCACTACCATCAACAGCTTTCAGTGCTTTGCCCTGATTCAGCTGCTGACCTCCGGCGGGCCTAATTACAGCACCAGCACGGTTATGTACCTATTATATGAGATTGCGTTCAAGACAACCAAGGAATTTGGCTATGCCGATGCAATGGGTGTCATCCTGGCAATCGTGATCGCTCTGTTCAGTGCCCTGCAGTTTAAGGTCATGAACGGCGGAACAACAGAATAGGAGGACGGAACATATGACAGGCAAAAAGAAAATATTATCTCCTTACTATGTGGTCACGGTTATCATCCTTGCGTTCCTGGCTGTGTTTTTCCTCTTTCCCCTTTATTGGATCGTCACCGGATCTGTAAAGGAAAAGAGCGATATCATCATCAAGTCGGGTGAGATGGTCAAATGGATCCCCACCACTGTTTCCTGGGACAACTTTGCCAGGCTGTTTAAGAGCAAGACAGAGCTGTTTGGCATAGGCATGCCTATGGCGATCCGGTGGCTGTTCAATAGCGTGTTTATCTCGGCAACAGCCATGATACTTACCTGTATTACCGCATCCCTGGCAGGCTATGTCCTGGCAAAGAAACGCTTCTGGGGCAAAAAACTGATATTCAGCCTTTTCGTGTGCGCCATGGCGCTTCCCAAACAGGTTATCCTTATTCCGTTGATGAAGGAAATGTCGGATCTGGGATTGATCCACTCTGTGTGGGGCTCCATGTTTGCAGTGATCTGTCCCGTGGTGGGCTGGCCCTTTGGCGTGTTCATGATGAAACAGTTTTCTGAGAATATTCCTGTTTCCCTGCTGGAAGCTGCCCGCATTGACGGCGCCGGTGAACTGACAACCTTTATAAATGTGGCGTTCCCCATTATCAGACCGGGATTCGGCGCCTTGGCAATCTTTACCTTTATCAATTCCTGGAATGAGTATCCTCTGCAGCTGGTCATGCTGACCCAGAATGAGTCCAAGACCATTGCCCTGGGTATTGCCAGCAAGCTGAGCGAGATGTCCAATGACTTTGGACTTATTATGGCAGGAGCTGCCCTGGCTTCTGTTCCTATCATTATTGTGTTCCTTTGCTTTCAGAAGTATTTCACCCAAGGGATTACTATGGGGGCGGTCAAGGGATAGATGTTCCTTGATAGATACAGAGAGGAGAGCATACATCAAGGATAATTTTGAGCTTTATTTCCATCTCAGTGATATCTGGTAAGGGTAACTATTTGCTGGTGATAAAAGTTACAAAAGAATATGGCCTTTTAAGTGCTGGTCTATTTTGATAGGGGCAGGGCCGAAAGAGGAGAAGGAAGCAGTGGCAGATATGGAAAAAGTCATGGTTGGGCCGTGTCCAGTATTTCTTGTGCAAGTTATGTGAGTATATGTTATATATAGAAACAAATCAGAACTTTAGGAGATAAATAAATGCAGGATATGTTCAAAAAGAATGATGACATACTTAAAAAGCCATATTATATGATTGATTTTCTACCGCAAAGAGTTTCCGAAACTGCCAAAGGACATTTTTTTGATACTACTTACTTAACAGTGAAAAACGTCATGAAATGAAAATAAAGGTGTTGGAAGAGACTAAACCAAAACAAGAAAATCGTGAAGGTTCTGAAGAACATTGTTCTATCTATGAAGGTATGTAAGTAGAAGATTTGTACTACCAGGAGCCAACAGTCATAGATGAGCACGCAGCGAGAGTAATTGGACCACAATTTGGAGCATATTTAAAAGCCGCCACTTTTAATGTTGGCTACAGGGTGTTCTGGGCAGGAAAGAGTAGCTCCTTCTATAGAACCCTCACAGATGGTTAATTCTCAGAAAATGGATGATATATATGATGTTCCATCATCTGAAAATGATATCACGACAGAGGAAGAATCTACAATAACAGGAAAAATCAGCGATATTAAGGATTTTATGTTTGTTGTTACTGATAAGGATGGAGTGGAGTATGCACTTAGTTTTGAAGGCGATAAGCCAGAGGGACTGTCTGCAGTTAAGGAAGGAGACACTGTAGTTCAGTGTCTACAGTCTAAGAAGGGAAGGCTTAAAGAAGTCTTCCCTCTTTCATTTACTGATTTCCCCGTTTGGTCTGTAGTACCCATTCAATATAGTGTTCCGTCAGCATGGGATGTTCCGCCGAACCGACAGTAACCAGAACCAGATTTCCTTGTATCAGGGATTCACCTTTTCAGAATACCATAGAAATGGGTGATATTCCAGCAATTCCGGTCACTTGGTAGAAAAAGTAAAGGTCATTTCCGCGGGGAAAGTATTCACATTCTGCTGCCCCAACAGTCGAGGAAAATTCTACGTATGGCTCCATGGGGAGCTTTTTCTATGTATGCAACTCTTTTTAACCCTGTCCTTTGAAAGTTAAAAGTGTCGCACTCCGAGTGTCTGAGAGTGCTGGATTCAAAATATTGGAATAGAAGGTTACAGTATCTCCATTATAGGCATCAATCCTAGAAATGGCAATGATAGGTCTTTCCAGGTATCTGCGGATATATTTGATGGTAATATCAGGGGAAAACAGTTTATAGGACATACGAAACGCCCATTTTAGGTTGTATATGTTCCTACAGGAAGGGCAGAAACGACTTTCATAGGAGAAAATTTGTTTGGAGAATGTTGTTACAAGTTTTATGGTACGCCTCCTTGTATTTTTCTGCTTTCTACAGTGCAGCATAAGATTTTCTTTTTGGTAAACAGGTTTAGGCATCCGGGGACTCCCCTTTTAGCCAGTCTGTCCAGACAGAGTAATACTTTCCGAGCAGGTGGGAGCCATCGGTGGAATAGCTGGTCTTCAGAGCTCCGTTTTCATCATCGAAAATGCTGTTGACATCGATATAGCAGCAATCGCTGTTTTCTGCGATAGCTCTGATGCCACTGTTTATCTGGTTAATTTTTTCATTGGTATAGGTACTGCCGAAGGAGGACTTTTCGGCAGTCACGTGGAGGTTGGCTTCCAGCACAATCACAGCGTTCGGCTGACGGGTCTTGATGGTGTCCACGACAGACTGGTATTTCCGGATAATACTGCTGTAATCGTAGCCCAGTTCGTTGGTGCCCAGCATCAGATATATGGTGTGGTATTGCTGTTGGAAAAGGACTTCTTCCAGATCCTGTTTTTTGCCGCTTTTGGTCCTTACGGTAGATTCAAACAGGTTGAACACACTCATCCCGGAGTTGGCAAAAATCTCGGCGTTTCCTAAATCGCCATATTCGGAAAGCCCCACAGTCCTGGAGTCGCCGATGAACAGGACGCCGGTGAAGTCAGGGTTTGGGGGGATATAGCCGGGCCCCACGGAGGTAGCAGCGGGAGTTTGCGGTGCAGAAGTTGCTGGTCCCGGTGTGGCGTCTATGCTGTCGGAAGAGGAAGCTTCCATGGAAACGCTTTCTGAGGAATCGTTTTTATGAGCAGAATGTTTTGGAACCACAGGAGCAGTACCGTGGATGGCCGGATCCTGCGGACGTTTATTTTCAGCTTGGCTTGTTTCCGGGAGGTCATATTTTCCGGCAGAAAGCTCTGCGTCGATGTTTTCAGTCGTTTCCTGACCATTGCTGCATACCCGGACGAAGACAGAAGTAACAATGCCGTAAACTGAGGCGGGCAACGTAGACGCGATGGCTGAGATAAGAAGGCTGAAGGCCAGAAGTGAGGTATACCAGTATTTCTTCATAGTCGTAATCTCCTAATTTAAAATCGGAAGTACAAAAACGGATCGTCCGCGCCCATTTTCATAAAGTAAACGCAGAGCCAGAAAACGGCTAGTAGGATTACCGCAGTCAGAAAGGAGCGCTTCCACTGTTTGTATAGTTTACGAGGCAGCTGTGTCATAAAGATTAGGCTGAGAGTCAAGGACAGCGCGTAAATCCGGCCATATTTCAGGAAATCTCCTGCAAAATAAAGAGACTGTTTTTCAGGAGCGAGAAAGGGGAACAGGCGCAGAAAATAAATTTTCATTTGCACCCGATCCGTCACTGCAAAGCTCAGCCAGGTCAGTGGGATGACCATCATCATATAGAGATGCCCGATTAGGGGACAGCCGTCCAGTAGATGTTTCAGCCCCATCTTCTCGATGAACATGAGCAGGAAAATGACACTTCCCCATAGGATAAAATTCCAGCTTGCCCCGTGCCAGAATCCGGTCAGCAGCCAGACCACTAGCATATTGCGAATCGTTGCGCCTTTGCCGCAGCGACTGCCGCCCAGTGGGATGTAGATGTAGTCCCGGAACCAACCGCCCAGGGTCATGTGCCATCTACGCCAGAATTCGGTCATGGACAGGGACAGATACGGATAGTTGAAATTATCCGGCAGAGAAAATCCCATCAATTGTCCAAGTCCCTTTGCCATCAGGGAGTAGCCATAAAAATCAAAGTAAATCTGAAAGCTGAATGCGGCCAGGCCCAGCCAGGCAAGGGGAGTGGAAATACTCTCATAGCCAATGGCGCCTACCTGGCTCCACAGCCGCCCAACCTGGTTGGCTAGAAGAACTTTGAGCCCCAGGCCAATCGTAAATTCCCGCAAGCCGCTTTCAGCATTTTTCAGGTTATGGCTGCGCCGGTGGATTTGCTTACGTACGGAAGCGTAAGTGACGATAGGACCAGCAATTAGCTGTGGAAACATGGTGATATACATGCCGTAGTTGATAAGGGAAGTTTCGTGAAAGGCATCTTTTCTGTAAACATCAGCGAGGTAGGAGATGGCTTGAAAGGTGTAAAAGCTGATTCCGACAGGCAGTGGAAGATCCGGAAGCCGGATGGAAAATCCAATCCCTATTTTTTGGAGGATCCAATTTAGATTTCCTGCAAAAAAGCCGGAATATTTAAATAGGAACAACCAGAACAGGTTATAGCAGATTCCGAATATCAGCCATTTTTTCCGGCGTTCAGGCCATCTGCGCCGTCCCAGCAGGAGGCCGATATGGTAATTTACCAGGACGGACAGCAGTAATAAGAAAAAGTACCAGGGCTCATTTTTTACGCCGTAGATGTAGAATATAAGGCTTCCGGCAAACAGAACGGCGTTTTTCCATTTTGCCGGACACATATAGTACAGCAGTAAAAACAGGGGCAGAAAGTGAAATAGGAAAACAAGGCTGCTGAAAACCATTTTTCATTCCTCCAGTAAGTACAGTATGGGGCTCATTTAGATTAGACGGAGCGAGAAGTGAAAAGGTTTCATTAAAATGTAAATTTTTATATAGTATTATAGCGAACAACTTAGCAGCCTTTTACAATGCGATAGATATGAACAATGGTTTCTTTTTATGTAATAATAGACTATTTTCTGCAGACACAAGGAGTAGCCAGCTATACGTGGCAGGGTGGGGAACCATCCCTTAGAGGTTTGGAATGTACAATAGTAAAAAAATAGTGCCCCAATTATCTATCGGGCCACCACTCAGGGGTATTGGAAGTAAGCAAGGACTGCTGGAATTCTGTTGGAGGAATTCCGGTAGTCTTTTTAAATACCCGGCTGAAATAAAGAGGATCAGAGTAACCTACTAAGGGGGCAATGGTGGACAAGTTCATTGTATTGGTAGCTATGAGTTCTTTTGCTTTGTTGACTCGAAGTTCGGTCAGATAACGCATAGGTGCGACTCCCATACGTTTTTTAAATATGTGAGAAAAATATCCCACACTTAATTTGCAGTATTGAGCCATTAACTGTACATTCCAGTTTTCTTTGTACTTTTGATTAAGCTGCATAACGAGGCAATCGATAGAAAAGTCATTTCCTAAAGGAGAAAGAATCTGTTGATGTGCCCGGGCTATGATAGCAAGTATTTGAAGAAAATTGCTTAAAACAACATCTTCCCAAAATGTCTTTTTCAGTTGTAATTCCATGATAGTCTCTTGGAAAAGGGTTTTTAACAGGGGGTGTTCTCCAATATAAAAGTTATGGAGGTTATACTTCTTAATGATATTCTTACAGTCATAGCCGGTGAAATGAATCCAGTAAATTTCGGGATGGTCTTTGGCGAAATAGGAATAGGTTTGGGGTTCTTGCGGTTGAAAGAGAAGAATATTTCCAGCCCCCAATGCTTTCCATTCCTTATTTAGATAATAGTGTCCGGCCCCCTTGTGGATATATATGAGCTGATAATCGACTCTGCCTGCGGAACGGTTCTGAGAGTAATCTTTTGTTTTGAAAATCTGCATTCCACAACAGTTGATAGACAGTGGACTAGAGTAGTCTGCGAAGCCGGTTGTGCGTCTTTCGTTTCTTAGGTGACCTGAAACATTTATCATAATACTTCCTTCTTCCTTATAATAAATCTCTTCTGCTAAAAAATATAACAGATAAAAACAGAATTGTCCATGTAAAACTTATGATTGGATATGGGAATACAGCTCTATACGCACTATACTGGTGTCGTAAATAAGCAGAATCATTCATGATAAACTTAATTAACAGAGGAGGCGGCAAGTGAAAAGACAATGTATTTTTTTGATGACAGACACAACCAGGAAAGATATGGTTGGCTGTTATGGTAATCCAAAGATGAAAACACCGAATTTGGACCGTTTGGCTGAAGAGGGAATCCGTTACGAGAATGCATATACCTGTCAGCCGGTATGCGGCCCGGCCAGAAGTGCAATCTTTACAGGGACGTTTCCGCATACAAACGGCATGGTAACCAATAGTATCGCTATGGGAGATAATATAAAGACGATAGGTCAGAGACTTAGTGATAATAATATTGAATGTGGCTATATTGGGAAATGGCATCTGGACGGTTCGGATTATTTTGGAAACGGACATTGCCCGGAAGGTTGGAATCCAGACTACTGGTATGACATGAAAACATATTTAGATGAGTTGAGTGATGAAGATAAAGTAAAATCCAGAGATTCGAAAGAATCATATAAAATAGACTTTTCAGAAAAGTTTACTTACGCATATCGGTGCTCAGAGCGTGCAATTAAATATCTGGAGACATATAAAGATAAGGACTTCTTTCTGAGTGTGTCCTATGATGAGCCTCATGGTCCATCCCTCTGCCCGGCTCCGTTTAATCACATGTATGATGGATTTAAGTTTGATGATTGTCCGAATTTTCAGGATGACCTTTCTAAGAAACCATTTATGCAGCGTCTTTGGGCAGGAAAAAAACTGCATGCCGCAAAAGACGAGATTAATAAGTCTTCTGATGGCCTATCTTTATTCCTGGGCTGTAATTCTTTTGTGGATTATGAGATTGGACGGGTACTCGATAAGATTAAAGAGGTAGCGCCGGATGCAATGGTAATCTTTACATCTGACCATGGAGATATGCTTGGGGCACATAGATTGTTCTCAAAAAATGCGGCAGCGTACAAAGAAGTAGCAAACATCCCGTTAATCATCAAGGGGGGTGCAAGTGGGTGCGTGGAAGATGCAATGGCATCCCATATTGATATTGTTCCGACCATAATGGATTATTTTGGACTTCCTATTCCAAAGCTGCTGGAAGGTAAAAGCATGCTTCCGCAGATTTATGATACATCCAAAGAAATCAATGATGTGGTATATACAGAGTTTACCAGATATGAGATTGACCATGATGGGTTCGGCGGGCTGCAGATTATGAGAGCAGCAATATCCAAACGATATAAGCTGGTGATTCATCTGCTGGACAGTGATGAGTTCTATGACTTGGAAAAAGATAAATATGAGATGAATAACCTGATTAACGATGAAAATTATGCAGAGGCCAGAAATGCCATGCATGAAAGATTGATTGAACATATGAATAACACCAGAGATTTATACAGGGGTTATCAGTGGCGCATGCGGCCATGGAGGAAAGATTTTGTACCAGACTGGGATAATGAGGGGTATACAAGACAGAGAGAGAATGAAGAATATGAGCCTCGGCAATTGGATTATGATACGGGACTTCCGATGGAATCCGCAACCAGGAAAAAGAAGTTATAGGGAAGGGAGACGGGGGATTATGGAATCGAACACAATAGAGCTTGAATTAAGAGTTCAGAAGAGAAAAAGAAAAGATAAGTTAGTGTTAAATGCGTGGTGCTGGCTTTTTATGGCTGCGGCGGTTATCTTTTATATTCTATTTCAGGGTTATCCGATTGTCTGCAGTATTGTGTATTCGTTGCTTGACTGGTCGGGATTAACACGGACAGCACGATTTGTGGGGTTGTCAAATTATAAGGAATTGCTTACAGATAAGCTGTTTTGGAATGCTTTTTTAAATAGTATTAAATATACAGTTATGATTGTTCCGTTGGAATTGGCCGTATCGCTTATTCTTGCTTATTTGCTTAACGATGAGAAATTAAAGGGTCGTGGAGTTTACCGTACCATGTATTTTATTCCTGTTGTTACTACGGCATCTGTGGTTGGTATTATCATGATTTTTATTATGGGAGTGCAGGGACCGGTTAATCACATTTTAATGAGCTTTCATCTTTTGAGGAAACCAATTAATTTTCTTGGAAATGCTGCTTGGGCAATGCCGTCGTTAGTGCTGATTTCGCTTTGGAAAGATTGCGGAACATACATGATTTATTGGCTTGCAGGCCTGCAAGGTATTTCAAAGGATGTATATGAAGCGGCGACAGTAGATGGAGCAAATCGGGTACAGATGTTTATTCATATTGTCCTTCCTTTGATTGCTCCGGTAGGGGGAGTGATAGCAACTTTATGTGTAATCAATTCTTTGAAGGTTTTCGATATTGTAAAAACAATGACAGAAGGTGGACCTTATTATGCAACGGATGTAATTGCAACTTATGTTTATCGCTCTGCATTTTCAAGTGAAATCGGGATGCCAAGGCTGGGATATGCCAGCGCTGCAGCACTTTTCTTCGGAGCAGTGGTAATTGTTGTGGGTGTGATTTTGAATGGAGTCAAAGTACATCTAGATAAGAAAAATTGATGATAAGGAGAGGTTATGAGTTGGGTAAAAAAAGGAATAAACCATTTGGTATTGCTGGCAATCGGGTTGATTTGGGTCTATCCGTTTCTTTGGATGATTTCCGCATCATTTAAGAGTCAGAACGAGTTTTTTAATAATCGTTTAGGCTTGATTCCACAAGCACCGACATTGGATAATATTAAACGTATTTGGGTAAAAGCTAATTTTGGCAGTTATTTTTTGAATACGGTAGTTGTGACGTGCTTTGCTGTAGTGTTGGTTCTGATTATTACGATGCTTGCCGGTTATGCAATGGGGCGTTATAAATTTGTGGGAAGAAACTTGATGATGGGAATTTTTGTGGGCAGCATTGCAATCCCGTTGGTCAGTACCATTATTCCCACATATGAAGTGGTAAAGGGTATGCATCTGACGGGAACCAAAACAGGTTTGGTTCTTGCACAGGCCGGTGGAGCGCATGTGATTTTCTTAATGCTGTTTACAAGCTTTTTTGCCTCTATTCCAATGGAATTGGAAGAAGCAGCTAAAATTGATGGATGCAGTTTCTTCAGAATTTTCTTTAATATTATGATGCCTTTGTGCAAACCGATTGCAACGACTGTAGTAATTATGGAGACGATTTGGACTTGGAATGCATTTATGCTTCCGTTGGTATTGACTTTAAACAATCCTGCTTCGAGAACACTGGCGGTTGGACTTTATGCATTTAAAGGCGAAAATACTGTAGATTGGACTGGAATTGCAGCGGGCGGTACGATTGCGGTTATTCCTGTTATCATTCTGTTCATCATCCTTCAACGCCATTTCGTGGAAGGAATTGCAGGTGCAGTAAAGAGTTGACAAAAGAAGAATTTTAGATATTTAGGCAGAAAATAGTAGTAAAAATATATAAAACACTAACAAAGTGTGAAAGGAGTAGGACATGAAGAAGAGATGGGGGCAATGCGCTTTAGCAGCACTTTTGGCAGCAGCGGTCACTACAGGCTGTGCAATGCCTGCAATTCAGACGGATGAGAAGAAAGAAAAATCATCAGTGCGTAATTCGGGGACGGCAGGAGAAGTAGGTGATAAGGTAGTTTCAGCGGATCAGAATACGGATGGAAAAGTTACGATTCGCATTGTGGATTGGAGTGACGGATCTGCTCCGCAGAGAAAAGAATTTCATAAAAAGTATATGGAAGTTCATCCAGATATCAATATTGAGTATACACAGTTGACGGTAGATCAATTCAAGAATACGATTGTGACTATGATTAAATCTGGAGATGGTCCTGATCTTTTCCCGATTCCGGTGGGAATGACTTTGGATACAGCGCTTCAGGAGGATTGGTTTCAGCCGATTAATGATTATGTAATGGATAATTTTGCGGAAAAGTTCGATCCGAAATCGTTCAGTGAAGGTGTAACACATAAAGGAAATCAGTGGTATACGATTACGGAGCTTATGCCTACAATCCAGTGCCTGTTTTTCTATAATAAAGATGTGCTTAGCGCAGCGGGAGTAGATAAAATTCCGGAAACATATTCAGAATTTCGCGAAGCATGCAAAAAAATTACTAAATATGGAAATGGAAATGTTTACGGTTTGATTGATGGTGGAAAACAGATAAACCGTTTGGATGTTTTGACCAGATCAATGGCAGCAGCGGCAGGTGGCAAGATTGCGGCTACTCAGAAAGTATTGACGGATCAAGGAATGGCCCCATATGATACGGATGCGGTAAAAGGTGTAATGCAGTTATTTGCTCAGCTTGAAGATGACGGAAGCATTCATCCGGATACTGTAAATATCAGCGCACCGGAAGCGAGGGAACTGTTTGCTCAAGGACAGGCAGGATTCCTTTGCCAAGGAATGTGGTGCATTTCTCAATGGGGGATTAATGATCCGGATTTGAATTATGGAGTAATGGCTGTTCCGGTTCCTGATGGTGTGAAAGACACGTATGTGCAGCAGGGAGAGCTTTCCCCGTGGATGGGACTTTATAGCCAGTCCAAACATCCGCAGGAAGCGGTGGATTATCTGATGGCTCTTTATAGTGAGGAGTTTGGATATCAGTCCAGTTGCGTAGAGGATGGTGTGTTTGTATCAGTTATTCCTGAAATTAATGAACAGTATATGACAAACGCTATTATGAAGGACTACTATACGATTGCAAATGCAACAGCAAAGATAGTTCCGACAATAGCAAAGAGAGCTGAAAAGGCAAACGCATTTTATTCAGAAGTAAAAGATGTTCAGCCGAGCCTAGGGGCAATTATGCAGGGCGTGCTGAGTCGGAGCATTACAGATTATGATAGTGCACTGCGGAAACTTGCGGAAGATACTACGACAGAATGGAAGCGTGCGTGTGAAGCAGTGGGAATGGATTATAGAGAGTTGGAATTTGATAATTGGAATCTGGAAGAAGATTATACGGACGCTGATTATGAAGCATTAAAATAACAGATTGTGGCCTCCGCGATATTGTGGGGGCCATTTTGTACTCCGGCCTATTTAGGAGTATGAAAGTTTTTATTGGAATAGCTATCAAGCAGTAGGTCTTCTATGATAAAATCTATTATCATAAGGAGGCCTATTATTATGGCGAGAAGAGAAAAGCAACCTGTACACAAGGTAGTTATGACGGAGGGCAAAAGGCATGACCACCAGCCAGATATCCGACACGCTGATGGATATCTTATTCTGTCTGGGAGAACAAAGTGATCCGCAAGCTTGCCGCCTATGTCATCCTTGGCTTTACGCCGGAAGGGAAAAAGGAAGTTTTAAGTATACAAATCGGGAAAATGAGAGTTCCAAGTACTGGCTCTCTGTCCTGAATGAGCTGAAGAACCGCGGAGTGAAAGATATCCTCATCCTCTGTTCAGACGGACTCACGGGCATTAAGGAGGCCATATCGGCAGCATTCCCGAAGACGGAGCAGCAGCGCTGCATCGCGCATATGGTACGCAACACACTCAAATATGTCTCTGACAAAGACCGGAAAGCCGTCTCCACAGATCTGAAAACTATCTACCACGCTGCGAACGAGGAGAAAGCCCTGGAAGCGCTGGAGAAGGTGACAGAAAAGTGGACGCCGAAATATCCGAATTCTATGAAGCAAAAGTGGACGCCGAAATATCCGAATTCTATGAAGCGCTGGCACGACAACTGGGATGTTCTTCGGGAAGCCCTTCCTGGCAGTCGAACTCCACACTCATCCTGTCCAGTTCATGCAGGAGCCGTTCTTCTTCTCCAAACTTGAAACCCATCCGGTGCCGTTCCTCCACAATACCGTAAAAATGTGCTGCCAGGGGGCCGGTGAATGCCTTAATGTATGAAAGCCGCTGGGCTTACCGCGGTATGTAATCCCAGCATCGGACAGTGCTTTGTTTATGATATTGTGCTGGTTGCTTGTGATGGCAAAACTGTTATAAGGCGGAACATGCCGGACAAAAACATTTTTGCTTTCCGTGACGGAGCGTCCATTCTTTAGATAGTCAATGACTGCCCAGCCCACATCATCGGGGACAGGCAGTGTCAGCGGCTCCTTCGCCTTGTTCTGTATGATAGTCAGGGTGCACGCCTGCCAGTCAATGTCTGAAAGCTTCAGTTCCCGGATATCCCCTAAGCGCAGGCCAAGACGTGCTCGGTTCCTTGATATCGCCGTTTAGGAAAAGGAAACGAAAGTACATGCGTACCAGGCTGATTCTGCTGCGTACTGTGGAAGCGGACCAGCCAACCAGTGAATTGATGAACCGCTCTAAATGGGTGTAACTTACTTCTTCCGGAGCATGGATACCGATTGCGTCAAAGAAAAGGATAAGATCTTTGAGAATTGTTCTACAATGCTTCACATATCCATAACACACGCCATACTCCACTTTTGAGAGGAGGAGTTTTTCGGTACACTCCCGGCGCCGCACTTCCTTTCCCCGGACAGCCATTCCAGCCAGCCTTCGATATGCTGCTGGTCGAAGCACTCCGGGCTGAACTTATCCGGCGTGATGCCGCGCTGCGTTTCCAGGTATCCCATATACAGCGTAAGGGCAGTCCCGTAAGAATCCAGGGTATTGTCGCTGTTTGTCAGATGCGATGGCGCATACTCGGAAAGAAATTTGTTGATATAGTGCGCCAGTTCCAACGGCTCGGCAGTTTTATTCTTCATAGTCTGGCACCTCCGGTATGATGTCATCGAAACTGCCTTCGCTTTTTTCCTCGATGATGCCTGCCAGCGCAGGGACTATCGAATAATAATAGCGTGTGCTGTCCAGGGATGTATGCCCCATGCTCTTGCTCAGATAAAGCAGCTTGTCGATAAAGTCGAAGCCGGCGGAAATCCATGAGTTGGTGTTCTGTATTGCGTAATTGTGCCGGATAAAATCCAAACGTTTGGATTTTTAACGACATACATTTTGCAGCCGCTTATGTGCAGTTGTACACGACTATAAAGCAATTCAAATGATTATGGGCCATTCCGATATAAGGATTACTATGGACGTATATAACCATTATTCAAGGAAGGATATAGATGTTATAATGGAGGTTCTTGAAGGAAGATTGAGAATCAATTGATATTTTTCTGTTTAGATTCCGGAAAATGTTGTAAGGTATCTATCAATCGGATATAATGAAAATAGATACAGTTGTGATATATCCCTAAAAAACAGAGAGGAAGTGGTATTTTGCAAAGCCAGACTCAAGATGTGCTTTTTCAGTATGTGAATAGAATACATGAGATATATGGGAGTGAATTAAAGGCCGTTATTTTGTATGGTTCCTATGCAAGGGGAGATTATACCGAATCCTCAGATATAGATATTATGATTCTGGTGGATTCAACGGAGGATACCATAAAACAGAAAGGGCGTATGGTTTCTGATATAACCTTTGATTTTAATCTGGACCATGACATTATGATTATGCCGATTGTAAAAAATGTAAATCATTTCCAGTACTGGCTTCCGGCTGACCCTTTTTATAAGAATGTGAAAAATGAGGGGGTCGAATTGTATGTCGCCCAATAGTGGTAATCCCAGGGACCTTGCTCTTCACCGTCTTACAGTTGCAAAGGAGGATTTGGCAACTGCAAAGGATGATTTTATCGGCAAGCATTTCAGAGCAGCTAATAACAGGGCGTATTATTCAATCTATCACTCAATTACAGCAGTATTAGCCTTGGAGCAGGTTGCTTTTAAGCGGCATAAGGACACAATTGCATATTTTAATAAAGAATACGTCAAGACAGAGAAATTTTCCAGACAGCTCGGCCGCAGGATTGGCAGGGCCCAGGAGATTCGTCACGCCAGTGATTATGACGAGTTCTATATCGCTTCCGTTGAAGAAGCCCAGGAACAAATTGACGCTGCCGAGTTAGTATTGAACGCAGTGGAGCAGTATGTGTCTTCCTTTGGAAAATAGCGGATTCTTTCCTGACTCCAATTTGACTCCATTTGTGGAGGAAAGGGTAATAAAATGTAATATGCTATAAGCTGCAAACAACGTAATTATGCGATTCTCAGTAAGTGGTAAAACATAGCGGGACAGTATGAAACACCCTTAATATAAGGGGAAGCAAGAAGTATTTTTAAGCGAATAGTGACGCAATTAAGGGCGCTCCGGCTTGGCTGGGGCGCCTTTTGACACCAATAAATATCGAAGAAAATGAATTATTAATCCCTGGCAGATGTGAAAGGTATCTTCTGTCAGGGATTTTTTCAGGGTTGCATTGAAGGATATTTTATCGGTTCCTTTTGATACGTTCAATTAAACCAATCATTAGTTGAATATCATCATCGGATAGGGTGTAGATATAATCCATCGCTCTTTTTTGGAGAGGGGAATATTCCCGGTCCTCATTAAAAAACTCCATGGGCGTTACGTCAAGATATTCGCAGATATAAAGGAATTCACCCATGGAAGGAAGGGAACGTCAAGAGGTTATGCTTCGGATATAGCTGGTACTGTGACAAGATCCAGGCTCATTTTGCGTTCAGAGATATTTCTGGCCTCACGGAGCTGTGTGATGCGGTTGCATATATATTGTTCATCCATGTAACCCACCTCCTGTGTGAGTAATCATAATTCATAATAAGTTGCATAACGAGCGATTATAACGCTTAAATCTGTTAAAATACACGATAAAATCGCATATAATATCATTTTATAGGTGTTTACATTATGCGCACAGGAGGATGGAACATGCAGACCATGAAAAGCTTGATTAAGGAAATCGCTGGATGGTATGGAGTGGGTGATGAGGTGGTTAAGAGGGAGATGGAGTTAGCCATTATGGAGGCCTTCATGACTCCACAAAATGAGGAAGTGAGTAAACTTTAAAGCCGGATACCTCGGAGAGGGAAAATACCTACCCTGGAGGAATTCCTGCTTTACGTCATACAGGAAGTTCAAAATGAAACGAATGAAAAGGATGGCAGACAGGAATGTGGATCCGATTAAAATGAATTATTTCGAAACCATGGACTGGATTTTGTCCATGTTTAAAGGTGCAATTACTGTCGCTGCATATGGCTTGATTACTGTGAGGAGGGGACAGGGACACAATCATCCACGGATGAAGAACTGGTGCGTATGAATGATTACTGTCTATTGTCCGATTTTGTTGTGACGGAAAATTATATTATGACATGTATTGGGATAAATGCTCAATGTAATGCAAAATAATGCTTGAAATATGTGCCAAAAGACAAAATAGTACTAGAAATGTTAAAAACTTACTATTTATTATGTATAGAAATATTTATATAATATTTATAAATGTTAACATTTTGTTAATGCGAGTATGGCCAGACCGTATTTTTATTTGTATTTCATTCCTTAATCGCGAAAAGGATGAAATGCAAAGATTAAGAAAGGGGTAAGCAAAGGTTTATGAAAAAAAGATTAAAACCAGTTATGGCTTTAGTTCTTGCCGCTTCTATGATGGGTTGGTTCCCAGTTTGATAACAACGATATTGGGGTTGAACGCCAATGCTTGTTGGTAAGCTTGTTCTTTCATATAAGGGCGATCACCTTTATTCAGCATGGTACGTGCGCTGACTCCAAAGTTTTTCACCCAGTATTTATCTCCTAGCAAACGGCCTAGAACGGAGGGATAGCTGTCGTGGCTCCGGTTTTTGATTCCTGCTCCGTAAGTAATGCTGTTGCCTACACAGGCTACCCGGACAGCATCTTTACGGGGAGCTTTGAAACTGCGCAACCAGGCGGATAAATCGTTTAACATCTCATTCTTGTAAATGAAGTTTTCGCGGATACCCCAGCCATGTCCGCCACTGGCATAAATATGGAGTACGGCTGGTACATGATTCTTGTGCCACAATTGCTGCCATATCAATCACAAACATAATCCATTTTCGTGTTTTAAACGTCGTTTTTTCTTCTATATCATCTACCAGACTTGTTTTATGATCCATTTGTTTTAGCTTCTCTGAATTTCTAATCTCTTCAATCGTTAAATATTTCTTCATATTCCACCTCGCATCATAAATCTTTTTGCTTTGGTAATAAACTTTGCTTCCTTCTGTGTTACAGGAGAATTTTTTCATCATTCCATCTGTGTTAACGAAGTATTTTAACATAATACTTTGGACATCCGGATTTTTATTATATGCTTTTACGGCTAGTGTCTGATAATCATCACTGTCTGTTTCATATAACCCGTTGGAAATGGTCCATTTCCCTTTTGTCTTCTTTAATGATGCAATCACATGATCTCCTTCTTCAACCGTTGTTTTCTCATGATAGGATGACGTATATTTTATATTTTCATTCTTCATGATGACATATCGATGATCTTCCGTTCTTTTTGCAATTGCTTCTGATGTTGATTCTGTGTTGATATAATCCTTTGCACTTAAAACAAAATAGTTATCTGAAACATAAGTTACAGATCCCACAAACAAAACATCTTGATTTTTATTGTTCATGATCCTGTTGATCTCTGTATCTGCGGATACGAACTTTATATTTCCTAGCATCATGAAGAGGCAGATAAAATAAACTGTTATACGTCTCATCCTGCAATGCACCTCCTTATGTTGTTATTATACATCGAGCGGTGTTGCGAAATATAACGGAAAATGTGAAATATACTTATGATTTTCTTAAATTGTGATTTGTAATAGTGTTTCATGTATGAGATAGAAATAAGATAAGAACATTACCTTCTGTTTAAAAATCCCCTATTTTACAATCAATACTGTTCTCCATACACATCCACTTAAATTTTCCAATCTTGTAATTGTCCACACTTTAGACTTCTGGTATATGATAAAAAATAAATAAA
>ENA-OPRT01000562-OPRT01000562.1-human-gut-metagenome-genome-assembly--contig:-NODE-562-length-18288-cov-3.687819_pt1 | contig 18288 bp, 17 predicted proteins | sample MGYA00241895_ERZ501884 | MGnify/ENA primary metagenome ERZ501884 (study PRJEB25962, sample SAMEA2042225) | human gut metagenome | biome: human gut; feature: human-associated habitat; material: faeces...
GTCAAAATCTATCAAGTCGTATTTTTTGGCAAGTTCCCAATGGGAGGACCCATGCCGAGCCTGCCGTACCGAAAATGTAGGTGACGGCGTAGGATACGGGAATGATGTTGACGTAACTTTGTCGTTGGGCCTCGTCCAGTCCCATATTGGCCATGGTGTCTTCTGCCACTCCGATGACGGCGGAGATGGTTTGCGAACCGGCCAGCAGTCCGGCAGCTTCACCGGCATTGTAGCCCATCATCAGGGCCAGCAGCCAGGTCACTAACAGTACGGATACACACATCAGTACGGCAAAGCCTACTTGGGGTAATCCGTCCTTTTTCAGTCCGCGGAAGAACTGGGGACCCACTTTATAGCCCACGGCAAAAAGGAAAAGCAGAAAAAATACCGACTTTATCGGACCCGGTACGGCTATATTCAGTTGCCCTACCAGTACGCCTACAAGCAGTACACTGGTCACTGTGCCCAGCGTAAACTTACCGATACGCAGTTTCCCCAGCCAGAATCCCAGGAATATAGTGAGGAAAATGGCAAGTTCGGGGCGTTCCCTGAGCTGGTTGAAAATCCATTCCATAATCAAGTTGTTTAGGTTATATATTGGTTGTTCCGATGCTTTCTGGAGCGTCGTTTCGCTATACAACGGCTTTTAACGGGAAGTGTTTTGTACAAAAGGAGTTTTTTAGAACATTTATTCCGTAAAACCGAACTTTAAGAAAAAGTTTTCTTCCGTACCTTTGCCATCCAAATTAGGTAAAACAAGGTATGAAGTTGTTTTTTAGGGTATTTCTGCTTATCCAGCTGGTTACTCTTCCATTGAGAGCACAATATATGGTGCAAGGCGTTGTCACCGATTCGTTGACGAAGGAGCCGTTGCCTTATACGTCAGTTTATCTGAAAGGAACTACGGAGGGAGGGATGACGGACAATAACGGCCGTTTTTCCTTCAAGACCTATCGCCCGGAGGCCACGCTGGTCATTTCGGCCGTGGGATATAATGAATATGTCCGGCTGATTCATCCTGCAAAGTCTTCTAAGTTCAATATTGCCCTTTCGCCAGCCACTTATGCACTGGATGAGGTGGTGGTGAAGCCGAAACGTGAACGGTATAAGAAAAAGGATAATCCCGCAGTGGAGTTTGTACGCAAGATGATAGAGCATCGGGATGACTACTCGCCCGACGAACGCGACTTCTGGAAACGTGACCGCTATGAAAAGATGACTTTTGCCATCAATAACTTCGACAGCTTGAAGCAACAGAAGTGGCTTTACCGTAAGTTCAAGTTTCTGACGGATTATGTCGATACCTCTGCCGTTACCGGCAGGCCGGTACTGGCCATCTCCAACCGTGAGTTACTTGCCACAGACTATTACCGCAAGTCTCCGCATAGCCGGAAACAGTGGGTCACCGCCCGCAGGCAGGCAGGAGTGGACGAGATGCTTTCCCAGCAGGGTATGGAGCAGGCTATCAGTGTCACCATGACCGATGTAGACCTTTATGAGAACAACATCACCTTGTTCACCAATAAGTTTGTCAGTCCGCTTTCCTCCCTTGGGCCGTCTTTCTACAAATATTATCTGATGGATACGCTTACCGTTGCCGGAAAGCCTTGTGTTGACTTGACATTTGTCCCTTTCAACTCCGAGTCGTTCGGTTTTACGGGACATTTATACGTCATGCTGGACAGTACCTATTTTGTAAAGCGTGCCGTCATGAACTTTCCTCAGAAAATAAATCTGAACTTTGTGGACTACATGAAGATTGAACAGAATTTTGACCGCGCGGAGGACGGTACGAGGCAGTTGCTCAATGAGAGTATCACTACGGAATTCAAGTTGGTGGACAATAGTGACGGTATTTATGCCAAGCGGGATGTGTATTACAGAAACTATCAGTATGAACCGGATGACAAGGCTCTGCAGGCTTTCCGAAAACCGGAAAAGGTGATTGAAGAGACATCGGCTTCCGGCTATTCGGAAGCATATTGGGATGCCAACCGCCAGGTGGAAGTCAGCAAGAAAGAGACTTCGGTGGACAAGATGATGGCCCAGTTGCGCAGCTATCCCGTTTATTTCTGGACGGAGAAAGTGTTGAAGGTGCTGTTCACGGGGTATATTCCCGCTCCGAAGGAAAAAGAACCTTTGTTCTATATCGGTATGATGAATACCACTATCAGCGGAAATACACTGGAAGGGGTGCGCTTGCGTGCCGGCGGTATGACGACGGCATGGCTCAATCCGCATTTGTTCGGCAGGGGCTATATGGCATACGGTTTTCGCGACCATCGTGTAAAGGGACTCGCCGAACTGGAATATTCTTTTCATAGGAAGAAGGAATATGCCAATGAATTTCCTATACATTCGTTGAAGCTCCGTTACTTGTCAGACGTCAATCAATATGGACAACACTATCTTTATACCAGTCAGGATAATGTTTTTCTTGCCTTGAAACGTCAGAAGGATGACCGTATCGGTTATCAGCGGAAGGCGGAACTGACCTATACCAATGAGTTCCATTCCGGCTTTTCCGTACAGATGACGACGCGTCTGCGTAAAGATGAATCATCCCATCTGATTCCTTTCGTCAAGCAGGACGACCATAATACGTATGTAAAAAGTATTTCGACCAGTGAACTGGAATTGAAGCTGCGCTATGCTCCCAACGAGAAATTCTTCCAGACCCAATGGAACCGTTTCCCCGTTTCGCTGGATGCTCCGGTCTTTTCGCTTACACATACCATGGCTGCCAAAGGGGTACTGGGAGGAGACTATACCTATCACTATACGGAAGCGGGTTTTCAAAAGCGTTTCTGGTTCTCGGCATTCGGTTATACGGACGTTATCCTGAAGGCCGGGAAAGTATGGAACAAGGTTCCTTTCCCTTTGCTCGTCATTCCCAACGCGAACTTGTCCTATACCATACATGATATAACCCGGCTGATAACACCAGACAGCAGCTCTCCGCAATCAGCGGTGCCCACCAGATAGCTTCTCCTCCAAACACAGCTGTCAGAAATACCAGACTGATCACCAGTGCGATCAGACTTCTAGTAAGTGAGATCATCGTTGCGAATCCAGCCTTTTCCACAGAGGTAAAATATCCTCCCAGGACCACATTGAGTCCCGCAAGCAGAAATGACAGGATAAAGATGCGGAGCACCCGTACCGAATATACACTCAGAGATGCTTCACTCTCTTTTAAGAACAATCCCACAATACTTTCTGCCCCAACATAACATATGAGTACAGCCGCCACGGAACCTGCCGCAGCTGCCACCATTCCATACTTCAGAAGCTTCTTGTATTTTTCCGATTCGTTTTTTCCATAGTAGTAACTGATCAGTGGCTGAGTTCCCTGCGCAATGCCTGCCATGGACATGACAACGATCGTATTCACATATGAGATGATCGTATAACTTACCAATGCATATTCTCCTATATATTTCAGAATTGCCTGGTTAAAAAAGAAGATGATAATCCCACTTGAGAATTCTGTTATCCCGGAAGACATGCCGTTACGGATCTGCCTCCCGATTTCCGATGGCATCAGATGGAACTTCGAGAATCTTATTGTTCCTTTCGGTCCCAGAAAATGCCACAGATACAAGAGGATCACTGCTGCCTGCGAGATCCCGGTAGCAAATGCCGCACCCCAGACGCCTTTATGCAGCACCATGACCAGAATATAATCCAGGATACAGTTCAGCACAGCCCCGGATGTCACATAGATTGTCGCAAGCTTTGGATAGCCATCTGTCTTGATCAACGTCTCAAATGAATAAGATAGGATATATACTACAGAAAATGGTGCGATCGTTCCAATATATGTTCTCGCATATGGAAGAATATGATCCGTTGCTCCAAGGAATCTTGCAAATGGATCCAGAAATATCATAACCAGTATTGTAATCAACACCGACAGGATACATAATAAGACCACATTCTGCGTAAAGACTTCGTTCGCCTTCTGTTTTTCCCCCTGTCCCAGAAAGATTGCCACAATCGTCGAATTTCCGACTGCAAACAGAATGGAGACAGAAAACAGTCCTGTTGTAAACGGCATGGAGATATTCACCGCTGTCAGTGCCACTTCCGATACCCCTCTTGCCACAAAGATACCATCTACCATGGTATAAAGCGAGAATACCCACTGGGCGATAATTGACGGGATGATAAAACGCAAAAAATCACTCTTCAAAGACTTTCCTTCGAGTCTCATATTAAAACCTCATTTCTTTTACCTGTTTTTCTTTCATTCATAGTCTAAACCCTGGTATAATACTAAGGTCAAGTATTATGTATCAACAGAATTTTGTTTTCAACAGGTGAATATATGAAACAGTTTTTTAAGATCAACGAAATATCCAAACTATACAACATCGGACCGGATTCTCTCCGCTATTATGAGAAGCTGGGACTTCTGGCTCCAAAACGCGGAAAAAATAATTACCGGCTCTATACGCTTGATGATCTGTGGCGTCTGAATATCATACGTGATCTGAGACGTCTGGGATTTCCTATGGAAAAAATCCGGGAATACATGGACAATCGAAGCGTTGAGAACACGCGTAAGCTGCTCACAGAAGAACTGGATGTCATCCATCAGCAGATTCAGGAATTAAACCGTCTTCAGAAAAATGTAGAAGAACGGCTTCTGACATTATCCGGTGCGGAAGACCAGGCACTGCTTAAAATCCGTCTGCAGACGTTTCCCGACCGTTATTGCCATACCTTGCATATTCCCTACCACACAGACGAAGAAATGGATCTTCTGGTAAAACAGTTGTTGAATAAAAATACAGAAAATCTTTATATTATCAGCAACCATAACATCGGATCTTTTCTTCCGTTAGAAGAAATAAAGAAAGGACAGTATGAAAATTATTCTGGAGTGTTTATCATTGATAATTCGGGAGAGTATTGTCTCCGCGGCGGTACTTATCTTACCTTCACCTATGCAGGTGATTACCGCCAGAACACCACTTATATTCCGGAACTTCTCAACTATGCAGATGGTCATGGTCTTGTTCCTGATGGACCTATTCTGGAACTGATCTGGGTAGACAATCATCAATCTGCAGATATCCGCGAACATATTACAGAACTACAGATAAGAGTATATCCAAAATCCTGACCGCATCTCTCTGCATTTGTTGTGACGCCATCTGCGGAACACATATGCCAAACACATAGCGATAAAAAACCGGTATTCCCGTGCTTTTTTCAGCATAGGAATACCGGCCGTTTTTTTATTACATCTTCTTAATTCTCTCAATCGCTGCAACTGTACTCTCATAGGTTCCAAATGCAGTCAGGCGGAAATATCCTTCTCCACTTGGTCCGAATCCTGATCCAGGAGTACCTACTACATTAGCCTTATCAAGCAGATAATCGAAGAAATCCCATGATGTCATTCCCTTTGGTGTCTCAAGCCAGATATATGGTGCATTGACACCGCCTGATACATTGTATCCGGCATCTTTGAGTCCTTCTTTGATTACTTTGGCATTGTTCATGTAATAAGCAACCTGTGCACTCAACTGTTCTTTTCCCGCATCAGAGTATACAGCCTCTCCTGCTTTCTGGATGATATAAGAAGTTCCATTGAACTTTGTTCCGTGACGTCTTGCCCACAGAGAATGTAACATCTCCTGACTTGATATCTTTTGGAATTACTGTTGCACTCAGACGTACTCCTGTAAATCCAGCATTCTTAGAAAAACTTCTGATCTCGATCGCACATGTTCTTGCGCCCTCGCACTCATAGATAGAATGCGGCACTTCTTTTTCTGAAATATATGCTTCGTAAGCAGCATCATAGATGATCACTGCGCCTGTTTTATTTGCATAATCAACCCATGTCTGAAGCTGTTCTTTTGTTACCGTAGATCCTGTTGGGTTGTTCGGGAAACACAGATAAATGATGTCCGGTGTCTCTTTTGGAATCTCCGGTGCAAAGTTCGTCTCTTTTGTACAAGGCATATAGATGACATTGCTCCATGTTCCTGCTGCAGCATCATATGTACCTGTACGTCCTGCCATAACGTTTGTATCTACATAAACCGGATATACTGGGTCGCACACAGCGATCTTGCTGTCTTTCGAGAAAATCTCCTGAATATTACCGCAGTCTTCTTTTGCCCCGTCGGAAATGAAGATCTCATCCGCTTTGATGTCGCATCCTTTTGCCTGATAATCATTCTTCGCCATTGCGCTTCTTAAGAACTCATATCCAAGATCCGGTGCATATCCATGAAATGTCTCTGCATGTGCCATCTCATCAACTGCCCCGTGAAGAGCCTCAACAATTGCAGGTGCCAGAGGCTGTGTTACATCGCCGATACTCAGCTTAATGATCTCGGCTTCCGGATGTGCTGCCTGATATTCACGCTGTTTTCTTGCTACTGTTGAGAACAGATAGCTTCCTGGTAACTTCAAATAATCCTGGTTTACTTTAAACATCTTCTTACTCCTTTATCTCTGTAATGTCTATCACGCCGTCGAATACAACTGTTGCAGGTCCTGTCATAAATACACGATCCTTTTCTCTGTCCCATTCGATCTGCAAGTCTCCACCTAATAATTTTACCGTAACTTGTGTATCTGTCAAGTTATTTAATATACTGGAGACAGCTACGGCACATGCTCCGGTTCCACATGCAAGGGTTTCACCCGAGCCGCGTTCCCACACACGCATCTCTACCGTCTGTCTGTCGATACAGTGCACAAACTCTGTATTGATACGCTTCGGAAATCTTTCATGATTCTCGAACTTTGGTCCGATTTTTTCCAGATCCAGTCCCTTTACATCATCCACATAGATAACTGCATGCGGATTTCCCATAGATACTCCTGTCATATGGTACTCTTTCCCATCCACCTCAATTGGTTCGTCGATCACCTGTTCCCGCTCTGATATGATTGGAATCAGATCAGCCTCAAGTTCCGGTTTTCCCATGTCTACTTTTACCAATGACACTTTCCCGTCTTCTACGGTAAGATCCAGATATTTTATTCCTCCAAGTGTTTCCACGGAAATCTGTGTCTTATCGGTCAGCCCGTAATCATAGACATATTTCGCCACACAACGGATTCCGTTGCCGCACATCTCGCCTCGGGAACCATCTGCATTGTACATCTCCATCTCGAAATCAGCTGTTTTTGACGGATTGATCATAATCAGTCCGTCAGAACCAATACCGAAATGTCTGTCACTGACGAATCTTGCCACCGCCGGCGGATTGTCAATCTTTTCTTCAAAACAGTTGACGTAGACATAATCATTGCCAAGTCCATGCATCTTTGTAAATTTCATCTGTTCTTTCTTCCTGCCTTTCCTGCATCCGTTTTCTCTATAATATGTTTACTCTTTCATCTCTTACTCTGCCATAATGCTCAGTACCATCTCTGCTGTCTCTACCATATTCGTTCCACTGTCCATACTGCTCTTCTGAAGATAGCGGTGTGCTTCTCCTTCAGACATATTATTACGTTCCATCAGGAGTTCCTTTGCCCTGCGGATCGTCTCTTGCTGCTTTGGATCACGATTCTTTGATTCTTTCTTCCGTTTTTTTCGTTTTCTGTCCATGGACTGAAGCATCATGTTCATGGTATTCATAAGGTCGTATACCTTGATTGGGGTAGAAAGCCCTACAATTCCTTCTACATCCCCGCTGCTCCATTTATCCTGCGATGCGATCAGGAGCATTTCAAACGAATCCGGTAAATATTCCCGCAGCTGTGTATACATCATATCTTTCATGCGGTAACCGCAGACCACGATCCCGTTATCCACGGTATCTGCATAGTGCATAGCCTGTGCACCGGTGGAACACACGCCAATTACATCCATACCGCCCCTGGCAAGCAGATTTCTGATATTTGTTGCATTATCTTTATTCGGGAATACAACAATAATCCCTGTCACTCTGCCACCTCCTGTCAGATACTCTTTTGCGCGTTTCTGTTAAGTGCAAAATCGTATTACAGTAAGTGCAGATATTTTTCAAGCTCCCAGTCTGTAATCTGGATTCTATACTCATAATACTCGCTGGTCTTTGCTTCGATGTATTTTCTGGAAAGATCTTCCCCTAATATCTCCTGGATAAAGGTATCCTTCTGGAATTCTATTGCTGCCTCTCTCAGACTTCCCGGCAGTTTCTCAATTCCAAAGATCTTACGTTCTTCATCCGTCATCTCATATACGTTGCGGTTGACTGCTTTCGGAGGCATCAAGCCCTGTTTGATCCCGTCAAGACCCGCCGCAAGACATACCGCCAACGCCAAATAAGGATTCGCTGAAGGATCCGGATTACGAAGTTCTACTCTTGTATACTCTCCGCGGCTTCCCGGAATCCGGATCAGTGGTGTACGGTTCTTTGCAGACCATGCGATGTATACCGGTGCCTCATATCCCGGAATCAGACGTTTGTAAGAATTGATACTTGGATTCGTGATAAATGTCAGCGCTTTCATATGTTTCATGATTCCGCCGATAAAGCAATATGCTTCTTTACTGAGTCCATACTCATCCTTCGCATCCTGGAATACATTGATTCCATCCCTGCTGATCGACATATTCAGATGCATGCCGGAACCATTGATACCGAACTTCGGCTTTGGCATAAATGTCGCATGTAATCCATGGCGCTTGGCAATCGTCTTTACAACCAGCTTGAATGTCATAATATTATCTGCAGTTGTCAGCGCCTCATCATAACGGAAATCTATTTCGTGCTGTGCCGGTGCCGCCTCGTGATGTGAAGATTCGATCTCGAATCCCATATCCTCCAGCGTCAGAACCATATCACGTCTTGCATTCTCGCCCAGATCTAAAGGCCCAAGGTCAAAGTATCCGGCACTTTCATGAGAAAGCGTAGTCGGAAGTCCGTCGTCATCTGTATGGAATAAAAAGAACTCCAGCTCCGGTCCCACATTGAATTCATACCCCATCTCTTTTGCTTCGGCCATGACCTTTTTCAGAATATATCTCGGATCACTTTCATATGGCGTTCCATCCGGTTTATAGACATCACAGATCAGTCTTGCAACCTTTCCCTGCTGCGGTCTCCACGGAAATATCTCAAATGTATTCAGATTCGGATACAGATACATATCTGACTCTTCCACTCTTGCAAATCCTTCAATAGACGAACCGTCAAACATAATTTCATTATTCAGGGCTTTGTCTAACTGACTTGTGGTAATTGCAATGTTTTTCATGGTTCCGAAAATGTCGGTAAACTGCAGACGGATAAATCCTACATCCTCTTCTTCTACCATTCTTAATATATCTTCTCTTGTATAATTATTCATTCTACTGACCTCCACTCGATATACATCTTTTATGTGTCATGACTTCTTACATTGCATCAATAATCTGCTGTGCAAATGCATCCAGGTTTTCTTCCTGATCTGCTTTTAATGTCGATTTAACAGATAACTTCTGATCGAGTACTGTCATATTTTTCATCTCTTCTAACTGTTTTACAATCTGCTTCCCTGCTGTAGCAGCCCAGGTTCCGTTATCCATAACCGCAACTGTTCTGTTCTGCACCGCCAGTGCTTTCATATGTGCAAGCAGATTTTCAATCGGTGGGTAGATACCTCCATTGTATGTCGGGCATGCAATTACCAGATGGCTTACCCGGAAGATTTCTGCGATTAGTTCCGACACATCTGTTTTTGATGCATCGTAAACTGCAATATTTTTCACGCCTTTTGCACCAAGCTTTGCTGCCAGCGCATCAGCTGCCTGCTCTGTATTGCCGTAAATCGAGCCATAGATAATGGCAACTGCCTGCTCTTCCGGCTCATACTTACTCCACTTGTCATGTTTCTCGATAAAGTAATTCAGATTGCTTCTCCATACCGGTCCATGAAGCGAGCAGATCATCTGGATATCCAGCCCAGCTGCTTTCTTCAGAAGTGTCTGTACCTGCATACCGTATTTTCCGACGATATTGGTAAAATATCTTCTTGCATCATCGATCCAGTCTTTTTCAAAGTCCACGTCATCATTGAACAGGTTACCGTTCAGAGCCCCGAATGTTCCGAATGCATCCGCAGAAAACAGTATCTTCTCCGAAGCTTCGTAAGAGACCATAACCTCCGGCCAGTGTACCATCGGTGCCATTACAAAATGAAGCGTATGGCTTCCAAGTTCCAGTGTATCTCCTTCTTTTACTACAATCTTCCTGTCTTCCAGATCTACATCGAAAAACTGTCCGATCATCTGCATGGTCTTCGCATTTCCGACTACTTTTGCTTCCGGATATAATTCCAGGATTTTCTGGATATTGGCACAGTGATCTGGTTCCATGTGCTGTACAACCAGATAATCTAAGCTTTCTCCGTTTAATGCATAAGCCACATTTTCGATAAACTGCCTGGATGCAGATGCATCTACAGTATCCATCAGAGTATTCTTCTCGTCTTTAATTAGATAAGCATTATAAGATACCCCTCTCGGAATCGGAAATAAATTCTCGAATAAATTTAATCTTCTGTCATTTGCTCCTACCCAGATGATATGATTTGTTACATTTCTTGTACATTGCATGATTGATTCCTCCTGTCAGTTTCCTGTTTTTATTTTTTTAATGATTCAGGTTTTCTTTTTCCTGATGATAGATTACATAGGTATTCCGTCCCTGTCTCTTAGCCTCATATAACGCATCATCCGCATAATGATACAATTCATCAAAATTCATTCCATGATCCGGATAATATGCGGCTCCTATACTACAATGGATTGCTCCACACGGAATACTTTCTATTTTAAGATTTTCAAATTTGCGGCATAATTCCAGCATCTGACGTTCTATGACTTTATCCCATCTGACATTTTTCATCAGAACCATAAATTCATCCCCGCCTGCACGGCCTACAATGTCACTGGATCTGAATGTATCCTTCAGTACTTTTGCCGCAGCCTTAATAACTTCATCCCCCAGTGCATGACCATATGTATCATTAATATTTTTAAATTGATCCAGATCCAGCATGAGGAGTGCCTGGATACCTTCTTTTTCTCCATGTTGCAGCCAGTCATTGATCTGATACTGGATACTGCTTTTGTTCAGTATATTGGTCATCGAGTCCATCTGTGCACGATTTATCAGATCTGTTTGTTTCTTCTGATTCAGCTTCCACAAAACCAGCAGCATGATCAGCACACCAACGATCACAGCACCGAGCAGTCTATACTCATAAACAGTGATAAAAGAATACTCCTCCGACGCAACAGACACAGGCACCGTATAACACAACATCCACTGATTATACCCTAATGATTCATATGCGATATAATAAGCCTGCTTCTTATATTTTACTTTTATACAGTTTTTTCTGTGAAATTTGAAATCTTGTCTTGCCGATTCCAGTCTTTCTCTGTTTCTGCCGAATTTTCCCTGATATATCTCAAATAAATTCTCATCCTGCAAATCTTTGATTTCATCGGATTCTACTGCTATTATTTTGCCCTCCCAGGTTGTGATCATCGGATAGCCTTTTCCCTGGTATACATCTTCAAACAATATCTGGCTTAACTTTACCATATCAAAAGAACCTGCCACAGCACCAATAATCTCACCATTCTTTTTGATTGGGACTGATAACACGACTCTTCGTTTTCCATCCAGCGAACTGTATAAGGGATCACTTAACACTTCTTCACCTTTCATGGTTCTTTTAAAGTAATCTCTATCCGCAACTTTCTGTTCTTTTCCATCATTCGTAACTCCATTTCCATCTGTGTCAATAATAGAAATAGCATGGAATAATGTATCCTGCGTCATGCAGGACAGAAGTTCCTGATTTTTCTCACACATCAGACTGTCTTCTTTTGCCACATAATCTGCTATATTACCCAAATATATAAACTGCGTGTTCAGCATGAATTTCAACTGGCTTTGTTGATGATCTGTATTGTAGTCCAGCAATTCTTCCACATTCTGTTCGGTTCTCACCTGCACATTATAAGAAAACACCAACAGACTCACAGCAAGCCCTGCAATGAATACGAACAACACACGCATATACTCCCAAAAAGAATACTGCTTTAATCTCTTCATCCGTTTACTCCTTTTATCTATACGCTTCCCGTCACATAATATCATATTTTTCAGCGCATTAACGCACAAACTTTTAAAGTTTACGCATTAAATTTCATACAATATTATAAAACATTCATTTCTGATTACAATTTCAGTATAGCATAGTTCTAATAACGTTTTCCACTTATTATATTCTTTCGGATGTCTCCGTTTCGTATTTTATGATACAATGAACACACTATATCTTATATTTTATATTGCAGACATTTGCAGAAAGGAGTCCTTTTGAAACATACCGCACCAACAACTACACTTGAGTCCAGGACATTATGGCACAATATCGTATCTACCATAATCATACTAGCCATTGCAACCATACTGGCATTTTCTTTTTTTCATATCACGCAAAGTGACCCTGCCAATATCGCATTGATCTATATTCTTGCACTGATCATAATCGCAAGGATCACTACCGGCTATTTTTTCGGAATTATTTCTGCTTTTTTTTGCGTGATATTTATCAACTGGTGTTTTACCTACCCATATTTTAAAGTAAGTTTTGCAATCAGCGGATATCCTGTAACATTTGTATTTCTTCTTACCATCTCCATGATTGTCTCTACCCTGACTACGCGATTAAAAAAGCAGGATAAAATGATCCTTGACCGGGAGCGTGCGATCAATGAAGCCGACAAAGAACGTATCCGTGCCAATCTTCTGCGGGCTATTTCACATGATCTGCGCACCCCCCTTACATCCATCATCGGATCTTCTGATTCTTTTACTGAGAATTATGCAGCCCTTTCCGATCAGGAAAAGTTAGATCTCGTCTCCTCCATTAACGAGGATTCACACTGGCTTTTGAACATGGTAGAAAATCTGTTGTCCATTACCCGAATCCAGGGAGATACCGGAAGAGTCCGAAAAGAAGATGAACTGGTAGAAGAAGTAGTAGCTGAAGCGATCACCCGTATAAAAAAGCGAATTCCGGATATTGAGATTCACGTAACTGCACCCGATAACATACTGATCATTCCAATGGATCCTCTGCTGATTGAGCAGGTGCTTATGAACCTTATGGAAAATGCTTTTGTCCATTCCGAAACTAACCGGCCGGTTGAGTTGCAAATATCAGAAGAATCTGATACCATTACATTCCATGTCATTGATTACGGAAAGGGAATTGATGAACAGACCCTTCCTCTGATATTAAAAGGGGAATATCATGTTCCCAAAACATCGGATACACACCGTGGTATGGGAATCGGCCTCTCCATCTGTAATACGATCGTCCAGGCTCATGGCGGACAGATTGCCGCTCATAACCATGCACATGGTGCGGAATTTTTATTCACACTACCGAAAGGGGATATTTAATTATGACTGACAGTTATTCCATTCTGATTATAGAAGATGAAAAAAACATACTGGATTTTATGGCAAGAACTTTAAGATCCAATGGTTACAAAACCATCACCTCCGAAACCGGACAATCCGGACTTTCTATCATCAACTCCCACTGCCCGGATCTTATCCTTCTGGATCTCGGTCTCCCGGATATGGATGGCAATGACATCATTTCATCCGTCCGGAAATGGACAAGCTGTCCGATCATCGTAATCTCTGCAAGAACCGGAGAACAGGATAAAGTTGCCGCTTTGGATCTCGGTGCCGATGATTACATTACAAAACCTTTCGGTACGTCCGAACTACTGGCACGTATCCGTACTTCTCTGCGTCACAGTAACCGTATGGCTTCCAATTCTCCTCTTTTTATCCGGCCATACAAATGTCAGGGACTGATGCTGGATTTTGAAAAACGTATGGTTACTCTGGATGGGAAAGAAATACATCTGACTCCGGTCGAATACAAGATTGTAGCCTATCTTTCAAAGAACTCCGGAAAGGTTATGACCTATGCTTCTGTTATGGAAAATGTATGGGGACCGTTCACGGATAGCAACAATCGTATCCTACGCGTAAACATGGCGAATATCCGGCGGAAGATTGAACGCAATCCATCCCAGCCACAGTTCTTATTCACCGAGGTCGGTGTCGGCTACCGGATGTGTGAAGATGAAAATGAGATGTAAGCTGCGGACTCTGCACCGTTAAGAAGGTGTTAAGGAATCTTCACATATCTGTACATTCAGATCAGATATGTTATTATAGAAGTGAAGTGGCATATCGTAAAAGAAAAGCCTCATTCATTATTCTCTCAAAAAAAGGATGCACGTGCATGCATCCTTTTTTGTTACTTTTTTCTTCTGTTTTAATTTGAATGAAACCTCTGAAAGAATCTTACATTTTACACATGCCAGATATCTCTGTTGTACTCTGCGATCGTACGGTCTGATGAGAAGAATCCTGCTTTGGCAATGTTCACGATCATCTTCTTCGCCCATGACATACGGTCTTCGTAATCTGCAAATACTCTTTCTTTTGTCTGAACATAATCCTTTGCATCCAAAAGTGTCATAAACCAGTCTTTCTGAATCAGTTCTGCATGAATCTCAAGAAGTGTACGTACATCACCGATCTTCATCATCTCAGGGCTGATGATGAAATCTACCCACTTGCGGATATCTGCATCATTGATATAGTAATCTGCTGCCAAATAGTCTGATTTTGCATAGTGCTCAATTACCTGATCACTGCTCTCACCAAAGATATAGATATTCTCATCTCCGACAAGCTGATGGATCTCTACGTTTGCACCGTCTTCTGTTCCGAGTGTTACTGCACCGTTCAACATAAACTTCATGTTACCTGTTCCACTTGCTTCCTTTGATGCCAGTGAAATCTGTTCGGATACTTCACATGCAGGAATCAGTTTTTCTGCCATTGTTACGTTGTAGTTCTCTACCATTACAACCTGCAGATATGGTGCCACTTCCGGATCATTCTTGATCAGTTCCTGCAGACACAGGATTACATGAATGATGTCTTTTGCAATAATGTATGCAGGCGCTGCCTTGGCACCGAAGATCATTGTGATCGGTCTCTTTGGTTTATTTCCGGCTTTAATATCCAGATATTTGTAAATAATATACAGGACGTTCATCTGCTGTCTCTTGTACTCGTGAAGACGTTTGATCTGGATATCAAAGATTGCATTATCATTTAATACTATTCCGGATTCTTTTTCCAGATATTCTTTTAATGCAGTCTTATTCTGCTGTTTAACATCCAGAAGTGCGTTCAGAGCTTCTTCATTGTCAATCTGTGCAAGAAGTCCTTCCAGCTTTGAAGCATCTTTACGGAATTCCCCAACTCCATATTTATCCATCCATTCTACCAGTTTCTTATCACAGTGCATCAGCCATCTTCTAAATGTGATACCATTTGTCTTATTATTGAATTTCTCCGGATAAATATCATAGAACGGCTTTAATTCTACGTCTTTCAATATTTCTGTATGCAGTGCCGCAACACCGTTAACACTGAATCCATAATGCATATCCATTCTCGCCATATGCACGCGGTTCCACTCGTCGATGATCTGTACATCTTTGTTATTATATTTTGCCGCTACTCTTGCCGCCAGTTCACGGATGATCGGCATTAAGTGTGGAACAACTGCCTCCAGATAATCAACCGGCCATTTCTCCAGTGCTTCTGCAAGGATGGTATGGTTGGTATATGCACAGGTGTTTGTCACAATCTCAATTGCCTTATCCATAGAGATTCCTCTTGCTGTCAGAAGACGGATCAATTCCGGAATTACCATAGAAGGATGTGTATCATTAATCTGGATCACTACATGTTTGTCGAGTTCTTCCAGTGCATATCCTTTTTCTTCACATTCCTTCAATATGAACTGTGCTCCATTACTAACCATGAAGTACTGCTGATAGATTCTGAGCAGTTCTCCCTGTTTGTCACTGTCATCCGGATAGAGGAACAGTGTCAGATTCTCACGGATATCATTTTTGTCAAATGCGATTCCATCTCCTACGATATTCTCATTTACAGATTCAATGTCGAATAAATGGAGCTTATTTGTTCCGTTTTCATATCCGGTTACATCAATGTCATATAATTTAGAATGCAGGCTGAAATCTTTGAACGGTACATCGAATCCGATTCCTGTATCAGTAAGCCAGCTTGTATTCTGGATCCATGGGTTTGGAGTCTCTTTCTGTTTGTGATTTTCAAATACCTGTTTGAACAGTCCAAGATGATAGTTAAGCCCGATTCCGTCTCCTTCCAGACCAAGTGTTGCAATGGAATCCAGGAAGCAGGCTGCCAGTCTTCCAAGTCCTCCGTTACCCAGTGACGGTTCCGGCTCTACTTCTTCAATCTCACAGATATCCTTTCCATTTGCTGCGAGAAGTTCTCTTACTTCATCGTATACCCCAAGGTTGATCAGGTTATTGGATAACAGTTTTCCGATCAGGAATTCTGCTGATATATAATATACTTTTCTTCCGATTTCCGAAATATTTCTTCCTTTATCTGCCGCAGCTTCTTTTACTGTTGAAAGAAGTGCTGCGTAGATCTCTTCATTTGCCGCATCTTTGATTGATTTACCAAGTGTCTGCTGTAATTTTTCTGAGAAATTCATAATTAACCTCCTGAATCTGCACTGCCGCATCATTATCCTGAATCTGTGTCTGATTCATTTCTATAAATTCTTTGTTTATCAGTTTCCGTTTGCTTTACACTGATATTATAATCAGATTATAACCATAATCTCTTGCATCATAGTAGTAAAAAGTAATACAATACTATCAAATAAACAACTTTTTGACAGTAGAAAGGACTCCAGTATCTGATTATGAACACACTCACCTACGAAAACCTCCACGAAGTAAAAAAACACGTCAGCACCCAGTTTCCATACAACACCTATCTGTGCTCCATTCCATTGGACTTCACACAGGTTCCGCTTCACTGGCATAATGACGTGGAGATCATTGTAATAAAAAAAGGCTGTGGTATCATTTCCGTTGATACCGAGCCCAGAGCTGTGAAAGCCGGCGACATCATCCTGGTCCGCCCGGGGCAGCTTCACTCCATTTCCCAGCATGAAAAAGACAGTATGGAATATGAAAATATCCTGTTTCAGAGCAGTCTTTTATATTCTGCTGATTCCGATCCCCGGACAGTCGGATATTTCCAGCCGTATTTTACACTGGAATATAAACTTCCATGGCTCTTTGACGATACCTGTTCCTCCCATGAAGAACTTTCTTCCTGTATTGATGCAATCGATGACCTCTGCGCTAAGCGTCCGGACTATTATGAATTATCAGTAAAAGGACATCTCTTTCACTTCTTTTACCTGTTATTCTCCTCCCAGGGATCACCTGTCACTTTCAGCCGCAGCAAATCTCTGGATAAGGTAAAACAGATTGTTTCCTACATTGAATCACATTATACAGAACCGATTACCGTTCAAAGCGCAGCAGACTATATGGGATTCTCCGAATCACATTTTATGAAATTCTTTAAGCAGCACCTGCACACAACGTTCACCAGTTATCTAAATAGCTACCGTCTTACCATTGCCGCCAGACTTCTGCTCACGGAAGATGACAGTATTCTGTCCATCTCGGAACGCACAGGATTCAATAACCTGTCTTATTTTAACCGTTTATTCAAAAAAGAATATCAGATGTCACCGAGAAAATACCGGAACCGTTAGTAAACAAAAAAAGAACAGCGTCTGAGATATTTCCCTCTCAGGTTCTGTTCTTTTTTTATTTTTATAAGATAAACTTACCTCTGTCTTACTTATATGCTCTTATGAAAATCCTACTCAACCTCTTCCGGTTCCATGCTTCTCATATGTTCCCCGTCTTTTTTGATCTCATATTTCTGATTATATTCATTCAGATAAGTTTTATATTCAGCGTTATCAGAAGGATATACCTTCGAATCATGGATATGTGTATCCATATTCTCTTTATCACTATTCATAAGTGCAACCATCGCACTTGCACAGTGCGCTGCAATACGGTTAAAGCTGTTCAGGATATCTGTAAATACTGTTCCTTCTTCCAGACCGCATCCACCATTGCTCATACGTTCCACATGACGCATCTTCAGTTCATCACACAGTGTTGTAATGACCATACCAAGCGGTGCTACTCTCTGTGCCATTTCTTTATCATTCTCAAGGAATGCCTTGCATGTAAGATTGATCTCCTCACGTACTGCTTCCATGACAACATTCCAGGCGATACACAGCCTTATAAACTTAATTTCAAAGTTATTAAGTCTGCATTAT
>ENA-OPRT01000574-OPRT01000574.1-human-gut-metagenome-genome-assembly--contig:-NODE-574-length-17943-cov-4.668046_pt1 | contig 17943 bp, 19 predicted proteins | sample MGYA00241895_ERZ501884 | MGnify/ENA primary metagenome ERZ501884 (study PRJEB25962, sample SAMEA2042225) | human gut metagenome | biome: human gut; feature: human-associated habitat; material: faeces...
TCAATTAATGAGGCTTTACACTCTTATATTAATTTTTGAACTGACAAACTCGAGAATTATAACATATTGCACCAAATAAATAAATATGTTATAATTAATTTGTAACAAGAGAAAGTAACCAGTTTCTCACTGTGGAAGCAAAATAGAAAGTCAGGACTCTCACATATGCCTGACTTTTTTATTTTACATATTTTTGTTTTCTTGACATTTAGTAACTTCTTACATAAAATATTATATACTTTAAATATAGAAAGGAAGTTTTTATCATGACAGTTAATGATGTACTTGCAGCTTTGGGAGTTGTATTAAATGGTATCCCACAAGCTCTTTTAGCTGCTACTTACGGTTTTGCTTCAATACCAACTGCTTTTGGTTTTATTGTTGGTGCTGTGGCTTGTTTGTTATATGGTTCTGTTATTCCTATTTCATTTCAAGCAGAAACAATAGCTCTTGCAGGAATGTTAGGAAAGAATATTAGAGAAAGACTTTCAATAATATTATTTTCTGGTTTAGCAATGGTTATATTAGGACTCACAGGAACTCTATCCACAATAGTCAATTTTGCTGCCTCAACTATTATTAATGCAATGATGGCAGGAGTAGGAATAATGTTGACTAGAATAGCTTTATCTGGTTTAAAAGAAAGTAGAATTGTTACGGCTAGTTCCATTGTATCTGCCTTTATAACTTATTTTTTCTTTGGACAAAATCTAGTCTATACCATTGTAGTTTGTGTCGTATTTTCAAGTTTAGTTGCCAATATTTTTAAAATAAATTTTGGTGGTGGAATTATTGAAAATTACAAAAAAATTGAAATAAAAAAACCTATTATAAATTTGAATGTTATTCGTGGAGCTTTGGCTCTTGCTTGTTTAACCATTGGAGCTAATATAGCTTTTGGTAATATTACTGCCTCTATGACTGGAAAATATGAAGCCAATATAGATCATTTAACTATTTATTCAGGACTTGCTGATGCAGTTTCTTCAATTTTTGGTGGTGGTCCAGTTGAAGCCATTATATCTGCAACTGCTGCTGCACCTAACCCTTTGACTAGTGGAGTTTTAATGATGGGAATAATGGCAGTTATCTTATTCTTTGGTTTACTACCTAAAATTAGTAAATATATTCCTGGACACTCTGTTCATGGCTTCCTATTTATCTTAGGTGCTATTGTAACAGTTCCTACAAATGCTGCTCTTGCTTTTTCAGGGGGAACACCACAAGATTATGTTGTCGCTGCAACTGCTATGACTGTTACTGCTGCTAATGATCCATTTATTGGCTTACTTGTAGGCTTGGTTGTAAAATATATTTTTGTTTTTATAGGATAAGGAGGAAAAATTATGAAAACTTACACTTTAAATGTTGCTGGATTGACGAGAGAATTACCTATAATAAAACTTTCTTATGACTTATCAATAGCGAGTTTTGTTATCTTAGGAGATACTGAAATTGTTAGAAAGACCGCTCCTATTATAGCTAAAAAATTACCAGAAGTTGACTTTATCGTAACTGCTGAGGCAAAGGGAATACCATTAGCTTATGAAATTTCTCGGGTTTTAAATCTAAATGAATATGTTGTTGCTAGAAAAAGTGTAAAAGCATATATGGAAGAACCTATTGAAGTTGAAGTAAATTCTATAACAACTACTAACTCCCAAAAATTATATTTGAACAATCAAGATGCTAAAAAAATTAAAGGAAAAAGAGTAGCATTGGTAGATGATGTTATTTCAACTGGACAATCTTTAAAAGCACTTGAAAGATTGGTAGAGAAAGCTGGTGGAAAAGTTCTGGCAAAAGCTGCTATACTTGCAGAAGGAGATGCTAAGGATAGAAAAGATATTATTTTCCTTGAAGCATTGCCAACATTTTAATAATTTTTAATTAATATATAAAATAATTTGGAGGTTGGTATGTATGTCAAAACAAAAAATTAAACCGTCACTCTTTGTGGCTGTATTGCCATTTATTTTTTTAATTGTAGTTATGCTAATAGGAAATATAGTTTATGGTGCACCAGCACAACTTCCTTTAATTTTGGGAATAGCATTTACTTGCATATTAGGACATTTTTTAGGATACTCCTATCAAGAAATTGAAAATTCTATGATAGAAACCAATAAAATGGGATTACAAGCTAATTTTATTATGTTAATTGTAGGTTGTTTGATTGGTTCTTGGATAGTAGGTGGGGTTGTTCCAGGCATGATATATTATGGATTAAAATTATTTACACCTAGAATATTCTTAATTATCCTACCTGTTATGTGTGCAATAATAAGTGTATCAACTGGTAGTGCATGGACAACAGCTGGTACTATGGGAACAGCTGCTATGGGAATTGGAGTAGGAATGGGTATACCTGCACCATTAGTTGCAGGTGCTGTTGTAACTGGTGCTTCTTTTGGAGATAAATTATCTCCTCTTTCTGATAGTACAAACCTTGCAGCTGCCACAGCAGAAGCAGGATTATTTGACCATGTAAGACACATGTTAAAAACAACTATTCCAAGTTTTTTAATAGCTTTACTTATATATGCTTTTTTAGGTAGAAACTTTGGAAGTGCTGATATAAATAGTGAAGCAATAGAAAGTATAACATCAACATTAGCCAATAATTTTAAAATTACTCCTCTGATATTTATTCCACCAATTATAATAATAGCTGTGATATTTTTTAAAGTTCCTCCTGTTCCAGGAATGTTAATAGGAACTCTTGCAGGTGTGGGAATGTGTTTTTATCAAGGTGTAGATTTACAGACTATGCTTACAGCATTATATGAAGGTCCAAGTATAGAAACTGGAAATGCTATTGTTGATAAATTATTAAATAGAGGTGGGATGCTTTTTATGATGGAAACTATCTCACTCGTTATATGTGCCTTAGCTTTTGGTGGTGCAATAAAATCAATAGGTTGCATTGATACAATAATTGAAACTGTTTTGAAACATTTAAGAAGAAGAGGGTCAATTATCACTTCAAATGTTCTTATGTGTATCTTATGTAACTTTGCAGCAGCAGATCAATATATGTCAATAGTTATCCCAGGACAAATGTATAAGAAAGTCTATAAAAAATTAAATTTAGCACCTGAAAATTTATCAAGAACTCTTGAAGATGCAGGAACATTAACATCAGGACTTGTCCCTTGGTCTACTTGTGGGGCTGTCTATTTAGCAACTCTTGGCGTGAGTGCTTTTCAATATGGAAGATATCATATTTTAGGATTAGTTAATCCAATAGTGGCTATAATTTATGCTTATTTCTTAATTTGTTTAAATCCTCTTGATAAATCTAAACCTATAAAAGATAGATTAACAGATGAAGATTTAAAAGATTTATAAAAAATAATTTATCTTTCACATTATATATTCAATCCTTAACAAATTAAAGATAATACTCAATTATAGGAGATTAAGATGATTTCAAATACTTTATACAGTTATGGAAATTGTATTAAAAATATAATACAATTATCTTATAAAGATGAGGTGATTATTATATCATTAAATAAAAATATTGCATTAGCAATAGATTAGTGTTATATGCTATTGAAAAATCTACATTTAATGTTAGAATAGATTAGTGAAGAAAATAAAGTAAATTAAGGTGGTAAAAAAATGAATAAGGTAAATATTGTCTATTATAGTTTTACAGGGAATACTTTAAGAATGGTTAAGGCTTTTGAAAAAGGGCTTCAAGATGCTAATGTTCCTTTCAAATCGTATAGTGTTGTTGAGTTAAAAGATGATAATGAAGCCTTTGATTGTGAAATTTTGGCTTTGGCTTCCCCTGCAAACCAAACAGAAGAAATTGAAAAAAATTATTTTCAACCTTTTATGAAAAGAAATTCAGAAAAATTTAAAGATAAAAAAATTTATCTTTTTGGTACTTTTGGTTGGGGTAGTGGTAAATTTATGAGTGGCTGGATAAAACAAGTTGAAGAGCTAGGAGCAAAAATTGTTGAACTGCCTATGGCTTGTAAAGGTAGTCCAAATTCTGAAACTAAGGAAAAATTAGCCAATATAGCAAAGAAAATTGCTACTATGTAAGAAAATAGCATCCACTCCAATGGATGCTATTTTTACTTTAAAAATCCTAATTGTTTTTTTAAAGCACTAACAAGAAGTGCTGAACAATTTATCTTTTTTTCTTTTGCAATCTGATTAAGCCATCTTGGGATAGTTACATTTTTTCTTTCCATTTTATTATAATATTCATCTCTATAAGGAGGAAGATATGCCTCTATTAATTGAACAAATGAATTCTCATCTAATTTTTTTGTATAAGGTATTGTTGCCTTTGGTATTTTTTGTTCTTCTTCTTCCATATAACTTATATATCCAGCTAAACAATCTTTTGCCATATACAAAGCATCTTCTAAATTTTCTCCTTGTGTATTAGCCATTGGGAAATCTGGAAATTCTACCCAATAACTATTATCTTCTTCTAAATGAAATATTGCAGGATAAATATATGTATCTTTCATTTTCTCAACTCCCTTTCTAAGAGAAGAAGGGATTATTTAATCCCAGCTTCTTTTAAAATTTTATGATATAACCCTTTGCCTATATCCTTATTATGCTTTGGAACAGAAAGGGCTACTCCATTCTTAACATAGATATAGTGACTGCCCTTGATTCTATCATATTTCCACCCATTTTTTTCAATAAGGTAGATGAGGTTTTTAAAATTAGTTCCCATATGGTATATCACCTCAAATATATTATACATATTATTAATGTGTATGTCAATTACTGTATATTTTTATTATGTAAGAAAATAGCATCCACTCCAATGGATGCTATTTTTAAATATTCTATGAGAAATTTGTAAAAACTGCAAAGAAAATAAAACAAGAACCTAATGCAAATAAAATTAATTGAAACTTAATTTGATATTTTGCCCAAACTCCCCATTCAATCTTAGCAATTCCTAAAACTGCCATAAGTATTCCAGAAGTAGGAACTATCATATTTGTAAATCCATCTCCTAATTGGAAAGCTAGAACAGCAACCTGTCTTGTAACTCCAACTAAATCTGAAAGTGGTGCCATTATTGGCATAGTAAGTGCTGCTTGCCCTGATCCAGACACAACAAAGAAATTGAATACTGATTGGAATATGTACATTACCCATGCACAGAATGCAGCTGACATATTGCTAAGTGCTGAGGCAACATAGTTAAGTATAGTATTTAAAATAGTAGGTGTATCGGCACTTGTTCCACCTAAAATTAAAACTATTCCCTTAGCCATACCTATAACTAAGGCAGCTCCAACCATATCTTCTGCACCTTTTCTAAATGAAGTTGCTATATCATTCACTGACATATTATTTAATTTGAATATTACTCCAATTATTCCAGCCAACAATCCCATTATTACAAATTGAGTTGCTATTTCTGGCAAGTAATATCCTTTTTTTATAACTCCATACACAACCCAAGCCATTCCAAGAACTAAAACTAATATAATTAATTTATGTCCTAACTTAAATTCTCTGTTACCTTGTTCTTCTGATTTAAAATTATCTCTAAAATATGCATCTGTTTTATATGCTATTGAAGATTCTGGATTTCTCTTAACTCTTCTTGCATAGAAAATTGTATATATAACTCCAAAAGCTGTAAAGAATACCCACATAAATATTCTAAAACCTGCTCCTGATAACACTGGTATTCCTGAAACTCCTTGTGCTATTGCAACACTAAATGGATTCATCCAAGAAGTTGCAAAACCTATTTGAGTTGAAATATATGTTATTAAAATTCCTGTTACCGAGTCATATCCCATATCAATTACAATAGGGATAATTAGCATTGCAAAAGGTATTGCCTCCTCTCCCATTCCAAAGACTGCTCCACCTAAGGAAAATAATATAAATATAACAGGTATGAGAACAAGCTCTGAACCTTTACTCTTACTAATCATACTATATATTCCACTTTCAACAGCTCCTGTTTTTAAAATTATTCCAAAAGCTCCACCAACAACTAAAAGAAAGGCAACAATTCCAACTGCTGTTCCCCATTTATCTCCACTTGCTAGTCCTTCAAATATATAGTTAGTTACTCCAACCTCTCCACCAGGCTCAAATATTTTTATTCCCTTTTTTAATTCATTTCCCTTATCATCTAATTCATAAGAAAAACTTCCTGGAACTGGTACATTTCTTGTTTTTTCTGCCCCTGTATTAGTTACATAAGTTACTTCTTGCATTTCAAATTTCCCAACAGGAACTATGTAAGTCAATAGTGATGCAAAAATAACTACAAAGAATATTATTACAAAGGTGTCTGGGATTTTAATTTTTTTCATAAGTTTCCTCCATTTTTGTTATATTTTTGTATGGATATTTTAACATTTATTCTAAAAACTTGCAAATAAAAAAGGATTTAAGACTTTATTTTTAAAATCTTAAATCCATATTAAAAACTCATTAACTATAGCTTACTAAATTATTCCTACTTCTGAAACCAAGGAGTTTTAGGCAACACTTAGCCTCAAACTTTACACTAAATTATTAAACTACTGCTTCTTCTTGTTCTTCATCTAATGAAAAATATTTTTCTTGAACTACTTTTGTAATATCATTTCTTAACTCAGGACATATAGGGTGAACAATGTCTTTAAATTCTTCGTTACGCATTTTTCTTGATGGCATAGCTACAAATAAACCTTGTTCTCCTTGCATTAACTTTAAACCATGAATAACAAGAGCGTCATCAAATGTTACATCAACATATGCTCTTAGCCTATCAGACTTGTCTCCATCAACTTTTTTAATTTTTACATTTGTAACTTTCATCTTAATCCCCCTCTATTAGTTTATAGTATTACATATAATAATTTTTACATTATCAACAAAAGTTTTTAATCTTGTTTCAATTTGGGACTTTTCAAATTCTGTAACAAATGAGTAGTATGTACTCCCACTTCCTGACATAAAAAATTTCTTTCCAGATATGACTGAATTTAATGTCATTTTCAACATTTTTATATCTATATTTGTTTCTAAAATTCCTTGTTCTAAACTATTCTCTATATTATTTTCCAAAGCAATTCTATTGCCCTCTCTTAAATTTTCAATTATCTTATCAAAATCTGCATATTTAACCTCTTTTAAATTATCAAAACTCTCATAGGCTTCTTTTGTAGATACTCCAAAATTTATTGGTTTTATTAAAATTATTGAATCTTTAAGATTATTTTCTATTAACTCTATCTTATTTCCTTTTCCACTAATTCTAGCTGTTTTATTCTTAATAAAGAATGGAACATCACTTCCAATTTTCATTGCCAGCTCTTCTAATTCCTTTTCATTATAGATATTTCCATAATATTTATTTAAAAGTTTTAAAAAAAAACCTGCATTGGAACTTCCTCCACCTAAACCAGCCTCAGATGGTATATTCTTCTTTAAAAAGATACTAATTTTTTCTTTCTCTTTTTTACTTTCTTCAAAAAATATTTTATATGTTTTATACAAAATATTTCTCTCATTAGTAGGAATATTCTTATCAGAACATTCAATTTTTAAATCTCCTAACTCTGAATAAAATGTTATGTCCATTTCATCAGATAAATCAATAGGAACCATTATAGAATCAATATTATGATAACCATCATCTTCCTTTTGAAAAACATTTAAACCTATATTAATTTTAGCATTTGAAAATATCTTATATTTATTCAAAGAAATCCTCATCCTTATCTAAATTAATTTCTATGTCTAAATCTTTTGTTTCAAGTAGTTTTACCAAATCACTTGTCTTGTCCTTGGAAATATTTCCTAGTGGAACTTGTAAAATTTCAAACTTAAAATATTTGTTATAATATTCTATTTCTAAAATTTGTCCCACTTTTACTTCGGCTGCTGCTTTTGCAACTTTTCCATCTAATTTTACTTTGCCTCCATCTACAACAAGTTTTGCAATGGGTCTTCTTTTAATAATTCTACTAACTTTTAAAAATTTATCTAATCTCATAATATTTCCTTTCTTTTAGTTATACCTCTTTTTTCTTATTATGTCAAATAATTTCTTTAAATTATTGTAATATTTTTAAACTTTTTTATTAAAAGTTATAATAAAATACTACATAACTATTAATAATACATCATTAATAGATAGATTTTTTATATTAAATTAATCTAGTAAATTTTACTTATTAATATAAAATTTACTTTATTTTAAATGTTAATAAAAAATAAGAGAGTTACATTCCAGATTTTAAGATAAAAATTAAATAGAATGAGCCGAGCAAATCTCACTGTGTTTGAACGAAGTGAGTTTAGCGAATTTGAAGCAAATTCTTAATTTTTATTCGTTAAGAAATCTGGCTAGTAATGAACTATTTTTCTATAATAGTCTATAATAAAGGGAGTTTATGGAAAAAATTAATATTTTTACAGATTTTAAAATAAAAAATATTCATATAAAAAATAGAATAGTTCTTCCACCTATGGTAAGATTTTCTCTTATTGGAGATGACGGCTATGTTACAGAAGACTTAATTAAATGGTATGGAATGATAGCTAAAAGTGGAGTTGGACTTATAATCGTTGAAGCAACAGCAGTTGAAGAAAGTGGAAAATTAAGAGAAAATCAAATTGGTATTTGGAATGATAGCTTTATAGAAGGACTTACTAAGGTAACAAATGAAATTCATAAATATAATGTACCTTGTATGATACAAATTCACCATGCAGGTTTTAAAGAAAAAATTTCAGAGGTTCCAGAAGAGGAATTGGATAAAATTTTAAAACTTTTTGAAGAAGCCTTTGTCAGAGCAAAAAAATCTGGTTTTGATGGAATAGAAATTCATGGAGCACACACTTATTTAATTTCTCAATTAAATTCAAAACTTTGGAATAAAAGAAAAGATAAATATGGAGAAAGACTTTATTTTTCAAAAAAATTAATAGAAAATACAAAATATTTATTTGATGATAATTTTATTCTTGGTTATAGAATGGGAGGAAATGAACCTGAGCTTGAAGATGGAATAGAAAATGCAAAGATTTTAGAAAGTTATGGCTTAGATATATTACATGTTTCAAGTGGAGTTCCTAATCCAGAGTATAAAAGGCAGGTAAAAATAGAGAATTTTCCTAAAAGTTTTCCATTAGATTGGATAATATATATGGGAACTGAAATAAAAAAGCATGTGAAAATTCCAGTTATAGGAGTGAGTAAAATAAAAAAAGAAAGTCAAGCTAGTTGGCTTATTGAAAATAATTTATTAGATTTTGTAGCAGTTGGAAGAGCTATGATTTATCAAGATAAATGGATGGAAAAAGCAAGAAAAGATTTTTCTCTTAGAAAAAAAGGATAAATATATTTCAAAAATTAAAAAGAATTGGTATAATAGTATATAATAAAAAATAAGTTTTATGAAATGGAGGGATCGTATGGCAACAATAAATTATATAGCAGTGGTAAAACAATTAGAAAGTGGAAAATTTTTAGTTTCATTTCCAGACTTTGAAGGAATTACAACAACAGCTGAAACAGAAGAAAGTATACAAGATGTGGCAGCAGGAGTTATAAAAACAAAATTGGCTGAACTTAAAAAAGCTAATATAGAAGCACCTGAACCTAAAAAAATAGTAGATGTTTCTAAGGACTTAAAAGATGGTGAGTTTACAACTTATGTACCAGTAAAAGAAAGTTTTGATTTCAAGTCTACTATGACTAACTTAAAAGATAAAGAAAGTGTAAAAGAAACTGCAAAGGAAATGACAAATAAAGTCAATGATTTTGTAAATAATGTACCAGAAGGAAAAGAAAATCTTTTTGCCATAGGTGGAGGAATATTATCTATATTAAATACTTTACTATTAGCAGTAGTAACTATAAAACTTCCATTTTTTGGTAATTACTCAATAGGATTTTTTAAAGGCTTATCTAGAATAGCTGATTATATCAAAGAAGCTAAAAATTCTCAATTTATTTTAATATTTTCAGGAATATTATTTTTAGCAATGGCAGGATTTTTAATTTATTCAGCTTTTATAAAAAATAAAAACTTCTTAAAATATTCTATTTTTGGAAATATAGCTTTATTAATAATATTTTATATAGTTTTATATGTAAAATTACCTAGTGGAGAATTAAATAAATATATTTCTGTATCTTATTTTAAGATTTTACTTTATATAATCTCAATAGGATTAGCTTATTTATCTTATAATGCTTTAAATAAAAAGGAAGAAATTATTGAAGAAAATGTAAAACCATTGGGAAGTGTACTTGAAAAAGAAGATAATGAGGAGGATAAAGGTGAATAAGGATTTAAAGAAATTTATTTTTTTTCTAATAGCTTCAATAATAGTTGCTTTTGCTGTTAGTTATTCTTATTCTGCTTATCAAAGTTATCAACAAGAAAAAAAGATAGATGCAGTTAAAAAGGCTTTTGGCTTTGGAGGAAAAGATAAAATAACCAGTGAAGTTGAAGAAAATAGTGATCCACAAGAAGCGTGGCAAAATCAAAGGCTTGAAGCATTAGAATCGTTGGGATATACAAAAGTTGATATCAGACCTTTTTATAAAAGAATATATGATAAATTGACTGGAAAAAAAATCTACAACTATAAAAGTGTTGATGATGAAGCTAAAACAGTTGTAGTTGAAGTTAAGGATAATAAAATAATAGAAAACTTCTTTAATGGGGACAAGGCAACAACTCGTCAAGAATTGGTTTCAAATGATGATTTTACCTCTTATGATTTAAAATCTTATGATTTAGATACTAAGGAAGTTACTACCTATAAAGATGTTTTGAATAATGATGTTTATCTAAATACAAAGAATGGTATCATAGAATATGAAGATGGAAAAACTATTGAGTTCACACATCAAAATGGGGCAATGAATGGACCAGCTGTTGAAAATCTACCTAATGGAGATAAGATAGAATTTAATTTTGTTAATAATAAAAGAGTTGGTGAAGCAGAAAAATTCTATAAAAATGGTGATAGAGAAATATTTGTTTATGGCGAAAATAATCAAAAAAATGGAAATTCTATATATTATTTTGCAAATGGTGATATGGAAGAAACTACCTATATAAATGGAGTGTTACAAGGACCAGCTAAATATATATATAAAGATGGTGTTACTGAACATTATGAGTACAAAGACGGAAAAAGGGTAGAAGACTAATGAGATTAGATAAGTTCTTAGTTGAATGCGGTATAGGAAGCAGAAAAGAAGTTAAAAAATTAATCTCAAATAATGAAATAACTGTTAATGGAATGAGTAATATATCTGCCAAAGATAATATAGATGAAAATTCTGATATTATAGAATATAATGAAGAAAAACTAGAATATAAAAAATTTAGGTACTACATTATGAATAAAAAATCTGGATATATAACTGCAACAGAAGATTTTAAAGAAAACACTGTTATGGATTTACTTTCTGAATGGGTAATAAAGAAAGATTTAGCACCAGTTGGCAGGCTTGACAAAGATACAGAAGGTTTACTACTTTTTACAAATGATGGGAAACTAAACCATAAATTATTATCTCCTAAAAATCATGTAGATAAAGTTTATTATGTGGAGATAAAAAATAATATTTCAGATGAAGATATTTTTAAACTGGAACAAGGAGTTGATATAGGGAACTATATCACTCAACCTGCAAAAGTTGAAAAAATTTCTGATAATAAAATTTATTTAACTATTAAGGAAGGAAAATTTCATCAGATAAAAAAGATGTTAGAAGCTATAAATAATAAAGTTTGTTATTTAAAAAGAGTGAGTTTTGGTAAATTAAAGTTAAATGATTTAGCTTTGGGGGAAGTTAGAGAAGTTAATTTAGAAGATATAATTTAATTATTTAGGAGGGGAATTTCTATGAAAAAGAAAATACTTTATTTAATAGCACCAATATTATTAGTTACAGCATGTACAACTTCATTTGGAGTTGGGTCAGGAATAGGGATAGGAAGAGGAGGAGGTTCAGTATCAGTTGGAGCTTCAAAAGAAATACCTATAAAGAAAAAAGATGATAAAAAAGTAACTGAAAATAAAATAAAAGAAAAACCTAAAACAACAGCTAAAAAGCCTAGCCCTAAAAAAGTAGTTGAACAAAATATCATAAAAACTGATAAGACAGATACAGTTGATACAACTAAATCAGTTGAAGATACAAGTAAAACTGGTAAAACAGTAAAAAGAATAAAACAAGAAAGACAAGAATAATGAAGATAGATAGCATAGATATATTCTGTCAAGTTATTGATAACTATGGAGATGTTGGAGTAGCTTACAGATTAGCAAGAGAATTTAAAAGAGTTTATCCTAATAAAAAATTAAGATTTGTTATAAATCAAACAGAAGAACTAAATCTTATTAGGAAATCAGAGGATATAGAAATAATATTATATAAAGATATTTCCAAAATAGAAAATTCAGCTGATTTAATAATAGAAAGTTTTGGTTGTGAAATTCCAAAAGAATATATGGATAAAGCGTTAAAAAACTCAAAACTTATTATTAATTTAGAATATTTCTCAGCTGAAAAGTGGGTAGATGACTTTCATTTACAAGAATCATTTTTAGGAGGAAATTTAAAAAAATATTTTTTTATCCCAGGACTTTCTAAAAAAAGTGGAGGTATACTTTTAGATAATGAATTTCTAGAAAGAAAGAAAAAAGTAGAAGAAAATAAAGAATACTATCTAGAAAAATTTGGAATTAAAGAAAAATATGACTTGATAGGTTCTGTTTTTTCTTATGAAAAAAATTTTGATTCTTTAATTGAAGAATTAAAAAAATTGGATAAGAAAATTATCTTATTAATATTAAGTGAAAAAACTCAAAAAAATTTTATAAAATATTTTGATAATGGCAATAATTATGATAAAATAAAATTCGTGAAGTTACCATTTTTTACTTACGATAAGTATGAAGAGCTTTTAGCATTATGTGATTTTAATCTAGTTAGAGGTGAAGATAGCTTTGTTAGAGCCTTACTTTTAGGGAAACCTTTCTTATGGCATATCTATCCTCAAGATGAAAATACACATATAAAAAAACTAGAAAGTTTTTTAGAAAAATATTGTTCTAATAATAAAGAGTTAAAACAAACTTTTATTAATTACAATATAAATAAAGATGATTTCTCTTATTTTTTTAAAAATTTTAAAGAGATTGAGAAATATAATAAAAATTATGCTAATTATTTGATAAAAAATTGTAATTTAATGGAAAAATTAATAAATTTTATAGAAAATATAGGAGGAAAAAATTAATGAAAATCGCACAAGAATTAAGAGCAGGGAGCACAATAAAAATTGGAAATGACCCATTTGTAGTATTGAAAGCTGAATATAATAAATCAGGAAGAAATGCTGCTGTGGTTAAGTTTAAGATGAAAAACTTAATTTCAGGAAATATATCAGATGCTGTTTATAAAGCAGATGATAAAATGGATGATATTAAATTAGATAAGGTAAAAGCAATTTACTCTTATCAAAATGGAGATTCTTATATATTCTCTAATCCAGAAACTTGGGAAGAAATAGAATTAAAAGGTGAAGATTTAGGAGATGCTTTAAACTATCTTGAAGAAGAAATGCCACTAGATGTTGTTTACTATGAATCGACAGCTGTTGCAGTAGAATTGCCTACTTTTATTGAAAGAGAAGTAATTTATACTGAACCAGGATTGAGAGGAGATACTTCTGGTAAAGTTATGAAACCTGCTAGAATAAATACAGGATTTGAAATTCAAGTTCCTTTATTTGTTGAACAAGGTGAATGGATTAAAATAGATACAAGAAATAATGAATATGTTGAAAGAGTAAAAAAATAAATTGAATAGTTAAATAAATTATAAGAGCAATTACAGATAAAAAAATTTGTAGTTGCTTTTTTGTATTAACAATTTATCATTTTTCTCAATAAGATTAGGAAAATAAACACAATAAAAAAATATGGTATAATATAAAAAAAGTTAATATTAACAGGAGAAAAAAATGGAAGAAGTTAAAAATGAAACAAAAAGAAAATATAAATATGATGCTTTCATAAGTTATAGACATATAGAACCAGATTTAACAATAGCCAAAATTCTTCATGATATGATTGAAAAATTTAATATACCAAAGCATTTAAGAACAACATTAAATGAGAATAATAATGAAAACTTAATTGATGATAAACATGTATTCAGAGTGTTTCGTGATAGGGAAGAACTTTCTACAAAAGATTTAAGTACTATGATAGAAGAAGCGATAGCTGATTCTGAAAATTTAATTGTTATATGCTCAAAAAGAACATTTATTAGTCCTTGGTGTAGAAAAGAAGTGCAGTTGTTTAAAAAGATTCATGGAATGAATAATATTATTCCTGTACTCATTGAAGGAGAACCTGATGAGTCTTTTCTTGACGAATTAAAAAATCTAAAAACTACTTTTATAAATTCTGAAAATATAGAGGAGGAAAAAAATATTGAGCTCCTTGCAGCAGACATAAGACCTGATGAGGTAAAATCTCCTTCTTTTAAAGGATATGAAATTTTAGAAAATTCAAAAGATCCTAAAATGAATGAACTTACAAAAAAGTCTTTAGATATTCTAAAAAAATCAGAAATTTACAGAATAGTAGCAAGTATGCTTAATGTAAATTATGGAGATTTAAAATTAAGGCATCAAGAAAGATATTTAAAAAGAATCATATATACTTCTGTTGCAGCAAGTATAGCTATGCTTATATTTGTTGTGAGTGTAACAACTTTATATTTAAAATCTGTTGCCTCAGAAAGAAAAGCTAATGAACAATCATCTCTTATGACTTTAAATATGGCAAATGAAGCAAATTTACAAGGAAACAGAATGTTAGGAGTATTAATTGCCCAAGAAGCTATGAAAAATGTATCTCCTAAAATGGAGAAATACAATAAATTAGAAGCTCAATATGAAAATATTTTAAATAATTCATTGATTACTTTACCATTTTCTAATCAATTTATTTTACCAACAGAAAGTGAAACAGTATCTTTTGGTATAAGTTCAGATAGCAAATGGTTAATAAGTTCAGGTTCTTTCAATAATGCTATTATTTGGGATTTAGACAATGGGGGAATAAAAAAGACTTTGACTTTTGAAGCTCCTGTGGTTTCAATAGCACTTTCTCCAGATAGCAAAAAATCTTATGTAGGGACTGCTAATAATAAAATTTTTGAAGTAAATATGGAAAATTATGAAATTAAGAATGTATTTGGAAATTCTACTCTTCCAGCAGTTGCAATGAGAATCTCAAAAAATAATAAGTATTTATTTGCTTTAAGGAATGCCTTAATACTTGATGTTTTTGATATTCAAAATCAAAAAAAATTGTATTCATTCACTTTTCCTATTGATAATATGATAACTGGATTTGCAGAAAATCCTCAAACAAATAATTTTTTTTATTTTGAGAAAAGATAACTCTATAACAGAATATGATATAAATACAGGGGAAGTTTTAATTGTTCATGCTTCAACAACAAATCCTGAGAAGAATTTTTTTAGAAAAATGACTATTACAGATAACGGAACTCTTTTCTACTCCGATATTCAAGAAAATACAGAAAGTTTTATTATGAAAAATCTTCAATCAGGGCAAATTAATTGTGTTTCAAATATTAGAAATTTTTCTTCAAATATAGTAGTAAATAAAGATGCTACTCTATTATATGTGAGCTCTCTTAATAATTTTATCACAAGATTTGATTTATCAAATTTAAAACCTGATGAGGAAATAAATGTTCCTCAAAGAGTAACATATCTTGATACAAAACGGACTCAATATAATGAAAGTATCAAAAATATAATTTTAAGCCCTGATGAAAATATTCTTGCTGTTATTTTAAATAATATGGCAGTTGGTGCATTTAGTGGAGTAAAAAATATAACATCTGATTCTAGTCCTGAATTTATCTTGAATGAAAAAAGTACTCATAAATCTTCCATTGATATTATAAAATTCACACCAGATAGTAAAAAAATTGTTACATCTGCAAATGATTATACAATAAGAGTTATGGATACAGAGTCAACAATGGGAAAAAGTCAATTATTAAACGGAAAAATAGTAGCTTCGTCAAGAGATAAAAATTCTATTCTTATTTTATCTGGTGACAAAATTTCAAAATATAATTTTGATACAAATAAAGAAGAATTTATTGCAATTCTTGATCCTAAATTTCTTAAAGTATTTCAACAATTTGCCCTTACAAATAATGTTTCATTAGTGGCTCTATCTGATAGCACAGAAGGTGCTTCTGCTAGTGTTTTTGATGTAAAGCAAGATAAAAAAATATATACTACAAAATCTCATACTGTAAAGGCAGGAATATTACCTTTCATTTCAGGATTACAATTTAGTAATGATGATAATTTTCTATTCACACTAGGTCCTGATAATCAATTATTTGTTCATAATGCAAAAACAGGAGAATTTCTCTTTTCACTTGAAGATAAAGAAAATGGAGAAGCTACTTCATTTATAATGAGTAATGATGATAATTTTGTTGCTATAAACTATATTACAAAAAAATCAACTATTTTCTCTCTTAAAGAAAAGAAAGTTGTACAAAAAATAGATGGGGAAGTTATGGTTATAAACAGTGAGAATAATAATATTAAAGCAATATATGGGCAAGTGGATAGCAAATTATTTGTTACAAAACCAAATAGTAAAGTTTTATATTATGCTGATAATAAAATAAAAACTGCTACGGGAACTTTAAAATATAATACGATAAATATATCATATGATGGGAAATATTATATTTCTAGTATTCCTAAAAATAATACAATTATAACAGACTTGGTTACAGGAGAACCTGTAAGAACTCTTTATAACAGTAATAATGATTTTTTTATTTCACTTCCTGTTATAAGTAAGGACAATAAAAAAGTTGCTTATAATGAGAGTAAAGATAAAATAGTTATAATTAATATGTATTCCACAGAGGAACTTTCTAAAATGGCAACTAGAATCTTGAAAGGACGACAGTTAACCGAATCAGAGTTAAATTCTATTAGAAGGAGAGAATAATACATGAAAAAAATCTCAAATATTATAAAACATTATTTTAATAGAAATCTATGGATTATATATATTCTAGGATTTGTACTAAGTTTAATTGGGAGTTTTCAAGTTTATCATGGTAGATATGATAACATATTAAAAGGAATTTCTGTTATTTCTGTTTTAAAATTATTTCTCTTTGTTCCCATAGAAGGTTTCATAAAGCAAAATCCTCTTGCTTATGAGCTTGCTATATGGATTGCACCAATGACAACTTTATTGGCTACATTTTCTATTTTTAATAAATTATATACAGCTATTAAATTAAAACTTACTCATTTTTATAAAGAGCATATAATTGTTATGGGATATAATGGTTATAGTATTGCATTTATGAAAAATTATATTAGTTTAAAAAATAAGAAAAAGATTTTATGTATACTGCCTGAAAGAATTCAAGAAAAGGATATAGAATCCTTAAATAGACTAGGTGTAATAACATGTACCATAGATTATATGTCTGGATTGAATGAGGAAAATATGAGAATTTCTTCAGAATATAATTTTGCTTCTGTGGATACTATTATTTGTTTTGAAGATGAGCCAAAGAATTATGGATATTTGAAATTAATTTCAGAACTTATTACAAAAAGAAAAAATAAAAAAGAGAAAACAATCAATGTATATGTAAATATTGTAAATAAATATATAAAAAATATTGTCCAACATAAAATGGATGAAATTAAAATCTTTGATATAAAATATTTTAATATTTATGATTTAATAGCCTATAATTTAATCAATCTTAAAAAGTTTAAATTATATGAAACAAATGGATTAAAAAGAGAATATTTTTCTTTTGATGATTTCTCAAACTCAATTGGCACTCCAAATATATTATTG
>ENA-OPRT01000575-OPRT01000575.1-human-gut-metagenome-genome-assembly--contig:-NODE-575-length-17935-cov-14.218904_pt1 | contig 17935 bp, 22 predicted proteins | sample MGYA00241895_ERZ501884 | MGnify/ENA primary metagenome ERZ501884 (study PRJEB25962, sample SAMEA2042225) | human gut metagenome | biome: human gut; feature: human-associated habitat; material: faeces...
TTAAGGGCGCCGCCGAAGAAGTGGCGGAAGAACTCGAAATCGAAAGGGACTTTGAAGAAATGAGCGTTGCTCAATTAAAAGCCTATGCACATGACAACGGCATTGACTTGGGCAAGGCTGTAAAAAAAGCCGAAATCATCGAAAAAATCAAGGGTTAAGCCTATGACATGCGATGAAATCAAGCAATTACAAAACGATGTTGTCGCATTAGCGCCCGAATTATCCTTTGTTGTCAGCGACGGCGCCAGTCAATCCCGTTTCAATATGGCATTTCAATTGGCGACGCTGAACGTATCAGACACGGCATTCGGGGAACGTTACAGCATGGCGCTTGCCTTATATATCGCTCATCTTTTGACTTTACAAACCGCAGTAGTGCAACAAGGCGCAATGGGTGCGGGAATTACCCAAGGTAATATCGCAAGCGAAAAAGAGGGCGATTTACAAATTAGTTATGGAGCCGTGGCCGGTGCTAACAGTGCCGATGATTTGTTGAATAAGACGTATTACGGCAAGTTATATCTTGATTTACGCCGAAAATGCGTTTTGACCGTGCTTACACGGTTGGGGTAGGTGATTACATGGCGAACTATAAATTTGTCGAAGATAACGACGCCGTTATGAAACAAATCGAACGCGATTTGAAAGAATTGGCAAGTTATGAAATCGCCGTAGGCGTGCAAGGTGCCGAAGCTGCTGAAAAATATGAAGATTCGGGCGCAACGGTTGCCGAAGTTGCCATATGGAATGAATTCGGCACGTCGAAGATTCCGCAACGTCCTTTTATGCGTCAAACCGCCGAAAAAAAGGGCAATTGGGGCGAATTAACTACTAAAACGTGGAACGACGTTATCAACGGTTTAAATCCGGGGTTAGCCGCTCAACTTATAGGGCAAAAGGCACGAGGGGATATTCAAAAGGAAATCGCCAATGGCGAATTTACGCCGAATGCACCTCGAACGATTGCCAAAAAAGGCAGCTCTAGACCATTGATTAATAAAGGTCGATTACGCGGAAGCATCACGTTCAAAGTGCGGAAAGGTAAGTAATTATGAGTAGATTTCGAAAACCTATTACGGTCGTACGTGCAAAAGAAGCGGGATTTTATGACGACAACGGTAATTATGTAAATCACGATGATTTGTACGGATTTACAGCGTATGCAAGCGTTCAACCGCTAAATAACAACGAACGGCGTACGTTAGAAAACAACACAGACGGACAGCGTTATTCGAACGTTGTCAAAGTGTACACCGATACGGAACTATATCCGCCGTTGCAAGATACGCCGGATAAAGCAGACCAACCAATCTTGCCGTATCGAAATACTCCAGCACCTTGCGCCAGTTCCCATAAATGGAGCGATGGCACTCGTCTATGATAATCATATCAAAGTAGTCGTGCGGTAAGTTGGGATTAGGAGGCAAGGTTACTTCCTCTATAGGTTCATTCTCGTCATCATCATTATCCTCAATAGTTTCTCCTTTCAAGAATGAGAATAGACGTTGTATTGTAGAAATAACGACATTGCTATCAGAAGGAATAGAAGACGAGCGAAGGCGATTGACCGTAAAGATAGTATTGAAAGCCTCCCCGTTCTCTGTCAGACGGAAAGTTCCAAATTCTCCTTCTGCTTGTTTTCCAAGATTATTTCGGTCTACAAGAAACAACACTCTACGCATTGGTGTATAAGAAAGCATCCGGTAGGCAGCAAGACAAGCAGTATATGTTTTACCCACACCGGTGGCAAGAACCATCAACGCCCGATTTTGCCCGGCACGGAAACTCTTTTCAAGTTCTGTCACTGCCTCATATTGGCAATCACGCAGCCCTTTCTTTTTCAATGTAGGGAGTCCGGCAAATGCATCTTCAATTCCCAGCCTCTTTACCAATTCATGTGGTGTAGGGATATTCATGATCTGCCTGAAACAAGAATCTTGTTCACGAAAATCACAGCAATATAGTTCCTTACCATTCGAAGTGAAGATAAAAGGCAATGGCTTTTGATATGCCTGATAGATATTCGGAACACTTCTTGCATATAAGGCTGCTTGCTCGCATACCTCTGAAGCAAAAGCATCCGTTTCTTCACGCTTAGCTTCAAGTACCCCTACTGCTTTTCCATTAATGAAAAGGAAATAATCTGCCTCAAGATTTCCTTTCAATAAACCTTCTCTTATGGCTACAGCCGTACAAGTAGGTTCATAATCCTCCCTGTTGACTACTTTCCAACCAGCATCGGCAAACCACTGGTCTATCTTTATTCTTGCTTTTTCTTCAGGAGTCATGTTCTTGATATTGTAAATTATCGGAAGCTTATGTCAAAAAACAAATTGATATTCAAAGCTATAACTTTACTCTTTCAATAATTGATTCGCTCTAAGGAAATTCACAAACGAATCAATAATTTTAGAATTACGATTAATAATATCAGTTTCAGTAAAATCACTATATGAATTACTTATCTCTGCCAATTCTACAATTTGAGAGCCATTCTTTTCCTGACCATTAGCAGTGGTAAAACCTTTATAATATTTTACTTTATCTACAAAGCGATAGTCGGAAGCTCTGATATTCAATCTTTTCTCAAGAAGAACTTTATTCCCAAGTATTTCTACATTCTGAGGATTTGATAAGCTTTTTTCTTTATCCCGTCTGTTTCGTGCATATATATGTTCTATATCGAATCTAGTTTCCAATGACAATAATGATTGATTATCATGTTGAAAAGCCCACCAAGTAATCATTGATTTTGTAATCGCACGACTATTATTGAATACATAATTTGTTATTTGCGCACGATAACGTTCTTCTGAAAATTTGAAATCTGAGAATGTTACTTCTTCGCCTTTGATTATTTTAACCATTTCCGCATACACAGGGGTACGCAAAGAATTAACACCTGGATTAGTTATAGCATACGCCCATATGAAAGCTGTTATACAGTCCAAGAAACGACAAAAAGCATTTTCTTCTATTTCATCATTTTCATCACGATGGTACATAAAATACACAGAAGTGATATACGTCCACATTCCATTAGGAGCATAACTAAGTACGAACAAACGCTTTAGAACTTTATCTGAGAAACGTTCTGTTTCTTGATTGTTAACATCTTGCCAAAATTTGGCAAGGCTTACAAGATTACTCAATGTCTTTGGCTGATGCAAAAGAGGATAACTGCCATCTCCTTCATAAAACTTGCGCAAAGCTTCTGTTGTTGATGATTTTATCTCTGCAAGTGCTCGTTCATAATACATATATCTTGTAAACAATTCATCTAATGGTGTACCATAAATTGGATGAAACACTTCGCTAGTAATCTTATCTAGATTTTTCCACGTTTCTATAAATTCATCTTTTTTGCCAAATGATGAATAATATTTATAAAGTTGCGCCTTAAAAATATCTGCATCAGAGAGAGGTTTCCCTCTATCATTCAAGGTTGAGAAAATTCTTAACGCCGTATTTTGTGATTCTGCCTCTATTGGTAAAAGGACACAGTTATTCAACACACGAGCCGGGAAATATGCAAAATAAGATGGATAATTACTTAGAAAAGCATCTATCTTTTCAACGAAAAAATTGAAATTCTTTGCGTAACGACTTTTTTTGCCAATTCCTTGTCCATCTTTCAATATTGCAATAAACTCTTCTTTATCTTCATCTGTAGCAACTTGTGAATTGATTTTCAGAGCAGATGTTTCAAACTCCCCAAATTCATTAGCTCTCCAAATACATTTTTCAATATCCTCCTTCATCCGTTTTGAGCGAGAGTCTTTCATACTACCTAGTTTATTATAAAAAGCCCTTAACAAAAGCATAAGTGTCGTTAAACGTTGCTGCCCATCAATTACCTCCATTTGGTTTCTATTCTTAAATGTTACTATGGGACCAAGAAAATACTCTTCATCGTCAACAAATTGGTCACAGTCATCATTTGGGAAAGAGAACGAAAACAAATCGTCCCATAAAGTTTTACACTCCATCTCACCCCACGCATATGGGCGTTGGTAATCAGGTATAAGGAAGTTGTATTTCGATTCTTGAAAAAGGCTTTTCACCTTTTTCTGTTCAATATTTAAGTTTGCCATCTTATTGCTTATTTTTATATTCTAATCAATTAAACTCAATAATAACATCAGAAAGGCTTGTATATTATTACCTATCTTTTTTATCAATTATTAAGTCCTTCAAATCTACCTGCAATATCTCTGCAATCTGTTGTAGAATATCCAAATTAGGCTGAATCCGATTACAAGCATAGGCATTTACCATGCTGAAACTCTTATCAAGCTGTTTCGCCAACCACGTCTGAGAGATACCTTTTTCCAAAAGAACCGCCTTTATTCTATTTAGCTTCACTGTTTGGTACGATTTTATAATGCAAATGTAGTGAATTATATTCAATATCTGGATTATTATTGTACTTTTGTAGCTATATGAATCCCCAACTTATGGCGTGAAAATCAAAAAGATGATAAGAATATGCACAACATAGTTCGTAAACATATAGAAGGAGAAATTTCAATGGACGAAGTTAGGCGATTGATTGACGAACTATAAAAAGAAGCAACATTAACTATCGAATTGTACAATTAAAAAAACAATGGAATTAGTCTATTAAAAAAAGATGAATCACAACGGCATATTCTCACTATCTTTTCCCGAAGCCAAGACAATTATTGTTTCTGGTGATATTCATGGAAACTTTAATCAGTTGGTGTTCAAACTCTGTATCCAATATCAGCTTACAGACACTTTGCTAATTGTAGCCGGGGATTGTGGCTTCGGCTTCGAAAAGAAAGAGTACTATGAGCAGATAGTTAGACGAAACGCCAAGCGAATGAACCAAGCCAACAATTGGATTGTGTTTGTGCGAGGCAATCATGATAATCCTGCTTATTTCGATGGCGCAATGCTCAACTTCAAACGCTTCGTTGCTGTTCCCGATTATTCCATTCTACAAGTTTGTAATCATACCATCCTTTGTGTAGGTGGAGCTATCTCTATTGACCGTATCTATCGCATAAATGAATGGAATAGAAACAAATACCGTGTTCATTCAAATGAGTCGCAAGAAAATGATATTTCTCGCAATTTATATTGGCAGAACGAAGTTCCTGTTTATGATCCAAATAAGATGAATGCCATCCCTGCTAGCTTCCTGATTGATACAGTTGTCACACACATACCGCACCTTCACATTGTGAACTATTCTCCAAAAACAACCTTAGCCAATGGACTATAAACGATCCTTCATTGATTGAGGATATACAATTTGGACGGGAAACGATGGATATGCTTCTGCACCATCTCAAAACCGACAACCATCCGATAAGCCATTGGTACTATGGTCATTTTCATCAAAGTTGGCATTCTGCCATTGACGGAATACTATATTAAATGCTCGACATTATGGAGTTCAGTCAAATCTATTGATTTATACCATTTCAGGTATAATATTGGTATAACAAACAGAATTATACCCGATAAGATATAATAGTTCTTGCCTGAATATAATTGTTCCTGTTAGAGCATACAAACATTTTCCATAGTGGACAAACGGAGGAAGTTACATTTTTCCAAACGAATAAATCTGATTTATTACACTTTTTCCAACGGCCAGCTCTACTCCTATACCTTTTCTTTCAGAGATGAGAAAAATAAACATCAACGACCTTTACTCATCCAAGGATACTTGGCAAGATACCATCAAATCAAAAGCTCAGAAGGACGGTATAGGGATTACACTTTATTCACAGAGTTCAATGAAGAGCAGTCCATGTTACAGAACATTTTCCACATTTCTGCTTTACTCCTAGCAACATCCCATTATGAAATTCCATGAAACTTTCATTCAACCTCCTCACATTCTTCTCACTCGTTCCGCTTCGCATCATCACCTGCACCCATACTCTCAAGATACTGCAATTCCCGTTCCGCAAACTCACGATTCTCCTCCTCTCCCAGCATTTGATAGAGCAGTTCCCTAGCTTGCGAATAATATTTCAAGTTTACTAATACTTGTGCTGCCCTGCGCCGAAGAAAATGATAAAGTGGAAACAAGGTATTCTTTTCATCACCATACATCTTTATCTGACTGCCAACCAAACTCACCATAGAATAAATATACTCAAGAGCTCCTGTATCCTTCATTTCGACGAGACAGTTGGTAAAATCACGAATCGCATGAATGGATGAATTTCTTTTAGCATTAGTCAAATAATAATAAGCCTTTTCAAAATGCCCTAATGTGAGATAAACAAAACCGATATGATAACAAATCACATAATATTCTTCCTTGCCACGCTCCGGCAATTCTGTCCAGTGGACTTGATAATACCGAAAAATAGAAAGATAACACCCCAACGCCTGAAGATAACATTGCTGCCTGAAAAATTTCTTCCCCCAATAAATAGTAGTCTGCAAGGTAGGCTCGGTATAAGCCAGCAACGCCTGTTGTTCCTCCGTCAGTTCGTCAAACTGTTTGTTTGCCGCTTTTTCTTTAGCATCGTCCAACATATATTTCAACTCCCAATAATCATCATGATCCGTTGTCAATCTTACCTCAATCATACTACTGAATACTCTGCCTTTTTGGGTTTCATCGAAAAAAGCATCTACCCTGTCCGTCCGCATAGCCGACAACTTATAATAAAGAGATCGTTCATTACTGCCTTCAGCTTTCTCCAACGCAATCACCAACTGCCCTTCGGCAAGTGTAATACAGATCAGAGCATCTTTTCCCGCCTGTCCTTTTTCATCCATCACAGCATCTTTCAACCGAAAAGAAAGAATAGACAATAATTCGGTACGCCTCTCTATCCGCCCATTGCAAACCAGTGTCATTCCCTTTATATCTTCCTGTTTCACTGTACCAAAAAGAGAAAGAATATCCTCTATCTGATCCATATCTTGCCGGGAAACATCGACAGGTTCCAACAGCTTACCATGTCCAATCTCCAATTTTCGTCTCAACAAAGCCAAGCGATTTTCGAATTCTTTTTTCACCAACATGTCTTGTATTGAAGCAGATTGTTCTGCCAACTCTTTAAAACTACGGGCTATCATAAAAGATGACTCAAGCAATACCCGCAAATGTTGTTTTAACTGAGTTTCACTGCCCGACAAGAACAGACAGGCAGACAGACAAGCCGTAAAAGGTGTCTCACTTTCTCCATCCTCATGACTTTTACGCAAATAGCAAGTCCAAGCTGTGTATCGGCAGTTAATGTTGTTAATGTCAAAAACTATTTTTTTAGACTGTTCATAGCTACATGCGTAAAAATCTTTATAATATAACTGAATATTCTGACCTGTTTTTTCTCTTAACAAATGAAAATAACCTCCTTGAAAACCGATGATAATGGCATCAGCATCAATTCTCTTCACTAGTTCACAGTGCATGGACTGCACGAACCTGATAAGTTCATCGGTGGTCATCGCCGAATAAATCTTTTCTTGCTGCTTTTTCGGCTTTGCAACAAAATAATAAACTGTTACGAAAACCACCATCATAGATACGAAGACGACAGAAATAATCATATCTTGTTACAGTTAATCTTTGTATGTCTGTAAAAATACAAAATTAATCGGGAAATGTTAGAAGTGATAGGATATTTTAATGAATTCCCCTAAGAAGTTACTTAAAAATCCGGTTCAATCAATTCCTTCCGATGCATCCGGTGCCACCTCCACAAAATCATAAGACATAGAGGAAATTCCATTGGAGATATTCTGAAATACCTAAAAATAGGGATTGTCCATATCCATATTTTCATCGAACTTTGCAACCCCAAAAAACGAACAAATGAAGATACTTTATATAATACTGTTCATACAAATAGGATGGATATTTCCCCTCTCCGCACAAAAACAAGATTCCATTTATATCGGAACGCGTCATACATTGTTTTCTGAAATACTGAATGAAGAAAGAAAATATTGGATTTATGTACCTGAGACCAAAGCTGGTGAAAAAGGAAAGGCTTATCCGGTTCTTTATCTATTGGATGGAGATTCCTTCTTTCATTCCGTGGTTGGTTTTACGCGTTTCTTCTCTTCTTCTAAAACCTCAAACTTACCTCCTTGCATCGTTGTGGCTGTTTTAAACACAGACCGGACCAGAGATTTCACTCCTACCTGCTCAGCCGCCCGCCGGGATGGTACCATTTGTCCCTATGATAAGCCGGCAGGTGGTGGAGCTGAACAGTTCCATCGCTTTCTGATAGAGGAACTACGTCTGGAAGTGGAAAATAAAGTTCCTGCCAACGGTACAAACTTTCTTGTCGGACATTCATACGCAGGTTTATTTACCCTACAGACACTGTCAAATCATCCCGAGTCTTTTGACTCGTATATAGCAATAGACCCAAGTTTATGGTGGGACCGAGGAGTCTTTCTACAACAAGCAGCAAAGAATGTTTATCAAAAAGACTTCTCCAGCAAACATTTGTATGTTGCTTTCGCCACCCGCCAACGTCCTGCAATCAAACTTATTCAGTTTTCATTGGCCGACAGCTTAAAAAATAAGATCATCCCTGAAATGAAAAACAAGCATTTGCATGTCATTTATAAAAAATTTCCCGACGAGGTGCATGGCACCATTGCTCTTCCTGCCATTTTCGATGGATTAAAATCTCTATTTCATAACACTATTTCAACCAAAGAGGCAACATGATAATTTCTTGCAGTATTCAATTTCTCATCTGTTATAAATACGCTCCGGTTTACTATTGGTAAAAATAACATAACTAATGCCGATGGTGTAGCCACTCGCTCAATTCCGGGGTATTGCACGGCTATAATTCTCACATACCCTCCTGTTTAACATCAATTTAAGATTTCAAATTCTATACTTATCATTTTCTAGAATAACAGATTGAGACATTGTATCAACCTTGGCTACAGATTTATGCTATTCTTTCCGGAAATCATGTAATTAGGGTTATAACATCTGTAATTTATCTACACTGTATTTTCAGTCATGTACTTATCTTTGCATCAAGATTCTGGAATTCAAAACTTAATAAAATCAAGTGATAATGAAACGTATACCAGTCATCATGATTGCAAGTTTATTTGTTATAGGAATACCTGCCATAACACAGTCCGATCCGGTTCCCAAGAAAAATGGTAATAAGTATGTGCTTTACGAAGAACGTACAGATAACGGGGCGGTCTGTCACCTATTTCAAGCGCAACAAGCGAATGGATGTTTGGAAAAACCGATGGTAAAGGGTACACTGTTTCGCAGTGGTGTATGGCACATGGAAGAAATCAAAGGAAACCCGAAATCGCAAGAGGCATACGAAACGAGTAAACAAGTATAGGAAAAAAGAATATTATGACATTAGATGATTTTTTGAATCATATTGAAGCCGGCGGTGCACTCAATACACCGGAAATCTATCGGCTGATGGATGAAATGAGCGATGAAGCCCGGCGCGTTACCTGTGAGATAAACAACTCGTACCATTCACAAGAAGAATTGCGTGCGTTCATGTCGCGCCTGACCGGTAAACCTGTGGACGAAACATTCAAGATGTTTCCTCCGTTCTACACAGACTTCGGCAAGAATATTACCATCGGGCGTCGTGTCTTTATCAATGCCGGTTGCCACTTCCAGGATCATGGCGGTGTGACGTTGGGTGACGGCTGTCTTATCGGGCATAATGTGGTCTTTGCCACGCTCGATCACGGTACGGCTCCCGAAGACCGCGGGGCAATGTATCCGGCGCCTATCCGGTTAGGCAAAAATGTATGGGTAGGCTCCAACTCCACCATCCTGCGGGGTGTGACCGTGGGTGACAACGCCATTATCGCCGCCGGATCTGTGGTGACGAAAGACGTAGCGGCCAACACGGTTGTAGGAGGTGTACCGGCAAGGCATATCCGAGATATCGACAGGAACGAAAAGTGATAGCCTATGGAATCGGAATCACTAACCAACCATACTGCCATCCTTGTCAGATCCATCCGAACGGTACACCATACTGAACGGGTTGTGCGGATTGGTTCTACCGGGCATTGCACTGACCAACTTTCCGGAGTTCTCGTTGTATTCCCTTCTTCCGGTTGAAACGACGAGTGCCATGCCTACTGCCGGAGTCGGCCGTATCATAATCTGCAATACATCTTTATCGACGGCAGATTTTGCACAAGACTCTTGCTACTGTTCGATATCGGTTTCTCCATCATCATCACCAATGCGGCAAGAAAAAGAGGCTGATTTTCCTGATCTGCTTGAAGCGGGAACGTTGGATGAGATGCATGTAAAATAATGTCTGTAATTGAGGTTATACAATCAGTAATCCATCTACCGGCTTTTCCTGTAATCCGCTGTAATTTTGCACTATGAAAAGAAAACAAGAAACAATAAAAATTTAAATTACATCGGTTATGAAACGTACAACTATTTTAATGGCTGCTTTCCTCTGCCTCTTCAGCCTGACGGAAAGCCCGGCACAAAACACTCACAAAAATATGGAACAGTTAAATCTGACACAGGAATGGGACAAGACGTACCCGAAAAGCGACAAGGTGAATCATAGCAAAGTGACTTTCATAAATCGTTACGGTATCACGCTCGCTGCCGACCTGTATGCACCGAAAACGATTTTCGGAGGTAAGCTGCCTGCTATTGCTGTCAGCGGTCCGTTTGGAGCTGTAAAGGAACAGTCGTCGGGGCTGTATGCCCAGACATTGGCCGAACGAGGATTCCTGACGATTGCTTTTGATCCTTCATTTACTGGTGAAAGCGGTGGACAGCCTCGCAGCGTAGCTTCGCCAGACATCAACACCGAAGACTTCTCGGCGGCGGTGGATTACCTCGCGACACGTCCGGATGTGGATGCCGAACGAATCGGCATCATTGGCATTTGTGGTTGGGGTGGTTTTGCTATCAATGCGGCTGCCAACGACACACGTATCAAGGCAACGGTAGCTTCCACAATGTACGACATTAGCCGCTGTACAGCAAACGGTTACTTCGATGCCGCTGACAATGCAGATGCACGTTACAAAATGCGTCAGGAGTTTAACGCCCAGCGCACGGAAGACTACCGTACCGACACTTATCCCCGCACCGTGACGAACCCGGAACCTACCGGTGATGCGCCGCAGTTCATGAAGGATTATTATGATTATTACAAGACCGAACGAGGTTATCATCCTCGTTCCATCAACTCCGGTTTGGGCTGGAACAAAACCTCCAATCTTGCATTTCTCAACGCACCTATCCTTGCGTATGCCGATGAAATCCGCAGTGCCGTGTTGCTCATTCATGGAGAAAAAGCTCACTCCCGCTATTTTAGTGAGGATACTTTCAAGAAGCTGAAAGGCGATAATAAAGAACTGATGATTATTCCCGATGCCGTACATACGGATTTATATGACCGGACAGACATTATTCCATTCGATAAGCTGGAGGAATTTTTCAAAGAATACTTAAAATAGAAGGCTTCAAGAAAAAGGAATTGCCTATATCCTGATTGGCTTCAGTTCGCGGACGTAGCAATGTGAACATGACTTTTAAAATTAATAATGACTGACAACTAAAACAATATATCAAATGAAACTGATTAAAAATGCTGAATTCGGGGGCGAGCGTCCCTTGTTCGAGTCCCACGACCTTCGTCTGGAAAATGTGATTATTCGTACCGGTGAATCGGCCATCAAAGAATGTAGCAATATCGAAGCTGTAGATTGCCGCTTTGAGGGTAACTATCCCTTCTGGCATGTACACGGTTTCAAAATCGACCGTTGCTATTTCGATGTCGGAGGGCGTTCGGCATTGTGGTATTCCGATCACCTGAAGATGACCGACACGATTATCGACGCACCGAAGATGTTCCGTGAAATGGACGAAATAGATATCGAGAACGTAACGATGAACGATGCCGACGAAGTATTCTGGCGTTGTAATGGTATCCGCATCAAGAATCTCAAGCTGCACAGCGGAACTTATCCTTTCATGTTCAGCAACAACATTTATGTGGACGGACTGGAAAGCAACAGCAAGTATGTGTTCCAGTACGTGAAAAATGTAGAGATTCATCATGCAAAGATTACAACGAAGGATGCCTTCTGGGAAGTGGAAAATGTGACCATCTACGATTCCGAACTCAACGGCGAATACCTCGGCTGGCATTCGAAGAATCTACGTTTGGTCAACTGCCACATTACCGGTGAGCAACCGCTTTGCTATGCACACGACCTTATTCTTGAAAACTGTACCTTCGGACCTGACTGCGACCGTACCTTTGAGTACAGCACGTTGCAAGCCGATATTCACGGAGCTATTACAAATATCAAGAACCCGATGTCGGGATGCATTGTGGCTGACGAATTCGGTTCCATAACCATAGATGAGAACATCAAGGCTCCTGCCGATTGTGAAATCCGTCTCCGGGACGAGCGTACCTGTTTTACCGATTAAGATGAAGATATGAAATACAACTTTGACAAACAAATTTCAAGACGGGGAACCGATTCCTACAAATGGGATAGCGCAGAAAGCGAAAATGTATTGCCGATGTGGGTGGCTGACATGGATTTCCGTACAGCTCCCGCTATCGTCGATGCTTTACGCCGACGGGTAGAACACGGCATTTTCGGTTATACCCGTGTGCCCGACAGTTACTACGAGGCTGTTACAGGCTGGTTCGCACGTCGTCACGGTTGGACGATTGACCGTGAATGGATAATTTACACATCGGGCGTAGTCCCAGCCATCTCGGCAGTCATCAAGGCTTTGACCGTTCCGGGAGATAAGGTATTGGTGCAGACCCCGGTCTATAATTGTTTCTTTTCTTCAATCCGTAACAATGGGTGTGAAATGGTATCATCACCGTTGGTCTTTGCAAGTAATACTTTCACCATCGATTATGAAGATTTAGAGCGTAAGACTGCTGATCCGAAAGTGAAGGTGATGCTGCTGTGCAATCCTCACAATCCTGCCGGAAGGGTGTGGAAACGTGAAGAACTGGTACGTATTGGTGAAATTTGTATTCGACACGATGTTACGGTCGTTTCGGATGAGATTCATTGCGAACTGGTTTTTCCAGAGTACCGTTACACACCGTTTGCTTCCATCTCAGAAAATTTCCGTCACCATTCTGTAGTCTGTATATCTCCCAGTAAAGCGTTCAATATTGCCGGATTACAGATTGCGAACATTATTTGTGCTGATGCTAACCGTCGAGCGAAAATCGACCGGGCCATTAACGATAACGAAGTATGTGATGTCAATCCTTTTGGTGTAATTGCGACTCAAGTAGCTTACAACGAAGGGGAAGAGTGGCTGAACCAACTCATCAAATATTTACAGGCCAATTTTCTCTATATGCAGGAGTTCTGTCGGGAACATCTGCCCGAGTTTCCTATCACGGTATTGGAGGGAACCTATCTCGTTTGGATGGACTGTCACAGACTCGGCATACACTCGCAGGAACTCGAACAGCGATTGGTTAACGAAGCCGGATTATGGCTCAATGCAGGAACAATGTATGGGACTGAAGGAAAAGGATTCATGCGCTGGAATATCGCCTGCCCACGTACTACACTGGCAGAAGGATTGAAACGTTTTACTGGTTTCGTAAGAAATCTTTAAGAGATATATACGGCAAATTCATTTTTAATAGAACGCAACTATATAGTTTACCATACCAAGCATTACGTATAACAAAGTAAATAGTTGCGACTTAATTTTTTATCTCATTTTTTCTTTTCTTCCACAACTGATAACTATTGATGATGTTCTGCCACAAATTATATATCATAGAGTGTATTAATCTGATTATCAATAAGGAAGCCCACCTATTACTAACAGTGGGTAACAAAATAGTAACAAAAAAACGAAGAAATTCGCTTAGTGGTGGGCTTACGCTGCAAAGGTAACAAAAGCCCGCCAATCATAAAAATAAAGCTGGCGAAAAGAGAAACATTCTTTTTCTTTTCGCCAGCATCTATTTTGCTGTCAACACAAACAGGTTTAGTCCGTTTTGGATATCTATACAAAGCGATAAACTAAAACTCAATTTTCACCTACCTGAAAAAAAGTTCCTACTTCTTTTTGCTATTTAAAATATTGTTCGTTGTTTTGCGAACAACAAATAAAAAGGAGATATTGAAGTGAAAGATAAACCGTACACAGTAGAGCAGGAACAGATTGCTCGTTTTGCCAAAGCAATGGGACATCCCGCACGAATGGCTATTCTTGCTTTTTTAGCAAATCAAGAAAGTTGCTTCTTCGGTGATATACACGAAGTGCTGCCTATCGCTAAGGCAACCGTTTCTCAACATTTGAAAGAACTGAAAGAAGCTGGCTTAATTCAAGGAGAAATAGAAACGCCAAAAGTACGATATTGTATCAACCGGGAAAATTGGGAACTCGCACGAAAGTTATTTACTACTTTTTTGGGGGATTGCCAATGTAAAGGTACATCGTGCTGTGAATAACAGCACCTTTTTTTAAAATCATTGTTCGTAGTTCTACGAATTACGATTATTATATTAACTTTAAAGTAGAATTAGAAATGGAAATCAAAGTATTAGGAACCGGGTGTTCAAGCTGTAAAGCATTGTATGAAACCACTAAACAAGCTATTTCAGAATTAGGCTGCGATGCAACACTAATCAAGGAAGAAGATTTATTGAAAATCATGGAGTACAACATTTTAGGTCTTCCGGCTTTGGTGATTGACGGAAAAGTTGTATCAGCCGGAAAAAGATTGTCCCTTTCGGAAGTAAAAGAGTTGATAACCAAATAAAAAATGAACTATGAGAAAGTTATTTTATCTACTGATTGCGATGCTGGTCTTAATGTCCTGTGGAAATGGTTCAAAGAAAAAAAACGAGGAAAACAAAGCGGAAGAAATACAGCCTAACCGCATTGAAGTTCTCTATTTTCATGGAGCGCAACGATGTATCACTTGCAGGGCGATTGAAGCCAATACAGTAGCCCTTTTGGATAGTCTTTATTCCCAAGAAAAAGCAAATGGCAAGATTATCTACAAAGTAGTAGATATTTCTAAGAAAGAGAATGAAGCGATTGCAGACAAGTACGAAGTTACATGGTCGTCTTTGTTTGTGAATGGCTGGAAAGACGGAAAAGAGAATGTAAACAATATGACCGAGTTTAGTTTCTCCAATGCGAGAAATGCACCGGACAAGTTTAAAGAGGGAATTAAAAGCAAGATTGACGAATTGTTAAAACAGTTGTAAGATGGACTTTCTTCAATCATTATTAGATAGCAGTTCTGTTCCCGCTATTACAGCCTTTATATTGGGGATTTTAACGGCAGTTAGCCCGTGCCCGCTGGCTACAAACATAACGGCAATAGGATTTATAAGCAAGGATATAGAAAACCGTCACCGGATTTTTATAAACGGGTTGCTCTACACTTTCGGCAGAATAGTGACCTATACGGTTCTTGGCTTTATTCTTATTCCTATTCTTCGTGAGGGCGCAAGTATGTTTATGGTGCAAAAAGCTGTAAGCAAATACGGGGAAATGCTGATTGCTCCGGTGTTAATCATCATTGGAATATTTATGCTTGATATAATAAAACTCAATCTACCCAAAATTAATATCGGTGGGGAAAGCCTGAAAAAGAAAACTAAAGGCGGTTGGGGAGCTATGTTGTTGGGGGTCTTATTCGCTCTTGCTTTTTGTCCTACCAGTGGAGTATTTTATTTCGGTATGCTTATCCCTCTATCAGCAGCAGAAACAGGCGGCTATCTCTTACCTGTAATCTATGCTATTGCTACGGGATTACCTGTAATCCTTTTTGCATGGATTTTAGCTTATAGTGTTGCCGGACTGGGGAAGTTTTACAACCGAATACAGATATTTGAGAAATGGTTTCGCAAAATAGTTGCTATTCTCTTTATCGCAGTTGGAATATATTACGCAATAGTATTTTATCTATAAATAAACATTAAGTATCATTTTAAATAAAAAACAGTATGAAAAAGATAGAAATTTTCGACCCGGCAATGTGCTGCCCTACGGGTCTTTGTGGAACAAACATCAATCCTGAATTGATGCGTATTGCGGTAGTAATCGAATCATTGAAGAAACAAGGTATCATCGTTACCCGCCACAATTTACGTGACGAACCACAAGTATACGTAAGCAATAAGACGGTGAACGACTTCCTGCAAAAGCATGGTGCGGACGCACTGCCTATTACTTTAGTAGATGGAGAAATAGCTGTTTCACAAACCTATCCTACCACCAAACAAATGAGTGAATGGACGGGGGTCAATTTAGATTTTATGCCAGTTAAATAAGTATTCACCAATTAATTATTTAAGAAAAATGAGAACATTCAATTTATCAGATATAGAATTGACAAAATACCTTTTCTTCACCGGAAAAGGCGGTGTGGGCAAAACTTCTATTGCCTGTGCTACTGCGGTAGGTTTGGCAGATATGAGAAATCCCGCATCGATCATCTGAAAGAAGATATTACAGAAATTTACCGCACTTCTTCTGAAACCTTTTCTGATGCGGATGAGGAGAATCGTGAATTTCTCCGTCTGTTTTCTTTTATCTGTACATTAAGTTTTGATGTATATGTCAAGAAACAGTTGATTGAGAAACTCGTTGACGCACTCCCTCCTTCCGATAACAGGAAACATAAAAAGTGATTTTTTTCTTTGCATTATAAAAAGGCAGCATATTCCACGTTTGTGGTACGCTGCCTCTCTTTAAAATCTGATTGATTTTCTATCTCAAAATTAAGCTAATTTAGATTTTGCAACTTCTGCTAATGTAGCAAATCCCTGTGCATCATTGATTGCCATATCAGCTAAGATCTTTCTGTTCATCTCAACTCCAGCTAATTTTAAACCGTACATAAATTTGCTGTAAGATAATCCATTGATTCTTGCAGCTGCGTTGATACGAGCGATCCATAACTGTCTCATCTGACGTTTGCGCTCTTTTCTTCCTGCGTAAGAAGATGTGAGTGCTCTCATCACTGACTGTTTTGCAACTCTGTATTGTTTAGATCTGGCTCCTCTGTAACCTTTCGCCAGCTTTAATGTTCTATTGTGTTTTTTTCTAGCGTTCATTCCGCCTTTAATTCTTGCCATGTCTTTCTAATCCTCCTTCAATTCTTCAAATCTTATAAGTATGGTAAGATTTTCTTCATATTCTTAACATTAGTAGCATCTGTGATAGTTGCCTGTCTAAGATTTCTTTTTCTCTTTGTAGATTTCTTAGTTAAGATATGGCTCTTGTAAGCTTTATTTCTTTTTAATTTTCCTGTACCTGTCTTTTTGAAGCGCTTTGCAGCTGCTCTATTAGTTTTAATTTTTGGCATGATATGCTCCTCCTTCAACTTGTATTGTATTTTTAACGTTTTTCAGTTAAAACCATGCTCATGCTTCTGCCTTCCATCTTAGCCGGCTTTTCAATGACTGCGATGTCACCAAGCATCTGGGCAAAATCATCCAGAATGTGTTTGCTCTGCTGAACATGTGCCATCTCACGGCCTCTAAAACGCAGTGTAACCTTTACTTTGTTACCTTTACTGATGAACTTCTTAGCATTATTCACTTTGGTATTAAGATCATTCGTCTCAATATTTGGTGAAAGACGCACTTCTTTTACTTCAACGGTCTTCTGTTTCTTTTTAGCCTCTTTTTCCTTTCTTGCAAGTTCATATCTGTACTTACCGTAATCAATAATCTTGCAAACAGGTGGCTGAGCCTTTGGAGCAATCTTCACAAGATCCAGATCTGCTTCCTGAGCAAGCTTCATAGCTTCCTTCGGACTCATGATACCTAACTGATCTCCGTTTTCTCCAATCACTCGAATTTCTTTGTCTCTAATCTGCCCGTTAATCATTAAATCGCTAATTGTCGTGTGTTTTGAAAAGTTTTCTTATATTTGCGGTGTTATTCATTGACATTTTGTTTG
>ENA-OPRT01000583-OPRT01000583.1-human-gut-metagenome-genome-assembly--contig:-NODE-583-length-17776-cov-6.642627_pt1 | contig 17776 bp, 17 predicted proteins | sample MGYA00241895_ERZ501884 | MGnify/ENA primary metagenome ERZ501884 (study PRJEB25962, sample SAMEA2042225) | human gut metagenome | biome: human gut; feature: human-associated habitat; material: faeces...
GAAAAAGAGAAACTTTCATTAAATCAATGTTGCAAACTTTGCAGGTTAAACCACATGAAATCACCACTTTTTCGTGGCTATGTTCCGACCAGAAACAAACAATGCCTTGAAAAGTTCAAAGGCGTTGAAAAACTGAAAACCCGTTCTGAAGTTCAAGACCTTGAAGAATACGCCGGGATTCTTGGAGAAGAAACAATTCTGATTGATGTGGACGATGCGGAAACCAGTGATCTTCTTTTCCAGATTGTTCGGGATTTGGGCCTGAAATGCCGGGTGTATAAGACCACACGGGGAAAGCACTTCTATTTCAGAAACCCGGAAGGGTATGTGGAAAAAAGCTGGACAAAGCAAACCTTGGCGCTTGGTATTGAAACAGATGCCAAGGTTGGCCGGAACAACAGTTATGCCATTATGCGCTTCAATGGGGTGGATCGGGAAGTTCTTCTGGATTGCCCGGAAGATGATATTCAAGACCTTCCCAAGTGGCTTACCCCGGTAAAAACCAGCATGAAGTTCTTGGATATGAGAGCCGGGGACGGACGGAACCAAGCCCTGTTCAACTATATTCTGACACTTCAAAGCGAGGACTTCACCAAAGAAGAAGCCCGTGAAACTATCCGCATGATCAACCGGTATGTGCTGGAAGATCCCCTTTCTGACCGGGAACTTGAAACCATCCTTCGGGATGAAGCATTCAAGAAACCTATCTTCTTCAAGGATAAAACCTTTCTGTTTGATAAGTTTGCGGTGTATCTGAAGAACAATAATCACATTGTAAAGATCAATAACCAGCTTCACATTTACCGGGATGGTATCTATGTTCCCGGCGCTATGGAAATTGAAGCCCAAATGATCAAGCACATTCCCAACCTGAAACGGGCGCACCGGTCAGAAGTCTTGGCCTATCTGGAAGTGATGTTTCAGACAGAGGGAGAAACCAGAGCCACTAACCCCAATATCATTGCCTTCAGCAATGGTCTTTACAATATTCGGGATGGTTCTTTCATGGACTTTACCCCTGAAATTGTGATCACCAATAAAATACCGTGGGCGTATAATCCCGCCGCCCACAATGAACTTCTGAATTATACATTAAACCGGCTGGCTTGCAATGATCCTGAAGTCCGGGCCTTGCTGGAAGAAATGGTGGGCTACTGTCTGTACCGGCGTAACGAACTTGGTAAAGCCTTCATCCTGATTGGTGATAAGAGCAACGGCAAATCTACCTTCCTTCATGTGGTCAAAAATATGTTGGGGGATCGGAACATTGCTTCACTTGACCTGAAAGAACTTGGGGACAGGTTCAAGACCGCTGAACTCTTCGGTAAGCTGGCGAACATCGGTGATGATATTGGGGATGAATTCATTGCTAATGCGTCTGTATTCCGCAAATTGGTAACCGGTGATCGGGTGAATGTGGAGCGGAAAGGCCAAGACCCGTTTGAATTCAATAACTATGCAAAATTTCTGTTCAGCGCCAACAACATTCCCCGCATGAAGGATAAAACCGGAGCCGTTCAGCGGCGTTTGGTGATCGTTCCCTTCGATGCAAAGTTTACCCCAAATGATCCCGATTTCCGCCCGTTCATCAAAGATGAACTTTGTGAACAGGATTCCATGGAATATCTGATTGTTTTGGGCCTGAAGGCTTTGAAATCTGTTTTGGGCAAGGCCCAATTCACCACTTCCAAGCGGGTTCAGGGGCAGTTGGATGAATACGAACAGAATAACAACCCCATCATTGGCTTCATTCAGGAAGTGGGCCTTGACGGGATTGTAAATGAAGCCACCAACACCGTTTATCGGAGCTATAAGGAATACTGCATTGCAAACAACTTCCAAGCCCTATCCGCCATTGAATTTTCAAGGCAGATTTGCAAGCGGTGTGGGTTCGTCACCGATGCAAAGTACATCAAGGGGAAGAAAACCCGTGTGTTCGTGGAAGGGACAGGTGGTGAAGAATGAGAAATCAGAACAGCATATTCACCACCTTGGGCGCTTCCAACCACGCCTTGGAAGAACGGGAACAGCATGATTATTATGCAACCGATCCAAAGGCCGTGGAACTGTTGCTGGAACTGGAACAGTTTTCCCCGGTGATATGGGAACCGGCCTGTGGGGAAGGCCACATTTCCAAGGTGCTTCAGGCCCACGGATATGAAGTCATTTCCACAGATTTGATTTACCGTGGGTTTGGTGATCCTGAACCGCTGGACTTCCTGACGGAAACCCTTGAAGGATTTGAAGGGGACATAATCACAAACCCGCCGTATTCAATGGGCCTTGAATTTGTTCAGAAGGCGCTTGAAAGCGTCAGGCCCGGTGGGAAAGTGGCTATGTTCCTGAAGGTTCAGTTTTTGGAAGGGCAAAAGCGGGGGATGTTCTTCAAGAATACCCCCCCCCCGAACCGTTTACATATCCCGTTCACGGCTTTCTTGCGCCAAGAATGGTGATTTTGAACGGTTCCCGGATTCGGCCATAGCGTATGCGTGGTATGTATGGGAAAAAGGATTCACCGGTGATCCGGTGATTAAATGGTTCAACTGAAAGGATGGTTACACATGAACGATAGTATTTACCGCCGCTTTATTCCTATTGGGACACCTGAAGAAATGGACAGACTTAAATCCTTAATGGAGGAAAAAAGTCTGTCCCGTGAGGATTTGAAGCTGATTTTGGAAACGATCAAGCTAAATCCTGATATTTCATGGTGAGATTGTCCAGCAATGTTTTTAGGTCTGTCCAGTTGGAAATATCAAAGTGTTTTTCAACCATAGTTGCTGAAATCCCGTCACCGTTGGAAATATCCCAAACATAAACGCTGATAGGATGATTTTTCCGATGTGTACCAGAAATTTCAATATCATAGCGAGAATTGATCTTTCTGTATATGCAAAGTTCCAAATCAATTTCCTTCATGGAATATTCGGAGCCAAGAAATTTCAGCAACTCTTGTTGGTTTTTAGAAGCCATGCGAATTCACCCCCTTTCTGCCTTCTCATTATAGCACAAAAACAGGGGGTGAACAGATTTGAACGGGAGTTGAACGATATGGAGATCAAGGATAGTGGACAGCGCACCGAGTTTGATACCGGGGTGGTTCGGGATATGCACACGGGGAAAGGCCGGATGGATTTATTGCCGTGGGAAGCCTTAGTAGAGGTTTCCAAGCATTGCGAAGGAGGGGCGCTGAAGTACGGGGAACGCAACTGTGAAAAGGGCATTCCCATTCACAGCCTGATTGATTCGGCCTTCCGCCACCTTGCCAAGTACATGATGGGTATGAAGGATGAACCCCACCTTCGGGCGGCGGCTTGGAACATTCTCTTTGCCCTTTATATGGAAATCAAATACCCTGAACTTCAGGACATTCCCACCCGGATTGTGGAGCCGGTGGAATTTCCGTCACCTTGCCCCAAATGTCTGTATCAGCACAATAGGAAACAGCCGCCTTGTAATGTATGCGGCCACAAAAACCCGGAAGGAACCAAAGACTATTTCAAACCTGTTGAAAGTGAGGATGAATCCAAATGAAGATTATCAACGCCGATGTGGAATTTATCACCCCGATTGATGGGGCCGCAATCCTGAAACGCCTTGAACAGTGTGGGCGGGTTTGCTATAAGTCTGAAGTCAAAATCATGGAAGGTTCCGCTGAAAAGTTCATCCGGGGAATCATCAAGCGTGGGCATGAAGCGGTTTTGGAACATTGTTCCTTCACGGTGAAGTTCATTTGTAATCGTGGGGTTTCCCATGAAATTGTTCGTCACCGTGTAGCTGCCTACTGTCAGGAAAGCACCCGGTATTGTAATTACAGCAAAGATGGGTTTGGGAATGAAATCACGGTGATTGAACCATATTTTTGGGAAAAGGACAGTATAGAGTACAATGAGTGGGCTAGTGCTTGTGAGATGGCAGAAAGCTACTATCTTTCTTTGATTGATCTAAAGGCTACCCCTCAGGAGGCTAGATCCGTACTTCCCAACAGCCTGAAAACTGAAGTGGTTATGACGGCCAACATTCGGGAATGGCGGCATTTCCTGAAGTTGCGGTGTTCTCCCGCCGCACACCCGCAGATGCGGGAAGTGGCCTTGATCCTTCTGGAAAAGGTTCATGCCCTTATTCCGGTTTGCTTTGATGATATTTGGGAGGAATACCATGAACAGGGCTGAACGGCGCAAAGCCGCCAAAGCTGGCCTTCCGGTAAAGAAGGAACCGGTGGTAAATATCAAAGCCGCCGATGTTCAGAAGATGAAACAGGACGCTTCCAAAGAAGCCGCTGACAAGGCTTTCCTGTTGATGTTGGGGTTGCCGGTGATGGTGCTTCATGACAAATTCGGATTTGGCCCGGTTCGCTGTGAACGCTTCACCGATGCTGTTCTTGATCTGTATGACAGCTTTGAAAAAGGGTATGTGACCCTTGACGATATTCACGGAGCCTTGAAAGAGGAATGCGGCATTACCATTGAAAGGAAGTGAAGCCAATGCCTAAACCTTGGGAAAATGCTGAAGGCTATAATGATCCCACAGCCTATCACGGCACAAAGAACATCATTCGGGAAGAAGATGAACAGCAGAAGCGGGTGAACACCCTGATCTTCGTCCTGAAGTACATCATCCGTTTGGCTGGCTTTGAACTGCTGAACAGAATTGAAATTCGTGAACGCAAAAGCGGGAGGGAATACAGATGATCAACTTTTATGACCCCAATTTTCAGGGGGTTCATGTGGTTCGTGTAACCTTCATGCAATGGGGCTATATCGGCCATGTGGCTTTCAAAATCGGTGGAAATTGCAAGGGCGCTTCCTTGTTGGACTTCACCTTTCTGGAATATGATGTTCAAGAAGATATTGACCTTTACACTGAAAATGATTGTCAGTTTAGTTTCGATGATGAATATGAAATCTACCGGGCAACGCTGAAAATGCTAATGGGGATGAATTGGAAGTGGAAGGTGACACCGAGGACTTCAAGGATATGGTGATTGGAATTGAAATTGCTGAAGTGATGCTGGAACCCCGGACAGGTGACACCTAAAATAGTTGTTGGGGTGGTGGGTGGAACGGATGCGGAACAGATGTTTTTGATATATCTGTGACGCTGGAAACCCTTGAAAACAGCGGGATTTATTGATTATAGAACAGATGGAACAGATGTTATATTTCTTAAATATAAAATATAAAAAATATATAAAGAAGTATAACTATATAAGAGAATGCAAAAGTATCTGTTCTATCTGTTCTATTCTCTGAAAATGCTGATAAATCAAGGGTTTTCCAATCCACCTGAACAGAACAGATGTGCAGAAAGGATGTGTTACATAGTGACTGATAAGGAACTTTCCCAACGGGCCAAAGATTATTTTGCCCAAATCAGGAAAACAGACCGCTTGATCCAGCGGTTGACAGATACAGTTCACACGAACAAAATTCAAATCGTGCTATCTATATGGATTTTTCGGTAAATTATCAACGCACATTCGATAAACATTCTGTTGCAGGTATGTTACTTTTAAATCGTCGACAATATGATAATTTGTCTGCTGGGACTTCTATTATGAATTTACCTTATCGAAGTCAAGGTTTGGCGATGCGCGCGACTTATGACTATGCACAGCGATACTTTATAGAATTTAATGCGGGCTATAATGGATCAGAGAACTTTCCGAAAGGAAAGCGAATGGGCTTCTTCCCTGCTATATCTTTAGGATGGTTAGTTTCTGGAGAATCTTTTTGGAAAGATAATTTAGTAAGCAATTTGAAATTAAGATTTTCACATGGAGAAGTTGGTAATGACCAAATTGGTGGTGATCGTTTTTTGTATTTGACAAAGATGGATCAGAATTGGGAACAAGTGTACTATTTTGGACAAGATCAAATTAGATGGCCCGGTATTATTGAATCTAAGATTGGCTACAACAATGTTACTTGGGAAACTGCGGTTAAAACGAATTTAGGACTTGATTTAGGTTTGTGGAAAGACCGTTTTAGTTTACAGATGGATTTTTTCTATGAAAAAAGAAAGGGTATTTTAATGCAACGCCAATCTGTACCAACGGGAGCAGGTTTCTTGGCTGCAAGTGTTTTATGGGGTAATTTGGGAAAAGCAGAAAATAAAGGCTTTGATGCATTGTTGGAATTTAAAGATCGTACTTCTTCCGGATTGTTCTATTCATTACGCGGGAATGTAACATTTGCTCGTAGTAAAGTACTTGAAAATGATAAAGCCGATCCACTCTATTCAAATTTGTCCGAGATAGGACATCCTATCGGTCAACCGTTCGGTTTGGTAGCTGCTGGATTTTTTGAATCAGAAGAAGATATTGACAATTGGTATGACCAGTCTTTATTGGGTGGACGTCCAATACCGGGAGATGTGAAATATAAGGATATCAATGGAGATAATATTATTGATTCAAATGACCAATGCGCAATAGGTTATACTCGTGAACCAGAATTGGTTTTTGGATTTGGTGGTACGATTGAATATAAGGGATTTGATTTGAGTGCCTATTTTACAGGTGCTGCTCGTACGAGTACTTTCTTCGAAGATCGTACTTTCTGGCCATTTGCTAGTGGTATGGGCTTTTTCAATGTATTCAAGGAAATTTATGACAATCGTTGGACACCTGAAACTGCTGGTGCAGCAAAATATCCGGTGGTTACGGATGGCTTTAATGTACAAAGTATGCGGCGGTCGACGGTTTGGCAGAAAGATGCTAGTTATTTGCGTTTGAAGAATCTGGAAGTTGGCTATACTTTGCCAAAGAAAGTTGTAAGTAAATTGAAGATCAATAATCTCAGAGTGTTTGTAAACGGAACTAACCTTTATACATGGGATAAGATTAATCACACAATTGATCCGGAATCTGATAATTGGTATCCTATTCAACGGGCTGTGAATTTTGGACTTGCAGTGGATTTTTAAAAAGTAGAACGATTAAACTTGAGCGAATATGAAACGTATTAATATAGTTTGCATCACTTTGTTGATGATATTATTGGGAGTAAATACTTCATGTGCTGATTACTTAGATAAAGCACCTGATGAAGATTTGACCCTTGATGATGTGTTTACACGAGAGAATTATGCAGAGCAATTCTTATCATCCATTTATTGGAATATGCCCTGGGAATTGAATTTCACGAATGATTGGGGGCACAATCCATTCGTTGGTGCGGCAGATGAGCTGGATTATCCTTATACAAATTGTTTTGCCTACTTCATGAATAATGGGTCCTGGACACCTGATAATGTTTTAAAAGATATTTCCAATATGGCATACCAGGGTATTAGAAAAACGAATATCTTTCTTGAAAATGTAGCTAAGGTTCCTATGGATGAGTCAAAGCGTGCCGGTTGGATTGGAGAGGCTACTTTCTTACGTGCATTTTTTCATTTCCAATTATTGCGTATTTATGGGCCGATACACATTACAGAGAAAGTATTTGATCCCAATGAAGATTTTTCAGAATTGTGTAAACGAATGCCGTTAGATCAGTGTGTAGATTTTATTACTAACGAGTGTGATAAGGCTGGAGGTATGCTGAAAATGAAAGAAGGAGCAGACAGATATGGTCGTGTGACAAAAGCTGCTGCTATGGCATTAAAGGCGAGGGCTTTACTTTATAGGGCTAGCCCCTTGTGGAATGGTAATCCTGATTATGCAAACTTTACAGATAAAGAAGGAAATCACTTGTTCCCCCTCTCTTATGAAGCGGAACGTTGGAAGATTGCTGCCGAATATACCAAAACATGTATAGATGAAATGGAAAAGGCAGGTTATGGGTTGTATTATGCACCGTCAGGTGACCCAATGGAGAATTACCGTTACTTGTTTGTAGAGAACTGGAATAAGGAGATTATTTTTGCAAAGAATGTGGCGATTTATGACCAGATGGAACGTGCTGCCGCTCCGCTCAGTTTAGGCGGTTGGTCAGGCTTATGTCCTACTCAGGAGCTTGTTGATGCATATGAAATGGCAGATGGTACAACTCCTATTTTAGGATATAATGCTGATGGTAGTCCAATAATTAATTCTGAATCAGGATATTCTGAAGAAGGGTTTACGGAAGAGGCAGATGCAGAGGGGTATTATCCGGAAAATACTTTTAATATGTTTGTAGACAGAGAACCGAGATTCTATGCAACAGTTACTTATAGCGGTGCTTACTGGAGAGGACGTCAGATTGATTTCCGTATGGGAGCTCCTGATGGACGTACTGGTGGACCTGACTATACAACTACTGGTTATCTGATGCGTAAGTTTTTGGATGAGGATGGTGTAGATATTTTAAGAGGAGTTTTTGTAAATAAGACATGGAATTATTTCCGTTTGGGGGAACTTTACCTCAATTATGCAGAAGCATTGAATGAGGCTTCTGGTCCGGTGGATGATGTCTATAAATATGTAAATTTGATTCGTAAACGTTCGGGATTGCCAGGGTTGAAGGCAGGTTTGTCTCAAGATGAAATGAGACAAAAAATTAGACGCGAACGTCAAGTGGAATTAGCTTTGGAGACTCATCGGTATTTCGATTGTAATCGTTGGAAGATAAGCGATCAGGTAAAAGCGGTCCATGGTATGGATATTGGTGCCCGTGATAATAGTTTCTTTAAACGTACTTTGGTTGAGGAAAGAGTATTTGAGGCACCTAAGCACTATTTGTGGCCGTTCCATCAAGATGAAGTTAATAAGAATCCTGATATTTTTGTACAGAATCCGGGATGGGGTGGAATTAATTGATAGCTGAATTTGAACTTAATCAAAGAGGTTCGGTAGGCATGTAAAGTATTTATATGAAATTCATATACTTATAAGTATGAAAAAGGTGATATTATTGTTCTTGTTATACTTTAGCTCTTCTCTTTGGGGACAGTCAAGGGATGTCACAGAGTACGTTGATTCTATGATTGGAAATTCTGATTCGAGATGGATGCAATTTCCCGGACCAGCTATGCCATTCGGAATGGTAAAGCTTAGTCCGGACAATCAGGGGAATGTATGGAGAGGTGGTTATGAGTATAAAATTAATCAGATCATAGGTTTTAGTCATATACATAGTTGGACGATGGGGGGCTTACTGACCATGCCTGTTACCGGACCTCTGAAAATTAAGCCGGGAGAAGAAAACGAACCTGATAGCGGCTACCGCTCCCGTATTAATCATAAAAATGAGAAAGCTTCTTTATCATATTATTCAGTCCTTTTGGATGATTATAATATAAAAGCGGAACTAACTTCTACAACACGTACGGGGTTTCAAAGGTATACATTTCCAAAATCGGATAGTTCCCGTATTTTATTTGATTTGGAGAATGGTTCGGAATATCCATATGAAGTTAGATGGGCTTCTATATCCAAAGTCAGTGATTATGAAATAGAAGGTTTCTCTACCCAATCGTCGTATGATGAGCCAACCAATCTGCTGAATGATTATACAGTATATTTTGTTGCTCGTGTCGATAAACCGATGAAATCTTTTGGAACATGGGTCAATGGGTATGTGGATACTACTTCAAGCATTTGTTGGGGAAGACATGATATCGGTGCTTTTATGAATTTTGATACGGAGGAGGGTGAGATTATCCAGCTTAAGACTGCTATATCGTATGTGAGTATTGAACAAGCACGAAAGAATTTGGAAGTGGAGTCTGGAGGCTTTGGCTGGAACTTTGATGCAGTCCGTAAATATGCCGTTAATGAATGGAGAAAAATCTTAAGCACCATTGAAATTGAAGGAGGAACTGAGGAAGATAAACGAAAGTTCTATACGAATTTATATCGTTCTTATTGTTCAAGGACTATTTTCAGTGATGTGGACGGTCAATATGTTGATATGTATGAGCGAACACAACAATTGAAAGATCCTGCTTCGCCTATTTATGGCTGTGATGCTTTTTGGAATACTTTTTGGAATCTCAATCAATTGTGGGCACTTGCTACTCCAGACATTATGAATAAGTGGGTAGAGTCATTATTGGAGTATTACAGAGTGGGTGGATGGTTACCCAATGGACCTCCGGGAGTGGAGTATTGTGATATTATGGGAGCTCAGCATGAGATACCTCTTATGGTGAGTGCATATCAGAAAGGTATTCGTAATTATGATGTAGATAAAGCGTATGAAGCTGTTAAAAAGACCTTGACAACACAGGGAACAGCACTTTCTTCTGGTGGTATTGTAGGCAATAGGCATTTGGATGTTTACTTGAAGTATGGATTTGTGCCTTATGGTGAGAAATCTCATCATAATGTCTTTGGAACTACCTATGAGGGGCCAACTTCTAATACATTGGAGTACGCTTTTGATGATTGGAATGCGGCACAATTTGCCAAGGCTCTTGGCTATGAAGAGGATTATGATTATTTTACAAGACGTGCTTATAATTATAAAAATGTTTTCGATTCGGAAACGAAATATGTCCGGCCGAAATATAGTGATGGAACGTGGATGCCGGATTTTGAACCTATTAATAAAGATGAGCATTCTACCAGTTGGTCGTGGCTGGGCTCTGGATTTGTAGAAGGTAACTCGTGGCAATATACGTGGATGGTACCTCATGATATGAATGAGTTGGTTAAGATGATTGGTAGGGAAGAATTTAACCGTCGGTTAAATGAAGGATTTGAAATTTCTTCTGAATACAGTTTCTCTCCTCCGGGTGATAGGTTCAGTGCGGCTTATGTGAATCACGGTAATCAACCGTGTATGCAGGCGGCTTTTCTGTTTAATTATTCTGGAAAGCCTTGGTTAACGCAGTACTGGGCACGAGAAATGATGAATAAATATTATGGCTCGACCCCTATTCATGGTTGGCCGGGTGATGAAGACCAGGGACAAGGTGGAGCTTGGTTTGTAATGGCTGCAATGGGGCTGTTTGAAGTGAATGGAGGAGGCTGTGTGGAGCCTTTTTATGAGATTAGTTCGCCATTATTTGAGAAGGTAACCATTCATTTGGATGAAAAATACTATAAAGGTGGTAAGTTTGTAATTGAAGCAAAAAATGTGTCCAATGAGAATCGGTATATACAATCTGCCAAATTGAACGGGAAGAAACTTTCTAAACCTTGGTTCTATCACTCTGAACTGGTAAATGGGGGGGAACTGGAGTTGATAATGGGGAAAAAGCCTAATTATAAATGGGGAAGTAGGCCGCAAGATGCTCCACCTTCCATGTCTTCCAATACCCAGTAAAAAATCAATATGTGTATTGTTTAATTGATTAATACATTAAGAATGAAAAAAATAAATTTGATTATGTTGTTCTTTTTGAGTATGTTCGCAACTTTAGATGGTCATACTCAAGTGAGGGGTGGAGAACTAGGAGGGTTGACTACTATTCAAGAAGGTGTCCGTAACCGTAGAATAAGTAGTGCCGATAAAACGGGGAATAATAATGATAATGTAGGTCCTATAAAACCAGGAGAGAAATGGAGTGTTGATATTCCGGGTACTGGTATTATTAACCATATTTGGTTTACTATTGCCCCGATGCATATTATGAGAAATGATCTCATATTCAGGATATATTGGGATGGACGGTCTACTCCTTCAGTAGAGTCTCCGATTGCTGCTTTTTTTGGAAATGGATGGGACGAGCATTATGAATATGCTACACTCCCATTGGCAGTTGGTCCTACAAATGGGACTGGTTTGGTTTCTTATTTCCAGATGCCTTTTGCCAATGGTGCCCGTTTAGAGATAGAGAATCAAAGCGATATAAATATTGATTGCATCTATTTTTATGTAGATTATGTAGAAATGAGAAAATTGCCGGTGGGTTCAGGACGTTTCCATGCATGGTATAATCATGAATTGACGGAAGCTTTACCAGAAGGTGAAACCGAATGGGGATTGGTAGGACCAATGGGTAATAATGTGGACGGTGCTAATAACTATCTGTTTGCTGATATAAAGGGTAAAGGACATTTTGTAGGGATAAATTATTATGTCCATTCTCCTTCAACAATGTGGTATGGAGAAGGAGATGATATGATATTCATTGATGGTGAAGAAAAGGCATCTTTGTTAGGTACGGGCACTGAAGACTTTTTTAATACTTCGTGGTGTCCGAAGACCTTGTTCAATCATCCTTATTATGGTTATGCAAGGGTTAATAATGACAATGGTTGGTTGGGAAGAACGCATGTGTATCGTTTCTTTGTGGCAGATCCGATTTATTTTGAGAAATCGTTAAGAGGGACAATAGAACATGGGCATAATAATAATTTGACACTGGATATTAGTAGTGTGGTATACTGGTATCAATCAGAAGCTGGAGTTCTACCTCCTGCTCCGACCAAAGAAGATAGAAGGCCTAAAGCTTTTATTCGTGATCAGGATATACATAGATGGAGGCATGAGTGGCGAAAGAATTTGGGTAATGGTGCCAAACTGTGGGGAAATGAAACTCAAGTTGGGGGATAATTCGATAACGTTCTATCTATGAGATTCAAATAAACATGATAAACAAATTTAAGATGATTATGAAATTTAAGATTGTATGGGTATTGGTGATGATGCTATCTCTCCATGGCTATTCTCGGGAAAAGTATGGTGATAGTTTCTCTTTTGCAAGGTCTGGAACGGATATTCTTGAAGTAAGGAAAGGAAATTTATCGGTAGGAGCGTCCACTGTGGCATCTTCTTCCAAAGGGAAGCATTCTTCAGCCAAAGCTGTAGACGGTAGTTTGACTTCTTTCTGGCAATCTAGCCAGTCTGCCGGATGGATTGTAGTAGATTTGAAAACCTCTTATTCATTGACTAGCATTTGTCAGGTATTTCATGAATCGTCTGTTTGGAAATTCAAGGTAGAAGGCTCTGTTGATAAAGAGAATTGGTTGCTGTTGGTAGATAAGACGAAAGGAGCTTCCGGTGATGTTTTTGCAGAAAGTGTGAGTGGCGTGTACCGTTATGTAAAATTAACTGTCCTTGAGTCTAAAGATGGTTTTCTGCCTTCTTCGAAAGAATTTGTTATAAATGGAACAAATGCGGATAAGAATATTGCTTTAGGTAAGCAATGCACTAATGTGGTGCTGCAAAAGGATCATAATCCGAATGATGCTTTGGATGGAAATATGTCAACCTATTGGATTGCTGATAATGAGCAGTTTCCCCAATCTTTGACTGTTGATCTGGAAGAGGTTTGTACGTTATCCGGAATTCAGCAAATCTTTAAAGACCATGATAGCTGGAAGTTTAAGATTGAAGGTTCCAATGATGAATTGCACTGGGCTGTTTTGGTTGATAATACAGATGGTATTAGTGGATTTGATTTCAAAACTCCGGTTTCAGGAGAATTCCGTTATATTAGACTGACTATTTTGGGCTCAGCGAAGGGATATTGGGCACACAGTTGTGAATTTCGAGTTTTTGGAACAGAAAAAGATGTGGTTTCTTTAGGCGGTCGGGAACTTGAGGATTTGGCCTTTAATGCTTTAGCTGCCACTTCTTCGTTTTGCGACAATAATCATACTCAGAAGAAGGCCTTTGATGGTGACAATACTACTTTTTGGTATGCGGACAATAATGCTTATCCGCAATGGTTATGTGCGGATTTAGGTTTGCCATGTGATGTTCGGAATATAAAACAGACTTTTGTGGAAAAAGATGTTTGGTCCTTTATTATTGAAGGGTCAAATGATAATAAAAAATGGGACTTATTGGCAGACTGTCGTTCGGGTATTGCCGGTACTGAGTACGTAAAAGAATTGAATGGTGTATATCGGTATATCAAATTAACTATATTGGATGCCAAAAGTAAAAGTAGAGCAGGTAGCCGTTCGTTGGTCATTAAGGGGTTTGGTTCACCACGTAATGCAACGTGGTGGGAAGAGACTTCTGGTATGACAAGGTATTACCCCAAATACTATCGCCAAACGCTTAACTCTATAAAAGACAGTTTGGATATATTGCAGGCACAAGGTTATCGTAATATTGAACTTTCGGCTATATATGAAGGTGATCCTAGTGTGTGGGGAGGGCTTGGAGCTACAAATAACTATGCCATAGACCCGTCTATTGGAACATTGGAAGATTTTGAGGACCTTCTCCGTGAAGTACATGCACGGGATATGAGGCTGACTTTCTTTGGAAATGTTGGTTATTGTTGGTATAAAGCTCCTTTCTTTGAAAAAGCATGTGATGATCAGCGTAATGGTGTATATAGTAAGGAGAGGAACTGGTTTCATTTCAGTGATAAGAAGTTGAATGACAATTGGTTTTGGAGTGACAGAGCCCAGGCTTATTACTATTCGTGTTGGGGAAACTCGGATGGGGCTGAAGGACGCATTCCAAGCTACAACTTTAACAATTGGGAGTGGCAGGAAGAGTGTCGGAATTATCTGGACTTTTGGGCAGATAAGGGGGTAAATGTATCAAAGTGCTCATTAAACGTTACCAGTCCGGCTTTATCCTCCTTCCGCATGACAACGTACGAAAGAACCAGGGAGGCATTAATAGCATAGTCCAGCAAGGTCATCCCGCGAAATGCCTGCTGCATAATCCGCCCCTTGTCTATCACGTTATAGATTTGCTGGGAACGCTCGTCTTGATAGACATTTACCATAAGTTCGTGCCTCCGGGCGCTTGCTTTCCAGTTTATCGTGCGGTAATCGTCGCCTTTCACATACTCCTTTATCTGTTCGAACTCCGTATGATGCCCCACCCTGCGGATACGTTTGATGCCCAATTCCGTCAAGTTGTCGCTGATAGCAAGCAACTCATACCGATGGAGCATCAGATAGGACGGATATACCTTGACATCCAGCGGAGCATCGCAAGTATATCTGCGGGAAAGCAATCCCATTCTGCCTGCCACAAACACCCGAATCCGTCCGAAAGAGTAAATCCCCCGCCGCGTGGGACGCAGATGATACGTAATCGTCCTGCCCTCATTCGCCTGGAGCCTCATCCGGAAATCAATATTCCGCAACTGGAATGCAAAAGGAATCTCATCCACCACTTCCACAGCCACCGGATGCGGATAACTGCTCTCCACACGTATGTTCACGGTGTTCTCATCTCCGTTGGAGAAGCGGGTAGCACACTGGCGGAATGCCCGGATGCCGCGAATGCGATAGAGCATCACCCCATCCACCAGCGCCGACACCGCCAAAACAAAAAGCGCCCACTGCCCGATTGCAAAGAATGGAGCAAAGACGTACCCGATACCCATCAGCAGGACTATCAGAACAAGAGCAATATAGAATCGGCGGCCTAATCTCATTTCGGCACTTCCACCTTATCAATCAGACGTTGCGTCACCTTTACCGGCGAATAGCCTTCCATCTCGGCTTCCGCTGTCAATATCAAGCGATGCTGAAGCACATACGGAGCAACGAACTTAATATCCTCCGGTGTCACAAAGTCACGTCCCTGCAACAGTGCATATGCCTTGGAGGCCTGCATCATTGCCACGGACGCACGCGGAGAAGCTCCTAAATATACAGCCTTGCTGGTACGCGTCTGCTGTACAATCAACGCGATGTACTGAAGCAGCGTGCGGTCTACAAACACGTGTTCCATCAGCCTGCGCAACGAAAGCAGTTCTTCTTTTGTGAGCACGGGCGCCAGGCTCTCCAACTTCACCAACGAAGCATTGGCGTGGTGGCGCTCCAGGATGTCCACCTCCTCCTCCAATGAGGGATATCCCATGGTTATTTTCATCAGGAAGCGGTCCAGTTGCGCTTCAGGCAACTTATAAGTCCCCTCCTGCTCCACCGGATTCTGGGTTGCCAGAATCGTATAGAGTTCTCCCATCTGATGCGTGGTACCGTCAATGCTGACCTGCCGTTCTTCCATAACCTCGAACAAGGCTGCCTGCGTCTTGGCGGGAGCGCGGTTTATCTCGTCCACCAGCACGAGGTCGGCAAACACCGGTCCTTGATGAAAGTCAAAGTCATTGGTTTTCATGTTGAAGACCGTAGTACCCAACACGTCACTCGGCATCAAGTCCGGAGTAAACTGAATGCGGCTGAAGTCCGCCTTAATCAAGCGTGCCACCAGACGGGCAAGCAGTGTCTTTGCCACCCCCGGCACTCCCTCCAGCAACACATGACCGTTTGCCAGGACAACCGTCAGCACCAGGTCCACCGTCTGCTCCTGCCCCACTATGACCGTAGCAATCCGGTCCTTCAACGCTTGTATCTTCTCGGAAAAGAGAGTCAAGTCCACCCGTTTTTCTGTGTTCTCTTCCATAAATATCTTCTTTATATATGATTGATTATTTCATTCATTCTATCAATAAGCCGTTTCATCTCTTCCTCAGAGATACTGCGCCCTCCGTACACCACCGGCCTCACCTCGCGGATGAACGCGGCTATTTCCCCCGCTTCCATACCCGTCTTCCGGGCAATCCTGCCGAAAGAGCGCTCATCCTCTGCCACTTCCTCCACATCCACTTGTATTTCCCTCCTCAGTTCCTCCGCAAAATAGAGATATTTCTTGCGGACTAAGTCAGCATGGTCCTTCTTCTGATAATAAAGAGTACCTATCAACTCTGCAAACTCCAAAGACTTATTTTCCGGTTCGCGGATAACCGGAATGGCGCGCTGCTTCCTGCGGGCTGTAAATATCATAAAGAGCAGGATGGAAACCATACTCAAGTACAATGCCCAGCGAAGCGGCGGCTGCGAAAGGAAATAGCGAAAAGGAGACATCTGTACCTGGGCTGTTTCTTTCATATAGCCTTCGGTACGGACAATGGGAAATCCACCCATCTGGGACAATATACGAAAAAGATAAGCCGCATTCTTCCCATCCAGCACACCATAGTTCGTAAAAAGCAGGGGAGTGGAAGCCAGTATAACTTCCCCTTTTCCCCAAGAAACCGACATGGCAACCGGATGAGCAGTTTCTCCGGTAACAGTTTTTTCCGCCAACACTTTACTAGAAATGGAATCTGCAAAGAAATAAGACTGACAAAGTTGGGGATAGAAACAGAAAGTCTGCTGCGGATAAACCGCCGAATCCCCCACCCAGCACAAACTGTCTTTCGAAAGCAATGCAGTGGCATATTTTTTCAAAGCCGACGGACTGAAATAGGAATAGCTGCACTCAAATCCCAGCGTATCTTTCAAAATACGGCTGAAAGAGCTCCCCACCAGCATAATCCGGTCTCCCCGTCCCGCCATCTTCAACATCGCCTCCACATCTACATCCGTCAAATGCAGGTTATCGGTAACAACCAGTATTCCGCGGCGGAGCGTCGTATCTTCCTGCTCCAGTTCATAAAAAGTCTTTCTCGACAACGAATATCCCTTCGGCAACGATGAAGACAGCAGGCTATCGAACACGGCACAGCCGAACGGTTGCTTGTCATAATGGCTGAACGTAGGGTTCCAGACAAACTTCTTTGGCAGACGGCACTCTATCGCAAACATCAACACCAGAAAAACAATGATACCGGCTATAAACCAATGGTTCCCCTTCATGCCGCCCCTCCTTTCTCCACTTCTTTCTGCAAATCCCGCATCGCATGGAACAAAGTTTCGGTCGCTTCAAAATTTCCGTAACGTACTCGTAGAAAATGGTTGGTCATTTGGCGGAAAGCTGGCAGACGGACTTCATAGATATATTGTGTTGGCGTTTTATATAACTGCCAGTCTATACGTTTTCCATCGCTGAGCTGTTTCAGCGTCTGCAGATAGAGCAAACGCACCGCCTCCCGATAATCCGTCCGGACAAGCGCATCGGCAATTCCCTCCGCAAAATCCACTCCATAGATGGTGTCCTCCCCCACTGTATAGGGCAGGGCAATTACAAACTCGAAT
>ENA-OPRT01000589-OPRT01000589.1-human-gut-metagenome-genome-assembly--contig:-NODE-589-length-17616-cov-4.155401_pt1 | contig 17616 bp, 15 predicted proteins | sample MGYA00241895_ERZ501884 | MGnify/ENA primary metagenome ERZ501884 (study PRJEB25962, sample SAMEA2042225) | human gut metagenome | biome: human gut; feature: human-associated habitat; material: faeces...
CACATAAGTACGCTACCACTTATGCAGTTCTCTTATGAACTTCTTAATATTTCTATTAAGCACAGACTATATCTTATCCCACAGCTTTATCTGTTTGGGTCTACCCACTTCCACCAGCTTTGGTGTACTTCCCTCAAGAGGAATAGTCGTTGAACCTTACCTTACGGTCTTGGCTGCTGATTGCCCATTATCTTAACACTTAGGATTTGACCTTATGTCATCTAGTATATTTTTTCTGCTTTCGCCACTTTCACACTTGCATCTTATTTTAAGATGTTATGTTGTAGTTATACTAGCTTTAGGGGTTTCCAGCAATTCAAGTAGTATTGGATAGCTTTTTAAGTCGCTATCTCTACATACATATTTCTATATATGCTGACTATACTTAATGGTCTCCCCGCTAGGCGAGGACAGGTAACTCATGACTGAAGTCACAAGTATGCAACCATATTTTTAATCAAAATGATGACCTAAGGCCAATTTATTAAAACCTAATTCTTCAACTTTTTTATATAGAACTCCTCTTCTCATTTTAGCACATAGAAAACAAGGTTTCTCTGGTGATTCTTCAAATGCTATCTGCCAAACATTAGCATCAAACAATTCACAATCTATTCCCATTTCTATTAGATTTTCTTTGAATTTATACACATCAATAGCTTCAAAACCAGGATTCATTGAAATAAATTTTACTTCAAAATTTTTACTTCTATCTTTCTTTAATTCCTGAAATAATTTACAAAGTAGTAAACTATCCTTCCCTCCTGATACTCCTACTGCTATTTTATCTCCATCTTTTATTAAATCAAAATCTTTTATTGCTTTTACGAAATTTCTCCATATTTTTTTTCTATATGTAGTTCTTAAACTTTCTTCAATCTTCTCTTTTTTGTTTAAGAAAAACATTTCATCTATTTCTTTATTTGTAATTAGATTTTCCATTATCATATTCCTTTTTGCTTTATTCTATAAAATATTTATTAAAATTTGGTTAAGATTTATAAAAATATTTATAAAAAATAAGTGAGTTTTTCTTGAAAGTAAAATTTATATATCTATAAATGAAACTACTGCGACGTCCATTATTGTTGAGTGAGCCTTTGTGGAGCTCACGAAACACTAATGGCTGACAAGTAGTTTTGATATGTTAATGAAAAATTTGTAGAAATATTTCTTTCAAGAAAATTATTTTTATAAATTAAAATATTTTTGTAAATATTTTGCCACTCCACTCTCATCATTAGTAAAATCAGTTTTATTTTCAAAATCTCTTTTAGCCATAAAACTATCTTTCATAGCAACAGGATGTCCAACATACTTTAACATCTTATAGTCATTTCCACTATCTCCAAAAGCCATAATTTCTTTTGGATTTATTTTTAATTCTTTTGAGATACATTCTACTCCACCCTTTTTACTACAACCCTTTATATTCAAGTCTAAACAATCATCAGCAGATATAACTATTTCTAATTCATTCCCAAAATTTTTATCCATTAAATCTTTTATTTCATATATTCTTTCTGGATTTTCTTCAATAATTAAAATCTTTTCTAAGGCAGGAAGTTTTTCAATATCCTCTAAATTTCCAATATAATGTGGGATATGTTCTTTTAAAAGAATAGGATCTATCTCCATATTTTCTGGAACATAAAAATTTTCTCCTGTTCCATCATAACCAAAATATCCTATATTATTATCAGTTAAAAATTTTACAATCTTTCTTATTAAATCAGCTGGCATAACATTATTTTTAATCATTTTACCATCTTTATTGTATATATTTGCTCCATTATTACATATTAAATAAATTTCTAAACCTATCTTTTTTCTAATTTTATTGGCAGAGTTAAAACTCCTCCCTGTTGCAATGGCAAATTCTACACCATTGTCTTTTAATCTTTTTATTGCTTGTATTGTTTCATTACTTACTTCACTGTCATCATTTAAAAGAGTTCCATCTAAATCAGAAACTACTAACTTCATTTTTTTCTCCCTAATCAAAATTATAATTTGTAACTATACTATTCTCTAAATTTCCTTTATCTTTATGATATTCATTAAAAGAAATATCTATAAAGCCCCCGTCAACATTATGTACCTTTTCAAAACCAAGACTTTTTAAAAAATTAACTGCATCAGCACTTCTATGTCCACTTCTACAATATACATATATATCTTTGTCTTTTGGTAAAGTATCTTTTTTTTCTAAAATTTCTCTAAGTGGTATATTAATTGCCCCTTTTATATGTCCATCTTGATATTCATATTCTTCTCTGACATCTAATAAAAATTCTTTATTTTTCAATAAATTTTCAATATCATTAGCTTCAACATCGGTTGAATTCTCTTCACTCTTTGATATTGCAGAAAATGCTAAAATATTTAAAATATCTGGGTTCCATTCATCATCAGTAGGATTTACTTTATATTTTACTAAATCTTTTAAATCTCCACCTTTTTCCATTATAGTTTTAATTGTATTAAGCCTTGCTTCAATATTTTTTTCATTTGCAATTTGACAACCTAAAATCTTTTTACTCCCTTTATCAAATAAAACTTTTAAATAAACTATTTTATTTGTAGGATTATTTCCATTATAATCATTAGATAATAATTTTTCTTCAACAAAATCTATTTTTAAATTTTCTAATTCTCTTGAAGTAAAACCTATACTTCCTAACTTATAGTTATTTAATTGAAAAGTATTTATTTCCATCATAGGCAAATCTCTATGTTTATCTTTTAACAATTTTTCAATTTCTTCATCACTAGCTCCATTGATTTTTAAATCTTTGTAAATTATATTTATAAAATCATCATCAAAATATGCTGATATATTATCAACCAAGTTTATCATTTGTTTTCTACTCCTTCTAATATAGCTCCCATAAGATTATCATTTTCAGAAACTATTACAAAATCTTTTTCAAAATATTCCAAAATTTCTTTTAATATAATAGTTCCTCCTATTATAACATCTTTTCTCTTAGGGTCTAAACCTTTTATTTCTTGTTTGTTTATATTTTTTATAAACAAATTTAAGTTATCATTAATTTCTTTACTTGTCAAGCAACTAAGATGTATTTTTTCACTATCATATACTTCCATTTTCTCTCTAACACTAACTTGTGTTGTAGTTGTTCCTGCCACACCAATTAAAGTAAAGTTTTCATTTTTAAAATCTTCTAACTCCTGTAAATTATTTTTAACCCATTCTTTTGCTTTTTCTCTATTTTCTTCACAATAGTTATATATTCCATTATCTAAGAAAAATTTTTCAGTTATCCTTACAGAACCTATATTTAAACTTATTTTCTTTTCTATACCTTGTATATTACCAAGGGTAAATTCTGTTGAACCTCCGCCTATGTCAAATACTAAAATATTTTCTTTAAAATTCTTATCAAAAGAACTTATAACTCCTTTAAAATTTATATAGGCTTCTTCTTCTCCACTGATACAATTAATTTTTATCTTAGTTTCATCATAAACTTTCTTAATAAAATAATCTCTATTGTTTGCATCTCTTGTTGCAGAGGTTGCAAAGCAAATAATGTTTTTTTGTTCTATTGAATATTTATCTATAATTTCTCTATATTTTTTAAGACATTTTAAAGTTCTTTCAATAGCTTTTTCTTTTAAAAATTTATTTTTATTTACATCTTCACCAAGTTTAACTATTTCTAAATCCTTATAAATTTCTTTTTTAAAATTTATAATTTCATTATCTTTTTTAACTTCTGCAATTAATAAACGACAAGAATTAGTTCCTATATCAATACTTGCCCTTAAAAAATTATTTTTATATTTATCTATAATTTTAACAATTTCATCTTCTTGAACTTCTGTTTTAAATAAATTCCCTTTTTCATCTATCAAAATTGTAATAATTTTATTAAAAGAATTTTTTTTATCTTTTCTCATTAAAGGAATAAATTTATCACTAGGTAAATATATTAAATCAGTATCTATATTAAATAGTTTGAAAATATTTCTAGCTCTCTCTAAATATTTTGTATCTATTTTTCCTCTTAAAAGTGATAATTCTAAATCAAAAGTTACTCCCTTAGCAACAGCTTCTCCGTGAGTATATGCTTTATAGTCAAAAAAACTTTCCAAAGCATGTGCATAAGTATGTCCTAGATTTAAAAAAGCTCTCTCTCCTTTTTCAAAAGGGTCTATATCCACATAATGTTTTTTAATTCTTATAGATTGTTCTACAATATTTTCTAAAACTTCATTATCTAAATTTTTAATTTTCTCAACATTATTTTCTATATATTCTAAATAGCTTTTATCTTTTGTTAAAAAAGAATGTTTTAAAAGTTCTCCCATTCCAGATTTAAATTCTCTTTTAGAGAGAGTTTTTAAAAATTCAACATCAATAATGACCCTATATGGATTTTTAAAACTTCCTATCATATTTTTACATTTAGGATGATTTATAGCAACTTTTCCTCCAACACTTGCATCAACTTGTGCAAGAAGCGAAGTAGGAACTTGTATAAATTCTATTCCTCTCATATAGGTAGCTGAAATATAGCCTCCCATATCACAAATAACTCCACCACCAAGACTGATAACTAAAGATTTTCTTGAAAAATTATTCTCCAACATAAAATCATAAACTGGTAATATGCTTTCAATATTTTTATATTCTTCTCCGTCTTTTATTGCAAAATAAAAAATCTTATCTTTTTCATTCAAAGTTGACTTAAATTTTTCAAAATATAAGTCAGCTATTGTTTCATTTGAAAAAATTAAGATTTTATCAAAATCTTTTGTGTAATCATTTAATTTTGAAATTATATTTGAACCAACATAAATATCATTAAAAATCTTTTTCATTTTTATTTTTACCCCAATATTTAAAATAGAATTAATTTAGTATATTATACCATAAAACTTAAAATTATAAGATTATTTAAGATTAATTATTTTAATTTATTTTCTTTGTATATACAAATTAAGTGTTTGACAAAAAAAACACTATAATAGAACATATATTTTTAAATATATAAAAAAATCAAATTAATGATGGTGATATTATGTTTTTTTCTATTTTTATTTTATTATGTTTTTTATTTATTTTACTGTCAATCAAACATACTTCAAAATCGTCTTTTATTTTAAAAAAATTGACTTTAATTTCATTAATCTTTTTTACAACTATTTCTTTGCCAATTTATTCAGCTGACAAAACTATTAAAGAAGAAAAGAAAGGTTTTTTAGAAACTATAAAAGAATTTGATGAAAAAATTACAGATTTTCTTGATTCTGTTAAGGAGTATAAAGCAAACTCTGTTGGTTTTTTTCAAACAGAAATTCCTGCTGATGAAGTATTTATAACAGCAGATGGTTTCATTGTTTATGTTAATGAAAAAGAGAAACTAGTCAGTGGAGTTGTGACAGAAAGAGATGAAAAGGGAAATATGATTTCTGCTACAAAAGTAAAAAATGGTTTGTTAGATGGAAAATTTAGAGAATATTATCCACCTTATGATGAACATATCTTAAAAAGAGAAGGAAAATTTAAAAATGGTGCTTTAAATGGTAAAAATAAAACATACTATGAAAATGGAGAAGTTGAAAGTATCATTGTATTTAGTGGTGGTATTCCAGATGGTACTTTCAAAGAATATTATAGAAATGGTGAATTAAAATCTAAAGGAAAATATGAAAAAGGTAAGAAAACTGGAAAATGGACTTACTATCATCAAAGTGGTGAAAAAGAATCAGAAGGTAAATATAAAAATGATGAAAAAGTAAAAGTTTGGAAATATTATGATAATAATGGCAATTTAAAAGATGAAATTAGACATAGTTTTCTATAGAACTAAATTGGAGGTATAAAAATGAAATATTTAGGATTATATGTCAAAGAAGTTATAAAGGGAATTATTATTTGGGCGATTATATCAGCTATTGCAATTTATTTTTACCCCAATAAAATAACACTAATAATATTAGCAGTTATATTTTTAGGTGTCTTTGCTGCTGCAAGTGAAGCTGTTAAAGCAGCAAAAACAGAAGAAAGTAAAAGTCGTTTAAAAGAAAGTTTTAGTAATTCTTCTAATACTGAAAGTTTAAATCTACAAAATAATGAATCAAATAAAAATGCTACAATTCCAAAGTCATCAAATAAAGAAAATAATAGCATCTTTGATGATATAGAATTAGATTAAAGCTGAGTTGATAAATATGGAAGATTACATTATAGAAATCAGTAAATATTATTTTAAAGGTGTTTTAGATAATGAAGTTATTCAAAAAGTTTTATCAAAAAAAGAAGAAAAGTTTCCTATTCAGGAAAAAGTTGTAAAAGAGTTAGATGACTTAAAGGAATTTATCTTAGAGATGTCTAAATTAAATTTTCCTCTTAATAGCATTAAAGAAAGTGTAGATAGTTTTATTAGAGATAGTGAATATTTACAAAAAACTCCTAATCTTAATATTGATATAGAAGATATATTAGAGGATAGTCTCATTGAAAAAACAGAGAATATTGAAAATAATGAAATAGATAATGAAATTACTGAAAATAGAGAATTAGAAGTTATTGATAATGAGAAAATAGAAATTATTCCAAATGTAATAATTGATAAAAATTTTGAAGCTAATTCATTTTTTGAAGTTATTTGTAATTTATATTTAGAAACTTTTGTTAATCTAGGGAATCTTGTTTTCCAAGAAACAGATTTTGATTCTATTGCTAATGGAAATTTTGAAAATAAAATTAAAAACCATATTCAATCTCTTAAAAATAAGTTAATAAATTTAATACCTATCAATGATATTGATATTCATTTATTTGATTCAAATTTTTATGATTATCTGAACAGAATGAATAACATTACTCAGATAGCCAGAGAAGAAAGAGGAAATATTTCTTCTAATCTTTCTGAACTAAAAACTTTACAAAAACTTTCAAGAAATTCTGGAAGTTCATTCTTTGTAGGAAATTTATATGCTATGGGAGCTTTTGCTGCTTTTAAGGGAATAAAATCTATTTGTAATAGTGTTTCTGATTCAAATGAAAGAAATAGACTTAAAAGTTCTATGGAGTCTAATTTTATGAAACAATTTTATGATTATATGGAAGAAAATTTACAATCTGATTTGCTTAGTACTATGTCTGTAATAGTCAATACTTTTTCTAGTTTTCTTTCTTTGCATTCAAATTTAACATTTAAAAGATTCGAAGAATTGATAGATGTAAAAAATAGATTTGAAAATGAATATAAAAATCTATCTGAAAAAGTTAAAAAATCAGATTATCATATTGTTATTAAATTATTATCATTATATCCCTATTCAGAGGAAATATGGGATGATTTTTTTTCTGTTTTAAGTATTGATGAATTTTTTATGCTTGAAAAAAATTTAAAAGAAAATCATTATTCTTATACTCTTGAAAAACTGTTAAGAATAAAAAATAAAAAAATTTTATTAGATAGTAATGATTTAGAATTAATTTATTCAACTATTAATAAGATTAATATAGCTTCTACTCTTGAAATTTTCAAAGAGCGTTTTAATAAAAATATTGATAAAAATAATTTAGAATTTTTTATTAAAATACTAAGATATATTTTTGAAGATTATGATATTTCTTCAACTCTATCAAGAAAGTATATTTTAATTGCAAATTTATTTAAAGAAACATTAAACAAGAATTTAGAAACATACTTTGAAAAAAATAAAATAGATGTTTTTATGTATACAACAGATATTTCTAAAATACTTGAAAAAAATATTTTACTTATGAATTTTTTACCTGTAAAAGAGATTGTTACATATATAAGTGAAAAATATAATGAGTATATTGACAATGTTAAAATAGCTGAAAATCAGAATTTAATTAATATCCAAAACTTAATTAATAATGATTTAGAAGTTATCAAAAATATAGCTTTAGCTGAAAGAAATTTTATGAAATATTTTATTATTTTTAATTATTTTAAGCATAATTCTTTTGTAAAAAATTTAATAAATAATTCAAAAAATTTAAATGAAAAAAATATTCATCTCACTTGGAATACAAAAGCCAGTATGGGACTTATTACTTTAACTTCATTAATTTTTAAAATAAAAGATAAAGAAAAAAGTATTACCATAACAAATATTAATAAAGTAAAGATAGATAATTTAAGTATTGAATTAGAAATAGATGATAAAACTTATTTGATTCCTATTTTTAATATCAATGAAGGAACTGCTGAAAAAGATGAAGCTGTTAAGGCTTTGGCATTATATATAAAAAAACTTTCTAAATACTGGCAAAATATTAGTGTAGACTTAAAAATTTATATTAATAATCATTACAAAGAAATAGACAATTTATTTTCAAAACCAAGCTATTCTTTAGAATTTATTTTTGATGAAAATTTAAGAACACAGGATATTTTTAGAATATTTTTAAAAAAAGGATTTGTAACTGAAAAGGACATTGCTTCAAGAAGAAATTTATTTAATTATATTGCTTCTAATTTACAGAAATATGCTAAATCAACAAGTAAAATTGAAATTTATCCATTTGATGAAAAAAAGATTTCTGAAATTCAAAATTTAACAAAATCATATCTTGGCAAATCTATAAATTCTGAGATTTTGGCAGTATACTATGAAAATGAATTTTTTGATAGAGATAAAAGTGTTATAGTTTTGACTGAGAGAAGTATAGTTATTTTAACTAACTCATTTGGAGAAATCCCATTTAATATAATTAATAGTCTATCTTTAAGTGGTTTTTCAAGTCATAGTTTAGAATTTAAAACTACTAAAGGAAATTTTAGTTGCTTATTAAATACAAATGAAGATTCTAATAAAATTTTTATAGATTTAGTTAAAGAATGTATAAGTCTTATAAATTAATTTAACAGGTTGTATGATAAATAGTGATTTTAGAAATTTTACTAACACTATTAGTTATACAACCTATTTAAAATAATTTAGCTAAATAATATCCAATATAGATACCAATTATAGATAAAACAATACTTCCTAAGCTATATAAACTTGCTAATATAAATTGATTTTTTTCAATTAACTCTACTGTTTCAAGTGAAAAAGTTGAAAATGTTGTAAATCCTCCACAAATTCCCGTTGTTAAAAATAGAATTAATCTATGGTCTAGTATTTTTATATTTTTAGTAAAATAAGAAATAAAACCAATTATTATTGATCCTAATATATTTATAAAAATTGTCTTATTATATGGAATTGGTAAAAAATAGAAACTATACCTTAATATAGCTCCTAATGCTCCACCTAAACCAACATAAAAAAATTTAAACATAAAAATCTCCTAATTAAAAACTTCTTAATTGATTTATAGAAAAGTCCCATTCAGGTGTAATAAGTTCATCTTTTCCTTTTAATGAGTACCAAACTCCTAGCTCTTTATTATTAGGATTTATTAATATTTGTGTTTGTTGTGCAGGCATATATGATTGTGCCAACATAAATATTTTTTCACCTTTTTCATTTTCTGCCATATCAACAATAATTACAGCATGTCCAGGACTTCCACCTTTAATAAAAATATCTCCTATTTTCATTTTATCTAAGTTTTGTAATTTCATTTCTTTTTCCAATGATAAAGTGCCACAATATGAAAAAACAATATTCATATAATTTCTAAAATCTTTATAAGTGTTTGAGGGATTAGCTTTTTTTATATAAGCACCTTTTCCTTTTACACTTATTCTGTAACCTTCCATCCATTTTGAATATTTAGCTCCAAAACCAGAAGTAAAATGAAAATTAATTTTATTGTATTCTTTTTTTGAATAAAGATATTCAGCCCTAAGTAACATAATAGCGTCTGCACATTGGTGCAAATTTTGTTTTCCTATTTCTACATCTATTACACTATCATAAATTCCTCTATTTGATTTTTCTTTACCATTGTAATATAAGGCTTTTTCTCCATAAGGTTTTAATTTTTGATTTCTTAGAAATTCAGCAAAACTCTCTTTTTCAACCTTAACTCTTTTATATCCATTAGGAACATTATATCTTGTTTCTATTGTCATTCCTTTTGGGTTTACATAATTTATATCTGCATATATAAAAATTTGAAAAGCAAAAAACCAAAAAATTATAAAGAAATTATATATTTTATTCTTCATAGCTTCTCCTTAAAAATATTACAAATTCTCTAGACTTTCATCATAATATAAAATTTTATTAGAATAACTTTTAATCATTTCAATTTTTTCAATTATATCCGACTTTATAAATTGAGGTTTCATAGCAGATATAATTTCCATCATAGATTTTCTTCCTCTAATATAAGTCAATTTAAAATCTTTTAATTCTAAATCTTTTACTAGACCATCTATACAATCATTTAATGAACCTAATTCATCAACAAGTCCATTTTCTTTTGCTTGACTTCCAAGCCATACACGACCACCAGCAATTTTTTCTAAATCTTCTTCACTAATATTTCTTGCTTGTATAACATGTTCTTTAAATTCACTGTATACTTCATTCATGCTATATATAATTTTTTCTTTTGATTCTTCACTTAATTTTGAAAAAATATCAAAGATATCAAAACCTTTTCCTTTTGAAAAACCTTCCATATTTACTTTTAATTTATTAATAGTTTCAGTAAATTCTGGATATAAGACAACAACTCCTATTGAACCAGTCAATGTTACAGGATTGGCAAATAATTTTTTACCAACAGTTGCAATATAATATCCCCCACTTGCACATAAATCTCCCATAGAAACATATATTGGCACTTCTAATTTTTTTAATTTCTGATATATTTTTTCACTTTCTAAAGCACTTCCACCAGGGGAGTTAATTCTTAAAACAAGTCCTTTTAAATTTTTAATATCTTCTAATTCATCTAATTTTTCTACAACATTATCATAATTAATTATAGATTCTTTACTTTCTCTTGTGTCTATTTCACCTTCAAGATTAATTATAGCTATTGTATTTTTACTCTTATTTTTCTTTCTTTTATAAGTGGAAACATATTCTAAAAAATCAACAGTATCCTCATTGTAATCTATTCCTATTTCTTCATAAGTAGAAAGTCCATCAATCAATCCTAATTGTATAGCTTTTTCAGAGTTAGCAAAGATTAAATCTCCTGAAAGTATTTCTTTTGTTATATCAACTTTTCTTTTTTCTTTAACTAAATTTATAAAATTTTGAAATAAAGTTTCTTTAATATTTATCAAAGATTCTTTTTTTTCTTCACTCATTTTATTATTACTAAAACTTTCTCCTGCAACCTTATAATCTCCTATATGTAAAGTGTTTACTGTAATTCCTAAATTAGCTAGGATATTTTTAAAATAAGGTTCTTTATACTCATAACCACGAAAATATAAACAAGATTGTTTAGTATTTAACATATAGATTTTATTTGCAAGTAAGGCAACTTGATAAGAATACTCATCAAAAGTTGTTCCTATTGCAATAATTTCTTTATTGACTGATAATTTTTCAAAAATTTCTTTTATTTCTTCAATATGTACTCTTGATAAATCAACTTCATCAACATCTATTATTATTTTTTCAATTTTTTTATCATTAACTAAATTTTCTAAGGCTTTTAAAAGTGCTTCATGAGATAAAGTTTTATTGATAGATATAGTAGATATCATATAATCTTCTACAAGCTCATTCAAATTAAAAACTACTGTTTTAACTCCCTTTAAAGAAACTTTATCTTTATTTTTAAACTTTCCTAAAATAAAAAATATAGGAATAAAAAGAACAATTATAATAACTATTGAAACAATCACTGCTTGTAGCAATGCAGATAAAATGAACATATTAACTAACCTCCAACTAATCTAGTAATTTATAGAAAAATAATTGAGTTAAATTACAAATTTGATTATAACAAATTTTCTTTGAAATATTTATTTTATACTTTTAAATAAGATTACTGTGACGTCCTATAATGTTGAACAAGCATTTTGGAACTTGAGAAACATTATAGGCTGGCAAGTAATCATTATATAATAATTAAAAATTATTAATATTTTTTCAAAGAAAATTAAAAAATCCACTTAGTAACGAACTATTTTACTATATTTTTCATATTTAGATAACTTAATGCAATTATAGTTTTTGAATCTTCAAAACTAAAAATATTTATTTTATTTATAGGTATTCTAACAATTTCAAGAAATTCATTTTCATCAAGATGTTGATGAGTTTTTTCCAAATCACTTGCATAGAATAAATGATATTGCCCTGCATTTACTCCTGCTGAATTATAATAAGTACATATCTTTTCTAATTTATTTGCTCTATAACCAACTTCTTCTTCAAATTCTCTTTTAGCAGCAAGAAAAACATCTTCCCCTTTTTCAACTAAACCTGCTGGAATTTCAAGAAGCTCTTTTTTTATTGCAGGTCTGTATTGTTTCACAAAAATAATTTCTCCTTCTATCTCTGCTATTATTGCAACAACTTCTTTTTTTCCCGTAAATGTCCAAGTTACAATATTATTATTAGGCAGTTCTAATTTTTCTTCAAAAACTGTTATTACATCATTTTTAAAAACTTGCTTTTTTGATATATGTGTAAATTTCATATTAAAAAGCTCCTTCTATCTCTCTAAATTTATATAAAATAATTCCTGTTGCCACTGCAACATTTAATGATTCGGTATTTGAAAGTATAGGAATAATAGTTTTATAATCAGTTATATTAATAAAATCACTAGAAATTCCATTTCCTTCATTTCCAAAAACTATTGCATTCTTTTCTTTTAATTCTATTTTATTATAGGGAATAGCGGTTTTATCTAAATATGTTGAAATTATAGAATAATTATTTTCTTTTAAAAAATTAATGATTTTAGATTTTTCTAAATAATAAAGATTCACATTTAAAATTGAACCCATAGTGGCTCTTATAACTTTTTCATTATAGGCATCAACTGTTCCCTTAGTTAAAATAATATCTTTAAAGTTAGTTGCATCACAAATCCTTATGATTGTTCCTAAATTCCCAGGGTCAGACACATCATCTAAAATAACTAAATTATTTGAAAGAGATTTTAAATCATTATTTTTTTTATTATATAGAATTATAACTCCTTGTGAGTTTTCCTGTGAACTTAATTCTTCAAAAATTTTAGTTGTTACAATTACTTTTTTACAAGAAAATTTATTTAATTTTTGCAAATAAAAATTAGATTGATAAATATCACCTCTAATAATTATTATTTCAGGAGAATAATTATAATCTAAAAATTTATATCCCTCTGCTAAAAATTTATTTTCACTATCTCTATACTTTTTTTGTTTTAATTTTTTTAAAGATTTTATTAATTTATTTTCTTTGCTTTCTATAATTTCCATAATCAACTCCTACTCTATTTTTAGATTATAGCATAATTTTATTTGCATTGATAATTAAAAAATAAAAATGGATAATTTTTTCTAAAATATTAAAAATTATCCATTTTTAATTAATTTATGATTTTATTTTTGTATAATTCCTTCTAAAGCAATATAGCCATTTTCAAATAAAACTCCTCCACAGCCATCTACTCTTTTTGTTGATGCTGCATATAATATACCATCTACATTCATTACACTATTTAACATTGTACTCATAGCCTGATGTACAGGAATTTTTTTTATAATATGTCCTTTCTTTTCTAAAATATTTAAAGTATCTTTTGATATTCCATATTCTACTTCTAACCCTTGATTTTTTGTTAAACAATTTATAAAAGGCATATTTACTAGTTGTTCTGGTAACATATCATAATCAATTGCATTAATAATTCCTTGTAGAATTCCCGTTATTATTCTCGGTCCACCAGCTGCTCCTATACTCATAAAAGGCTTCTTATCTTTAAATACAATTGTTGGAGACATGCTTGACAATGGTATTTTTCCTCCTTCTATAGCGTTTAAATCACCATAAGTTAAACCTTGACTTGTAATTGCCCCTGGTAATGCTGAAAAATCTGACATTCCATTATTTAATACAAATCCATAATCATCCACAATAATTCCACTTCCGAACCAATCTCTTATAGTTTGTGTTTGAGAAACTACATTTCCATACTTATCCATAATAGAAAAATGAGAAGTATTCCCATTATACCCTTTTATATTAGGGAAATTTCCTGAAGTATATTCTTTTGCTTCTGAAGATACTAAACTGTATCTTTCTTTTGCATATTCTTTACTTATTAACTTATCATCATTTATTTTGACATAATCTGGATCAGCTAAAAATATATTTCTATCAGAAAATCCTAACTTCATTGCTTCTGCAAGAATATGAATACTTTCAGCACTGTTATGTTCCATATCCTTTATATTTTTATTTTCTATAATATTTAACATTTCAATTAATGTTGCTCCTGAACTAGGAGGCGAAAAGGATTTTATTTCATATCCCCTATATGTAGATACCATAACTTTTCTAACTTTTGGTATATATTCTTTTAAATCTTCTGTAATAAAACATCCTCCATTTTTATTAACTATATTTATAATTTTTTCTGCTATTTCTCCATTATAAAAAATATCTATTCCATTTTTAGAAATTAATTCTAAAAGTTTGGCTATTTTTTCATTTTTATAGATATCTCCAAATTTATAAAAACTTTTATTTTCTTTTAAATATAGTTTTTTAAATTCATTTGATAAATTCATCTTTCTTTGAACAGAATCATCATACATAGTTAATGAATATGTATATCCTATTTGAAATCCTTCTCTTGCATATTTTAGTGCTGGAAAAATGACTTCTTTTAACTCCATTGTTCCATATTTTTTAAGAAGTACATCCATTGTTTTTAATAGACCTGGAACTAAAACTGATTGCCCACCTAAATCTTTCCATTCATCTTGTACTTTTCCATCTTTTAAAAATAAATCCTTTGTTGCTTTTTTAGGTGCTGTTCCTCTTCCATCTAATGCAAAAGTTTCATTATCTTTTACAGAATAAAATAAAGTAAAACATCCTCCTCCTATTCCAGAATGGTGTGCTTCTACAACAGATAATACAAGAGAAACTGCCACTGCTGCATCAAAAGCATTCCCCCCTTTGTTTAGGATTTCAAGCCCTGCTTGTGTAGCATAACAACTATTAGAACTTACTGCTCCATAAGTTCCTTTAACTACTGGTTTTTCCCATGTAGATGGCCACATGTATATTTTTTTATTACTTTTCATGCTAATTCTTCTCCTTTTTTATTTGTTAGCAAAGATACAATTATACCTACAAAATATGTTACAAAAACAACTGGATAAATTGCTTCAATTTTATCAGAGAAACCTAATACCATCCAAATAATACCAACAATCATGCCACTTAGCATACTAAAGAAGGCACCTTCTTTTGTTGCTTTCTTCCAAGTTAATCCTAATAATATAGAAAATGATACTGGAGCTGCTGCAATATGTTGCAATCTTAAGAATAAATTAGTTAGTGAAGAACTAGGAATCAAAAAAGCAGGAATTAATGTCAAATATGCAAAAATGAAAGTAATTAACTTTGACATTTTTAATATTTTATTATCATCTGCTTCTGGATTAATTTGTGTTTTATAAATATTTGTAATAATAGTTCCTGTTGCTAACATCATAGTTGCCATTGTAGCAGCAATAATCATAGTTGCAAATGCAAATATTATTCCAGCAAAGACAGGTGAACTAAATGTTTTTATTGCATAGGCAAAAGCTGTTGTTCCATCACCTAAGTCAGTTCCAGAAACTTTAGATAAGATTCCACATAATGCTGTAAAAAAACATATAGGAGCTGATATTAAATACCCTAATATAGATCCTTTTCTAGCTGTTTCAGGATCTTTTGCTGCAAGAAGGGGTTGTAATACTGATTGCATAACTGCTGTACTAATACAACCTCCAAATATCCAAGCTACGATTCTTTGTATTGGCATATTATTCATTTTTGAATATTCTTGAGGTAATTTTTGCATTAATTCCCTATATCCACCAAATTTTTGTAATGTTATAATTGTAAAGACAATTAATAAAATATAAATTCCTATACATACTACTCTTCCAACAGCAGATGCTCCCTTCATGCCAGAAAAACTTGTATAAAGCACAGCAACTGTCACTCCAATTAACATAATTAATATTCCATTTAATTCTGGTACTACCAGTGATATTATACTTGAAACAGTTTTTAATTGAATAGGAATATAAAAAAATCCATAAATAATCCATGCATAAGAATATAATTTAGATGTTTTACTATCAAATCTTATTTGCAAATATTTAGGAACAGATTCTCCTGGCATTTTTTCTCTGATAATTTTTGCAAAAAAAGCTAGAACAATAAAGTAAAAGGAACCAGCAATTGAATACCAAGCTCCTGATATTCCTAAATTATATCCATTTTGTGCAGCTCCTACAATAGCCATTCCTCCTATTTGCCAAGCTGCAAAAATACATCCCAATGATATCACTCCAAGAGATCTATCTCCACCAGACCATTGATTTGACGATTTAATTTTAGTTCCTGCATAAACTCCAATTCCAACTACTACTATAAATGTTATAAGCCATGTCATAATTAGCATAATCTTTCCCTCCTATTTTAAATATATGATATGTAATATATTACATATCATATATTATAATTTTTTTAATATATTGTCAATTAAAAAATTTTTACTTTTATAATTAGGCTAAAAAAATAAGACTATTAGATTTCAAATATTTAAAATTTTTGTATGAAACAAAAGAAAAATATTTGTCATTTATAACAGTCTTAATTATTTTAGTAGTAATTAAAATATTTTTATATTATTTTACTTCTAATTCTTCTTTTTCAATATTCCAAATTTTCTTAAGAGTCCTATAATAAGAATTCACTAGATGTTTTTCCATCAACTTTTTTGCTTTCTCAGCTTCTTTATCTCTAATAGCATTAAATATAACCAAATGTTCTTTAAAAACAAGTTGTCCGTCTATTGAATTATTATAAACTGACTTATTTTCAAATCTTAAATAGTTATCTAATATTAATTCAGTTTCTTTATACATCCAGTTATTTTGTGTTGCTTTTGCAATTAGACGATGGAATTGATGATCTATTCTATACAATAGTTGACTATCAAAAGTATTTAAATTACTTTCTAACCTATCTATACATTCTTTTAAAAATCTTATATTTTCATCATTAGCTCTTTTAGCAGCAAGAAAAGCATTATTTTTTTCATAGAAAATACGGACTTCCAATATATCTTTTGCATCTTCCTCTGTAACTGGAGTTACTTCTATTCCTCTACCTCTAATAATTGTAATGTAGCCTTCTTTTTGTAGTTCTATCAATGCTTCTCTTACTGGAGTTCTACTTATTCCAAGTTCATTACATATAGATTCTTGTGAATAAATTGCTCCAATTCTAAATTTATTAAATAATATTGCATCTTTTATTAAATTATAAGCTTGTTCTTTGTATGATAATGTTTTTATAAATTTTCCAAGTAATATATCCTTATTTTCCTCCATTATTAATTTCTCCTTTTATTTTTATAATACTTTTCATATCTTATAATTATATCAAAGAAGAAGACTTTTTACTATCTTATTTATTACTCTCTATGAATAGGATGTGATATTGTCTTAA
>ENA-OPRT01000594-OPRT01000594.1-human-gut-metagenome-genome-assembly--contig:-NODE-594-length-17565-cov-4.520845_pt1 | contig 17565 bp, 16 predicted proteins | sample MGYA00241895_ERZ501884 | MGnify/ENA primary metagenome ERZ501884 (study PRJEB25962, sample SAMEA2042225) | human gut metagenome | biome: human gut; feature: human-associated habitat; material: faeces...
ATCCATAAAAGAAGAAAATAAAAAATGGATATTTAATATTTATGATTTCAGCTTGAAGGATTTCGATAAGAATCATGAAAAAGTGGAAGAATTGGCATCTTTTATTGCCGAAACTCTCTGTGGAAAGAGGTCATCCCTTCTGATCGAAGTGGAAGCCTTCGTACTTATGGGAAAAGGACAGGAAATTTATCCCAGCGAAGAACTGATTCTTGATAAAGGAAAAGGTAAAAAGAGCAAGGTTCTTTACCAGGTGGACGGTACGGCCGCTATGCACTCACAGAAACTCAGCAATGCCATCAGAACCGTCGACACTTGGTATCCCCAGGAAGAGGGGAGACGGATACCGATTGCCATTGAACCCTATGGTGCGGTCACCACTCTTGGGAAAGCCTACCGCACCCCAAAAGAGAAAAAAGATTTTTATACCCTGTTTGATCAGTGGTCAACCGGCAGTGAACCGGATGATGAAAATGACAAAAATTATGTCATGGCTGTTCTCGTCCGCGGCGGTGTTTTTGGTCAGAGTGAAAAGGAATAAGCTATGGAATACTATCAGGAAATTACTTTGCTCCCCTGTGCGGAAGTATCGCTTGCCTTCCTTTGGACCAAAGTGTTTACCCAGCTCCATATTGCTTTTGCAGATGAAAAGAATAAAAGCGGACATAACCCCTATGCCGTTTCATTTCCCGAATATAGGGAAACAGGTCTGGGAGAAAAAATCCGTGTCTTTGCGGAAGCACAAGAATTGGAAAGACTCAACCTGTCCAAAGTACTGGGACGCCTCCTTGATTATGTGCACTGTACAAGCATAAGGAAAGTGCCGGAAAGAAAAGTACAGGAAAGAAAAACTTATGCCATATATAGCAGGTACCAGCCTGAGGGCTCAATCCGGGTAAAAGCGAAACGCTATGCAAAAAGACATCCGGGAGTAACGATTGAAGAGGCTGCCCGGCTTCTGCAAGGAAAGAGAAAATCTGTCAGATTGCCGTACATACAGATGAAAAGCCTTTCCCGCGGAGGAACATTTAGCCTTTTTATAAAAAAGCGGGTAGAAGAAGAATCTGCCTTGACAGAATGCGGAACCTATGGTTTAAGTAATAACAGAACCGTTCCGGAATTTTAACCCAAATTTTTATGGCGTTTGAAAAATGCGATTAAATCAATATATTTCAAGGCAGGAATAAATTTGGGTCAAAGTGGGAAAAAGATGTATAAGCGCACGTACTGTCGGCTTCTTTTTCCGCTCCAGCATCGTTAACTGCCGCATAGGCAGCTTAGAAACTGAGCATAAAAATAAACAGACAGGATGGTTGGTTAACTGCCGCATAGGCAGCTTAGAAACCTCATCATAAAGTTGCTGCAAAATGTACTGCCGTTAACTGCCGCATAGGCAGCTTAGAAATTTTTGTGCTTTTGCGGTAGAAAGCATATCTTGTTAACTGCCGCATAGGCAGCTTAGAAATTTTTACTTCATCTCCTTTACTCTGATAACGAGTTAACTGCCGCATAGGCAGCTTAGAAAACAAGATGGCGAGTTCATCTTCAGACACAATGGTTAACTGCCGCATAGGCAGCTTAGAAAAGGACTGCATGGAAGAACTGGAAGATAAGTTGGTTAACTGCCGCATAGGCAGCTTAGAAACCATGCTGACGATTACCGCAAACTATATAGACGTTAACTGCCGCATAGGCAGCTTAGAAAATTCACCCGGATTACAGAGCGCATGACTTTTAGTTAACTGCCGCATAGGCAGCTTAGAAAAATTATCAATAGTATAGATAGGTAAATGAAAAGTTAACTGCCGCATAGGCAGCTTAGAAAATCGGCATACCCTATACCCCTATAGGTATATGTAGTTAACTGCCGCATAGGCAGCTTAGAAAATTCTGCTTGTGCTGCAAGAGGCGTCATCAGCGTTAACTGCCGCATAGGCAGCTTAGAAATGCGAGACTGCGCGCATATGTGGAGTCTTCTGGTTAACTGCCGCATAGGCAGCTTAGAAAATTACTGTCTGGTTCGCATGCGCAGGCAGAAGGTTAACTGCCGCATAGGCAGCTTAGAAAACAGATGGCAAGTATTCATCAGCCGCAGTTCTGTTAACTGCCGCATAGGTAGTTTAGAAAATGTTAGCTGCAGCTTGCAGAGCGGCCTTTCCGTTAACTGCCGCATAGGTAGTTTAGAAAAGAAATGGTAAAGGTGATGTTACTGTAGACACGTTAACTGCCGCATAGGTAGTTTAGAAAACGTGAGCAGCTGATTGCGACTGTTCGGATTGGTTAACTGCCGCATAGGTAGTTTAGAAACAGTAGTATTTATAGAAATCATACCGCATCCAGTTAACTGCCGCATAGGTAGTTTAGAAATACACTCTATATGCCCTTTATGTCCCCTTATTGTTAACTGCCGCATAGGCAGCTTAGAAACAATTATCAAAGATATTCAGCAGCATCGGGACGTTAACTGCCGCATAGGCAGCTTAGAAAAGGAGCTTCGTTTCCTTGCTCGACAGGCGGACGTTAACTGCCGCATAGGCAGCTTGGAGAGGTTCGGTCTTGTTTAACTAGTTTGTCATTTTAGAGAGGAGTTTTCATAAATCATTAACTTGTTTTGATATTTTAAGTATAATTAAATATAGTGTAAAGATAAGATTTTATTATGCGATGGAGAGGATAAGGAAAAATGAGTGGGAAAATTTCTTTAGCCTTAAAGGCGGGACTGCTGCATGATGTAGGGAAGGTATGCATACGTGCTACTCATGAGAGACAGAGACATTCTATTCTTGGGGCGGAGTTTATTAGATCCTTTTTGGCTGATACGGAAGCGGACAAGCAGCTGCTGCGCTGTATAAAATATCATCATGGAAGGGAATTGTCCGGCGCCGGATTGGATATTGATGATTTGGCATATGTTATATATGAAGCGGATAATATTGCTGCCGGTGCAGACCGGCGGGAAGCGGAAGGAGATCTTAATGACAGGGGTGCGAAGTTTGATTCCGATTTGTGCCTGGAAAATATATTTAATGTCTTTTCGGGGGACGCGGAACCGTCTTATTTTTCTTTACGTGAATTAGACGCGATGAAAAAAGAAAATTTTCCCCATGGAAATAAAAGTATAGCGACACAAGGACAATATGCATCCATTATGCGGTATCTGGAAGAGAATTTTCGGATGAAATCACCGATTTCCATGGAAGAAAATGAGCTCCTGCGCATATTGGAAGACACGCTGATCTATGTACCGTCAAGCACAAATACGGAGGAACATGCGGATATTTCTTTATATGACCACATGAAAATGACCGGCGCGACAGCAGCTGTTCTGATGAAGTACATGAAGACGTTGGGAATCACGGATTATAAAGAGTTTTGCTTTACTCATAATAAAGAAAACAGAAATAAGGATGTATTCCTGATGATTTCCGGTGATTTCTCAGGCATACAGAAATTTATATATCATATCCGGTCTGAAGGTGCGATGCGTATGCTTCGCGGGCGTTCTTTTTACTTAGATATCGCACTGGAGAATATAGTAGACGAACTTTTAAACGCATTGCATCTTTCCCGAGCGAATCTGATTTATTGCAGCGGCGGGCACTTTTATATTCTGGCAGACAATACAAAGGAAACACAGGATGCGGTAAAAGATATCGCGAAAAAGATAAATCAGGGACTGGTGAAGCTGTTTTCCGGGACTTTGTATTTAGCGATAGGGTGTGAACCACTTTGCGTCAATGATTTGATGGCGGAATCTGATACAGTACATCACAAAAAGAATATATTTCGTTCTGTGTCCGAAAAGGTTTCTATGGCTAAGTTATCCAGGTATGGTCCGGATATATTGACGGAATTATTTGATGAGAACAGCAATGTAAATAGGGTGGATCAGGGGGCTCGTGAATGTGGTATATGTCATATCTCGACAGATCAATTGAGTTCTTATAAAGGGAATAGACCGAATGCCGGTACAGATATACAGGCTTGTGAAGTCTGCAACGGGCTGTATGATTTAGGGAAAGCACTGATTGATGATAAAAGAAGTGTCTTTGCTGTTCTTTCAGAAAAAGCGGAAGGGTCGGACAGAGCAATGCCGATTTCCGCGTGTTCCGGTTTATGCTGGCTTACAGCAGCTTCTCCGGATGATTTGAAGCAGTGGGCTGAAGCCGGAATACTGAAACGGATTTATAATAAAAATGGTTCTTATACGTCGTCATTCATGGCATCCCGTTTGTGGGTGGCAGATTATGCGGCAAAGAATGAGATAGGGAAAGTGCTTGATTTCAATGAGCTGGCAGAAAGTTCCGGAGATAAGACCGGAAAGGGGATTAAACGCCTTGGCGTGCTTCGGGCAGATGTAGATGGATTGGGAGCAGCCTTTATTGCTGGCTTTATACATAAGGAGAATAAAAATCCGGAAGCCTATGCGACTTTATCCCGATATGCTGCCCTATCACGCAGTATGGCGCTGTTTTTTAGAAAGATAATCAAGGGTATTTGTAAAAAAGAATTGCCGGAAGGCATAAAGCCGTTTTATCTTTTTGAGGATAAAGACGGTGAGCCGAGAAAAATTCATGTAGTGTATTCCGGCGGTGATGATCTTTTTCTTGTCGGCGCCTGGGATGATTTGATGGGATTCGCCGTTGATCTGAAACGTGTCTTTTCGGTTTATACTAACGGAAAGCTTACCTTTTCCGCCGGTTTGGGATTGTATTCTTCCACATATCCGATCAGCCGTATGGCGGAAGTCACCGGAGAATTGGAAGAGTTAGCGAAGAACAGTCCTGGAAAAAATAGCATCGCTTTATTTGGCAGCGGTACGGAATATCATCGAAATGAAAAGAATGGCGGTGCAGCGGAAAAAGAAAATGCCGCTGTTTATACATGGGATGAATTCATAGAGAAAGTTCACGGTGAAAAAATAAAGTTCCTTATGGAGCATATGCTGCTGGATGGTATCAATGGCAACAATAAAAGAAATGATCGTATCCCCACAGGTAAATCGCTTTTATACAGATTAATGAACTTACTGCAGGGAGCTGCCGGGGATAGGATGGACTTGGCGCGGTTTGCTTACACATTGGCGCGATTGAAGCCGAAGGAGAAAGAATTGCAGCCCTGTTATGAGAAGGTAAGAAGCCGGTTTTATCAGTGGGCGGTGAAGGAAGAAGAACGAAAAGAATTAGTGACGGCTCTTCAATTCATTATTTATCGTATGCGTGACAAGGAGGAAGCATGATGCTGGAAGAAAATAAGATTGTGGATCAGGCGCAGCAGGTGATGGAAAAGTTATGTACAATAGCAAAAACGAATTGTGAGAAACATTTTATTGCTGATCAAAAAAAGAAAAGAAAAATGTATACACAGGAAAAACTAAAGGAACACATAAGAGAGAAGTGGACCTCGGAGCTGGTAACTACAACACAGATACGGAAATTTTTGACAGCCGTAAATACAGTGACCGAAAAAGTGAATGCCTATAAATTAGAGAAGACAGATGACTATGATACATTACCTGTGGAATTGCAGGCGCAAATCAAGTATCTGAAAGTAAAGTTAGCTTATCAGATTGGACGGAATAGGAGTAAGTGGGGAAATCCGGTTGAGGATTTCGAAAAAGAAGCCGGATTAATGAGCCTGATTGACGGGATAAAAAGCAGTACAAAAGAATATGAAAAATTTGCCCATTATATTGAAGCATTGGTGGCTTTTCATAAATTTTATGGAGGGAAGGACTAATTATGGCACAGGTACAGTTAAAAGGGAAATTGCTGATTGGAGCGGTACTTACAGTGAAGACGGGATTACATATCGGGGATTCCAGCGATTTTGCGCCGATTGGCGCCGTAGACAGTCCTTTTATCAGGGATCCGTTGACAAAGGCGCCAATCATTCCGGGGAGCTCTTTGAAGGGGAAAATGAGAACACTTTTAGCAAAAGTGCTGGATGAAAAAGTGGAAGAAGATGGGAAAATCAGTCTCCCAAAGCCTGAAAAGGATGAGACTGTTGTTGCCCGTTTGTTTGGTATCAGTTCCGATACAGAAACGCGGCCGGCTCGTTTGCAGTTCCGAGATGCTTTTATTAAGGAAGAAAGCAGGAATAAGTTTAAAAATTTAGATACAGATACTTATTTGGGGGAAATTAAAGCGGAAAATACGATTAATCGGGGGACCGGTGTGGCCAATCCCCGGATGATTGAACGGGTACCCGCAGGGATGGAATTTGATTTCCAGCTGGTTTATAACATCGAAGACGAGAATCAGATGGAAGAGGATATGGAAGTACTGCGCAGAGGATTCCGCCTGCTGCAGTTAGACTATCTTGGGGGACATGGATCCCGAGGTTATGGCAGAATTGCGTTTTCCTCGTTCCATGTACAGAAAATGGATCCGAAGACGGCAGAAATGAAAGAATATAACGTGTCAACACAGAAGTTTGAGGAATCAAAATTATGAGGCATGAAATCATACTATTCCGTTTTACATCTCCTGTACATTTCGGTGATGCGGCAGAAGGCGGAGATCTTGGAGAAATTTTATCTTATTGCAGGGCGGATACCTTTTTCAGTGCACTTTGCAGAGAAGCTGCGGATATTTCACAGGAACTGCTGGCGTGTGTAGTAGAAGGGGTTCAAAGGGGAAAACTGCGGTTTTCGGACTTGTTTCCATGGAAAAAGAGGAAGGATTGTAATGAATTGTACCTGCCCCGTCCTGTCATGAACATCTCTCATGACGAGTGCGGGAAAACATTATCCTATGAAGAGGTGCGGGAACAGTCGGCGGAACGGAAAAAAGAAAAGAAGCGCTCTTTTATCCGTGCCTCGGAAATGGAGTCTTACTTACAGGGTCGGGATATATCTGCCCAGCCTGATTTTGGGAAAGAAGAACTACGTACGCAATACAACGCCAGAGAAAAACTTCCCTATGGGATTGGCGGATATCATTTTATATCCGATGCCGGATTATATCTGATCCTTTCGGGAAATGAAGAATGTATAGCGCAGCTGGAGCCATTGATTACCCTTTTGGGAATGACAGGGATTGGCGGAAAAAGGAGCAGCGGATGGGGTAAATATCGTTTAGAAGATGATCCTTTGGAACTGAGTGAAGATGATTTTTATGGGGGAGATGATGCTGCTCTGTATAAGATGCTGAGTTCTGACCATGCCGAGTACTATATGACACTGTCTTCTTTCCTTCCGTCTCTTGAGGAGGTAAAAGATGCGGCGGCCGGTACGGGAAAAATCATTAAGCGGGGCGGCTTTGCATGGTCAAGAGACATGATAAGCGCTGCGAAAACCAATAGCGTGTATATGATGGCGTCAGGCGCCTGTTTTTCCAAGCGGCTGGCGGGACGGATTGCCGACGTGAATAATGGTTCCGCGCCGCATCCTGTCTATAAATATGGTAAAGGATTATTTGTGGGGTTGCCGCTATGATGAAATATTGGAAGATGAAACTGACTTGTCAATCCCCTGTCCATATCGGCAGCGGAGACAGCTACAAGAAAAATCAGTACTTATATGAGGATAATGGAAGAAAAGCTAAGATTTATTTTCTAAATGAATCGAAGTGGGCGGTATTTTTGGACAGAGGAAAACTCACGAACCATTTAGTAGATGAAATCAATAGAGATCCTACATATTTTTCTCTTTATGACTTTCTAAGTTGCCATTATCCAAAAAAAATAAATCAAGTGATTCAGACATTAGCAAAAAGCGGTGTACTGTCCAATCCGGAAACAGCAGATGTGCCCTATTCTAAAAATAAAAAAAACGCTTTGAATGATATCCAAACGTTTATTAAAAATAGTGGGGGCAGGATGTATATTCCCGGTTCCAGTCTGAAAGGGGCGTTCCGCACTGCCATAATCACTGCAATGATAAGAAAGGATAGAACAAAATATGGAAAATACTGGAATGATATTGTAACTGCTGCAGAAGTGGGAGGATATCTTGTACAAAATATAGGCAATGTACTGGAGCGTTTGGAAAAAGAGATTTTCATACCTATTGGCACTGACGGGAAGCGGAATATGGTCAACAGTTACTTCCGCGGCCTCACTGTGGGAGACAGCAGTACTGCTTCCAAGGCGGGTATCATTGTGCAAAAGGCGGACTTGGGAGAAACCAAAGAAAGACCGCGTACCATTTCCCTTTGGCGGGAGTGCATGGCGCCCGGCGATGAAGTGACTTTCAGGTTGGGAATCGACAGTGTGGAAATGAAAGCTTTGGGAATCTCTGATGCGAAAGGGCTTATTCAGTGTCTTCAGGATTTTGTGGGTTTCCAGTGTAATTTATTAGGGGAATCGTTTGGCGGTAAAAAAGAGATACAGGAGATGCGGCATACGGATTTATTGCTCGGCGGAGGAGCGGGTTTTTTGAGCAAGACTGTTATCTATGCACTGGCACCTGATGTCCAAAGCGGACTGGATGTAGTGAAACGGCTGATGGCGGAACAATTTAAGCGGGGACATCATAATCAAGGCGAACATATTTCTCCGCATACCTTGAAATTGGCGAAGCGGGGGAATTCTTATCAAGTCATGGGAATGTGTAAGTTAGAAATGGAAGAAGAATTATGCTGATCTTGGCAGAAACGGAACTGCATCTGCCGGAGGGAATCCTGCTCAATCAATCTTTCGGTTCCATCTTCCATGGCGCGTTAATCAGTGAGTTGGATAGAGAATGGGCGGAAAAGATGCATGAACAGCGGGTTCGCCCGTACAGCCAATATCTTTTGGTGAAAGAGGGGAAGCCTTACTGGCGTCTGGCAGCACTGACAGAAGAGGCTTTTTGCCACATACTTCAGCCAATGATGCGGAAAGACTCTCTTTGTTTGGCGCAAAAAGGATATGAAGTGGGGCTAGGAAAATTCAGTATACTGAAGAAAGACTCATTTCAGGGACTGGAAGAGCGGTTCTGGACGGGGACGGACAAGGTACATCATATTGACTTGGAGTTTCTGACATCCGCCTCATTTAAAAGGAATGGAGAATACAAAATCTTTCCGGAGCTTCCGCTTGTTTTTAATAACTTAATCCGGAAATGGAATGTATATTCTGACAGCATGATACTGGGAGAAGAACGGCTGGGGGATAAACTGGCGGAATCTATGTGTATCACGGATTACCGGCTGCATACCCATCCTTTCTCCGTGGAAGGGAGGCGCATACGGGCATTCCGGGGAAATATACGGCTTGGTCTTTTTAAAGATGATATAACACGCCGTATGGCGTCTATGCTTGCTGCTTTTGCTGATTATGCGGGGATAGGTATAAAGACGGCTATGGGGATGGGCGCAGTGGAGTCAGATATTTCCTATTATCAGAAAAAGGAGCGGTTATGAAAATTTTATTTACACCAGCGGGAGATACGGATCCCGTCAGAGGATATCATGATGGAGGGATGCTGCATATTCTCCGTCATTATGCGCCGGTAGGCCGTGTCTTTGTATTTCTTACGAAAGAAATGGAAGATAAGGAAGCAGAGAGCGGATGTTATACAAAGGGTATACAAAAAGTAGCGCCCCAATGTAAGATCGAATTCATCAGGAGCGGAATTACCGAGCCCCATATATATGAAAGATTGACAGTTCTACAGGATGTGTTTCGGGAAAAATATGGACAGTATCCGGATGAGGAATGGCTGCTGAATTTGAGCTCCGGCACGCCGCAGATGAAATCGGTCATGTCTCTTATCGGTCTGGATTATCCGCAGGTGAAAGCGATTCAGGTTTTCAGTCCGGAAAAAGGATCAAACAATAAAAGTCATCCGGAAGAAACACCGGGACTGGTGGAAATGCTGGATTGTAATGATGATAATGATCCCGCTGCCCCCAATCGCTGCAAGGAGGCGAAACTTTCTCTGCTCAAAAAACACAGTGTGAAATGGCAAATTATATCTCTGGTGGAAAATTATGAGTATGAAGGCGCGCTGCAGCTTTTGAGACAGAATCGGCATCTGTTTTCTGATATATCGGAAAAGCTTTTGCGTCACGCGGTTTGCAGAAGGAATTTGATGTGGAAGGATGCCAACAAAATCATTTCATCTTATAAAGGAAGTCCATTGATCAGCAAGGCAGGAGATTTTGAAGAGTTTTTCCGTGTCATGGAACTTAGGCAAAGGAAAAAGCAGCTGTATGAATTTATTGTAAAAACAACACCAATTTGTACGAAGTTAGCGACAGATTACGCGATATCTTTGGAGCAGAGAACGTTATTTGACTTAAACGCATGTAGTGAGATTCGCCGAGATGAAGACGGGGATGTCAGGTATGTATTAAAAAGAGAAAAAATAGGACGATATAATAATACGTTGTTGGAGCATTTGAATCATAAATATAAACGCTCTGGCGGATTTAAGGACAGTGATTTATCTATTTCAAATATGGAATGTATTTGTGGATGGATCATTGATTTTGGAATATCTTCAAATGAGCGAGATATTGAAATTAAGAAAATATTTGCCCGTTTAAGCATTGTATCAGAGAATATAAGAAATAAAGTGGCGCATAAAATAGTCATGAACTTGACGGAAAATATTATAAGGGAGTGGTCAAAGGGCAAAGAAAGAAGCGGAATTGCTGATGCAGGATTAGATTCTCGGGATATATTAAATTATTTACATCGGGCATCGGATTTGATTCGAGGTCAAAAGTTTCAATGGGATTATGATGAATTAAATAATTCCATCATAGACAGTTTATAGAAAGAAGGTTATCGGACGTGAGCTGGATCTATGTGACAGAACCCGGAGCCAAGCTGGCGAAGCAAGGCGGCCGGTATGTGATCAGTCGTGAGAATGAAACGATCTGCGAAGTACCGTCTGCCGTGGTAGAAGGTGTCACATTGTTTGACTCTATCCAGATATCATCATCCGTCATTGTAGATTTTTTGGAAAGAAATATTCCTTTGACATGGCTCTCCTCGACAGGACGCTTTTTCGGCCGCCTGGAATCCACGGATCATCAGAATGTATTGCGCCAGAAAGAACAGTTTGACGCGTTGGCAGATAAGGACTTCTGCCTTGCGCTTGCGAAAAGAGTCGTGTTTGGGAAAGTATATAATCAAAGAACTATATTGCGGAATTATAACCGCCGTGCCGAGGATCCGTTTATTGAAAAAGTAAGAAATGACATACGGATATTAGCAGATAAGCTGCATATGGCTCATTCCGTCGAAGAAGTCATGGGATATGAAGGGATGATGGCACGAATCTATTTTCAGGCGATAGGGCATATCCTTCCTGAAGAATTCCGGTTTGAAAAGCGTACGAAGCGTCCTCCCCGGGATTATTTCAATTCCCTTCTTAGTTTCGGGTATACCCTCCTTATGTATGATTTTTACAGTGCAATCTTAAACTGCGGCCTTCATCCTTATATAGGATTTCTTCATGCACTGAGAAATGGACATCCTGCATTAGCGTCTGATCTCATGGAGCCATGGAGACCGGCTGTCGTGGATGCTTTCTGCCTTTCCCTTGTGACGCACCGGGAAATATCCAAAGATTACTTTGTGAAAGGAGAAAATGGGGGGATTTATCTGAATCGGATTGGACGGCGCATATTCCTGCAAGCATATGAAAGGAAAATGCGTACGGTGAATCGTTATTTTCAGGGAACATATTCCTGGCGCCATACCATACAAATGGAATGTGACTCCTATAGTCTTGCTGTGCATCAAAGAGATGTAGAGAAATTAAAGCCGATGGTTATACGATAATGGAAGAAATAGAAATCAGAGTGCGGCCGACAGACGATAATCGGTATATTGTTCTCATCATTTATGACATCACGGATAATAAAAGGAGATTATCTATGGTACGCTGTCTGGAGCAGTTTGCTGTGCGCGTGCAAAAATCCGCATTTGAAGGATTTCTGACACCTAAACAATACGAATGTATATCGGAACTGGCGAGCAGAATCATAAATGCGGAGCAAGATTCATTGCGTATTTATATTCTCTATGACCATACAAGGGTAAGATCGTGGGGCATAGGTGATATAAAAGAAGACGATGTGATAATATATTGATTAAGAGGAATTGGAGACGGTACAATATGGATGAAAAAAGATTTAATCCGCGCCGATGCCGATGGGTACGGAGAGAAATGTATGGATTGCGTCAGAGGGAAGCCTTTTTGTGCAAGGAGATGGAGGATCCGCCGAAAGATAGCAAAAATGTTCAGACTTGGCGGCATATCATAACGACAGGATAAAAAAAGAATCCCCGAATGAGGGGACGGAAACCTCTTTCCAGTTTAATTTCACTACCGTTTATAACGGATAAAAAAAGAATCCCCGAATGAGGGGACGGAAACAAGCGCTGCACTCTGCGATGAGCCATTCCGCATGCATAAAAAAAGAATCCCCGAATGAGGGGACGGAAACGAAACTGTCATATGATATATTGATACCGTATTGACAATAAAAAAAGAATCCCCGAATGAGGGGACGGAAACGCGTTTATCAATCTCTTTCTTTCCTTTTCCTCTGCTGAATAAAAAAAGAATCCCCGAATGAGGGGACGGAAACTCGTTATCTGCTTGTATATTCAGTTCGTACATTTTGGATAAAAAAAGAATCCCCGAATGAGGGGACGGAAACACATTAGCAATCATGAACGGATAATCTTTGTTTCGTAGAGTATAAAAAAAGAATCCCCGAATGAGGGGACGGAAACCCGCCGCAGCATGCATCAAGTATTTTCATGCTTCATTCACATAAAAAAAGAATCCCCGAATGAGGGGACGGAAACCATTATCGGTAATTTCATCAATGCGTACATCAACTTTCATAAAAAAAGAATCCCCGAATGAGGGGACGGAAACTTTAGCGTCAAGCGTCAATGCTAACGCTGCTACAAATAAAAAAAGAATCCCCGAATGAGGGGACGGAAACAATAACCACCGCACCATCAAGAGCGGTAATGACAAACTCATAAAAAAAGAATCCCCGAATGAGGGGACGGAAACCCTTCTGGTACCTTTCCCCTGTGTACAATTGATGGTTTGAAATAAAAAAAGAATCCCCGAATGAGGGGACGGAAACCGTCGATTTCATTCTGTCTAAAAGCAGTTTTCCCGGATAGAATAAAAAAAGAATCCCCGAATGAGGGGACGGAAACTCTTCTGCCATTAACCCCAGTCCTCCTCACCACAACTCATAAAAAAAGAATCCCCGAATGAGGGGACGGAAACTCAGATTGTTTTCCTCGTTATTATTTTAAATATTATGCCAATAAAAAAAGAATCCCCGAATGAGGGGACGGAAACCTCATCATAATTAAACGGGATGTTCTTTCTATACACACCATAAAAAAAGAATCCCCGAATGAGGGGACGGAAACCCGAACGGCAGAAAGTTGCAAGCTACTCCGCCTACGTGGAATAAAAAAAGAATCCCCGAATGAGGGGACGGAAACGTACTTCGCCCACTTGGGCTTCTTCGGAATACATCCTGATAAAAAAAGAATCCCCGAATAAGGGGACGGAAACGCTTTGTTTTCCTCCGAATAATGCTGAACACATTTAAGTACATAAAAAAAGAATCCCCGAATAAGGGGACGGAAACTCATTTTTTCTCACAACATCCATATCGAGCGTGACAGATCCTAATAAAAAAAGAATCCCCGAATGAGGGGACGGAAAAAACGATGATGGAGTAACTTCAATGTTTCAGTATGCAGATTGCATTTGACTATTGCATTTCTTTTTACTTACAATAATAAAAAAGGAAGAGAGTGGTAAATAGAGAGGCGCTATGGGAAATACAGCTTTCGGACGGATGGGTGAGGATCGGGCTTGTTTGTACCTGGAGGAGAAGGGAATGACTTTGGTCACCCGGAATTTCAGGTGTAAACATGGGGAAATCGATCTCATCATGAAGGACGGAAACGTTTTTGTATTTATCGAGGTGAAGACCCGGCGGAGCCGTTTATATGGGGAACCGATTGAAGCGGTGACTGTGTATAAGCAGCGGCATATCCGTTATACGGCGGAGGTATTTCTTTTAGCGCGTCATTTGCATGATGTCCGGATCCGTTTTGATGTGGTGGAAGTCATGATGGAGCCGGGGCGTGCGGTGCGGTTGCGTCATACGAGGAATGCGTTCTGAGAGAGGGAGATGCCATGTTTGCGCAGGTATTTGGGACATGTACGTTTGGGTTGAATGGTCATGTGATTACTGTGGAGGTGGATATCAGCCGTGCGTCACCGGCTTTTGATATTGTTGGGCTGCCTGCAGTTTCCGTGAAGGAGTCGAAGGAGCGTGTCCAGTCGGCGATACGGAATTCCGGATATTTTTTTCCTATCGAAAAGGTAACGGTGAATTTGGCGCCTGCGGATTTGAAGAAGGACGGTTCCTGTCTTGATCTGCCGATTGCCATGGGGGTACTGGCGGCAAGCGGGGTGATTCCGAAAGAGGCTCTTGCATCGGTGATGTTCATCGGGGAGCTTTCTTTGCAGGGGGAAATACGTTCGGTGCCCGGTGTGCTTTCCATGGTTCTTGCCGGCCGGGAAGCGGGGATTTCCACCTTTTTCATGAGCCCTGCGGTTGCCGGAGAGGCTCTTCTTTGTGAAAATGTGACTGTATACGCGCCAAAGACACTTGGCGAACTGGTGGAGTATCTTTTGGGCCATAGACCGATGGCTCCTGCCAAGCGGCGGGAAGCGGCGGAATCTAAGCTGAGTGATGTGGATTTTGCCGAGGTGCAGGGGCAGATTATGGCAAAGCGCGCTATGGAAATAGCGGCGGCAGGTTCCCATAATGTCCTTATGACGGGACCGCCCGGATCGGGAAAGACGATGCTGGCACGCCGCATCACGACGATTCTTCCTCCAATGACGCGGGAGGAGGCTCTTGAGGTGACGAAGATTTATTCGGTGGCGGGACTGTTCAAGGCGGAGGATATTATCCGCGAGCGTCCATTCCGCAGTCCTCATCATACGATTTCCATGGCCGGGCTTATCGGCGGAGGTACGATTCCTCGTCCCGGCGAGGTGACGCTTGCCCATAACGGTGTTTTATTTTTAGATGAACTTCCTGAGTTTCCACGGGCGGTGCTGGAAGTTCTCCGGCAGCCGCTGGAGGATCGGGAGGTGCATATTTCAAGGGTAAATGCATCCTTTGTATATCCTTCCGATTTTGTGCTGATTGCCGCAATGAATCCTTGTCCCTGCGGATATCTTGGAGATCCTGACCATCCCTGTACCTGCAGTGATGGAGAAATACGGAGTTACGGCAGAAAGATTTCCGGCCCTCTTTTGGACAGGATTGATTTGCATGTGTCGGTGATGCGTCCGAAGTATAGTGAACTCACAGCAACGATTAAAGGGGAATCTTCGGCACGGATTGCGGAACGTGTAGCGGCGGCGAGGGCGATGCAGTCGGAACGGTTGTCTAAATGGCATATGCAGAATAACGCCCAGATGGGGCACCGCCAGCTTCGGGAAACCTGCCGTTTGGACGCGGAGGGGTCGGAGCTGCTCCGTGAGGTTTTTGAAAAGCTCCATTTATCCGCGAGAAGTTATGACCGCATCATTAAAGTATCCCGTACGATTGCCGATTTGGCAGGTACGTCGGAGATTAAGCCCGAGCATGTGGCGGAAGCGCTCAGTTACAGAAATATGCTTCCCCGGAGGTCATGATGGATATATTCGCGGCGGCGCTCCCCGGTTGTCCAAGGCTGGGAGCCAAACATATGCGGGCTCTCATAGAGGCATTCGGAACGGCGGAAGATGTGTGGAAGGCTTCCGATAAGGAGATTGTGGAATCTCATTTGCTGAAAGGGAAGACGGAAGCGTCTTTTTTGGCGTACCGGAAAGAAACGGAGCCTGAAGAAATAGGGGAAAAGTTATACCGGCTGCAGATTCGCTGCGTGACATGGGAGGATGATTTGTATCCCCCGCTTTTACAGACGACGGCAAATCCTCCGGCTGTTTTATTTTATAAAGGAAATGATCCCGTTTTTGAGAAAACGGTGGCGATCGTAGGATCACGGAAAGCGACGCCTTATGGCGTGCAGACGGCAGAACGGATAGCCTGCGGTTTGGCTGAAAATGGAGTGACGGTGGTTTCCGGCGGCGCGCGGGGGATCGACAGCGCTGCGCATGAAGGGGCATTGCGCGGAGAAAGCCCGACGGTGGTGGCGCTTGCCTGCGGGCTGGATCATGTATATCCTCCGGAAAATAAAAATTTGTTCCAAAAAATCATTGATAATGGCGGTACGATTATTTCTGAATACCCGCCGGGTACGCCGCCTCTGGGGAGGCAGTTTCCCGCAAGGAACAGAATTATCGCGGGAATGAGCCGGGGGATTCTTGTGGTGGAAGCGGCAGAACGGAGCGGCGCTCTTATTACCTCTGACTTTGCTTTGGAAGAAGGACGGGATGTCTTTTCCGTTCCGGGAAATATTTGGCTCGATTTGAGCAGAGGAACCAATCATCTGATACGGAGCGGGGCGATTTGCTGTACGTCCTACGAGGATATCCTTTCTGAATACGGGTGGAACGAAAAGAGTATTTCTTCCAAGAAGGAATCTCCTGAACAGTTGACATTGGAAGAGGAAGTGGTGTATCGTTTCTGCTGTACAGGAGAAGAAGTGACGGCGGAGGATATTCTCCAGCAGTCAGGAATATCGGTGATGAAGATTACGATGCTCCTGCTCCGGCTTCAGCTTAAAGGGTTTATAAAGGAAACGGGATCCGGCCGGTTTATTACAACAGGACGCGGATAATATAAATGAGATATATGCTGTATTTCATGTAGTATAGGGAGGGTATTTTGGCTATACAGATTACGATCACCGTGAAGGATAAGAAGAAAAGGTCTTCTGCCGGGGAAAAACTTTTCACAAGGAAACCGAATGCCAAGGGGAAACACCTGATTATCGTGGAGTCTCCGGCAAAAGCGAAGACGATTGAGCGTATTTTGGGCTCCGATTATAAGGTGCTTGCATCTATGGGTCATTTACGTGATTTGCCGCAGCGTACGCTTGGTGTGGATGTGGCAAATGATTTCAAGCCGGAGTATGTTAATTCGGCGGAACGGGCCGATGTCATTGAAAATTTGCAGAAAGAAGCAAATAAGTCGAAAGATATTCTTCTGGCAACGGACCCTGATCGTGAAGGGGAAGCCATTTCCTGGCATTTGTCGAAACTTCTTGATGTGGATCCCCGGTCAAATGCGCGTATCGCCTTTCATGAAATCACGCCGCCGGCGATTAAAGAGGCGGTACTCCATCCCGAACCGATTGATTTAAACCGTGTAGATGCCCAGCAGGCACGCCGCGTGCTTGATCGTCTTGTGGGGTACAAGCTTTCACCGTGGCTGTGGAAGCAGATTTACCGCGGCCTTTCCGCGGGACGTGTACAATCGGTAGCGACACGTCTGATTTGTGAAAGGGAAGAAGAAATACGGGCGTTTAAGCCTGTGGAATACTGGACGGTGGAAGGGATTTACCGTACGGAGGAAAAGGAAAGTTTCAAGGCGAAACTGACGCAGGTTGACGGGAAGCAAGCTGGAAGTTCTTCAAACGGATATAAGACGCATCCTGCAGATAGCGGGTTTG
>ENA-OPRT01000608-OPRT01000608.1-human-gut-metagenome-genome-assembly--contig:-NODE-608-length-17269-cov-12.934820_pt1 | contig 17269 bp, 15 predicted proteins | sample MGYA00241895_ERZ501884 | MGnify/ENA primary metagenome ERZ501884 (study PRJEB25962, sample SAMEA2042225) | human gut metagenome | biome: human gut; feature: human-associated habitat; material: faeces...
AACGTATTCAAATGCAAAAAATCATTGGATAAGTATTGTTGCAACGAAATAGCCAGATCCAAGTTTGTTGAATTCAAAAATTTAATATGAAATGTGAGATAGAGCGTATGGAAATAAACTATATGTTCTATTTTTTGTCTTTTCTTATTTGACTTGACAATTGGTAAAGATAATATAAAATAATAAATAACAATAATAAACAATAGATGATAAACAAAAAACAGAAACGGAGAGTTACATATGCTGTCAAAGTATGCTTCAGAAATTATAAAGATTTTAGTTCATCAAGATGACAAATTTATTACCAATGCACAGATTGCAAAAATGCTAAACGTTTCAGAAAGAAGCGTAAGTTCATATATGAATGAAGTAGCTCAGTATTGTGAAGAAAGAAATTATCATCTGATCCGAAAACGAGGAAAAGGAATCTGTTTGAGGTTAGGAGTGCATAAAGAAGAACTTGAACAGGAATTTCCAGAGAAAAATCTATGTATTGAGACGAGAGAATACAGGATCAGTTATATTATCCGAACATTGATCGAAAGTAAAGAACCATATACAGCAGCATTATTCGCAGATGAACTCTTCGTTTCAAAAGCAACGATCCGGACAGATATTGAAAAAGCAAACCAGAGTCTGGAAGCAGATCATATCAAAATTTATCAGACAACAGGGAGAGGAATTGAGATTAAAGGAAAAGAGTTTGATCTAAGAAGAGTTCTTGTAAGAGAAAATAGAAAAATAGTCATGGAAAAGGAAGACAGGATTACGGATGAAACATTTGCGGATTATCGGATCGAACCAGAGTTTTATGGAAGACTGGTGATACAGTATCGTAAAAAAAATGTTGATAAGGTGATTTATTGTGTACAGAGACTGGAAAGAAAAATTGCTTCGCAAATGAATGATTATACGTTTTGTATGGCGGTTGAATATATCTGCAATCAGATTAAACGATTAAAGAAGGAATGCTATTTAGAAGAAAATATGATCAACCGTCTAGGGCTTGTAGATGAAATCACAGAGTGGGCAGATTATCTGATTAATTATTTAAATCATGAATTTAAGATGAACATTGATCCAAGAGAAGGATTATATCTGTATATTTTATTGTTAGCAGTGGAAGTCCAAAACAGCAGTCGTATTGTAAATAAGAAATTTTTATTAGATAAAGAAATCTATATTCAGGATGTAACAGAGGATGTGATTGATTATATCTCATCCATTGTTGGTAAAAACTTTAAAGAAGATATGCTGCTAAAGACAAGTGTAGCATTATTTTTAAACAGTTCCCTTGTAAGAGTGAGATTTGGATTTCAGATCCATAACCCGTTTCTTGAGGAAATCAAACAGCGATATCCAGCAATTTTTTCTGCATGCTTTACTTCCAGCCAGGTATATGAGAAACTGATCGGACAGTTTCCATCAGAAGATGAGATTGCGTATATGGCAGTTTTATTTGAAGGCGCGATGGAGGAGAAGAAAAGAAATATTAATACAGCTATTGTAGGAAGTGGTGGAATGGGAATTGGCCAGATTTTGGCAAGAAAAGTAGAAGATAAGATTCCAGAAATTAATGTAACATCTGTACTTCCGGCAAATTCGGCACATATGATCGATGAAGATCAATATGATCTTGTGATAACAACAATTTCAAAATTAAAGATTCCACATCCATATGTTGCGTATACAACGCCGATCGTCAGCCAGCAGGATGTCTACCGGATTCAGAAAAAATGCCATCAGATGAAAGAGACAAAGAAAAATCATAACCAAGAATATACGATTAGTAGTCTGATCAAAAAAGAATTTATTCTGGTAGAAAAAGAAGTTATGAGTAAAGAGGAGATTCTCAAAAAAGGATGTGATCTATTATATAAAAATGAATATGTCAAACAAGGATTTTATGAAGATGTATTAAAAAGAGAAGAAATCAGTGCCTCCGTTCTCGGAGGCGGGGTTGCACTGCCACATGGAATGGCGAATCTGGTAATAAAACCAGCAGTTGTTATCATGAAATGTGCACAAAGAACTGAATGGCAGGATGGTTGTGTGGATATCGTCTTTTTGCTGGCACTTAATTTTGAAGATATTCAGTCAACAAGAGCATTTTTCTCATCATTCTATGAAATGACAATGGAGAAAAATACAACATTTCTGATCAGAAAAGCAGAAACAGAGGAAGAAATCATGAATGTGATCATGAACAGCATGAATGAAACAGAAGAATAGATATTTTACATAAAAAATGGTATAATAACCATATTGTGAGAGGAGGATAGATACAAATGTTTGTAGAAGAACGACATCAGGAAATCTTACGTCTGTTAAATGAAAATGAAAAAGTAAAAGTCAAAGAGTTAAGCAAACGATTTGAGGTTACAGAAGACTGTATTCGAAAAGATTTAGCGAGTATGGAAGCAAAGAATCTTTTAAAACGAACATATGGAGGAGCGGTTCTTCCAGATACTTTGCATCCGGGGCATACTAATATTGTATCAATAAGAAAAGATAAAAATATAAAAGAAAAAAGAATGATCGCAAAGAAAGCAGTGGAATTAATTCACGATGGAGATATGATCTTTCTTGACACATCCACAACAAATATCGAATTGGCACGAGAAATCATAGAACGTAGATTAGAAGTTACAGTTGTAAGCTGTATGCTTGATATTGCAGAAGTATTTACAGCAACAAAGAATGTAAAATTTATTCTTCTTGGAGGAGAATTTAATCGTTCTCAGAACGGATTTTTAGGGGAACTTGTGTTGCAGATGATGGAAAATTTCCGATTTGATATTTCTTTTATGGGAGTTGTAGGAGCAAATCTTTATGATAATGCGATCATGACCTATGTTCCTGAAGATGGAATTATGAAGCATAATGCTGTCAAGAAGAGTAGCAAGTGTTATCTTATGATGGAAAGTCATAAATTTGATTTTAAAGCAAATTATGTATATGCAACATTTGATGATGTAGATGGAGTAATCTGTGAGGATGGATTATCCAAAGAGATTCAGGATAAATTAGAAACATATCAGACGAAAATCATATAAAGAACTACGGGAGCGAAGAATTATTTTTTATTCTTTGCTCTTTTTTTGGTTAATTTTAAGAAAAAACAGAAAAACATCTTGAATAACAATAAAAAACAATATATAATAATAAAAAACGATAATAAAAGCGAAAAACAATAGAAAGGACAAATTCTATGGAAGGATTATATCAGACACAGCGAATCAAAGATTTAAAAGATAAAATGTTATCAGAGCCAAGATACGCATCAATTGAGCAGGCACTGATCATTACAAAAACATATCAGGAGAATGAAGATGATCCAAAGATCATACAGAGAGCAAAATCATTAAAAGCAGCCTTAGAGCAGATGGAGATTCGTGTAGAACCTGAAGAACTGATCGTTGGAAATCGTACAGCCGGAGTTCGTTATGGAGTTGTATTTCCAGAGAGTGGTAGCACATGGGTAGATAAAGAATTTGAAACACTCCCAACAAGACCACAGGACCGCTTCAATGTACATCAAGAAGATATTGAGACATTCCGTAAGGTCATCAAACCATACTGGGAAGGAAAATCCTTAGAAGATGTCCTGAATCAGAGATATGGAAAAGAGATCAACGAGATCGCCAAAGTTGTAAAGATCAACCAGAAAGACCACGCACAAGGACATATCTGTCCAGATTGTGTCAAATGGTTAAAGATGGGACCGCAGGGACTACTTGATCAAGCAGAAGAAAAACTAAAGATATGTAAAGAAGGACAGAAAGACTTCTATGAAAGTGTTAAGATCGTCATGGAAGGAGCGAAACACTTTATGGTCCGTTATCATGACCTGATCATGGACATGGCAGAAAATGAATTAGATGAAACAAGAAAACAAACCATGATCAAAGTAGCCCAAAACTGCAAGAATATTTCTGAACGTCCAGTACAGACATTTCATGAAGCAGTACAGTCTACATGGTTCTTGTTTGTAATTTTACAGATGGAATCCAATGCATCTTCATTTTCACCAGGAAGATTAGACAGACATTTAGAAGCTTATTATGAAAAAGATCTCAAAAAAGGAACCCTAGATAAACAGCAGGCGTTAGAGATCATCGAATGTTTATGGCTGAAATTTAACGAGATCGTATATATGAGAAACTCTCACGGAGCAAAATATTTTGCAGGATTCCCGATTGGATTTAATATCGCGATCGGCGGTCAGGATGAGAATGGAAATGATACATATAATGATTTATCATTCCTGTTCTTAGAAGCTCAGAAACATTTAGGACTTCCACAGCCAAACCTTTCTGTAAGACTTCACGAAGGAACGTCGGACGAATTATTAAAAGAAGCAGTCAGAGTCGTAGCCAAAGGAAGCGGAATGCCACAGTTCTTCAATGACAAGGCAGTCATTCCATCCATTCAGGAATTAGGAATCGAAGAAAAAGATGCAAGAGATTATGCGATCGTTGGATGCGTGGAATTAACAACGCAGGGAAATAACCTTGGATGGAGTGATTCTGCAATGTTTAACTTAAACAAAGCATTAGAAGTGGCATTGACAGGAGGAATCTGTCTCTTAACCGGAGAAAAGATTGCACCAGATTATGGAAACCTTGAAACGTACGAGACATTTAAAGAGTTGGAAGCAGCATTCAAGAAACAAATTGATTATTTCATGGATAAGATGCTTCTTGCATGCGAAGAAGTAGAGAAAGCACATATTGATCTTTTGCCATCTCCATTCTTATCAGCATCCATTGAAAACTGTATGGAAAATGGAATGGATGTCACAGCAGGCGGTGCAAAATACAATTTATCCGGAATTCAGATGATTCAGGTTGCAAATCTTGCAGACAGTCTTGTCGCAATCAAGCAGCTGGTGTATGATGAAAAAAAGTGCACACAAAAAGAAATGCTTGATGCATTAAAGAACAATTTTGAAGGATATGAAATCTTAAGAGCAATGTGCGTCAATAAGGTTCCGAAGTACGGAAATGACATCGATGAAGTTGACAAACAGGGAACAAAATGGGCAGATTACTTCAAGAATCGATTAAGAACATTTAAAAACTATCGAAAAGGTCCATATCATACAGGAATGTATACCGTATCAGCCCATGTGCCAATGGGTGAAAATGTAGGCGCAACTCCAGATGGAAGATATGCGAAGGAACCATTAGCAGATGGAGGAATGTCACCTGTTTACGGAAGAGATATCAAAGGACCAACAGCCGTATTAAAATCCGTATCCAAACTAGATAAGACACTTACAACCAATGGCGGATTATTAAATATGAAATTTCTTCCTGAATTTTTCAAGACAGAGACAGGAATTGATAAGTTTGCAAATTTCTTAAGAACATTTGTAGATCTTGAGATTCCACATATCCAGTTTAACGTAGTAAGAAAAGAAGACTTGCTCGCAGCAAAGAAGAATCCAGAGCAATACCGCGGATTGACCGTCAGAGTTGCGGGTTACACAGCCTACTTTACAGAACTTGCCGATGAACTGCAAAATGAGATCATCGCAAGAACAAGTTATGGAGATATTTAAGATGACAGGAAAAGTATTTGATATTCGCAGATTTTCAACGCACGATGGAGACGGAATCCGTACCACAGTATTTTTAAAAGGATGTCCGTTAAAATGTATCTGGTGTCAGAATCCAGAAGGAATTTCGATCCGCAAAAGACCAATTTATTTTGAAAACCGCTGCATGCATTGTAAGACGTGTATTGCAAAATCAAAAAATCAGGGCGTTACGATGGAAAATGACCAGATACACATTCATCCAAACAGAAATGAAAACTGGAATACCATCATTGACTGGTGTCCAACGGGAGCAATCGCCATGGATTCCAGAGAGATGAGCGTAGAAATGGTTATGGAAGAGATCCGCAAAGATAAATCATTCTATCGTTATGGAAATGGCGGGGTTACGATCTCAGGAGGGGAACCATTATTACAGTGGAAGTTTACAAAAGAGCTGTTAAAAGCATGCAAAAAAGAAGGAATCCATACCGCGATCGAGACATCCTTATATGCAGATCAGGAAGTGATCAAAGAGATCCTTCCATATTTAGACCGGATTTTTGCAGACTTTAAATTAGCAACAGAGAAAGATCATATGCATTACACTGGGGTTTCAAATCAAAAGATCAAGGATAATATCAGATACTTATTAGAGACATCAAATAGAGACAAGGTCATCATAAGAACACCGATGATTCCAGGAATGACCGCAACAAAAGATAACATCAAGGGAATTGCAAAATATTTAAATGGGATCTATCAGTATGTTTCCTATGAAATCTTAAACTACAATCCACTGGCAGAAGCAAAATATCACTTGGTAGATAGAGAATATTGTTTTGAAGAAAATCCCAAACTGTACACAAAAGAACAGATGCAGGAATTTAAAAGCTGGGCAGTCGAAGGTGGATTAGAAAATATTATTATTGAATCATAATAAATATGTATCATGAAGAAAAAAGTGAAATGTACAGCCGTTTTGTGCGACTGTATTTCACTTTTTTACGTTATGCTTCGAGCTGTTTTCCTAGAAAATCAGAAGCGATTTTGGCAATTTTAAACTCCTGATCATCTAATTTATCTTCAATAGAAAGAATACATACAAATCCAACGGCTTCACTTTCTGCAATGATCGTAGAAAGACACACATAGCGAAATACCTCTGGAAAGTCCAAGATCAGAGGAAAGAAATCTTCTTTTTCACGGTCCATCAATATATGTTTTCGATCTATCAAAGCTTCTTCAGCTTTTTCATCTAATAATTTTCCAATTAGTTTTTTGGCATTTGGTCCGGCAGCAGCGATCACACAGTCTTGATCACAAATACAGATCGTATGTGGAATCTGAGTAGCGATCGATTCTGCATATAGCTGCGCACTGTTTCCTAGTTCACCGATCGGGGAATATTTCTTTAAAATGATATCGCCGTCCCTCTCTGTAAATATCTCCAAAGGATCGCTTTCTCTGATATGCATGGTTTTTCGTATTTCTTTTGGTATAACGATCCGGCCAAGGTCATCAATCCTTCGTATAATACCTGTAGCTTTCATTCTTAAGATCCTCCATATTCATTGGTTTTCGTGTATGCTTGTAGTATTTGTAAAATCATTGGTTTTATACCCGGATTATGGTATAATATTTCATTAACAGAGAAAAGGTAAGGAGAATTAAGATGAAATTTCATACACAATTAAAAGCGAAAGATATTTTTAAATTTTCATTAGCATACACGTATTCCGGAGTACAGGCGATTTTGACGATTTTTATGCTGGGAGTCGGAGCATATATGATCGTCCACGGAATCGGTCAGCCAGAAGGACAGACGAATATTATTTTTGGTGTAGTTGTTATTGCATTATTTGTTGTCATTAATCCACTGATGATATATGTAAAAGCAAAGAAACAGGCAATTGAGAATCCAGTATACAAGAATCCAACGTACTACACTTTACGAGATGATGGTATTTTTGTAGAGTTAGGAGAAGAAAGTGCAACGATCGAGTGGAACAGAGTTTATAAGATCACACATTTTATGGGGCTGACATTATTGTATACAGGAAAACAGCAGGCATTTGTGTTTCCAGATTATGAACTTGGTGATGACAGAGAAAAGATGTTAGATTATATGAAAGAACACATCAAAGAAGCAAGAAAGAAGGCTGTTCAGACACAGACAGATGGAGGAGATATTTCAAAATATTCCAAGGCATCAGCAGAAACTGAGCGGGAAGAGACAGAAGTATCGGAATCAGAAGTTCAAGAGAATTCAGAAGGAGAAGAATAGAAAATGATCGTACAAAGTTTTTGTGCAGAAGATACGTATGAGATCGGAAAGAAGATCGGACAGGAGGCACAGCCTGGACAGGTGATTTGTTTATATGGAGATCTTGGGGTTGGTAAGACTGTATTTACAAAAGGGTTGGCAGATGGACTTGGTATCACAGAACCAATTCAGAGTCCGACTTTTACGATCGTAAGAGAATATGAAGAGGGAAGACTTCCACTATATCATTTTGATGTTTATCGTATTGGTGATATTGAAGAGATGGACGAGATCGGATATGAGGATTATGTTTATGGAGAAGGAGTCTGTCTGATCGAATGGGCAAATCTGATCGAGGAGATTCTGCCAGATCATTATCAAAAGATTACGATCCGTAAAGATTTAGAAAAAGGATTTGACTATCGAGAGATTGAAATGGAGGAACAATAGATGAAATTATTAGTACTGGACAGCTCTGGTCTGGTAGCTTCTGTGGCATTGATCGAAGATGATCAGTTGATCGCAGAGTATACGACTGGAAATAAATTAACACATTCTCAGACGTTACTTCCGATGTTAGATGAAGTAATCAAGAGAACATCCTTTGAGATAGAAGATATTGATGCGGTTGCGGTAGCAAAAGGACCAGGTTCTTTTACGGGACTTCGCATTGGTGCAGCAACAGCCAAAGGATTAGGGCTGGCACTGGATAAACCGATCATTCCTGTGCCAACTGTAGATGGGCTTGCATATCAGTTATTTGGAACGTCCATGATCATTTGTCCAATGATGGATGCCAGAAGAAAACAAGTGTATACAGGATTTTACCGATTTGAAGGCAGTGAAATGAAAGTCTTAAAGGAACAATGTGCCCAGAGTGTAGAAGATACTTTGATACAGTTGATGGAATACAATGAACCAGTTGTATTCCTTGGGGATGGCGTACCAGTATATAAAGAAGAAATCTTAGAGAAGATGGGTGATCTGGCAATTTTTGCTCCAGCACATGCAAACCGCCAGAGAGCAGCAGCAGTCGGAACGTTAGCACAAGTATATTTTGCACAGGGAATTTATGAAAGTGCAGACGAATTTGTGCCAGAATATTTAAGAAAATCTCAGGCTGAACGAGAGAGAGAAGAGAGGCTTCATGGACAAAAGTAGTATAACAGCCAGAGAATGGCATGTGAGGAAAGCACTTCCAGAAGATCTTCCGATGATCGCAGAGATAGAAAAACTTTCTTTTCACAGACCATGGAGTTTCGATAGTATTGAGTCTTTCTATTATCGTAAAACTAGTGATATTTATGTATGGAGACATCAGCGGAGAGTGGAAGGCGCCTCCCACTTTCAGCGGCAGGGCGCGTTTAGCACCGGCAGCTTTCATTTGCTCGCAAGCCTTGTTGATTCCTTCGATAGAACCTGAGATGACAATTTGTCCCGGGCAGTTATAATTGGCAGCCACTACCACTTCTCCTTCTTTAGAAATCGCTTCACAGATTTCCTCTACTTTTTCGTCAGGCAATGCTATGATGGCAGCCATCGTAGAGGGTTGTGCCTCACAAGCTTTCTGCATAGCCATAGCACGTGCATAAACCAGTTTCAGACCATCTTCGAAAGACAATGCTCCGGCTGCAACCAATGCGGAAAATTCGCCCAGCGAGTGTCCGGCAGTCATTTCAGGTTTGAAATCATCACCCATGCAAAGAGCGGAAATTACCGAGTGCAGAAAAACGGCAGGCTGAGTTACTTTAGTCTGGCGCAAGTCTTCGTCAGTACCTTCAAACATGATGTCTGTGATACGGTATCCTAAAATGTCGTTTGCTTTTTCAAAAAGTTCTTTGGCTAAAGCCGAGTTTTCGTACAGGTCTTTACCCATACCTACAAACTGTGCTCCCTGTCCGGGGAATACAAATGCTTTCATATTTTTCCTATTTTGGTTTAAAAACGTTGCAAAGTTAATTATTTCTTTCGGAACTACGGAATAATAATGAGGCAATTTGCTAATATGCTGCATTATGTACAGCATGGTAATTAGCATATTGACAAATTATTTCATTGTTTTCATCGGAACAGGTGCGTAAAAGTGATTCAGCGGACCGTGTCCTTCGCCTATATGCACGTCTTTCCCGGCGTGGATGCCTTTGGTGACATATGCTTTTGCATGTTCTACGGCCTGCGGCATATCATATCCCAGTGCCAGAAAAGTAGCAATGGCGGAAGAAAGAGTACATCCTGTTCCGTGTGTGTTTTTGCTTTCTATCTTATCTGAGATAAAGAGATGAGGCTTGTCTTCTCCAGCTGTTTGTAATACATCGCACATCTTGTCGCCCTCCAAATGTCCTCCTTTCAGTAAAACGGATCCGCAACCGAATTTTAATAATTCCGATGCGGCAGCTTTCATTGTGTCCACATTGCTTATGCAGTGTTCCGTCAATACTTCCGCCTCACTCAGATTGGGCGTAATCAGACTGGCCAGAGGCATCAGTTCCCGGGTCAGTGCACTGATGGCGTCCTCTTCTATCAGCCGGTGTCCGCTAGTCGATACCATGACCGGATCGAACACAACGAAACGGGGTCGGTATGTACGAAGGCAGGAGGCTATGGCCTCGACTATTTCCACATCATTAATCATACCTATTTTAACAGCATCCGGACGAATATCTTCCATTACGGCTTCTATCTGCCCACGTACATATACCGGTGGTACGGGATGTATGGCACGTACTCCCAAAGTGTTCTGTACGGTGATTGCAGTAATGGCTGTCGCAGCATAACCACCCAAGGCGGAGATGGTCTTCAGGTCAGCCTGTATGCCGGCTCCTCCGCTGCAATCGGATCCTGCTATACTTAATACACAAGGATATTTCTTCATATAAATCTCATTTTGACAAAGTATTTGCAAAGATAACGAATAATCTTGTTTTAAATGTTTGCACAAGTGAAGGGAATCAATTATTTTTGCTAAACATAAAATAAAGTAAAAATAAGGGGAATGAAAAGAATCCTAGTAACGGGAGGCGCAGGATTTATAGGGTCACATCTATGCACTCGTCTGATAGAGGAAGGTAATATTGTTATATGTTTAGACAACTTTTTCACGGGGAGTAAAGAGAATATAAGTTACCTGATCGGGCATCCGCGCTTTGAACTGATAGAACACGATATAATTAATCCGTTTTGGACGGATGTGGACGAGATATACAATCTGGCATGTCCCGCTTCTCCTATACATTATCAGCATGATGCTATCAAAACGGCGAAGACGGCTGTCTTCGGCACGTTTAATATGTTGGGACTGGCGAAGCGTAACAAAGCAAAAATACTTCAGGCTTCTACCAGTGAGGTGTATGGTGATCCGTTGTCGCATCCCCAAAGGGAGGGAGATTGGGGAAATGTGAATCCCATAGGCTACCGGTCTTGTTATGATGAAGGAAAACGTTGTGCCGAGACTTTGTGCATGGATTATTACCGTCAACATGGCGTCTTGGTAAAAATAATCCGCATATTCAATACGTATGGTCCTAATATGCTGACCGATGACGGACGTGTAATTTCCAATTTTGTGGTACAGGCATTGCTAGATAAAGATATAACCATTTATGGAGACGGAAAACAGACACGTAGTTTTCAGTACATAGATGATCTGGTGGAAGGGATGATACGTATGATGGCTACGGAAGATCACTTCACAGGACCGGTGAATATCGGTAACCCTTGCGAATTTTCCATATTCGAACTGGCTCAGAAGATATTGGAACTGACCTGTTCTCATTCTAACATTATTTTCGAACCTTTACCTCATGATGACCCTCGTCAGCGCAGGCCGGATATTACTCTGGCAAGAGAAAAGCTGGATTGGGAGCCTCACATTCATCTGGAAGAGGGGCTGATGAAAGTGATTGATTATTTTAAAAGTGTTCTGGCTAAATAATATATACCTATGACACCGGATGTAAATGTTGTAATAAGTCATTCTGAGTACACTGTTTTGGTTGTGGATGATGTGGTTTCTAATGTCTTGTTGTTAAAAGTGTTGTTAACAAACGAGAAGTTTAAGGTGATAACTGCCGGTAATGGAAAGGAGGCATTATCCCAGGCGGTCAATGCCCGTCCCGATTTGATTTTGTTGGATGTCATGATGCCCGAGATGAATGGTTTTGAAGTTGCCGAACGATTGAAAGCCGATCCGGAAACACAACATATTCCTATTATATTTCTGACAGCCTTGAATACCACTGCCGATATAGTGAAGGGTTTCAAGGTAGGTGCGAATGATTTTATATCCAAACCTTTTAATAAGGAAGAGCTTGTGATCCGTGTTACCCATCAGATATCCCTGATTGCCGCCAAACGGATCATCATGAAGCAAACGGAAGAATTGCGTAAGATTATTATGGGGCGCGACAAGTTATATTCTGTTATCGCACATGACCTGCGTTCACCCATGGGATCCATTAAAATGGTGCTCAATATGTTGATACTCAGTCTTCCGTCCGAACAGATCGGTAAGGAAATGTTTGATATGCTGAGCATGGCCAATCAAAGTACGGAGGATGTTTTCTCTTTGCTGGATAATTTATTGAAATGGACTAAAAGCCAGATAGGCAAGCTGAATGTAGTTTATCAGGACTTTGATATTGTGGGGAATATTGCTTCGGTTATCGAAATTTTCAATCTGGTAGCCGGTATGAAGAATATAAAGGTGAACTTCCCGGTGCATGGAAAGATTGAGGTACATGCCGATATGGATATGATGAAAACCATCTTGCGTAATCTTCTCAGCAATGCAATTAAGTTCAGTTATAATGATTCCGAAATTCTGGTTAATGCCGAAATAGAGGGTGATAAAGTCATAGTCAGTGTAAAAGACACCGGAAAAGGCATGAGTGAGGAAGACCAAAAGAAATTGTTGAACACGGAAACTCATTTCAGCAAATACGGAACGAATAATGAGGAAGGTTCCGGATTAGGCTTGTTATTATGTCAGGATTTTGCTGTTAAGAATGGTGGGCATTTATGGTTTGAGTCTGAAGAGGGAAAAGGTTCCACTTTCTTCTTTTCGGTAGCTTTGAAGAAGTGATTTATCAAAGCCCCACCTCCAGATATACCGGGTTATGGTCACTCATATCATAAGGAATCACCTTATATTTTATACCTTCCAATAAGGTGGAATGGAACAAGTAGTCTATCCGTAGTAAATGGTGAAACCCCCGATAAGTGGCTCCGTACCCTTCTCCAGCGGTTTGAAATCCGTCTTTCAAGCCGTTTTTCAGAGTTTCATAAGTAAAAGTTCCCGGAGGGTCATTGAAGTCACCGCATACAATCAAGGGATATTCCGTGGCATTGATCAGCGAACTGATTTGTTCAGCCTGTCCGGCACGTCTGACAGTATTTTCCCGGAAGTTGTCAGAATAGCCCAGATAAATGCCTCTTTCCTGTTCCTCATCTTGTTCTCCCCGAGCCTGTGCTGCTTTGGAACGCATTCTGTCAAAGCTGGTAGTCTGTATGTGCACGTTGATGATGCGTATCGTAATACCTTTTACATCCAGGTCGGCCCAGATGGCTCCGTTGTTGGTATTCGGAAATTCTATTGTTTGTGACTGTCTGATGGGGTAGCGGCTGTAAATGGCCTGACTCAATCCTTCGGGGATAAACGAGTAAGGGAATATTTTAGCATACGTATTCTGTAAGTCTTGTTCCGTAAAGTCGCCATTGCCTCTATATTCCTGAAAACAAAGTACATCCGTTTCCTCCTTGTTCATCATCTCGGCAAACTCCTTGGCGGAGAATCCCGTAATTTCATTTCCAAATGAGTGGACATTGTAAGTCACTACTTTCAATCTGTTCTCGTTAGCATATTTGGTAGGGTTATAAATTTGGTACATGGAAGTGATGTATTCGTAATTTACTATCAGACCCGTCAATGGAATCCATAACCAATACCGTAGTCTGATGAGCCAGTAAATAAATAATATCGTATTGACAACCACCAGTATAGGTTTGCTTAAGGCAACGTATGCGGCGAACATATTCTCCACCGGATTTATTTTACCTGAGAAGTAAGCGAAGATGGAAAGTCCCAGAATGAAGATTGTGAACAGGATAGATAAAAAATAGGCAAATTTGTATACGGCTAATCTTCCCATAAATTACTTTTGTTTTAGATACTTGTTTATAGTCATTTTCAATAAGTCGGCAGATACCGGTTTGGTTAAAAACTCATTGCATCCGCTTTCTATGGCAGCTGTTTTGTCTTTTTCATATGCGTATGCGCTTACAGCGATGACAGGTACGCTGGCAGACATTTCCCGGATGGCTTTGGTGGCGTCCAGACCATTGATGTTAGGCATTTTTATATCCATCAAAATCAAGTCGGGTTTGTATTGTTCATAGAATATGATAGCCTCCATACCGTCATGAGCATGCACCAGTTTGTACATTTTTCCGAGCATAGCCTCTATCAAGTCGTAATTGCTTTGATAGTCTTCCGCCACTAGGATGGTCATCTCCTGATGGGAAGTTCTATTGTTGTCTTTAATGGAAGCCGGTGTAAGTTTTTCCTCCCATTTCATATCTCCGTTTGCCGAAATGTAAGGCAATGTAAAAGTGAATGTGGTTCCGGTTTCCATTTTGGATTGTGCAGCTATTTTTCCTCCTAACTTTTCTACAATGATTTTGCTGATGGAAAGCCCCAGTCCTGTGCCTTGCACTTGGTTGTTGGCCATGATGAAACGATCGAATATCTTGTCTATCTTGTCATCGGAAATACCGCTTCCGGTATCGGCTACATGAAAAACAATCTCTTTTTCCTTCAATTTATACCCGAAGCTGATAGAACCTTTGGCGGTGAATTTCGTAGCATTACCTATCAGATTGGAGAAAACCTGAAACAAGCGGTTCCTGTCTGTCGAGATAACCAGTGACGGATCGGACTCTTCGAAAACAAGCTCCACTCCGGGTTGACACCGGAAACTATACGTGTTTTTTACATCTTCACATAAAATATAAAGGGATACAGGCGCATAGTTGAACTCCATCATGCCCGATTCAATCTTCGACAGGTCCAAAATCTCGTTGATAAGTTCCTGCAGGCGCATGTTGTTTTTTTCTACAATATCGTAATACTGCAATCTTTCCTCGGCGTTTTCCGTTTCGGCTATAATGCGTGAGAATCCCAGAATGGCATTCAACGGCGTACGGATTTCATGGCTCATATTGGCAAGGAAGGCAGATTTCAGCTGGTTGGAGCGTTCTGCTTTCCAAACAATTTCGGATGTGTTCTGTATATATCCTTCCAATACGGTCCTTTGCATATATACCTCTTTGTGGTATGTTTTTATTCTCATATTGACGGTCTTTCCGTCAATAAGGAGTCTATAGTTTACGGTATTGGAAGCATCTTTCTCCTTCAGGTTTTCTTCCAGCCATTGACTGAAACGGTCCTTGTCATCAAGGTGCATATAGTTCATGTATTCATCTATGGAAATCTGTTTCTGTTCCTCATCGTTACAGAATATCCGGGTGTATCCCGAGTAAGTGAAGAGCCGTGTGGACGAATCGTATGCCCATAATCCTATTCTTGCGGCTTTTTCTACTTCGCACAAATCTTTTTGCTTTTTTTCCAGTTTCAGCCTGACGACACTCCGGCCTGTGATATCCCTGTATTGAAAAAGAAAATGCTCCTCATCATACTTGCTGATAATACATTTGTAGTATTTCACGTCATCTTCCAATATTAATTTGTAATTCCGTGCGGAAGGTTTGTCTCCTGCCCGTACTTTGATGAATTCCGCATACATCTCCCGTGCCGTTTCTACGGGGAAATAAGAGAATATATTTCTCCCTATAATATCTTGTTCTTTTATAAAGAAGTCCGTCGTATTAGCCTTGAAGTCTAAACAGGTGCCGTCTTTATATACGAAAAACATAGTATCAGCCGTAATTTCCAGAATTTTGTCTGCATACTGCTTATCGTGCAATATATTACTCGGAATTTTCATATTAATAGTATGATTCTCAATATACTGTTTCTCTTAGCGAATTTAGATGCGTGATATTTGTTACTGACAGCAAATATACAAAAAAAATATTGTTTATATCATTTTATATCGTAATTTTGCAAGGTAATCAATGAAAAGAAGAAATGAAAAAGATTTTGGTAGCTGAAGATACGGAAAGTAATTATCTCTTATTATCTATAATTTTAAGAAAGGAGTATGAAGTTCACCGTGCCCATGATGGGCAGGAGGCTATTGAGAAATTTGAGAGTTGCCGGCCCGATATGATTTTGATGGATATAAAGATGCCTGTTATGGACGGTTTGGAAGCTACCAGAAGAATTCGTCTGAAGGGAGGGACACTTCCCATCATAGCTCTTACCGCCAATGCATACGACAGTGACCGTGACAAGGCTTTTGAAGCCGGATGTGACGATTATATGGCCAAGCCGATCATGGCTCCCGCTTTGCGTGAGATGATAAAAAAGTATTTTGGTGAGTAAATATTATGCCCTGCGGGACTTTTCCCATGTTCCGCCGGCATGTCTCTTCAAATAGAAGAAACCTTTTATCACATTGATGTTCATGAACAGGAAATAGTAGGGAATATAAAGGAATTTGTTCTTTACGGACTTGGCAGACAAGAGGCTGCCATAAACTCCCCCGAGGTAGAATGCGGATTGCAGCAGAAGAAAAAGAAAATAAACCGGCACGGTCTGGAAGGCGACTTCAACCGCCGTGGCACTTCAGTATTTAGTGGGCAGGTCGGGGAGCTGGTGGCTTCAGAACTGTGTACCGTGGTTGATGATGGCACGATGGTCGATCGCCGTGGTTCGGTGGCGATTGATGACGAAGGTACGCCAGGCCAGTACAACGTGCTGATTGAGAACGGCATTCTGAAAGGCTACATGCAGGATAAACTCAACGCGCGTTTGATGGGGATGACGCCGACTGGCAACGGTCGCCGTGAATCCTACGCCCATCTGCCCATGCCGCGTATGACCAACACCTATATGCTGCCGGGTAAATCGACCCCGCAGGAAATTATTGAATCCGTTGAGTACGGTATCTATGCACCGAACTTTGGTGGCGGTCAGGTGGATATCACCTCCGGCAAATTCGTTTTCTCCACCTCAGAAGCGTATCTGATTGAAAACGGTAAAGTAACTAAGCCGGTGAAAGGCGCAACGTTGATTGGTTCCGGTATCGAAACCATGCAGCAGATTTCGATGGTTGGCAACGACCTGAAACTGGATAACGGCGTGGGTGTCTGCGGTAAAGAAGGGCAAAGTTTGCCGGTTGGCGTGGGCCAGCCAACGCTGAAAGTTAATAACCTGACTGTTGGCGGTACTGCGTAATAATTTCAGTATTTTCAGAAGGATAATTAATCCTTCTCCGTGCACGAACGGTCCCCTCGCCCCTCTGGGGTTAGGGGAACCCGTCGGCACAGGTTTGTACAACGTA
>ENA-OPRT01000628-OPRT01000628.1-human-gut-metagenome-genome-assembly--contig:-NODE-628-length-16796-cov-5.053760_pt1 | contig 16796 bp, 10 predicted proteins | sample MGYA00241895_ERZ501884 | MGnify/ENA primary metagenome ERZ501884 (study PRJEB25962, sample SAMEA2042225) | human gut metagenome | biome: human gut; feature: human-associated habitat; material: faeces...
TCTTATCTCCGGAGGTTCGCCGGAATCTCCCGGCATCCGCCGGGGCGATAACTCCGCGCACCGGCCGCAACGGAAATCACCCGCCTCGGTCGGTACGGATTTATTTCTTTCAAAACAAAAGGGATCGTGCCCGGCTTCACTGCCAAAAGGACAAGATCCGCTTTCCCGATATCTTTCAGAGAAGCTGCAGATACGCCATATCGCTCAGCCTTTTCCACCGTCGACTTTTCCGTGCTTGCTTTAACGTATACTTCTTCTTTCGTCCAGAGGCCTTTGGAAAGGCATCCTGAAAGTATGGCACCGCCCATAGCGCCGCAGCCAATCATCATAATCTTTTTCATACGCCCGGACCTCTCCACAAAGGAATCCCCGCAAGGCGGGGCAGACTGTCCATCTCAATATGCACCGCCGATGGCGCGCACAAAAGCACCTGCCCGTTCAGAAGTTCTACTTCTCCCTTGCCGAGATAAACGGCACCGCTCATAAAATCCACAAAGCGGCTCGCCGTTTCATCATCCACATTGCTGCCAAGAACCACAAGAACTACAAGTCCTTTTTCCATGGCATCCACCGCACGGCGGGCATCACTATAAGCACGGGGAACGAAGATGACAGCATCCAACGGACGGACAGCCCTCGCAGGCAGCGCGCCTGCCATACGGGGACCCGCCTCTTTACCGTCTTCTCCCGCAGAATCTATATACTCTTCTTCCTCCGGCTCCGTAACAAAAAGATCATAAAACAGATCGGAGACCTTCGAAAAAAATGACATTATGCCTTAGGGGCCTGCGAGTCCCATGCGGGGGCTTCCGCTTCCGGAAATGCCGCAAAATTCTCACGGGACACGCTCATATTATTTGGCGCGCAGAGGTAAATATTTTCAGAAACCTGATCAATGCGCCCGTCCAAAGCATACATCACACCCTGAATAAAATCCACGATACGCTGTGCTTCATCGGCATCAGTCTTTTCCATATTCATTACGACCGGACGGGCAGCCTTCAGATGATTCCCGATTTTTTCGGCATCCTGATAGTCTTTCGGATTCACGACCACCATGGTATACGGTTTCGCCTGGCGGGTCGCCACTGCCGCACGGCCTGCTGCCGGACGGGGAGGAACAGGCTGCGCCGTATCTATCGAAGTCCCCTCTTCTTCGTATTCTTCATCCTCGTATTCATCATCACGATCTGTAAACTGTTCCTTAAATTTATCCAGTAAGCTCATTTTGTTTCTCCTTTCCCATTTGCATAATTCCGCTCGCCAAAAATGGCGGTGCCGACGCGTACCATCGTAGCGCCCTCTTCTATTGCCGTTTCAAAATCCCGGGTCATCCCCATGGATAAAACAGAAACCTGTCCTTTAGGAAAATATGTTTTCAGTACTTCCCACATTTCATGAGCCCTGCGGAATACAGGACGTGTCATTTCCACATCCTCCACCATAGGCGCCATGCACATCAGACCTTTTACACGGATATGCGGGAGCATTCCCGCCTTCGCTGCAGCTTCGTCCAGACTTTCCGGCGGCAGGCCGTACTTGCTTGTTTCTCCGGAAATATTAAATTCCAGAAGCACATCCTGCACTTTGCCGGCCTGCCCGGCCCGTTTATCTATCTCTTCCATGATTTCCACGGAATCTACGGACTGGATCAAATCAGCCGCCGCCACTGCCTTTTTCACTTTATTTTTTTGAAGATGTCCCTGCAGGTTCCAGACAACAGGCATTTTCAAACGGCTCCGTTTGTCTTCCAATTCCTGCACACGGTTTTCTCCCACCTCTTTCACGCCAAGTCGGAGAACCTCCTCCATATCTTCCAATGGATGAAACTTCGTCACCGCCACAAGAGTCACGTCCTGCCTGTAAGGAGAACGGGCCTTCGCAGCCGCTATCCGCTTTTTCACAACTTCCAGCTTTTCTTCTATAGCTGACATCCTAATTCCTTCTATTATTCAATAAGGTACGTCGAAAAATATAAAAAGATATACCTTGTCCTATTATAGCATAGGTATATCCTTAAAAAAATAATCGTTTTTTATTTTCAGGCGCCAAACAAACCGAGGCGTAATCCACATACCGCAAAGTATGATAAAATGCAGTTCACGGCCCTGCCATACAAGGCAGGCACGTAAAGCGGAACATGCCGGTATCTTAATCATTGGTATAAAAGCATTTCCTCAATTCAATCTGAATTCTACCGGGAATGTAATCCGGCAGGGGACAGGCACCCCATATTTATCAAGTGCAGGAGAAAATGTCCATTGATAAGCCGCATCGATCGCCGCCGCATCTAAGACACTGCTTCCTGACCCCTGCGCCACATAAGCGGAATCCACCGTCCCCGATGCATTGACCAGAATCGTTACATAAGTAATACCCGTCGTTTCCTTCATCTTTGCAGACGGCGGATAGACAGGAAGCACTTTATTTATCACTGTCGGCGGCGTAACAGGAACACCGGCTCCCGGCCCGCTTCCATTGCCGTCACCTTCACCGGTACCGGTACCGGTTCCGCTGCCGTCACCTGTACCAGTGCCGTCCCCGTCTCCCGTTTCCCCGCCGCTGCCGCTTCCGTCGCCCTGTGTATTCATCCCTTCATTTCCTGCCGCGGCATCAGAAGCAGACATACCTGCCGTGTCCGCTGTTTCTTTCTTATCCGCCCTGTCCTGCGGCTCCGGCTTTTCTTCCGGTACCTTTTCATTAATTTCTTCACTAGGCATTTCCACAGGTTCGGCAATATCATTGATTTTTGCTTCAGATGATTTCACCGCCGGCGCCTTTTTCCCTTTGCTGCCTCCCCCGCCCCGGTTTCCGCAGGTATCGATCGATACCTGCAATACTTCCCCACGAAACGGAACTTCCATATATTTCACGCCGAACAATCCGAGCATGACAGCAGCAAATAAATGAATAAGGACAGCAGCGGCAATACCAACCGCATACCTCTGCCGGTCATTCATCCTCCTGCCTCCTGCTCCGCTGCCAGCCCGAACCTGGTGATGCCGGCCGCTTTAAACCGGTCGAGAACGTGGATGACATCATTGTAAGCGGCATCCTTCTCTCCGCGGATAACGACGGAATAATTCGCGTCTGATCCGCTTCTTTTCTTTACTTCCGCCACAATTGCGTCCAAAGGCATTTTTTTATCATCCAACCAATAACTGCCGTCTTTTCTTACGGTGACGAGGCTGCTGCTCTTATGCACGACTTCCGCATTCTGCGCCGCGGGAAGCGCAATAGAAATAGTACGTACTTCCGTCATGTACATCGTACTGATGATAAAAAATGCAAGCAGCAGAAATATAAGGTCAAGCATGGGGCTGATCATCAGTTCCGGCATTTTATCCGCCTGCCTCTGTCTTCTCCTCATAATGCCCCCTCACTTCCCGGACAGTCCGGAGATAAGCGCATCTGCCACCGCATCCAGATCAAGCATCGCCTTTTTATATCTCGCGTTCAGATACGCATGTACCAGCATGCCCGCAATCGCAATAACCAATCCGAAAATAGTCGTAATCAGCGCTTCAGCCAATCCGGCGGTAACACCAGCCGTATTCTGCAGCTGTCCCGTCATGGAAGAAAAAGTTCCCATCATTCCGGTAATCGTCCCTAAAAGCCCAAGCATAGGAGAAAGCCCGATGATAACCCCTAAATAATCAAGATGGGCCGACAGCTGATTCAGGTAACGATCCGTCTTTTCATAGGTAACAGATTCAAGTGATTGACCAAGGCTGTCCTTTTCGGACAAAATATCCTTTGCCAGTTTTGCAGCGCTGCCTGATTCCTTTTCCGCCAGCCCTGCCGCTTCAGAAACTTTTCCCCGTGTCATTTCCTTACAGAACATCATCACAAATTTCGTGTCGGAGATTGCCTGCCGATAATACACATACCGCTCCACCGCCAGAAATATAACTGCCAGTGAACAAAACAGCAAAGGCCACATACACAGGCCTCCGCGAACAAAATATCCTACTGCCGAATCAAAAATCCCCATCGTGTTCCCTCTTCCTTTCTTCCCGGCACTCTGCCGTCCATAAAAATTACACTCATCATAAAAAGCACAGCCAAACTGAAATGAGAAAAATTTTTCCCATCTCCCATCCGGCTCATGCCTCGCGAGTCTTTTGATGATGAAATCAAACGGCACCCTGGCTCGGTTCATTATCCGCCCGCTCCTCTGTGAAAGGATTGCAGCAGGCAAACTCCACCTTACAGCTGCGAGACAGCTCCGGCTTTTCACCGGATTCCCCGTTATTAGATTCCGTTATCTTGTTTTTTTAATTATCAGCTAATTGAATTCTATCATAGAATTTTTACATATTCAATTTTATTTTGTAACTTTTTGTGGATTTATTTAACCTCATCCAATGTTATTGATTCTAAAAAAAATGCAAAAAGAGTATCCCGGGGAAGCAATCCCGCCGGATACTCTTTTATCGTTCTGTCATTATTTCATATTTGCTTTTACAGCATCTGTCAGATCGATACCGCCATAAATAACGTCTCTCGCGTTGATGACCATATCTACGCCTTTATCTTTAGCCGCTTTCTCCACAGCCGCCCGGAACTTTGCCTGGATGGGAGCCATGACTTCATTTTCCTTTTGTGCCAGCTGCTGGTTCAGTTTCTGTCCGAGTGCCTGTTTATCCTTATCTGACATATTTTTAGATTGTTCATTGAACTGATTCTGTAATTTCTGCTGTTCAGAAACCACAGTCTTCCCTGCCTGCATAAAAGCTGGCGTGGAAGACAGGACATCCTCCACATTGACATAACCGGACGCCGCGTCAGCCTGCGCCATCATTCCAAGAGAAGCAGCTGCCATCATCATAGAAATAAGAATCTTTTTCATATATAAACCTCTTTTCCAAAATAAAATACACGTCTCTTTCACTCTTTATTTTTTCCAGAGCTTTTCCATAATTGTCGGATACACCGCATTTAAATGCCCCTGGATCTGGTTCAGGATCGCCACAACGAGCGGCGCATCAAAATGATCAAGCCCCGCAGGGATGCAGCAGGTCAGCAGCACGTTGCCGGCTTCATCCACACTGTATTTCAGCATACGGTACTGGTCATTCAACGCATTCAGCTCTTCACAAACGGTCGCCTTTTTCTCTTTTGTTACAATCGCTGCCGCCACCTGTACCTGGATGATCGTGTAAACACTGTCATCAAACAAAATCATGAAAGGAAGGTTCTGTCCGGCTACAGGAAGGTTACTGCGGAAAGCCTGGGAATGCACGTCATCCTTAAAATCCTGAATACCGAACCCGCTGATTTTCGCATCTTCCAGATGCTTCTTAAACAAAGCTACCTTTTCAATCCCTACCTTCACTTCCGGCACTGCTGTTTCCGCTTTTACCGTATTCTTATTCTCCGCCATTTTGTACACTCCATTTCTCTGGTCACGCCAGAACTCAAACAATAATTCTGTGATATCCCTGTACACTTTTTCTTTTTCTTTTTCTTTCAAAGGAAGATTCCAATCATTTGCCATATGGGCTTTAAAACGCAATAATTTGATTTCTTTCAGTAAATTCAGATATAACTGTTTGCTGACAGGAACAACATTGCCTTTTACCGCTTCCACCCGTTTAATCTCATCCTTTAGTTTGATCATGAATGATCTCTCCGATTTTTAAATACATTTGCTGATTATTTACTATCCTGCCGGCATTTGGGATAAATAAAAATCTGCGGGACAAGCCAGACAGTTACCGAATGTACAAGTATCTACTGCCCCCTATCCTGCAGGTCATTAGAAAATTGAAAACAAGCGGTATCCGACTGGGGACTCTCACCCTTCACGGCTGTAAAACAGTTCCGGATTCCCACCGGATTCTCCACACAAGCCTTTCGACTTTGTCTTCTCTCTGAAATTGTTCTAAACAAAAGTTGTTCAGATATTATTATATTATCATAAGACATATGCTATTTGCAAATTATTTTTACTTTTTCTTTTCCTCTTGTGGTAATTTTATTTTCATTATTTTTAAATTTTCTTTTATCTTGGATACCAAGAGACGATAAATCCCTGCCATATCTCCGACGATTTTTTGTCTGCCGATGAAGTGGCACTAATGGTAGGAAGTCATCCAGAACGCCAGCAAAGAATCCATTACTATCGCACTGAAGCCGGTAAGACGTCATCCGTAGCGTCGGTGAAGGATCTATTACCGTGATGGAGAAAAAGATAAACTGAAAAGGACTGCCTTCCCATACCCGGAAAGGCGGTCCTTTCGTTTCTTCTTATTCAGTTCTCATAGCAAAGTTTTGTTCTATTCCCCTTTTGGAAGCATTCATCATCCTCAGAAGCTGAAGCGGATGCCTGCGTCTATTCTCCACTTGCTGGAAACATCAGCCCCGAAGTTTCTCGTGTAGGTTCCGTACAGATAGGTGTTCCTGTTCACCAGCCAGCTTCCTCCTACTTCTACGTCTACCCAGCTGTCTTTCAGGTCTACTTCTGTCCCGCTCGTCGGTTCGTTTTCCGCACTGAAGATGCTCTTCACTTTCCCTCCGAATTCATGGGCCAGCGCTATCTTCGCGAACAGGTTGCTTCTTTCTGTCTCTTTTCCTATCCCCAGTCCGATTCTCCCTATCACGCTGTTTATTCCGTCCTGGTGGATGTGCATTTTCTTCCCCCCTGCATAGTCGCTTACGGCGTCATAGTCTTTTCCTCCTAAGTGCCCTGCGGTGAGTTCAATGCTCGGGTCTATGTAGAAGCCATTTTCTTTCTTCATCCGCTTCCCGTATTCCATGCTCAGCGACAGGCCGTTTGTCCTGTACTTCCCTTCTAGGCGGTGGTTCATTTCGTTGTATACGGTGTAGTCGTTCTTCACACGGCTTCCTCTAAGGATGATATCAAGGTACTGTCCGTCTTCTTTCTGCATGGCTCCGTACAATGCCAAACTTGCCAGTTTTTCTTTCCCTGTTCCATTGGCATAGGTGTCTTTTCCTGTTCCGTAGTCCAGAGCTGCGCCGATTGTCCAGTTTCCTTTTTTCTTGTCGTAGCCTACCTGGGCTATGTTGTAGGTCTGTTTGAAGCTGGTCTTCTGTTTATCCAGTTCGTTCTTCCCGCCCAGGTATCTTGCCCAGATTCCGTTTTCTTCTTTTCCAAGCCGTATATCTCCCATCCGTCTCTCAAGGTCATTGTTATTCGTTCTCCACAGAAGGATAGAGGATACCATCGCTGTCTTGCTCCCTCTCATCATCTTGGTTTCTTTATCTCCGTAGATAATGGGAGGCTTGGGATCCGGGTTCGGGTTCGGATTGGGGTTCGGATTGGGATTGGGATTCGGGTTTGGATTGGGATCATCCTCTGTTGCCGGGGTATAGAGGTACTGGCCCTGTCCTGTTCCCGCTTTATAGGTCATGGTTTCCAGTCTCTTTGTTGCTGATTGGACTGTGAGGCCTTCTGCAATTTCTACTGTCCCTGCCAGGTTCTTTTCTCCGTTTTTGTAGGCTTCGTAGTACAGTTTTCCTGCCAGTGCGTTCAGTGTCTCGCTCACCAGATTCTTGTCGGCCGCTTTGCCCGAAGAGGTATTCAGGCCTTTATTATCTGTAATTAAAGAAATTTCTGAATTCTTCCCCTCCCTCTTGTGCGCTTTTGCAATGATGACATTCCCTAATTTTCCAAATATTTTCTTTTGTCCGGCACCTTCATTCTTAATCTTATTTCCGTCTTTATCTACTTTATCACTTCCATCCGGATTTTTTGCAAACTCAGGCACGACATAATTCAGATCATGCTCCATAAAAAGTTTTGTACATCCGTCTAAATTGTCAATGTACAGATCAGAAGCACTGTTTTGAATAATATTGCCTGCGCTGCTCTTATCATTCCCTCCATGAAGCCAGGTTACATGACTTGAAATATCACTTATATAGTTAGAACCGCTCCAAGGATTGTATACAATTCCTGTATTATTCCACACCGCACCATTTCTTAGCCACATATTCTGCGTACCGGCTCCGGCAAATTCACCGGTAAACTTGGAATCACCTGTAGTCAATCCGATATTAATTATACCGCCCGTACCATACCAGGTCGTCATGGTCGTCGCATGTCCCTCGATTTCCACAGGATTATTTCCGGCATCTGTTACGTTACCATCTGCATCAGTTATCATATTGACATCAATACGGGCTTTTTCACTGTTGGTCCACATAGAATCATAATTTTTGGCAATTAATCTTCCGCCGCCCACACTGATATAGCTGCCGTTCTCCCTTGCGAACATAGTGGCTGCTCCGCCTTCGGTTTCTATATCCACAAGGCCTTTAATAATTATAGAGTTGCCCGCACTTTTCGGCTGCGTGAATACCTCCAGCGCGCGATAATTCATTTCATAACCGGCAGATGAAATGCCTCCACGGATTTTTACAGCATGTTCCGGTTTGTTATCATTATTGATGATTACATGAGAACCATGGTCGGTAGGTTGCGCTGTCGATACACGAATACCGCTTCCATAATAATAATTAATATTGGTATTGATATTGATAGCACCGGGATTATCAAATGTAATCGTTCCCTCTCTGTATGCAGCTATTCCTGCAGAAGTCCACATCGGCTGTGATCCGGTTGTTCCTTCCTCTGGAGAAATATCTGTCTGGATATGTAAATCATGTCCTGTCATATCTATCGTATAGGAAGGTCCGCCTTTAGACTGTGAGCTTTCTGCTCCGAATCCGCCGGCATATTTATCGTCGCCAAAATTATTGATAGTTCCTATGTACAAACCTCCCCAGCCAAAAGAACGAGGATCCTTTGTCATCTTATTGATGATGGTTGTATCATTATCAAATCGGTAGATTAACTTGCCATTTTCTTTTTTTATATTCTTTTCGTACTCCTTATCATATTTCGGATTACCAAAAATAAGAGCTGAGTACGGGTACTGTATCAATTTGGCTTTATGTCCCTGACCTGTCGACTTATCCCAATCAACATCACTCAAAGACTTTGCAACAGATGCGGAAGTCAGCCCTTCCTCGATCTCAACCGTTCCTTTTAACTGATTTTCTCCTGAAAGAACACCCAAATAGTAAACCTTGTTGGCTAAACGTTCCAGCACAGATTCTACCAACCCATGATTGGATATATCAATGCCTTCCGCAGATGTGGAAATCGTTACCGTCGAATTTACGGAACTGTATTCCGTCTTGGTATCCGATCCTGTTCCAATTCCCTCCTGAGAAGTTATGAGCGGCTCCGCCTTTTTTATATGAACTTCCCCACCAAGAATCGTCTCAGGTGCATTTTTATCATGTTGATAGCTAAAAGTAAATTGTCCCGAAAGTTTATCGATATGTAAATCAGCCTTTCCCATATTAATATAAGAACGTTTTACTGAAGATTTACTTCCTGTCAAAGTTCCAATAGATGGGATTTTAACTAAATCAGGTATATTCCAGAGAGCACCGGAATCCATCTTCAAACTATTGATAGATTCATTAGCAGAGGAACCGCCCCAAACACCGTTGCTTCCAATTATCAGATCCTTGGTACTGTTGAAATTGCCGCTCCAATTTCCATTAACCGTCAAATTGACATGTCCAACTGCATTGCCTGTAAAGGAACCCATGACATTTGCTGTCACCAGGCTCTTTTCATCTTCATCAGTCCTGATATCACCTTCCACATCACCCAACCTGGCTTTGATAACACCGCCGGTTTTTGCCAGTACAGCCGTACCAAATCCATTGGTTTTCAGATTGGCCGCACCTGCATTATCAGCCCAGAGAATCTGTCCTCCATCATGGGCATACAATCCCAATCCTTTTTTCACATCTATATTTGCCTTAACGCCGGGATCTTTAAACTGAATAATCCCTTGGCGTTTTGATTCAATACCGACAGATTCTTCATCCTCATCCGACTCAACAGTTATTGAATAAGTTCCATCCCTACCGCCTAAAAACAAATGACTTTTTTCATTCTCAAGCCTATTTCCTACAACTATTCCTTTTGATACATTCCCTTTGACCAGAATATCCGTTTTGGAACTTTCTATCGTGATCTTTCCCTTGCCATCATGATAAATGCCATAAGCCTCTGCTCTTCTATCACCGCTATTTGCTGTATCAGAAATGATTTTCAACTCATTGTTTGAAGTCGATGCCTCTCGCTTATGGCTTAATATAAGATCCTTTTCTCCTCCACGGATTCCTGTATAAATGTGGTCTTTCCTTTTCTTGGAATGATCCGGTTGGATGATATATCCATCCCCATATGCAAGGAATAATTTACCATCCGCACCCAAATCATACTCTGTTCTCTGGGCATCGGCTTCCAAAGTAGTTCGATACAATGCGCTTGTCAGATCCGACAACTTGCCAATCGTATCAGAAGGATAAGACTGACTGTCATAATCGAAATTTACATGATTGGTATTAATATCATATTTCCTAAGAACTGTCCCATCACTTCCGACAATTTCCACATAAGCAGTGACATGATATCGGTCTTTCGGAAGTTTATTAATAACTTTTCCTGCTAACGCCTGTGTCGCTTCCTTGATATCTGACGGTTCAAGACTTTCGAAATCGCTTTCTTTTAGTCGTAAATGCAAAGAAATATAATTCCCGTTCTTATTACTCCCAACATTAATAACCCCACCGGTTAAGGTCTTATTTGCTTTATTCCATGAATAACTATAAATATTATTGACCTCTGCAGCAGGATCTGCAATTTGCACACCGTTGGCGTTGTCAGGAGTTGTCATATCTATTACTTCCGCATGAGATATTCCTCCGACTCCAACAACTCCTATGGTAAGTAAAGATAACACACAACTCTTCAACCACCTTTTCCGCATACTACTCTTCATAATATTCTCCTTACACCACAAAATACACACTGATATATACCCACTAAGTTATTCTAATGATACTCTCTTATTATGATCCAAAGGGACCTCTCTATATAGCTGAAGATCCCCTTAGATCAAAATATTGTATTCTTTAATCACTCAAACACTCAGAAGCTGAAACGGATGCCTGCGTCTATTCTCCACTTGCTGGAAACATCAGCCCCAAAGTTTCTCGTGTAGGTTCCGTACAGATAGGTGTTCCTGTTCACCAGCCGGCTTCCTCCTACTTCCACGTCTACCCAGCTGTCTTTCAGGTCTACTTCTGTCCCGCTCGTCGGTTCGTTTTCCGCACTGAAGATGCTCTTCACTTTCCCTCCGAATTCATGGGCCAGCGCTATCTTCGCGAACAGGTTGCTTCTTTCTGTCTCTTTTCCTATCCCCAGTCCGATTCTCCCTATCACGCTGTTTATTCCGTCCTGGTGGATGTGCATTTTCTTCCCCCCTGCATAGTCGCTTACGGCGTCATAGTCTTTTCCTCCTAAGTGCCCTGCGGTGAGTTCAATGCTCGGGTCTATGTAGAAGCCATTTTCTTTCTTCATCCGCTTCCCGTATTCCATGCTCAGCGACAGGCCGTTTGTCCTGTACTTCCCTTCTAGGCGGTGGTTCATTTCGTTGTATACGGTGTAGTCGTTCTTCACACGGCTTCCTCTAAGGATGATATCAAGGTACTGTCCGTCTTCTTTCTGCATGGCTCCGTACAATGCCAAACTTGCCAGTTTTTCTTTCCCTGTTCCATTGGCATAGGTGTCTTTTCCTGTTCCGTAGTCCAGAGCTGCGCCGATTGTCCAGTTTCCTTTTTTCTTGTCGTAGCCTACCTGGGCTATGTTGTAGGTCTGTTTGAAGCTGGTCTTCTGTTTATCCAGTTCGTTCTTCCCGCCCAGGTATCTTGCCCAGATTCCGTTTTCTTCTTTTCCAAGCCGTATATCTCCCATCCGTCTCTCAAGGTCATTGTTATTCGTTCTCCACAGAAGGATAGAGGATACCATCGCTGTCTTGCTCCCTCTCATCATCTTGGTTTCTTTATCTCCGTAGATAATGGGAGGCTTGGGATCCGGGTTCGGGTTCGGATTGGGGTTCGGATTGGGATTGGGATTCGGGTTTGGATTGGGATCATCCTCTGTTGCCGGGGTATAGAGGTACTGGCCTTGTCCTGTTTCTGCTTTGTAGGTCATGGTTTCCAGTCTCTTTGTCGCCGATTGGGACGTCAGGCTTTCTGCGATTTCTACTGTCCCCGCCAGGTTCTTTTCTCCGCTTTTGTAGGCTTCGTAGTACAGTTTATTCGCCAATGCGTTCAGGGTTTCGCTCACCAGGTTCTTGTCCGCCGCTTTCCCTGAAGATGTGTTCAGACCTTCGCTGTCTGTCAGCATTCTGACTTTGGAGCCTGCTTTGGCTTTCTGTATACGGAATTCATTTCCTTTCATGTTTACAGGGGTTGCATTGTCATGGGCATAGACCAGGGTCAGGGTTCCGTTGTATTCTCCTATTTCTGTTTTCCCTTCTCCTGTTTGGGTCATGTCTACGGTTCCGCTTCCGCCCAGTTTTCTCAGCTTTGTTTCTCCTGTGTTTTTCCAGATGCTGTCGACTGTCACGTCTGCATTTCCGTTATTGCTCTTCCCTTCCCAGCGGGCCTTATTTCCTATTGTCAGTTCTACTTCTCCTGTTCCGGTGATGTCTCCTATCAGGGCAGCTTTTTCTCCTTCAAGGGTGGCGCTGACGGATGATCCTGCCCCTGCTTCTATTTCCCTGATTTCTGTTTTTTTGTCCGGGTTGTTTATGAGGGTCAGGCTGCTTCCGTTGTCTGCTTTCAGTTTCTCTATATTGTATTCGCCTCTTCGGAGCGCTATCGAGCTTCCTGTCCCTTCTGCTTCCACACGGCCGCTTTCTATTTTTCCTCCTGTCATGGAGAGGAATCCGGCTCCGGATGTTTGGATGTCTCCTTTGGCTTCTACGTCTTTGGTTTCAACTCTTCCTCCTGCCGCACGGATTTTCCCTTTGATGGTTCCTCCATTGGTCAGGCTGACTTTGCTGTTTCCCAAGGCTTCTATAGCCGTATCTTCTGCGGTGATGTCACTTCTTCCGTCTATGGTAACGGTGCTTCCGTTTTGGGCTTTGATTCCGTCCCTGCTTTCCATTCTTGTGTTTCCATGGATTTTGACGGTTCCGTTACCTGCTGTTACGGCTGTACCGTTTGCCGCCATCACATCCAAAGTTTTGGCTGTGATGTCCACATTGTGGCTTTCGGCAAGGATTCCCCTGTCTTTGGCAGCCAGTACCAGCCTGCCTTCTGCATTTACTTTCAGGTCTTTGGTTCCTGCCGATATGGCGGTATCTGCCTGTATTTCTGCCGGGTCTTTTGTGAAGCGGTAGGTGTTTTCGGCGGCTTTATAGATGCCCGCGTCTGTATAGGCTTTTTCTGACGGGACACTTCCATCCATGGTTTGTTTCATCGGATTGATGATTTGTTCGTCAGGAATGTCTGTTGCCGGGGTATAGAGGTACTGTCCCTGTCCTGTCTCTTTTTTATAGGTGATGCCCTCTACTCTCATGCTTGCTGATTGCGCGGTAAGTCCTTCAGCAATTTCTACTTTGCCGGTAAGATTTCTTTCTCCGTCTTTGTAGGCAGCGTAGAAGAGTTTGTTCGCCAGTTTATTCAGTGTGGCACTCACCAGGTTCTTGTCGGCGGCTTTGTCGGAAGCGGTGTTCAGGCCTTCGTTGTCTGTTCTTAAGGTGATGCCGGAATTGGCGGCCGCTCTACCAATGATAAAATTCCCGCCAGTTATTTTTGTTGGATCTGCTGTGTCATGACCATAAATTACGGTCGTATGGCCGCTGTAGTTTTCCACACTGATCGGATTTTTTTCTTTCTGGATGACCACGCCGGCATGAGACGCGTCACTGCCGCCATGAAATGCAGTAATACGGCTGCCGCTCCAGACAGAGCTCGACAGATGTTTCCCTGTGGCTGCTGTCTTTTCATGTGTCCATATCGCACTGTTTCCAAGCCACAAATTTACTTCGCCGCTGCCATAATCCTTGTCGTCTACATAATCGGTGATTCCTTTCCATGAAGACTCTGCTGAATTCAATCCAAGGAATACACGACCGGTTTTCCCGCCGGTTTTCTTGGATTTCTGCGTTTTTATATCTCCGAAAATCTCCACTTTTTGATTACCTGCGGCAGTATCATCCTCATTCATATTCATGGAAATACTGCTGTCGCCGGTTACAGAATTTTCAGAGACTAACGCTTTATGATACTTGGTCGTATCCGTGTCTGTGACAATCCTTCCGCCTGCTATCCGTGCTGTACCGCCCACGGCTTTAACACCGATGCCTTTCAGCGCAATATCTACCTTATCGGATACTTCCACTACAGCTCCGTTGCCGCCAGCATGAATACCCACTGCCCCCTGCTGCATCGTATCCTTTGTAGCTTTCACAGACTGATCGACTTTCAGGCTCTTTATGGAAATTTTATCTCCCGGGTTCGTTGTTTTTACCCCGGCGGCCATTTGTGCACCTTCCACCTTGTCAATCACAATATCATGAGTCATGGAAACAGTTCCCCTGTTTCTTGTCATGATACCTGCCGCTTCACCGCCGGTCGTAGCCGTGATATGAACAGGGGAGTCCGCTTTGCCGTTAATGAATTTCAGGTTCTTTGCATCGGCCATGACGCCAACCGTCTTTACCTTTTCACTTCCCGCATCGGCAGACAAAGTCAATGCATGCCCTTTCATATCCACAAGCATGTCCTTCTCCGACGTACCATTATAGGCAGCTGCCACAAACTTTTTCGCATAAGATCCTACCGCATCCGCTATCGTCGCTTTTGCTACACGATCCTGTCTGAACACTTCCGGCATTTTTATCGGTCCGTCTGCCGGCTCATCTTCTGCCGGCGTATACAGATACTGCCCCTGTCCGTCCGCATCTTTATATGTGATATCTTCCATCCTCCGACTGGCAGACTGGGCGGTTAATCCCTCTGCAATTTCCACTTTGCCCGTAAGGTTTCGTTCTCCACCTTTATAGGCAGTATAGTAGAGTTTGTTTGCCAGCTTGTTCAATGTGTCATTTACCAAGTTTTTGTCTATGTGGATGTCCGATCCGGTATAGAGTCCTTCATTGTCTGTACGCAGGGTAATGGAGGAGTTTTCCGCCGCTTTGGCAACAGTTAAGGTCCCTCCGATGATATTAGCCGCTTTGTTTCCATAGAGGGCTGCATTTTCACGCGTGCTGTCATCTTTGATTTCATGTTTATAAATTACGGTAGCATTGCCGCTGTAATTGCCAATTACAAGATTTCCCGTTTCAGAATCCGGCCTTTCAGTAACAAAGGTAGACTGACCGGAAGTCGGACCGGAAAGACTGTTGGCAGAAGCGATAAACGCTTTGGCTCCGGTCATATCCACAATCCCTTTATTTGAGGTAAAATAGGTTACCTTGCTGTCAACTGATTTTCCGGATTGATCTTTCTGGTCTTTCGTAATCGCATTATACCAAGTGGCTCCGTTTTTCATAGACAGCTGCATACCGTCACCGACGTTAAACCCTACCCAGTTCGTATCTTTTCCATCCATCTCCACTTTTATGGATCCGTTACTGAATCCTTTCCAGTAAGAGCCGTTCTTCATAAACAGATTGACTGCGCCGAGCTGCCCTTGTGTCACGCCATAGCCGCGAGTATCGCCATAATTCCCGATCCAATGGGAGTCTGCGGTAGAAAGACCCACGCTGACACGACCTTTAGTCCCCATACCGCCGTTAGTCACGATATCCCCTTCAATAACAGTTTTCAAGCTGCCCACACCGTTGGCCAGACCATCTTCGCCCTTAGTCACATTCACATTGACCGTACCGTAATTCTGGGAAACGAACTCACCATATGCGCGGATAGCCGCCCAAGCTCCATTGATGGCCTTAATCGTACCACCGCCGATATTAATATCCGAAGCCACCGCGCTGACCGCTTCATTGGCACCATGCCCGTCTTCCGCTTTCGCATCCGCCAAAATATCCACAAGACCGTCAATCGTGATACTGGAAGTAACACCGTCAGCACCGTTCATAGTCTTCACAACGGCCACATTGCGCGGGTTACTGCTGCCTGCGCGGAGCGTCAACGTTCCTGCACTATCATGACCGTTATGAATAGTAATCATACCACCGCCATTGGCATACAGCGCGGCTCTCTCTCCATTTACACTCATAGCTCCGGCATTATTGATTTCAACCTTGCCGCTTCCGATTCCAGCAATACCGACTGTTGCATTATAACCAGTGTCAACCGTCAGCTTGTTGCCATTCAAATCCAGCGTTGCCGACTTTTCTTTACTGCTGCCGGATATGGCCGCCATAATACTTCCCATCCACGGGCCGCCGGGAATAGACGCCCCATCCGTAGTAATCGTCGACTCCGATTTGGTAAAGCTGTATAATCCATTTTTTAATACGCCATGATTCACATAGAACGTATCCGCTGTCTCATCACCTGTAATGGCCGTACTGAACTCCGTCACATCCTGTTCTTCCGGAATATCAACTGCCGGTGTATAGAGGTACTGCCCCCGTCCATCTGCGTCTCTATATGTGATGTCCTCCATCCGCATACTTGCAGACTGCGCGGTCAGTCCTTCGGCAATTTCCACTTTTCCTGTCAAATTCTTCTCGCCTTTTGTGTAGGCTTCATAATGCAGCTTATTTGCCAATTTGTTCAGTGTCCCGCTGACCAGATTTTTATCTGCCGTCTTGTTGGAAGCAGTATTGAGGCCTTCGTTATCTGTCCTGAGAGTAATACCGGAATTAGCAGCCGCTTTGGCAATCTTAAAATCGCCGCCTTTCATCGCAAATCCTTCGTTCGGATCTGCCGGCGCTGCCGTATCATGTTCATAAATCACTGTGGTATGCCCGCTGTAG
>ENA-OPRT01000638-OPRT01000638.1-human-gut-metagenome-genome-assembly--contig:-NODE-638-length-16596-cov-30.613022_pt1 | contig 16596 bp, 18 predicted proteins | sample MGYA00241895_ERZ501884 | MGnify/ENA primary metagenome ERZ501884 (study PRJEB25962, sample SAMEA2042225) | human gut metagenome | biome: human gut; feature: human-associated habitat; material: faeces...
AGGGGCAGCCCAAACCATTCCCTGCTTAGAGGGGGGAGGCTGATGCCTCCCCCCTGTCACCCTCATTTGGATTCGGCTGAACGGTTCTCCTCCGTACTCTACCACCACTTTCACCCGCTTTAAGACAGCCTGTCCGCCCGCACACGGTCTTTGAATTGTCTGCATGCCTCCCTGCAATTCTCCAGAAGGCATTGGATCTCACTGCCATCCGCGTGGTCAATGTGGATGCCGACCGCTACACTGACATTGCATTTCAGCTCGGTAGCCAGATACTTTGCCGCCCACCGTGCCGCCTCGTCGTCTCTGTGTCCGAACACACACAGCACACTGACGGTAGCGCCGCGCATTTTGTGTCCCACTGTTCCGGATTCGTCGCACCCCAGCGCCGTAGCTCCCACATGATGACGGCCCCCACCGCAGATTGTGACACTATAATCCCTGCCACACTGGACGGCACAGAGTTCAATTTCATATTTGCTTTGCCCTGCAATTGTAATACGATACTCCTCCATAGCGCTCCATCCTTATCCCTGAATTTTTATTTATTATACAACAATACTATAGGGAAATCCATCATTAGATTGTGCATCTTAGAGGTAGCCCCACGCTCTGTCGTCCAAAGCGTGGTATAAATTGTTGCCGATAGGACATCGCAATATTATGCTTCTCATTTCAAAAACGAGGCTTGGCTGTGCTTTCTCACGGTATTTGCAGCAATATTTCTGCCTCTCAATGCATCTGCCCGAGACTTGAAGGCACAAAACAAATGGTCGGGAACGCAGAGAAAAGGCACTGTATTTCTACGAAATACAGTGCCTTTTCAAACGCTGCGCCGGTCTGAATCGTTCCGCCGTACGGTGTTGAGCATCGACCCAGCGGTATTTCTCCGCTATTTTGTGAGCAGTCCCATTCCGTCTGCGCTCCCCATGACCGGTATCAGCGCTGTACCCGGCCGGAGCCGTCTCCACCGGCCAGCTTTTCGACCTCCGCCACGGTGATGCGGTTAAAATCTCCCTCAATTGAGTGTTTGAGGGCGGAGGCCGCTACGGCAAATTCAATGGCCGCCTGGCTGTCCTTTCCAGCCAGCAGGGCGTAAATCAAGCCGCCGCCAAAGCTGTCTCCGCCGCCCACCCGGTCCACGATGCGCAGGTGATACTCCTTGGAGAAGCAGTAGTGTTCCCCATCGTACAGCATGCCGGCCCAGTCGTTGTCGCTGGCGGAAATGGAGCTGCGCAGGGTGATTGCCACCCGCTCAAAGCCGAACTGGTCAGCCAACTGCCTGGCCACACTCTTGTAGCCTTCCTTATTTAACTTGCCGCCAGTAATGTCGGTCTCCGCAGCCTCAATACCGAACACGTCCTTGGCGTCTTCCTCATTGGAGATGCACACGTCCACATACCGGCACAGCTCACTCATGGCCGCCCGGGCCTGCTCCCGGGTCCACAGCTTGCCCCGGTAGTTCAGATCGCAGGAGATCTTGACTCCCCTGGCCTTGGCTGCCCGGCAGGCGTCCTTGCAGATCTCCACCACATTGGGGCCCAGAGCGGGCGTGATGCCGGTAAAGTGGAACCAGTCCGCCCCGGCAAAAATTGCCGCAATGTTGTATACACTGGCTGATAAATTCTTAGATAAGGCTGAGTTAGACGAAATTAAGGAGGTAATCAGAATGACCAGACTTGGACAGATGTTAATGGATGAGGGAATGGAACTTAAAGAAACCGACTCCATTAAAAAACTTATGAAAAATATGAACTGGACCATTGACCAGGCAATGAACGCTTTGGAAGTTCCAGAAGATAAACGTGAAAAATATCGCAAGGCAATCATTCCTGACAATTAACAGATAAAAGTACCGCCATATTGACTTATTATAGGTCAATGTGGCGGTATTTTTCATCTTATCTGTATTGTAAAATTATCTCCTATTGGTATTGCTGAGTCTATAGGGCTTTCGCCTCCATCATATACATAGGTTGTAGATTCTTCGTAGATATCATCAGAGGAATCCTTATCCATTTTTTCTTCAGACACCTGATGAGCTGTGTCGTTTTTTACTTCATATAATTGCAATGTGATTGTGTTTGCTTCCGGGGAGATTTCTTCATAGCCGGGATATAGACCTATCGTTTGCCGGAACATAGTTTCCTGACCATTTCTTCCTGTTTCCTGATAGCAGATTTTGTTTCCCTGATCGTCTGTTCCAAGCAGATAATAATCACTGTCAATATATACTGTTCCATGATACATTCCGTAAATTGTACTTTCGAATGGATTCCATCTGAATTCTGTGAGGTTCAGGACATTGGAATCCATTTTAATATTCTGATTCAGATTTAAATCCACAGTGTTTTTCTCCAACTCTTCTTTTGATGTCGCAAGTTTAAATGTATAAGGTTCTGTATCAGCCTGTATTTTCTGAACATTTTCCCATGTATCAGCATCGTCCATTGCAATCGGCCAGACTTTGAACTCTATGTTTACAGTTCCCTCAGTGTTAACTTCTTCTCCGATTGTGAAATCTTCCACTGTTATTGGATTTTCTGAGAAAGCATTAACTGTTCTTTGGCCTAAGCCCTGCTGAATTTTCTGACCGTTAATGCATACTTCTGTATATAAAAGTTTGTCTTCCACCGCATCCTTCATATCTGCGTCTGAATCTTCGCTGTCGGAATACGCAATCCATAAATTTTTGCTGTCCATCACAATCTCATTTAATGTTATGGTGATTCCATCTCTTGAAATGCTTTTTCCTACAACATTTGTATAAGAATCGGTATCACCGTTCTTAATTCCCAATGCCTGTCCGATCCATGAAGTTACTCTCTGTAATGCTGCTTTTACATCTTCCTGATATCTTAATGTGCATCCAACCATAATAAGCAATATGATCCCGGCGACTGCTGTTTTCCAACTCCTTTGTATATGGAAAAAACGATGCTGTTTTTTCCATGGTCTGGAAGCTTCGTAAATATATTTATCATCCAGATCACCAAGCAGTTCTAATGTCTTAAATCCTTTTTCCATATAAATGCTTCACCCTTTCCCATAGTTTTTTTCTGCTTCGATAGAGGCTGGATTTGATTCTGCTTTCTGAAATTCCATGACGGGCTGAAATTTCGCTGATGCTGTCCATATACCAGTAGCGTCGTATAAAAATGTCACAGTCACCTTTTTTCAGGGATTCCAGAAATTTTTCAAGAATTTCCAGAATCTCTTTTCTCTGAATTTCATCATTCAAAGAATATGCTGTTACATCCTCTATCTCTTCCAGTTCTTTGCATAATTCTAATATGTGCTCTGTTGACCGTTTTGCAGCTTTTTTCCTGCGAAAACAGTCAATTGCCAGGTTTCGGGTTATTTTTCCAAGAAAAGCAGACAGAATTGCCGGTTTTCTGGGTGGTATAGAATTCCATGCAGCCAACCATGTATCATTGACGCATTCATCGGAGTCTTCCTTATCATACAGAACATTCCAGGCAATACTGAAACAGTACTTGCTATACTTTTCTTCGGTCGCCTGTATGGCTTTTTCTGATCTGTCAAAATACAAATTGATAATTACTGTATCTTCCACTTTTTTCACCTCATGTTTCTTTTTTTGCCTTCATAAGATAAGACGGATTTTGAATGGTAAAGTTGCAGTTTTAATAAAAATAATTTTCTTTTTCCAGAGTAAATAATACACTGTCGAAAAGTCAACCTGTCTTTTCAAAATTTCGACTGGAGAAATGGAGTGTATTCTGATAAAATAGGCATATAAAGGAGGACAAACGGAAATCCTTACAAATGATAAAAGCAAAAAGAACAGCCGAAGGCATTTTCAAGGCACGAATGAGGACTATACTTAACGAATAAGGGAGTACCTTATGGCAAACGCTAAACACGAAGATGCTGTTATGAAGATGGGCTTCGACTATTTTCGGAATACGATTCTTAAGACTCTGGGAATTGATTACCAGTATGAAAAAATCGGACCAACAGAACTGGTGGAACTGACAATTCAGTCTTTGTATATGGACTTTACCTTTCTGACTACGGGTGGTTTCTATATACATACAGAGTTTCAGACTACAGATAAAAAAGAAGCGGATTTGCGAAGATTCCATGCATATGATGCAGTATATTCCAACAAGACAGGGAAGAAAGTTATTACTTACGTCATTTATTCCGGCGGGATTACGAATGTGAAATCTGAACTGGACTGTGGGTTATATACTTACAGAGTGCAACCGATTTATCTGAAAGATAAGAATGCAGATGAAGTATTCCGGAAATTAAAGCAGAAGCAGGATAACGGTGACGTTTTTACTGAAGATGATTACGCAGCTCTTTCCCTGACACCATTGATGTCCGGAAAAATGAGCCGCAAGGATATGTTTAAAGAAGCAATTTGTCTGGCAAAGCCCAATATTGAGCTGAGTGCTGAAAAGGCAACCGCTATGTTGTATACACTGGCTGACAAGTTCTTAGACAGAGCTGAGTTAGACGAAATTAAGGAGGTAATGCGAATGACCAGACTTGGACAGATGTTAATGGATGAGGGCATGGAAAAGGGTATTGAACTTAAAGAAACCGACTCTATCAAAAAACTTATGAAAAATATGAACCTGACCATTGATCAGGCAATGAACGCTCTGGAGGTTCCGACAGATAAACGTGAAAAATACCGCAAGACAATCACTCCTGACAATTAATGGATAAAAGTACCGCCATATTGACTTATCACAATCAATAATGGCGGTATTTTTTTTAATACAGTTTTTTTACATTTTCTATCTGTTCATTTCATTGTACTGCACAATCCTTCTCATATTTCCAACCAGAAGCAATATCAGTACAATGGCTATAATTTTAAACGGAATATTCATATAAGCCTTGCACAAATCCCAATATATGGCAATGCACATAACAGCAACAGTGCCTCCTGTCAATATGCACATGGACATTTTTGAGACATACAGGGCTTTTCTCGCTTTGGTTTTATCAAATTTAAAACCTATTTTCAGATGCCGTGGATAGATATTTTTATATCTGTATGTACTCAGTACAATCCCCATCAGTCCATAGGAAACTATAATGCAGCTTCCTCCTGCTGATAAAAAGGGAAGAAATGTTACTGATTGTGGAAATACACCCAGATTTTCCAGGATATTTATGGAAAAGTTTACAAGGAATACAATTCCGCATCCACATCCCATCATCATTCCAAGCTGATTCTTCTGCCTCATGGAAGTGTTAAAAACTGCGAAAATCAAAACTGCCAGAACACAGCATAAAAGCACGGCTGCAATTGTTCCATATACAGATGACAGATAGGTCAAAATATAATCCGCATTAAAAGCCGGCAGATTTCCCATTACATCTGATTCGCTTTTCCCTATCCATTTATTCTGCTGCCAGAATGAATGTAGCATTCCGGTGAAATAATCTTCCTCTCCACCATCTGAAAAAATAGCCTGTAAACGTGCAATCTGATATTCTGTCAGACTGCTGCTCAGATACCTGATCAGAAAAGCTGCCACAGGCATAGCCAGAAAACCAGCCCAGATTCCGCAGATGGCTTTCTTTTTTCTCACAGTGAACCAGTTCTTTTGAATTGCGATTGTCAGCATAACCAGCATAGATACCAGCATCATGCAGGCCGGCATAAGCGCCGGCATGGCATAGACCAATATAACCGGTGCAATCATCCATATGATTGCTCTCATCAAGCCCTTATATCCCCATCCATGATATTTATACAAAATTGCTCCATATATGGGAACATAAAACAGCATCAGAGTCTGCATGGATATTCCTCTTCCTCCCGGCAGTACAATGAAGTATCTTGCCCCATTTAACTGATAGCCACCCAACAATGTAACCAGACAGGCAAACAGTAAAATGACGGCAATTATTTTCGAAAATCTTGCCAGTACAGTGTAATCCAGAAGATATAAAATCATCATAACTGCAAGTCCGATCACAACATGGAACACATATCTGTCCGAACCGGCCGCAGCGTTCTCACTGATTTTTCCGGCAATCCCTGCATGTATCAAAACGCCTGCAATGCTGATAAGAACGATTATCCCCAGAAGTTTCCATGCAACCTGAGGCCTGTGGACACTGTCAAGAGAGATTCCTGTTTCCACAGGATCTCCCATATCCCGGACAGCTTCCCTCTCTGCCTGTTCACGATCCATACCTGCCTGCATATTTGCCTCGATCTGATCTTCTATATGATCCTGAAATTCCTGTTTTACATAAGGCCGCGCTTTCTTACAGCGAATCTGTTCCAGTAATGTTTTCAGATATTCGTCCATAGATCACACCTCCATTACAAGCACGTTGGTCACTGCTGCAGAATACTCTTTCCATTCTTCTACTTTTTTTTCCAGAAATCCCCTTCCCTGTCCAGTCAGACTGTAATACTTTCTGGTCTTTCCGGCTGCCTCCTGTTCGTATACTGTCAGAAATCCCTTATCCTCCAGACTGTGCAGTAACGGATACAGAGTTCCTGCTTTCAGTTCAAACACGTTCTGAGATTTCTGTCGCAGGGTATCGATCATCTCATATCCATACATATCCTTTTCTGACAGCAATTTCAGTATAAGCATTGTCATACTCCCGGAAACCAGTGATTTTTCAATAGCCATAGTATTCACCTCCCATTGTATAGATTGTCTATATATCGGTTATCTATATAATATAAGAACCTATATGCTATGTCAACTGTTTCCGGAATAATTTTGAAAACTTCACTGCTATGGCAACCGAGTTCAGGTATCTACATACTTTTTCGGACAGAAAAACCACCGCATTGTCATATAGTAACACAATGCGGTGGTATAAATCTCTCAAAACAGATCCAGCATACTGTCCAGATATATTTTTTCTCTGACATGTATCTGGTATTCCGGTCTGGTCATGTAATAGAGCAGAAATTCCAGTATCAGGGCACTGCCGAGTCCTCTTCCTTCTATTTTAAAATTTGAAAATCCCATTGGCAGATAGATATCCCGGATATCATTGATTCCAATAAACCCTGGATTCTCTATAGCTTTTGAAAAAAGATAGCCCCTCTCTCTCTCCGGTGCCTTGCAGTAATGCTCCAGGCAGTTTTCACCCAGATTCTTGCGGCTGACCGTTTCATAGCAGGCTTTTCTGTCCCTGCAGCCGAACCAGCAGCATTCATTGCAGAGAAATTCTACTTTGTCCTTCTCAGCCTGAGACAATGTATTTAACTTATCAAAAGCCTTGTTTAGCCGGAAATCCGGCACAACATAATGGAAATCTTTTCTCCTGATTTCTTCCTCAAGCTGTGTAAAATCTGTCAGAACCTTGGTAGTGGAGGAAACAAAATAGAGTCCCGGATACTGCTCCTTAATATATTCCAAGAGCAATTCTGAATAAATGATCACGCCGTTTTGCGGTTCTCTGTTTCTCTCAAACAACCGGCACAGTGCATTGCATTTTCTGTCTGAAAGGTGCTCCTGGCGAAGCAGGGAATTGCTGAAAGTCAGTCGGGCAGAAATCCCATATTCCTGCATCAGTTCAAGAACCTCCTCCGGGTCATTCTCTCCGAAGCCAGCCCTGCCTCCACCCCAGATACAGTCTGCCGGAGCACCATATATGGAGCCAATTTCACACCAGTCGTAAAAATATTCCCTGTGTTCCCGGAATAAAGGCAGGAACATCCGGTACAGCTCATAAAACTCAAACAGCCCGGGCAGGTGAAAATATGCTTTCTCCTTCATTAATTTTCCAGCACATCCTCTATGGTTTCCGAAGCATCCTCAAGAGCATCCAGGGCTTCGATCAGTTCATCTGCTTTTCCTGTATGTGTCTCCTCTTCTTCATACTCATCAATCAGTGCTGTCAGCTGATCTTTTATCTCTTCCAGACCTTCATAGATTTCCTTTAATTTTTCTTCCCTTTCCATTACGGATGAAAGCTTTACAACTTTAGACATTGCGATACCTCCCATATGCATTTTCTTTAGGAAAAATTATAACACTGCCCTCTTTTTATGTCTATATAATCTGAAGGCACTTGTGATACCCTTTTCCTCTGTGGTATTCTATAGATATGATCATTGCGTTACGCAAAATATAAAGTGGAGGATTTTTATGTTAGTTTGTGATTATATCGTAGAATCTATTGACGGTGACTATGCACATCTTCGCAGAACAGATCTGCCTGAAGAAGAGTTAAAACTCGTAGCACGGGCACTTCTGCCCTTTGAGATTACAGAAGGATGCAGATTACATTATGAAATGATGCAGTATAGTATCATTGACTGATTTGACAGTCTCCGCCTCACAGCCGTTACAAAAAGTTTACCAGAAAAGGCAGATAAGTGACTTTTTTATCCTTTATCTGCCTGTAACTTCATACACTCTCTGTAATATCATTTTTTCATCAGATACCCATATTTACGCATCTGCCCTCTTAACAGCTGCTCCACGCGTCTTATTACTTCCCTGGGATAATTTTCCGAATTCTTCTGTAAGTATATCTGAATATCTTTAAAGGTAAATTGGAAACCAATCTGAATGCCATACAGTTCTTCTGCTGCATCCAGCTGTATATCAAAATCAGAGCTAAATGGCTTCGCCTCAATTTTTTCCAGACAATATTCCAATGACTGATCAATAGGATAATCCTGATTTATGTCGGCAAACATACAAAGTCCCTGATCAAAAAAAGGACTCAGTTCATATTTCTGTGTTTTTTCATTATAAATGACCGCAATATTGTTGGTATGTCTGTCCTCATTCATGAAAAACGCATCTATTTCCAGCATTGCAGTCAGATACGCTCCAAAATTATCTATTTTAGTAATTTCTTCCACCTGAGTTACCAGGTACTGAATGCGTTCTGAAACATCCGCAAAATCTGAGAGCTTTACTGCCAGACTTTCACCTGTATATCGACGATACAATTTTTCCAGCGGAATCAGAACCTGATTTGCTTTCAGAAAATCCAAACTGGAACAGCCCTGAAATATTTTCCCATTATACTCAATTACAGCTGCTTCATACTCAACAAAAGGGAAAGGACAGGTACTCTTCTGCAAAAGGTCAGATACAAGAACTTCAGATAAACCTTCATATCCCATATAATCAGCCTTATACCACCTGTCATCAATTTTCCATTTGAGCTGATCTCCCTTGGAAGTATGACCGCTCTTATGCAAGGGAGAATATGCATCAAAATTGCGAATTTCCATTTTTGATCAGCCCTCCTTTTTTAGAATCATAATCCATTGATGATCATCTGACATGCGCCCCTGTGTTTTTTCAATAATTAATAACGGATCATAAAATGGAAGCCCCATCTCTCTCAGAATATCTTTCCTGTGATCGCGTGTTCTGGGAAAACAGCGTTCTTCCAGAAAATATTCAAAATCAGCCCAATCCGGATCAGTTACAACTCCAAATGCCCGGAAAATAATCTGATCTGTATAGTTTTTAATCTTAATTTTTTCATGCCTGAAATCAATATCTATCGTTGTACACAGATCATCATGATTCATGAAATTCATACGCATTTTCACATCCGGATCATCAGAAAAATTATAGGCTCGCTTTATCTGACTGTAAATCGTCTGACGGGAAACGTGATACTGTCTGGCAATATCTGTAATTTTTTCTCCCCGGTCCTGCAGTGCCAAAATATGTGCCAGCTGTTCTTCTGTAAACGAATTTTTCCTTCCGGTATTTTTTTTCTTTTCTGAAATAATGCTGTTATTCATATCAGCATTCAAGCATCTGTAATTGTCGGCATCTCTGGATATCTGCTTCAGTTCATGAATATCTGTTGTTCCAAAAATCTGCTGTATCTGATCTTGAAAGTTCATATTCACATCACCACCTAAAAAGACATTATGGAAACCACTTTCACATATAACAGTTTGTCTAATTGAGTATAGCATGGAGCAAAAAGAAGTGTCAAGAAATAGTTTCTTGACACTTCTTCACCCATATCTACTCAATATGATTATGTGCTTTTTCTTATTTCCGCTCCAAAAATCCCTTGGTTTTCCCCATAACATCCTGGAGAATTTTCAGGTTTTCCAGTGTATCTGTTGTTTCCAGTGAATGGTTTGCATTTTTATAAGTATACATTGGCACCTGCTGTTTTTGTGAAAGAGCCTGTACTTCAGGAACAATACTCCATGGATCTGAAGTTCCGATAAAGGCAATGGCATCTCTATGAACAAAATTATATGTGTATTTCAATGGTGTGTATAGTATCTGCCGACATCTGATGCTGTGTTTCTCTGCATATGCGGATGCTATGATCGTGCCTACGCTTTTTGCGACAAATAATATTTCATCATATTTGTCAAAGTCAATGGCAGAAAGACTTTTCTCTGCCTGTTCATAAAGGCTTTCGAATGCCTGCTGCATTTTTTCTTCATTTCCCCGGATATTTCCGCCATCATAAGTATAGCTTAATGCAATTGTTTCTTCATAGCCACATTCCTGCGCCAGCTTTCGTGAATAATATAAAAGTGGCTTGTCACAATGATACCCAATACCAGGGAAAAATACTGCTGCCTTCATGTTCTGCTCTCCATTTAATAGCTGCTCCATCATTTTTCATCAGATTGCCAGAAGATTCTTAATTGCTTCCATATAAACCAGAACTGCCTCTTCCATACCGGATACGAGAATAAATTCATCTGCGCTGTGGATACGATAATCAATTCCCGGCTTCTCAGGTCCAAATGCAATGATATTCTTAAGAGATTTTGCATAAGTTCCACCGCCGATCACCATCGGCTTGTTCTCTGTATCGCCTGTTACATCTGTGTAAGCTTTGTATAAAGCATTTACCAGTGGGGATTCTCTTGGGAAGAATAAGGCATCACCAATTCCCAGAATCTCTATACGACCATTCTCATCCTCAAGTCTGCTCTCACACATCCTGCGGACTTCATCTGCTTTCAATGTTACAGGTACTCTGATATCAATTGTACAGGAGATCACATCATTCTCTGTTTTGATCATACCGTTGCAAAGAGTAAGTTCGCCATACTCATCTGCAAATTTCAGTCCAATGCCTTCACCATCGCAGGATGTGCCGATATGTGTATTATAGAATTCCACAAAATCGTCCTTAAATCCTGCTTTCTCCAGACATTCAAAAGTAACACCTATTGCATTGACCCCAAGAGTCGGAGTGCTGGCATGTGCCGGAACTCCCTTTGCATAAATACTGATCTGTCCATTTCCCTCTGTTACCTTATATTCCTGAAGCTTTGTCTCTGCAAGTACAGCTTCCAGTCTCTCCTTCAGTCCTTCTTCGGCAGGAACAACTATTGTGGAGGAATCGCATACTGCGTTAAAGACAAACCCTCCATCTGCAGAGATGATTTTCGTGTTCTTGGAATAAGCCATCATCCGCAGAAGCCCCTTTTCGCCATGAATACATGGAAAACTGGCATCCGGGGTAAAGCCGCAGGATAATTCTTCTGCCACTTCATTATAATGTTCCATACATTTGGAACCTGTTTCCTCATTACATCCCATAATGAGACGTACTCTCTTGTTCAGCTTCACACCTGAATCGCGAAGAAGCTTCATTGCATAAAGAGCTTCCAGAACAGGTCCCTTGTCATCTGTTGTTCCACGACCGTAAACATAATCACCCTCACGTGTCAGTTTAAACGGATCATAGCTCCAGTCGCCGCCTACAGGTACAATATCCAGATGTCCGGCAATACCAACAATCTCATCACCCTCACCCATCTCTGCATAACCACAGTAATTGTCCAGATTGACTGTCTTAAATCCAAGCTCCTGTGCAATCTTAAGACCTTCTTCCAGTGCTTTGGCAGGTCCTTCTCCAAAAGGCTTCCCCTCTGCGGGAGTGCCAAGCTGAGAATCAATGGCAACCAGCCTTCCCAAATTGGTAAGCATCTCCTCTGTTAATCCATGAATCTGTTCTTTGATATCCATAATTTTTGCGCCTCCTGTTAAATACTTTCTCTATCTTTGAAATATCTTTATCACTATTTTCTCATTTTATCATATTCGGGCACAAAATAACAGTAGATCGCAGGAATGATTTTTCAGACCCACTCTATGGCCAGATAAAATTGCAGTTTCCGGCCTCCAGACCGTCAATTAGAATGTTCTGGCCTGTACAGAAACGGTTTTTTACCGCCATAAAGTAAATCCACTCTGCTGCCTCTTCCACAGACATCCATCGTTTCAGAGGTGTGAGTTCCATGATCTGATTCCAGAGCTTTTTATCCTCCATCACCGGCCGGTTCAGTTCAGTCATTACCCCACCGAAATCCAGGCTGTTGCATGTAGCCTGATAAGGAGCTATCCTCATGGCCACGTTTTTCGTGTAGGCAAGGACTCCTCCTTTGCTTGCCGCATACTCCGGAAATTCAGACCCTGTATGTCCGCTTGCTGATCCAATCATAATAACAGAATAAATATTTGGATGAATGCCGTAATGTTCTGTAACAGAAATCGTCCCTTTCAGATTTACATCAATATCATCGCCATTCTGGACACCTGCATTATTGATCAGAATATCTACCGGTCCGATTTCCGGATAAGAGTTTTTGTCTCTGATATCCAGACAGAAATGCGTATATTTCGGATGTTGGATTGAGGATATATTTTTATCAAATCCATAGACTTCATGATTTTCTTTCAGGAACAATTCTGCACAGCCTTTCCCGATCCCGGATGCTGCGCCTGTGATCAGAACTTTCATCAGGCAAAATTCTCCTTCATACTTTTACGCAGCGCTGTAATAAGAACTGCTGCTACTGCAATACACAGAACCCTGTCAATGTAATCTGTGATAAACTGAACCACAAAGCAGCTTCCTACCATTCCAAGAGGTGTTTTTGCCAGAAGCTGTACAAGAACGGTGGATCCGGAAGAAGTGATTCCTCCAAATAAAAACGCCGTAATACAGGAACTGATTATGGTAGATGGAAGTGTGATCACAAGAGCAGCCGGAAATATCTGCCACTTTTTCGGCTGGAATTTTCTGTACACAAGACCTGTCACAAAACCAAGAAGAATCCCTACCGGAGCGTAATACAGGGAATAAATATCTACAGTCATTCCCATCAGCAGGCCGCTGAGCAGATTAGGCAACATTCCATAAAAAGGACCCAGAACAGCAGCCACAAATACGGTTCCGATACTGTCCAGATAAATAGGAAGTTTCAGAAATAAAGCAATCTGTCCTCCCACAAAATTAATGCAGATAGCAAAAGCAATCATACAGATTTTCTGTACACTTATTTTTTCAGTTTTCATTTTAAATCTCCTCGTATTAAATCTTGTAAAATATCCAGTTTTTCCGATTCCTGATCAAGGATCCTTGAAAGAAACATCTGAAAGAATCCATACACATCTACCTCAGTCAGCACCCTCGCATTCGATGCTTTCCGATAGAAATTCATAGCGTCCACAACAGACTGCCCAAGAGAAATCCCCTCTGTTTCAATCTGTACATAGGAATCAAAGCCTTTGCAGAGTTCCGGATTGATAAAATATGCCACTGCCAGGGGATCATTGATCACACAGCCAATGATATGCTCCCATTCCCAATGAAAATCAAAATAAAATTTCGTAATCTTCTTTACAAATTCCCCTGTTTCTTTGTTCAGACGGCACATATACTCCAGCAGATCAGGCGTGAGCACAATCTTTCTCGTCACATCCAGCCCGACCATATGGATTTTCTGGCCATTCTGATGGAGTGTCTCATATACCAGTGAAGCCCCATCCGGGTCACACCAGTAATTGTATTCTGCAACAGGTGAACAGTTTCCATGACTTTTAAAGCTGCCGCCCATGGAAACAATTTCCTCAATACAGGAAAATGCTTCTTTATCTTTCTGGATCAGTCTGGCAAGATTGGTCATAGGTGCCAGTTCGATTATGGATACTTTCTCTTTTTTCAGTACATCAGCCAGAAAATCCACAGCACTGATCTGCTGCTGATAACCGGTTACTTCAGGCAGAAAGCTCTCTCCAAGCCCGTCTTCTCCGTGAGTATCCAGAGCATTCACGTAATCCCGCCTTAAGGGAGTGCTTTCCCCAATGTACACAGGAACATCCAGACGATTCATCTGCTTCAGGATTTTCTTTGCATTTCCAAATCCCATCTCCACCGGTGAATTTCCACACACAATGGTGATTCCGATCACTTCGATCTCCGGTGATTTCAGTGCAAGCATAATCGCAAGACTGTCATCAATCCCCGGATCACAATCAATAATTACTTTTCTTTTTTTCATTTAATTCCTTTCTGTCAAAGCAAAAAAAATACTTTTGTTTATCCCTCAATAAACAAAAGCATCAGCAAACAGACCGCTTATGATAACTCATAAGCGACCGCAATATTTTTTACTTTGCCTAGTTTTTTATACTGGGAGGGTTTCGAACCAGTTTCGGTGGTTATTTTAACACATATTTCCATGCCTGACAACAGTTAGTGCATACACCATTTAAGATTTGTGGCATATTCTAACAGCAGAAATCTCTTAAAGGAGTATCTGCATGAAAAATAAAAAATGGATTGCGCTGGCCGCTGCCGTTGTGCTTGCTGTGACTTCACTTCCTGTGACAGCATTTGCAGAGAAAAAAGACAGCACAGAGATAAGATGCTTACAAAAATCACTTTGAATAACTGCGCGTCGCATTCTCGCTACAACGGTCTGTCCCGGTTATTCGGCATGGCCTTTGATATTCCCTACAGTGTCTGTGTAATGGGCATGGCTGTCCTGACTGCCGTCTATGTCATCCTGGGCGGTTATATGGCCACTGCCATCAATGATTTCATTCAGGGTATCATCATGCTGGCCGGCATTGCCGCCGTCATCCTCAGCGTCCTGAACGGCCAGGGAGGCTTTAGCGCCGCTGTGGGCAGGCTGGCGCAGATTCCCAGTGAGGTCCCGGTTACCCTGGGCCAGCCAGGAGCCTATACCTCCTTCTTTGGACCGGATCCCCTGAACCTGCTGGGCGTGGTGATTCTCACCTCCCTTGGAACCTGGGGCCTGCCGCAGATGATTCACAAGTTCTATACCATCCGAAGCGAGAAAGCCATTGCCACTGGTACGGTGATTTCCACCCTGTTCGCCGTTGTCATCTCCGGTGGCAGCTATTTCCTGGGCGGTTTCGGCCGGCTCTTTGACAGTCCTGCCATTTATAATGGAAATGGGTCCGTGGCCTATGATACCATTATCCCGGCCATGCTGTCCGGCCTTCCGGACCTGCTGATTGGAATTGTTGTCATGCTGGTGCTGTCCGCATCCATGTCCACCCTTTCCTCTCTGGTGCTGACCTCCAGCTCCACCCTGACCCTGGACTTCATCAAGGGCTGTCTTGTGAAGAACATGAAGGATAAGACCCAGCTGGTACTGATGCAGTGCCTGATTGTGGCGTTCATCGTCCTAAGCGTTGTGCTGGCCCTGGATCCGCCTGACTTCATTGCCCAACTCATGGGTATCTCCTGGGGCGCCCTGGCCGGAGCCTTCCTGGCCCCCTTCCTCTACGGCCTGTACTGGAAAAGGACCACCCCCGCTGCTGTGTGGGCCAGCTTTGCCACCGGCATCGGAATCACTGTTTCAAATATGTTCCTGCACTATATCGCATCCCCCATCAATGCGGGTGCCGTCTCCATGATTGTGGGACTCATTATCGTTCCTCTGGTGTCCTTGCTGACACCCAGGATGGACAGCCGCGACATAAACGCCATCTTCTCCTGCTACGACAATCTGGTTGAGGCCACCACTAAGAAGGTCCTGCCTGACGACCAGTTCTTTGATTCGCCGGCATTTAAAAAGAGGAAGAAAATATAATATATTGAAAATAACATATTGAAGCAGCAAAAAGCTGTCCCTTCCGCGCATTACAAGCGCAGGAGGGACAGCTTTTTATTCATGTAAACATCGTTATCTTTTCTAAACAATCGCCTTGACAGGACACTTTTCTGCGCACTTGCCGCAGTTGGTACACTTCTCGTAGTCAATGACAGCCAGGTTATTCTCCATATGGATGGCATCGAACTCACACTGCTTTGTACACAGGGTACATCCGATACAGCCGGCCGCACAGACAGCTTTTACATCTTTGCCTTTGTCGTGGGAGCTGCACTGTACGAGGTGGTTTGCCTTGTACGGAACAAGCTCGATCAGGTGACGCGGACAAGCCTCCGCACACTTACCACAGGCAACACACTTCTCCTTGTCGACAACGGCAACACCGTTTACAACATGGATCGCGTCAAACTGACATGCCTTCACACAGCTTCCGGAACCGAGACATCCGTAGTTACAGCCCTTGGAGCCGCCGCCCGGAACTGCGTCTGCGATCTTGTGACAGTCGTCAATACCATAATAGTTGTATTTCACGGTTGCCTTATCGCAGGTACCTTTACATTTTACAAATGCAACCTTCTTCTCAGCGGAACCAGCCTCAACGCCCATGATCGCAGCGATCTTTTCTCCTACCGGAGCGCCGCCGACCGGACACTGGTCAACCTTTGCCTTGCCCTCTGCAATTGCTTTTGCGAGAGCGTCACAGCCTGCGTAACCGCAGCCGCCGCAGTTGTTGCCCGGAAGCT
>ENA-OPRT01000640-OPRT01000640.1-human-gut-metagenome-genome-assembly--contig:-NODE-640-length-16572-cov-7.334019_pt1 | contig 16572 bp, 18 predicted proteins | sample MGYA00241895_ERZ501884 | MGnify/ENA primary metagenome ERZ501884 (study PRJEB25962, sample SAMEA2042225) | human gut metagenome | biome: human gut; feature: human-associated habitat; material: faeces...
AGGAGACGGATGCCCAATCAGCCGGAGCAGGACTGGCCGGAAGGAGGAGAACTTCAGCTTCGTATTAATGGAGCGAAAGCAGAAGTTGAAGAGATTAAGGCATTACAGCCATCAGACATTATTCGAATAGAGTATCATGACAATCCAGGTTTACGTTATGGTAATGCTGAGGTAGTGCTTGATTATATTGTCCGCCGTCCGGAAACGGGGGGAAACTTTGGAGTGGATTTGTCTCAGGGGATGAATGCCATGTGGGGAGAATATAATGTTTTTGGAAAAGTGAACCATAAGAAGTCGGAGTTTGGCGTTTCGTATTACATGGGACCTCGCGATTTCTATGGTATGTACCGGGATAATGAAGAGGAATTCCATTTGGCGGACGGAACGACATTACATCGTATAGAAGAAGGTGAACCGGGGCACGGATCTATGTTTATGAATAATTTAAGTATGAATTATAATTTGCAGCAGACCGAAAATTCATTGTTCAGTGCTACTTTTCGTTTGAGAAGTAATAGCCAGCCGCATTGGAATTATCAAGGAGTATTGACTAATGTTGCCGATTCTGATGATAAGGTGGATATGATAGACCGTACTAAAGAAAGTTGGTCTCGTCCTTCGTTGGATCTTTATTATCAACAGGGATTGAAAAATAAGCAACTTTTGGTATTCAATGTGGTCGGTACTTATAATAAGGAAAAATCACGCCGTTTGTATCAAGAAAGTTTGCAGGATGAGTTGTTGACTGATATTAATAATAATGTATTGGGAGATAAATATTCTCTGATTGGGGAGGCTGTTTATGAGAAGCAATTTTCTAAAGGAAATTCCTTGAGTTTCGGTTTGCGCCATACTCAGTCTTTTGCCAATAATGAATACCGTAACGGTCATTATTATGAAACGGATATGAATCAAGGGGATACATATGTTTATGGTGAATATAGAGGAAAGGTGAAAAAATTGGACTACAGATTGGGGGTAGGCGTTACTCGTTCTTATTATAAACAAAGTGGTGATGATTCGTATGAGAATTATAGTTTTAATCCCCGTTTGGTACTGCATTATGCATTACCGGGAAATTCATTTGTTCGTTGGAAATCCGATATCAGTAATGCTTCGCCGTCATTGGGGGATTTAAGTGCTGTAGAACAGATTGTGGATTCGTTGCAAATCAGACGAGGCAATCCGAACTTGAAAGCCTATTTGCGTTATCACACAGAGTTGACATACGAATGGCAGAAAGGTATATTTTATTCTAATATTTGGGGAGCGTATGATTATCAGCCGAATGCCATTATGGACGAGAAGTATCAGGACGGTGACAAGATTGTACAGACATGGGACAATCAAAAGGATTGGCAGAAATTATCGGGGCGTCTGACTTTGCGTATCGGTCCTATTAAGGATATGCTACAGTTCTCGTTTACCGGTGGAGTAAACCATTATATGAGTCATGGTAATACATATTCTCATACTTATACAAACTGGTATTGTAATGCTGAAGCATCCTTTAATTACAAGCAGTTCTCTCTTTACTGGCAGATGAATACTAACTGGAATAATTTCTGGGGGGAAACCTTGTCGGGGGGAGAGAATATTCAGGTATTGATGATGTATTACACGCATAAGAATTTGCGTGTGGGGCTAGGCGCTTTCAATCCGTTTACGGATAATTATAAGCAACAGACTGAGAACTGGAATAAATATGCTTCTTATAAAAAAACGAATTATGTGAAGGAGAGCTCACAAATGTTTTTGGCAAGTGTTTCTTATAATTTCTCGTTTGGCCGTAAGTTTAAGACAGGTCAACGGAGGGTGAATAATAGTGATAACGATTCCGGAGTGATGAGTACCGGAAAATAAACAAGATAATCATTTGAATGAGCTTAAGTTCATGGGGCAAGTAAGTTAAGTAACTTGATTCACGAACATAAGTTGCTTGGCTTACGAAGTTAAGTTCATAAATTTACCGGAATAATAGATATATTACCCTTAACAAAATCATATATGAAAATGAAAAAAAACTTGATTGATTATGAACTCCTGTGGGAGAAAATTACGGACTACGCAAAGGCCACCGGTAGAACGACTGCTCGTCCTGTACTTCTATTATATTATGTATTGCGAAGCCCCGAAACTCCTTCTTCGGATAAGATGTTGATTGTGGCGGCACTTTCGTATCTGGTATTGCCGATCGATTTGATTTCGGCTAAGCGGTTACCAATTATCGGCTGGATTGATGAAGCGGTATCTTTGGTTTATGCTTATAAAAAGGTGTGCCGCTATGTGACTCCTGAGATTGAATCAGAAGTGGATAATATATTGGAACGCTGGTTCCCGGAAGGAAAGTATGAGTTGATAGAAGAATAAATATTGTACTTGTCTTTGGGGAGTAAGGATGGGTAAATGGAGTATTTTAGGAATGGGCTTCGTCGAATTTCGGCGTGGCCCTTGCTGATTGTAGACAAAGGTAAATTGTAACTCCCCCCAAGGAACTTCATTTTGTCTGAGAATATGTGAGGTATGTAAAAGCGTTACAATATGTTTTGAGTCTTATTAATTCCCTATAATTCAATTATTAACATGACCTAAGTTCTCTTAGAACTTTATATTAAATATTGCTGCAAAGATATGAAAATATATTAAATATCAAAGAAATTGCAGATAAAATGTTGGATAATAAATAATTTTATTCTATTAAGCCTTACTTTTTGCTTGCCAAATCCAGCAAAACAACTCTTTTTGAGCGTTTTTATCTAAGTTCTAAGAGAACTTAGCATTTATGAACGTTAAATTAAAAAGTTTTTTTATGAAAAAGAGAGTTTTGTTTACGTTGGCTTGTCTATTCCTATGGACAGGTATGGCAATGGCTCAAGTATCCCGAATTACTGGAGTTGTAGTTTCGGCAGAAGACAATGAGCCGATTGTCGGAGCTTCGGTTCTTGTGAAAGGTACTACCCTTGGAACTATTACCGATATGAATGGCCGGTATAGTATAAACAATATTCCGGTCAATGCAAAATCTTTGGTAATATCGTTTGTCGGTATGAAAACACAAGAATTGGCTATAAAGGGTGGTGAGCAAAGAGTAGTGATGCAAAGTGATACGGAATTGATTGATGAGGTCGTTGTAGTGGCTTATGGTACACAGAAAAAATCATCTTTTACAGGAGCTGCTTCCACAGTAGGGGCCAAATCCATAGAGAAACGTGCTATCACTAATGTTACAGCTGCATTGGAAGGAAATGCTTCCGGAGTTCAGGTGACTGCTGCCACCGGACAACCTGGTGAATCTTCTTCTATCCGTATTCGTGGGTTTGGCTCAGTCAATGCATCCAATGCTCCTTTATATGTAGTGGACGGAACTATATACAATGGTAGCATAGGTGATATTAATCCTGCGGATATTGAGTCTATGACTATATTGAAAGATGCGGCATCTACTTCTTTGTATGGTTCAAGTGCGGGTAATGGTGTGATCTTGATTACTACTAAAAAAGGTAAAGAGTCAGGTGGAACAGGAGTAAACTTGACCATTAACCAAGGATGGTCAAACAGGGCTTATAAAGATTATAAAAAGGTGGGGATTTATGATTACTATCCTTTACAATGGGAGATGTTGAAGAACTCTTATATTACATCTGGTAAGGATGCTGCAACGGCGGCCTCATTGGCAACATCTAAAATTGGAAGTACATTGAAGTATAATCCTTTTGTTGGTGTCGCGGATGATGCCATTGTCGGAACTGATGGAAAACTGAATTCTTCTGCTGATGCATTGAAGTGGGGGGATGATTTGGATTGGGAAGATGCAGCTTTCAAGACCGGCTATCGTCAGGAATATAATTTGAGTTATAATACAAAAACAGAAAAAAGTGATACTTATGCTTCTGTTGGCTATTTAAATGATGATGGTTATATGATCAAGACTGACTTTGAACGTTATTCTGGTCGTTTGAATTATAATGTGTATCCTACTAAATGGTTCAAGACTGGTTTGAATTTGGGAGTAACGCGTACGGTATCCAATTATTCAACTTCAGATTCGGGAAATTCGAGTTCATATAGTAACCTTACCCGTTTTATTCGTACCATGGCTCCTATATATCCCGTTCATAAACATGATTTGGAAACCGGTGCTTATTTGGATGCTAATGGTAAGGCAACTACTGATCTGGGTGAATATATTTATGATTATGAAGGAACTCGCTTGTCGAATAATGGACGTGATGCGATAGCTGAAACAGAGTTCAATCAACGTGAACTGGTGCGTGTTAATCAGACTGGACATACTTATCTCACTTTGACTCCGGTTGAAGGGTTGAACCTTACAGCCAATTACTCTATCAATAATATTGATTATCGTCGTAAAGTCTATGAAAATCCTTATGTGGGCGATGGCACTGCCGGACCGGGTCGTTTGAACCAAATGTCTACCCGAACGCTGACTCAGACCTTCAATCAATTGATAACTTATAGCAAGTCTATCGGAAATCATAACTTTGACGTTCTTTTGGGACATGAAAACTATTCTTATAAGTATGAGTATTTATATGGCATGAAGACCCAGGAAACAGTTTCGGGCATGTATGAATTTGGTAATTTCGTAAATATCAGTTCACTTAGCTCCTATACGAACACCTATAAAAAGGAAGGTTACTTTGGCCGTATCAATTATGATTATGCGCATAAATACTACGCTTCACTTTCTTATCGCCATGATGGTTCCTCGCGTTTTGCAAAAGAGAACCGATGGGGGAATTTCTGGTCGTTCGGAGCAGGCTGGAGAATTAGTGAAGAGGCATTTATGAAGGATGTGAAATGGGTGAATAACTTGAAATTACGTGCTTCTTACGGTGAAACAGGTAATGATAATATATTGGATAGTGATGGTGATCCTGATTATTATCCTTATCAGACCTTATATGGTTTGGGATATAAGAATGGCTCAGAAGCTGGAGCCTACTTCACGGTGATAGCCAATCCCTCATTGAAATGGGAAACACAGATATCTACGGATATTGCTCTTGAATTTGGCTTGTTTGACCGTTTGACGGGTACTATTGAATATTTTAAGAAAGATTCCAAGGATTTGTTGTTTGATGTTTCCCAGCCTGCTTCTGTCGGAGTAACATCCATTATACAGAATATCGGTAAGGTTACTAATTCAGGAGTGGAAATAGAGTTGGATTATAATGCATTTAAAAATAAAGATTGGAGTGTATCTGTTGGGGCCAATGCTACTTTTGTGAAGAATAAGATCAAGAATCTGCCGGCTACAATGAAAGAAAATGGATATATCAGTGGCTCAAAAAAGTGGTTGGAAGGAAAGTCCATTTATGAATTCTGGCTTCGTCAATGTTTTCGGCCTGTTCGGTTTTTGCCGCATTATTGATAGTTATTTTTTGATCAGGACGTATTTTGGTGCCGAGCTCGGTGATTTTGACGCCGTCGACGCTTACCCAGCCTTTTTCAATCCAAGAATCTGCTTCACGTCGTGAGCAAATGCCGAGTTCTCCCATTCTCTTAGAGAGACGAACTAAACCTGCGCCGGGGGAATTCTCTTGTTCAGACATAATTATTCCTTTTTAGCCGAAGCTCTTGTCAGACGATCCAAAACGCCTGCCGAGGATGGAGAATACTCAGGAGGAACAACAAAAATTCTGTCAATATCCTCTTTATCCAGGTCATGCATCCATTGATAAAGATGGGCAGAAAGTTCCGGTACTGAAGAGTAGGCAAATGTTTTTTCTGATACCGGTTTAAATCGGCGGGCAATTTTTTCCGGCGCAATTAGACCGAATGTTTTGAATTGTCTTGCCAGAAATTGAGTTCTGCCCGGCAAATCTTGGACTGAGACCATTTCCATCTTGTGCTTCGGAGCGTAGTGGCTCTTTAAAGTACCGGAGACTCTCGGAGAGTTGTACACGGTTCCGTGCATGACAGGCTTGCCGATAACAGAGGAGATTTGGTCAGAGTCAATTGCTCCTTCCCTTAAGATTCTCGGGGTATCGCCTGAAAGATCCAGAATTGTGGATTCAATGCCCACCTCGCACGGACCGCCGTCGATGATAAGATCAACCTTGCCTTCAGGCTTCTCACCTAAATCATCGCGAACGTGCTGAGCAGTGGAAGGGCTGATCCGTCCGAAAGAGTTAGCACTCGGTGCAGCCAGTCCTTTCCCTTGTCCCCTGTCAAAGATTTCCAAGAGGCGGTGAGCAATCGGGTGAGAGGGGCACCGTAAAGCTACCGTGTCCTGTCCTCCGGTTACAAAATCTTTAGCAACATCTGATTTTTTTAGAATGATCGTCAAAGGACCGGGCCAGAAGGTATCCGTTAACTTTTTTGCATCTTCGTTAAAGTCGCTGACCCAACGAGGTATCGCCTTGGCGTTGGCTAAATGAACAATCAAAGGATGATTGGACGGCCGATTTTTTGCTTTATAGATGGACTGTACTGCCTCTTGATTCTCAGCATCCGCAGCCAAACCGTAAACAGTTTCCGTCGGAATGCCGACGAGGCCTCCGTCGTCCAAAATTTTTATTGCTTTTTGAAGCAGATCGTTATCGAGCATATCCGGTTATTTACAAAATCAGAATGGCTAATTTTAATGTTCAAACGGCCGGTTAAGTTCACCGGCCGTTTGATTTGAGAGCATTAAACTATATGTGTTCAGGCTTTGGAAGACCGATCGCATCGCAGACCTGAAGAGCGCACTTCATCGCTTCTTCGGGAGTGGAGCCTACACAAGTAATGTGCCCCATCTTTCTGCCTTTTCTGGCGTCTAATTTGCCGTACAAGTGCAGTTTGGCATGCGGGAAGGCTAAGACCTTATCCCAATCAGGCTCAAACTTGTTGCCGTCGGGTTTAAACCACACAATAGTCATGCCGTTGATTTCATAGCCTGACTCTCGGGTGATTCTTCGGCATTCATGACAGAGATCTTCACGAAGATCGACATGCTCATCATCCGTGATCTGAAGATCCGGGGAGAGATTTTCCTCCTCGACGTAAAAGGGAGTGCTTATTTTTCGGGTCTGGCAATTATGCGTAATCCGTAATTTCACATTGTACGTCCCATCCTTCCGTAAATGATTCCTGAAGACACAAACCTTGAAAGTTGCCATTGTTTAATTTTTTTTGGACAATTTTTGGACAATTTTTTGGCTCAAAAACAATCATTTTTTGGCCTTTTTTGAGGAATGTACCAGCCGGAGTGGGAAGAATACACAAAAAAAGACACCCATAGCGAATTGTTTAAATCGCTATAAATGAAGTAGATAGAAGTGGGGATTCCTATTGTGATTCCGTTGGGATTCGAACCCAAGACCCACAGCTTAGAAGGCTGTTGCTCTATCCAGCTGAGCTACTGAGTCATGATACATATGGGTGCGGACAGTACGGTGTAATTGTACCATTAACATATGGACAATGCAAGGGATAAGCCTGTCCGGACAAGGGGCACCGGGCAGGCTTATTCTTTTGAATATTTCAGAACGAAAGGAGGAACTGTCGGGAAAATCGCGTTATCCGCGGACAAACATCAAGAATAAAAAAGAGGCTCTGTAAAGAGCCTCTCCGCTTTATGTTGTCGGTACTATCGTGCCCGTAACGGCTTCAATGACTACTTTCATTTCGTTGCCGCCGTCATCGAACATTTTAACTTCGTAATACGTATGACCGTCTTTAGAAGCTTCGACTTCCCATTCGGCGATCTGGTAAGCGGGACCCGCTTTTTTCAACGCGGCGGCCGTAACGAGTTGAGGCGGCAGGATACCGTCCGTATCAATGCTCTTTTTTTCCCGGTCTTTATCCGGAGCATCCGTTTTTATGGAAATAACTTCCCCCGTTTCCGCTGAAATTTTCATTTCCTTTTCCGCGTCCTGCGTATAGCCTTCCACTTCGTAGTATGGATGATGTTTGCCGTCATAAGAGACGGATTTAATTTTTGCAGCGGCACCGTAGTATTGTTTAAAGAGATTGACGGCGCCGCTGTAGCCGACGGCATCTTTGTTCATGACGGCGTGCGCGGCGGCCGGTGCGGTCCCTTTTGCGTTTTCCGGAAGTGCAGTCCCCGTGTCTGCCGCAAGGGCGGTTGCCGTCAACACGGCGGCCGCTGCCGCTGAAAGTGCGTATGCTCTGATCTTTTTCATAGAAACCTCCTGTATCTGCTCTTACATGCGGGTATATATAAATTATACGACTATGCGGAAAACTCGTAAAGACTGATAAGTTTTCAGTTTTATAACAAAAAAAGGACTTACGTGAGCCCTTTTTTACAGTTTAGAATGATGCCGTCATCGTTGCCGCCAGACCGAAGATAATACCCGGAATGTTGGCAAAGACAATCGGCCAGTCACGATCCCTTTTAAAGAAGCCGTAAATAACCCAAAACGTGCAGTTTACAAAAGCGACTGCCGGCTGAATCGGATCCCCCCTGTGACCGGACAGATTGCCCATGATCTGCGGAATATACGATACGTACATACAGATCGACATGGCGGAAGCGACTGTTCCGAGCTTTGCCATCTTGCTTTCCATATGCTCTCCCCCAATTCAGAAAAAAATGATTTCTCAAAAAATGGAGCGGGTGATGGGAATCGAACCCACGTAACCAGCTTGGAAGGCTGGCGCTCTACCATTGAGCTACACCCGCATTGATATAAACTATAACCGCTTTGGTCGGAGCAGCAGGATTTGAACCTGCGACCCCCTGGTCCCAAGCCAGGTGCGCTGCCAAACTGCGCTATGCCCCGCCAACAGTAGTTATTATACTTAATTTATAGAACTCTTGTCAAATATTCTAGCGAATTGTCGGCATATTACGCCCGTTAAAAATCTCCAGCATTTCCTGCTGCAATTGTCGGCGAATATTGTCACAATCTTTCGCTTTCAGCTGATCTTTCGTGATATCGAAAAGATAATTGTTCAAATCGAAATCTTTAAGCATCATCTTTGTATGGAAGATATTTTCCTGATACACATTGACATCGATCATATTATAACGGTGCCGCGTTTCCCTGGCTATATAATTTTGAATCGAGTTGATGCGATGATCGATAAAAAGCTTCTTGCCGCCTATATCACGGGTAAAGCCGCGGACCCGGTAATCCAGCGTCACAATATCCGAATCAAAAGAATCAAGCAAGTAATTCAGGGCGTTAAGCGGTGAAATCCTGCCGCATGTCGATACATCTATATCGGCGCGGAAGGTTGTAATCCCTTTTTGAGGATGACTTTCCGGATATGTATGAACGGTCAAATGGCTCTTATCAAGATGACAGACTACATCCGAATCGGGGATAATTTCTTCTTCCGAAATGAGGATGGTCACGCTTGCTCCCTGGGGATCGTAGTCCTGACTGGACACGTTCAGAATGTTGGCCCCGATAATGGAGGATACGTTTTTTAATATCTCCGTGAGCCGCGCCGCATTGTACGCCTCATCAATATATTCTATGTAATGGCGGCGGGCCTCTTCCGTATCGGCGTAGCAAATATCATACATGTTAAAGCTCAATGTCTTCGTCAGGTTATTAAAGCCGTAGAGTTTCAATTTGTTCTTTTTTACTGTCATCTTCTGTCCTTACCTCTTGCCGTATATTTACCGAGCCTTGCACGGTTATTCCATTTCATAGAACCGGACCGCTTCAATTGTACCGTTTCGTAATGTGCAAATCCCGTAAGTCCCTCTTTTCCCGTCCCGGGGTAAAGAGATGCTGCCGGGATTGATAACGGTACAGCCGCCTGTCCTGCCCTCAAAGCGCCGATGCGTATGGCCGAAAAGAGCCAGAACCGCGCCCTTTGTCAAGGCCCGTTCGGCCAGTTTATCCGGGCGCCGCGGTGCGGGCCATTGGTGTCCGTGTGTCATATAGACGCATATACCTCCGACATCCGCCCATAATTCTTCCGGCGCTTCGGCGCCTCTATAGTAATCGTTGTTTCCTAAAACCGTATAAACGGGAGCAGTCGTACAGAGGGCTAAGGCCTCTGCGTCTTCACAATAATCACCGCAATGGAACCAGACATCGACGGCGGGATTGCGGGCCGCCATTGTTTCCAGCGCCGCAAGGCGGCCATGACTGTCACTGACTATACCGATTTTTAATGATTTCATCGCAGTAAATCCGTCAATTTCCGCAATGCTTTCCCGCGGTGACTGAGCCCGTTTTTTTCGGCAAGACTCATTTCGGCCATGGTTTTTCCTTTTTCGGGTATATAGAAATACGGATCATAACCGAATCCGTTGTCCCCTGCCGGCGTATTAAGAATAATCCCCTCGCAGGTTCCTTCCGCCGTCAGTAATTCCCGGCCGGGCCTTGCCAAAACAAGAACGCAGGCATAACGGGCCGTACGCTTTTCTGCCGGCACGCCGGAAAGCTCCGCGAGGAGTTTCGCGTTATTGTCGGCGTCGTTGTGCTGCGGCCCGGCATAGCGGGCCGAGTAAACGCCGGGCCGGCCGTGCAAAACATCCACGATCAGGCCGGAATCATCGGCAAGACAGGAATATCCGGTTTTATCCATATAATATGTCGCCTTTAAGGCGGCGTTTTCCGCAAATGTCATCCCCGTTTCTTTCGGCTCCGCTATGGCGGCGTCGATGTCGCCGACAGGCACCGCGGAAAATCCGAGCGGCTCCAGTACAGCCTTGAATTCCCTGAGCTTCCCCTCGTTTTTCGTAGCTATGACAAGTGTCCGTGTTTGTTTTTCCATGCTTATCCGTTATCCCTGTGCGCGTTACGGGTGCGGACAGCAGTCCCGTAATTCTTTATAATGACAATCGGCGTCTTTTGGGACGCATTGCCGAAAGGATTGTCAATGAGTATTTTGGCGACTTCCTGCGGATGTACGCCGCGAGAATATCCGAGCACGGCGGAACGTTTCAAATCGTTTACGTCGGCAACGCAGGCGCCGTAACATCCGAGACGCTGTTTGATCTTTTCCGCCACGCCTGCCGGATCGTCCGGTCCGTAAACGATGCATTTATCGAACGGAGGCATCGTACCGGTTACGTCGTCGGTCAATGAAGCCTGACGGCAAAGGCGGTACCAGACGCCGTCTTTGCCGAAGAGTTTAGCGATAAAGCCGATGATGAAGCAAAAGAGCATCTTCCATTCCCCTTCCAGCTCCATGGCGGCCTGCATCCCGTAAAGGCTGGCCATGCTGCCTTCGCCGGGAACGAAGCGGCGCATCAGGCGCGCCTGCCAGGACGGGGTTAATTCTTCGGGGCGTGTAAAGCGTCGCTGCGTTATGGCGACAACGCTTTCGGCCACGCAGAGAAGATCTTCCGGACCGATCTTGCCGCGCGTATACTGTTCGATTATATCTACAATATCATCTTTTTCCGTAAGGATGCGGGTTTTTACCGGTACTAATTCCAATTCTGCCATTGCGGTGCCTCCTATGCCTGTTCCATTGCCTGCTGAACTTCAGCGGCTTTCAATGTAATACGAGCTTTGTGGATATACCATTCGCTGCGGGAAACGGCTTGATATACGAGGTCAATCGGCATATCGGGAAACAAGCGCAAATCTTCACGGATGTTGCCGCCCTTGCTCGTGAGTGTGACGGTAACACGAATACGGCCGCTGTTATGAGGATAGTAAATAACGGCTTCCCAATATCCGTCATCGCGTTCGGCCGCCTTATTGGCAAGCTGAGCGCTCACCGTGACGAGATCGTATTGTTCGCGCGGCAAAAGCGTACGCGGATAGAAGTCCATAATCGTCCCCAATTGTCTGCCGCCGTTGTGAAAAGGGACTTCCGTTTCGAAAACAGCCGTAGCGTCCGTCAGGGATTTCAACCTGAACGGTTCGCGACGGCGCGCTTCAATAATGAATCTGGCATCGCCCTGCTTCCACGAAAAAATGCGGAATAACAGGTACATTACGGCAAAAATGCCGATAAGAGCGATGATGACATTCAAGAATACGTACAAGTACACGGGACAGGACTCCTTTTTCAAAAAAATAATTGACGACTTATGTCAGCGAAACTTCTGCTGCCGTAAATTCTTCAGGACTGATAAGTTCTGATGCCAGCGCCGCGCCGCGTCCAGCTTCGGCCGTAAAACAAAGATGTAAATATCCGGGCCGCCGCTGCGTGTTTAAGAGATTTTTCTTTTTTAAAACCGCCAACGCCTGCAACGCGGTTTCATGGGCCGGATCGACGAAAACGACGGATTCGCCGCAAAGCTCTTCGAAGATGTGCCGGACAAAAGGATAATGAGTACAGCCGAAAATCGCCGTATCAACGCGGGCTTTTAAAACAGGTGCGACATCATCCCGCACGGCCTCTCTTATTTCGGGGCCGTCCAGCTTGCCGCGTTCAATCAATCCCGCCAAGGAAGCGCAGGGCTGTTCCACTATGGTTAAAAAAGGATCCGTTTTTTCGGCTTCTTTTTTATGGATATGATTGGCTATCGTAAGAGGCGTGGCGAAAACGGCGATACGTTTTTCAGTCGTCGTGTCTTTTGCCGTTTTAATGCCGCGACTCATGCCCAACAGAGGGATATCGGTTTCATTTATAACGGTATCGTATGCCGTTGCCGTTGCCGTGTTACAGGCAAAGGCGATAAGTTTCACATGTTGTCCGGCAAGAAAGGCAACGATTTCCCGCGTAAAAGAAAGAATTTCCTCTCTCGTCCGAATGCCGTAGGGGTTACGCTTGGTATCTCCCAAATAGACGATATCTTCATGCGGCAAGAGGTGACGTAATTTGTTAACCACCGTGAGCCCGCCTACGCCGGAATCGAAAACGCCGACAGGCTGTGCCGTATTAGCCACGATCACAATCCTCCGCCGTCAGAATCCGGTCTTTTCTATATGCGGCCTGCAATTTACTGTAGTGGCGATCGTCAAGACGGGCAACGGTATTTCCCTTGCGGTGCGTAAAGACATTTTGGGAAGTGCCCCTGCAAAGAATACGGCCGTCGTCATGCCGTCTGATGATATAGGAAAAAACCGTTTGAGCGCGTGACAGCTTGATCAGCTTCGTTTCGATATCAATGACATCGTTAAAATGTATGGGATTGATGTATTCGCAGGATACATTTTTTATGGGAAAAAGAATCCCTTCGTCCATGAGTTCGAAGAGACTCAGCCCGGCTGCGTCAAAGTATGCGCAGCGGCCGCATTCAAACCAGCGGATCTGATTCGAATGATGCACAATCCCCATCATGTCCGTTTCATAAAAACGGACTTTTTCCGTCGTAATAACCATTTTACCAGGACTCCCTGTCGGTACTGAAACAATAAATTAATTGTACCCTCAACGGGTGCGGCTGTCAATTTTCCGGCGCCTTTCGGGGACGGCGCACGTGCGGCCGCCGCACAAACAAATTCCAACAGGCACGAATACCTGTTGGAATTTAAATGCTCCTTATAATTTTGCCAACGGAAACAGTTTACGTACCTTCTCTTTGTGTTCCGGCTTGATATAGGTGCCGGCAAATGATAAGGCTGCCGCAATAACGGCGGCGTCATCAATCCACCCTATACCGGGAACGATATCGGGAATCAAATCAAAAGGAAGAATCGTATAGCCTGCGGCACCCATGAGAACCAGGCGCACGAAAGCAGGTGTGTCCTGATCTTTTATACAATAATAAAGCATCATAAGCCGCGGCAGGAAGCGGATTTTCTTTCCCGCCGATTTGATAAAGGCAACGAATTTAAAGGGTGAATAGAAACGTGCAAAGAAAGTCAGCCATTTAATCATAAAACCGTCCTTCTTATTCCAGCGGTTTTTTTGCGTCTTCCACGGCGGCGCGTACCTGTTCTTCCACTTCTTTGTCGGGGTTACCGCTGTCCGTGAATGCTTTTACAGCGTCTTCCACTTCTTTTTCTTCCGCTTTATCCGCCGCCTCTTCCGCAAGTTCATCGGCAAGGCTCTTGTGATTGCAGACGTTCTGGTACAATTCGCACCCTTTTTCCTTGGCGTCCATGACGGCGTCCTTAGCCGCACTGCCCCATTTGGCGAGGAAATCTTTTGTTTCGTCGCCGAGAGGGACATTCTTCAACGGGTTATCTTTCAACTTTTCAACCTGTTCCTTGGCCTTTTCCTTCCATTCGCCGAACATTTCCACGTACGGCGTCACGTCGCTGGGCATCCCGTCGCGAAGCCAACGCTGTGTGACGCGGCCGAGACTGTATGTAATTCCCACCGCTACAGGGACCTGGATCGCGGAGAACGGGATAAGCGTTGTCAAAAGATTGCCGGCCATGCGGCTGCCCATGGCTCCCAGAAAGGCAAGCACCGCGCGTTCCGTAAGTTTAACATTGTATACGCGGGCTATACGGCTTACCAGATACACTTCATTAGCCATAAGCGCGACCGTTCCCACCAAAGGCGCAATAACAATGGCGCCGGCGCGTGCGGCCGCCCAACGGCAAAGCGTTTCGACCTTGAGGTTTTTATCTTCCGTCGTTTCGTCCATTGCATCCAAGACCGTCAAAGCCTTTGCGTCGGCATCTTCTCCGCGCGCTGCATTTAATTTTGCGACTTCCGCTTTTAATTCGGCAATTTCTTCCTGCAAACTTTTTAATTGTTCCATTTCTTCGTTGGTCATCAGAAACACCTCAAATCCCAGTAATAATGATTTAATTGATTAAATTATATTTTCCCATTTTTCTACCAGCTTGTCAAACCGCCGTCAACAGGCAAGGCGACCGCCGTAATAAAGGAGGCGTCCTCGCTCAAAAGAAAGGCGACGGCTTTTGCGATTTCCCGCGGTTCCGCAATTCGCCGTAACGGATAAAGGCTGCCCATCGCCTGCAGCGTAAGCGCTTCATCGGCTGCCAGTTGCCGCTCTACGAGCGGTGTCCTGACATCACCGGGACAAATGCAGTTGACCCGTACGTCATGGGGGGCCGTTTCCAGGGCAAGAGACCGGGAAAAGGCGACAACGGCCCCCTTCGTGGCGGCATAGACCGAACAGCCTATATTCCCCTGCAGGCCGGCGTCGCTGGCGACGGTGACGATAGCGCCGTGCCGCTCTTTTATGTACGGCAGCGCTTCCTTACAGAGAAAAACCGTACCGTATACATTAACCGAAAAAATCCGTTCCGTTGCTTCTTCGGTCATGTTTTCAAGCAGGGTTTCTTCATAATATCCGGCGGAGGTGACCAGCCCGTCTATGCGTCCGAACACGCGGACGGTTCGTTCGACAATCTCACGGCAACCTCCGGCCACGGCCACGTCGCCTTCAATAAAAACGGCTCTGTCCGAAGCGCTTAAAGAGGCCAGTGCCGTTTCTCCCCGCCGCGCGTCCCGACCGTTTACCGCTACGGACCAGCCTACGGCTAAGAGGACACGGGCCGTTTCCAGGCCGATTCCGGACGTACCGCCGCTGATCAGAGCAACCTTTTCATTCATTTTTCCTCCATCATTACATTAAATCCGTTACAAAAACGAAGTCTATACCGTCGTCAATCATTTCAGCGGCCATGTCCCGGAGGGCACGCATCGTGCCGGCTTTACAGTGACCGATGGCAACGGCGCTGCCGTTCTTTTTGGCGATCCGGGCCGCCTGCCGCAAACGTTCTTTAACAGCCGGGACAGACGGATCGTTATCAAGAAAAAGATTGTTGCGCGTCGTCGGAACGCCCATAGCGGCCGCCGTTTGCGCTCCTACGGACTCGGTACTGGTGCGGCTGTCGAGAAACACGAGACCGCGTTTTTTGAGAACGGACATGACGTCTTTCATGAGCCTGCCGTCGGCAGTAGCCTTTGACCCCTGGTGGTTATTGATACCGACGGCGTACGGTACTTGATCTATCAATTCGTTTGTCGTTGCCGTGATCTTACTGTCTCCCATATCCGAGCTGAGGAAAATTTCTTCTGACGACGGGACATTAAGCGGTTCCATCGGTAAATGGACAATAATTTTACGGCCTGCATTATACCCGCTTTCGGCACTGTCAATCGTATGGGCTTTAAACGGCATGACAGCGTACGTCAGATCAACGGGTACGGCGTTGTAGGCTGCCAACACGTCCATATCGCTGCCGCAATCATCAATGACGACGGCCAGACGTCCTTCTACGCGGGAAGGATGTCTCCCCCTTTTTTTACGGAATTCTTTGTCCTTTTCGGATACTGCCTTCTTCCCGTCTTTCTTTAAAGCCGCCACGACGGTGTCAAACGCGGCGTCGGCCGGTACGAATACCTTCAGGGCGATCAGATATACTTGTTCCGTATCAAGCAGATCAAAGAGCGCAATATCATATTCTTTGACGGACGCACCGCCGATCGTTGTGTCCGCCGTCCGATACAGGGTTGCTTTCCCGTCGGATTTTCCCAGTTCCTCAGTGAGGGTTTCTTTAGTAAAAATATCGGCGCCCTTTGCCACAACGCTCTTTGTCGACCAAATGATTTTACCGCCCGTTTTATGCCGTATTTCCTCGCGGTTTTCCGTATGCACCGTTTCAACGGTACAGTCTTTGCTTTTAAGCCATGTAATTACTCCGTCCTGCAGCTCTTCGGCCGCAGCGGTATAATCCGCGTTTTTGCCGTCGTCGGCAGGCTTGTCCAAAGTCCAGTAGAAGAGATTGGATACAATCAGTCAGCTGG
>ENA-OPRT01000652-OPRT01000652.1-human-gut-metagenome-genome-assembly--contig:-NODE-652-length-16392-cov-4.576299_pt1 | contig 16392 bp, 16 predicted proteins | sample MGYA00241895_ERZ501884 | MGnify/ENA primary metagenome ERZ501884 (study PRJEB25962, sample SAMEA2042225) | human gut metagenome | biome: human gut; feature: human-associated habitat; material: faeces...
GGTACCGGGATCAATATTGATATAAGGGTCAAATTTCTGAATGGTGACTTTGTACCCCCTGTTTTTCAGAAGACGGCCGAGAGAAGCGGCGGTGATGCCTTTTCCCAAAGATGAAACGACGCCGCCGGTCACGAAAATATACTTTGTCATGATTCCTCCTTTACATGCGCTCCGGTGCGGAAACACCGAGAATAGAAAGCGCGTGGACAAGCACGTGCTGTACGGCGGTGATGAGACCGAGCCTTGCCTGTGTCACGCCTTCTTCAACGCCCAGAATGCGGCATTCACGGTAAAAATGATGGAAAAGCCCTGCCAGCTCATAAGCATATTTCGCTACCCGCTGGGGTGCTCGTTCCTTCGCTGCGCCATCAATGAGCATATGGTAGTTTTCCATTTTCTTGACAAGGTCCAGTTCACATTCTTCCGTCAGTTTCGTAAAGTCTGTCTTTTCCCAGTCGCCCCACTTTACGCCCGCTTCTTTTGCCTGGGCAAAAAGGCTGTGGATACGGGCATTGGCATACTGGATATAGTAAACAGGATTGTCGCTGGACTGCTTTTTCGCCAGGTCAATATCGAAGTCCATCTGGCTGTCCAGTGTGCGGCTGCAGAAGAAATACCTCGCCGCATCGCTTCCCACTTCGTCCATCAGCTCACGGAGCGTGACCGCCTGTCCTGTGCGCTTAGACATTTTCACCGGCTGCCCGTCACGAAGAAGTGTCACCATCTGGAGAAGCATGATTTCAAAATCTTCCGGATTGTAGCCGAGGAACTTCATGGCGGAATGGATACGGATGATGTATCCGTGGTGATCCGCGCCCCATATGTCAATCAGTTTATTATAGCCCCGTTTTTCCTTATTCGGCACATAGGCGATGTCGGAACAGAAATAGGTCGGTTCGCCGTTCGCGCGGATGACGACCCTGTCCTTGTCATCGCCGTTCTTCGTCGTGGCAAGCCACCAGGCGCCGTCTTTCTCATAAAGATATCCGTCTTTTTTCAGTATGTCCAGAGCGTCATCCACCTGCTTGGGGTAAAGCGATTTTTCAGAGAACCAGTTGTCAAAAGTGACATGGAAATCGGCCAGATCCTTTTTCAGGATAGACAGTTTTTCATTAAGCGCTACCGTTTTGAATACCTTCAACCGCGCTTCTTCATCCATGGATAGATACGCATCGCCTTCACGGTCAATGAGGGACTTGGCTGTTTCTACGATATCATATCCGTGGTAACCGTCATCCGGCACATCCACGTCTTTTCCAAGAAGCTGGAGGTAACGAGCATTGACCGATTCCGCCAGGTGGGCAATCTGGCTGCCCGCGTCATTCACATAGTACTCGGCATACACATCATACCCCGCCGCGCGGAGCAGGTTCACCAGAGCAGAACCATAAGCCGCGCCGCGGGCGTGCCCGATATGGAGCGGTCCTGTAGGATTGGCAGACACATATTCCACAAGGATCTTGTCCTTTTTATCTTTCGGAAGATCTCCGTAAGAAGCGCCGGCGGAAAGGATATTTCTTAACTCGGCATACACCGTGTCTGCCGCCAGAAAGAAATTGATGAATCCCGCTCCCGCGATTTCCATTTTAGAAACGAGAGGCGCGTCAATATATTTCACGATACTTTCCGCAATGGCGCGGGGCGCCTTATGCGCCGTCCTTGCCCACTGCATGGCCGCATTGGTGGAATAATCGCCGAACTCCTTCGCTTTCGGTATTTCCAGGCGCTGCACAGGGGCATACTCTCCGGGGGGAAGTTCTCCCGCCGCCTCTGCCGCCGCCCTTGCCCTTTCAATAATTTCCTTCAGTTCTTCTCTGACTTCCATGAACTTTCCGATTCCTCCCGCACATCAATAATAATTTCGTTCAAATGGCTGAAAAGCCCTTTCATTTCAATGTCATAAACCAGACGGAGCTGCCCCTTTCCCCCGCTCACCGTGTCAGTGATTTCTTTCGAAGAAACAGTGATCTCCATAGGTCCTGCCGGCGTTATATACTCCGACTTTGCCACAATGCCCGGACGGTATTCTGTTTCCTGTAGGAAACTCCCCTGCCGTGAAAGCGTGACATGGTCTTCATACATGCGGATCGTCGTCGTCGTTCCCTCCATACCGGAAAGAGACGTTTCTTCGTAGGTCAGGTACCGGCAGTCCTCATCTTCGCCGTACACGCCCGGCGTTTCCAGTACCACTTCCTCCGCCTTGCCCCGTTCGTCCCGCTGGATCGACTTGCAGCGGATCATGACCTGCTTCTCCACAGTACCCCGTCTTTCTTCAAACAAAAGAAATGCCGAAAAACAAAAACGCGTTTCGGTATTTTTCTAAAAATATTTACAATTAATTATATCACATTCAAAAGCGGAAAATTCGCCACGAAAAAAGAAAATAGAATTACCCCAACGCCACGTCGAGAGCCATCATGACCATGAAACCGACAGCAAAGGAAACCACGCCTATATCAGAATGCTCCCCCGCCGACATTTCAGGAATGAGCTCTTCCACGACGACATAAATCATGGCGCCTGCAGCAAAGCTGAAAAATCCGGGAAGAAGCGGAACGACAAGGCTTGTAAGCAAAATCGTCACAATCGCGCCGACCGGTTCCACAACGCCCGAAAGAAATCCTCCGAAAAAGGATTTCCAGCTCCCCATACCTGACGCTTTGAGCGGCATGGAAATAATAGCCCCCTCCGGGAAGTTCTGAATAGCGATTCCCGCTGAAAGAGCCATCGCCCCTGCCGCGGTCAGACCGTCGCTGCCGGCAAGAACCCCTGCATATACCACGCCTACTGCCATTCCCTCAGGAATATTATGGAGCGTCACCGCCAAAATAAGCATCGTCGTCTTCTTCAGATGACTCCTCGGTCCTTCCGCCGTTTCCGCGTTCATGTGCAGGTGTGGAATGATGTGATCCAAAAGCAGGAGAAATGCCACACCCACACCGAAACCGATAACCGCAGGAAGAAATGCCCACTGCCCCATAGGCGCCGACTGCTCCAGCGCCGGAATGAGCAGACTGAAAAATGAAGCCGCCACCATGACGCCTGCGGCAAACCCCGTGAGACCGCGCTGAACCGATCGATTCAGCCGCCCCTGCATAAAAAAGACACACGCCGCCCCCAGCGTCGTACCAAGAAAGGGAATCATAAGCCCCCAGAAAACTTCTTCCATGTAACCTCCCGTATTCTCATATCCTGTACTTGTATTATTTTACCGCTTTCCGTCAGTGAGAGTATCTTTTTTATTTTCCCGTTATAGAAATATTTTGCGGATAACGATAAAAAACAGTTTCCCCTTGCCCCGGCGGAACCTTCTTTATCTGCTCCGTTCTACTCCATCTTTCCCCATAGTAAAAACGCTCCTCCGAAGAAGAGCGTTTTCCTTACTGCAGCCGGATCTCCATATTGTCCGTGATGTACTCCAGCGCTCCGGGGTACTCTGCGGCGTATGCCCGGTAAAGATATTCCAGCGCTTTGTCCCGATTGACTTCCGTACCGAGACCTTCAGCATAGCAGATTCCCAGGTGGTACCAGCTGGCCGCCTCTTCCTTTTCCGCCCCTTTTTCATACCACCGGAACGCTTCCCTCATGTTCGGAAGAATTTCATTTCCCACAAGGTACATCGTGCCGATTTCATCTGCCGCACCCCCCTGGCCCAAAGCGAATGCACGCTTGTACATTTCTACAGCGGCCGCTTTATCTTCAGAAACACCCGCGCCGTAGCGGTAACACTGGGCAAGAGCGGAATACGCCGCCGCCAGATTCATGCCTGCCGCCTTCTGATAGAGGGCAACCGCCTTTTTTTCGTCCCGTTCCACACCAATACCGTGAAGGTAACTTTGTCCCAGCGCCCACATGCCCATGGGATAGCCGCGGTCCGCCGCTTCTTTAAAGCAGGTTGCCGCTTTCCGATCATCCTTCTCTACTGCGCTGCCTTCCAGGTAGCAGCGGCCCATCATGAAGAGAGCGTCCAGATCTCCCTCTCCTGCCGCTTTTTGGAAATAAGAAAATGCCTTTCCTTCATCAAAATCCACACCCTGCCCTGCATAATACATAAAGCCGATCGATGTGAGCGCCTCCCTGGAATGCATTTCTTCCGCCTTCCTGTACAGAGAAAGCGCTTTTTTTCCATCTTCTTCCACTTCTTCCCCCAGGCGGTATATGTCGCCAAGAGCATTGAGAGAACGCCAATATCCTTTTTCTACGCCTTTCTCCAGCCAGAAGACAGCCTGCTTCCCGCTCTTTTCCACACCGAACCCGTACAGATACATATCGCCCAGCTCATCAGCAGCCACGATATCCCCCGCTTCCGCCGCCTTCACGACAGACGGAAAATACCCGCGGCAAAGCGTCTCCCTCTCCTCAGAGCGGGGATCCTCCATGTACGCCAGATTCAACTGGGACAACAGTTCGCCGACCGCCGCGCCTTTCCCGTGCCAGTAGCGGGCTTCCGTTTCATTCCTGTCTTTAATCGAGCCGAGACCGTGATTGTAATACTCACCGAGGAAGTACATCGCCCGGCCACAGCCTGCCCCGGCAAGCTCCATAAATAAAGGAAACGCTTCATCAAGCCGGCACCGGATGTAGAGCGCTTCCGCCTTATTCAATAACTTTTCGTCAAACATACGAACCTCTCTCATTACCTGTGTACCTATTGTAACACAGTCGGCCTGTGTAAAAAACATCCAACGACGCATATAGGAATATATTGTATAAGAAAAGATGATATATTCTGTAATAGAATATGTTTAATACATTATACATCAGTCATCAGCTTCTATTCTTCCTGCCATTACAAGACCACACGTTCCGTTTTCCTCCCCACGGTCATAGATTTTTCACTGGCGTTCAGGATGACGTCTTGCCGTTCGGTGTCATTCAGCACTTTTAGCTGCCAGCTGCCAGCTGACAGCTGATAGCTTTTATCTTCTTACCGGCTTCCTCGCCACAGCAGCAGATCCTTCACATTCATTCAGGATGACGCCTTATGGTTTTTCTCACCATGGGTGCGGATCCTTCGCTGACGCTCAGAATGACGTCTTGCCATCCGCTGTCATTCAGCACTTTTAGCTGACGGCTCACAGCTAACGGCTAACAGCTCACAGCTGATAACTTTTATCTTCTTACCGCTTTCCCCACCACGGGCACAGATCCTTCACGTTCGTTCAGGATGACGTTTAACGTTTCTCTCACTACAACAGCAAATCCCTTGCTGTTGTTTCGTATGACACCTAATGGAAATCATATGCTTCGGCTTTTAACTCACAGCTAACAGCTAACTGCTAACAGCTTATAGCTGACAGCTCACAGCTGATAGCTTTTATCTTCTTGCCATATGTACCGATTTCAGCAGGGGAAACCGGCTTGCTGCATGGTTCTTCTTTCGGTTTGATTCCTCTTCTTTTTGTGGTACAATGGGGATGGAAGCAGAGTACTGTTTCCACCATCGTGTCGGGGATTTTCTCCTGTGTGCCTTTCAATAGATATTTTTTAATATACTGTAAACCCACTGTTCTGATTTAATGAAAGTCTGATAAATCGGTAACGGTACACAGGACCCCCTCCATCCCCGGCAGATTCATACGGATCTCCTCGATCCGAAAAAATCCCGCTCCCCCATATGGCGGGATTTTTTCATTGCGGTTTTCTCTGTGATAAAATAAGAAAAGATGAATTACCCAAGATATTTTACCTGTCATTTTATGATTAAGGAGTTTTCATGCGTATCGTAATTTTAGGCGCGGGGCATCTGGGCTATACGATTGCCGAGCTTCTCTCCAATGAGCAGCATGATGTGGTTGTCGCCGATTCTGATGAAGAAAAGTTATCCAAAGTCCGCGACTCGCTGGATGTGCTCACGATTACTGCCAACGGGACAAGTCCGGATTTCACACGGGATCCCGATATACGGGATGCATCTGTTTTCGTGGCGGTGACCGAAATGGATGAGGTGAATATTCTTGCTTCCATGCTGGCGAAGAAAAATGGAATCCCCCACACGATTGCCCGCATCCGCGACCCGAAATTCCTTCAGGAATCCACCGAATATCTCCAGGAAAATTTTGACATTGACCTGGTTCTGAGTCCGGAGCTGGTCACGGCAAAAGAAATACGGCGCATCCTTATGACACCCGCCGCCCTCAACGTGGGAGATTTCGCCAATGGCCGTGTCCGTTTGTATGAGACACGGATACAGCGTCAATCTCCTTATATCCATATACCGTTCAAAGATTTGGAGCTGCCTGATGAAATCCTCGCCGCCATGATTTTCCGTGATCATCAGATGATTATCCCCCACGGCAATGACTGCCTGCTCCCTTACGACAATGCTTACTTCATCGGCGCACCGGAAAATATAGAAAAATTCAGCCGGGGTATGGCGGAAAGCAGTACCAGGCATATCAAAAAGGCCATCATCATCGGTGCGGGACGGACAGGAACGGCGCTTGCCCCCATGCTGGAAGCCGACGGCATATCCGTAAAAGTCATTGATCTTGATCCGGAGCAGTGCCGGCATATTTCTTCCAAATTAAAAAAGTCCATCGTTCTTTGCGGCGACGGGGCAGATATAGATCTTCTCATGCAGGAAGGCGTTTCTGAAGCGGATGTGGTGATCTGCACGACAAAAGATGAACGGCTGAATCTCCTTGTCGCCCTCCTTGCCAGGCACCTGGGTGCGAAAAAGACAATCGTCCGCGTTGTCCGCGGGGAATACGCGGATCTCATGACACAGGTAGGCGTGGATATCGCCTTGTCGGTCCGGCTTCTGGCGGCAGGCGAAGTTTTGAGTTATGTGCGGAGCCGCAGTGTCATCTCCGTCTCTCTTCTTGAATCGGCGCAGGTGGAAGCGGTGGAAGTTATTCTGGAAAGCGGCGCTCCTGCCGAAGGCATTCCTCTCATGAACGCGGGACTGCCGGCGGAATGTCTTGTAGGCGCTTATGTCCGGAATGAAACGACACATATCCCTGACGGCCGCTCTGTCCTTGCCGCAGGAGACCGGGTCATCATCCTGATCCGTACCCCCTGCTCGGCAAAAGTCCTTCCTTATTTTAAAGGCAGGAAACCGTTATGAATACTGCCGTCGTTTCAGCACTCATCGCCAAACTGACTGCGGGATGCGGTCTCGTCCTCCTGCTTCCCCTGCTGACCGCCCTGTTTTGGGAAGAGCCGGTTCTTCCTTTTATTTACTCCATGGCGCTTTGCTTTTTACTGGCCGCATTCCTGCGGTATAAGGGCAAGAAAAAAGTCATCAATCTGAATCCCCGCGACGGTCTTGCGGTGACCGCGCTGTCATGGATATGTATTTCCATTCTTTACCTTTTCCCTTATTTCCTGTCCGGTCTCCTTTCTCCGCTGGACGCTCTGGTAGAAAGCATTTCAGGCCTGACAGGCACCGGCGCCACCATTTTTGCCGATTTAACCGTTCTGCCGAAAAGCATTCTTTTCTTCCGCTCCCTGACCCACTGGCTCGGCGGCCTGGGAATCATCGTCATCTTTGTGGCTCTCTTCCCGCAGGCTGGAAAAGGAAGCGCCCGCATGATTGATGCGGAAAGCACAGGTCCTTATTCCTCCCGCGCCGTTCCCCGGATCAAAGAAATGGCGAAAGCGCTTTTTGCGGTGTACCTGCTTTTTACTGTTTCTGCCGCATTGATTTACACACTCCTCGGCATGAACTTTTTCGACGCGGTAAATCACGCCTTTTCCACCATCGCCACCGGAGGTTTCTCCACAAAGAATGAAAGCATCGCTTTTTACGACAGTACGCCTCTGAAACTGGCCGTCATATTTTTTATGGTTATTTCCAGCGCCAATTTCGGCGTCTATGTGGCTGCCTGGAAACGGGGCATCCGTGTTCTTTGGGAAAATACGGAATTTAAAGTCTATCTTTCCATCGTAGCCGCCGCCACTATCCTTATCTCTTTAAATTTAATGCTGGAAAGCGGACTGTACGCCCCTTCCGCACTGCTGGAAGCGCTTTTTACCTCGGCGTCTCTTTCGTCCACCACGGGATTTATTTCTTACGACTTTGAAACATGGCCCCATTTTTCCCAGGTCATACTGCTCATACTCATGTTCATCGGCGGCTGCGGCGGATCGACTTCGGGCGGCCTGAAAGTAACGCGCATCATATTGCTTTTCAAATCCATGACCGCCGTTCTCCGCCAGAAACTCCACCCCCGGGCCGTCATACAGACCCGTGCAGGAGGAGAAAACTTCTCCGAATCCATGCTCCTCGAGGTTTTCTGTTTCTTCTTCATCTATACGATGTCCATTTTTTTATGGACCGCCCTTATCGCCGCAAGCGGCGCGGATATTCCTTCCGCCCTGGGCCTTTCCATTGCCACCATGAGCAACTCGGGGCCGGCACTGGGACAATTCGGCGCCACCTGCAACTGGTCAACCATGCCTGCCATGACAAAAATGGTCGTCGCCCTGTCCATGCTTATGGGCCGGCTTGAATCTTTTACGCTTCTCATCCTTTTCCTCCCCTCTTTCTGGAGAAAAAACGGATGGTAAAACAAAACGGATATTTCTCAAGACCAAAGTCTGTCAGGAAATATCCGTTTTCTCATGCAAGGAAAACGTCCCGGGGGTTATGGGGATCCGGGACGACTTCCTTGTATATTTTTTTGCAAATGTCGGGGAACATTTGCTGAAAAGAGGCGCAGAAGCAACATGACTAACAGTCACCTCTGCTGTACATAGTATACCATATATTTCAATCCGATGCAAGGATGATCCTGCCAAAAGCGCAAAGAGGAAATTCCCTTCCCGCTTTGTATTTTACTCCCCCGTTTCCTTATCCCGCCAAAGAGCCGCGTTCTCTTTCCATCAGGATTTTCCTTATCCGTTCCAGCCGGCTGGGAATGTCGGGATGGTCGTCAAAAAGACGGGAAAACCAGTCCCGCCTGCCGCTGCGGAAAATATGTTCCAGGTGGACCAGTCCGACGGCAAGTTCCATCCCCAGTCCGAGACCGCAGGCATATTCGTCGGCGGCATATTCATTTCTCCTGCTGCCGAACTGTGTGAAAAACCAAAGAGGAATCTGCAGAAATATTTTCAGGAAATAATATTGTATGAGGATAAAAAAATTGACAATGCCTATAAAAATCCCCAAGACCGGGATCCAGCGGAAAAATGCCAGGAGCAGTGTCACCACACTGTAAACATAGACAATGATACCGCTGAACCATTCCATACCATAGCGCAAAAGACCGAAGCGGCTGTGCCCGTTCTGCAGATGTCCCACCTCATGGGCAAGGATCCCTTTTATCTCTTCTTCGGAAAATTCATTCAGCAGACGTTCCGTGACGGTGATATGGTTTCCGCCGATTGCCCAGGGCATTATAATCATCTGCTTTCGCCGTATAAAGACGGAAATCGGATAATTCCAGTCTGCCCCGACGGCAGATATCGCGCATCAGACGTTCCAAATACATTTTCGTTTCTCCCGCAGCCCTACGCCCGCCGTTTTCACGGACAAAGAAATACTGCATGGCACCTGTTCCCGATAAAACGGCAGGCACAAGAACACACGCCAGAGAAAGCTGCAGGATGCGCTCCGTCAGAAGTTCATAATTTCCTGCCAGCTCTTCATGGAAAAAAGGGACAGTAAACAAAAAATAGAGCGCCCAAAAAGAAGCGCTCACGATCCAGTTGGTTATAAAAGTAAAAATAAGCAGAAGAAGATTCATGTTTTTCTCCATCATCCAATAAGCGGATTGATTTTCCCCATTATAACACAGGAATAAAACGTGGTTTCTGCAACAAACGGACGGCAAAGCAAAGGCGGTCCACAGAAACTGTTCCCTGCGATTCGATTTTCTTCTTCATGGATAAAAAAGTTACCCCGCCGGCCGGTAAGGCAACTTTTCATGAATAACAAATTTATTTCTTTTCAGGCATTGTCAGAACTTTCCGCCTCCTCCGCCGTTGCCTCCGTTTCCGCCGCCCATGGAGCCGCCTGCTCCGACGACACCGTCATCTTTCTTTTCGGGAATGGGCGTGACGATACGGTTGGTATAGAGATAGTAGTCATTCTCGCCGATCATGACAAAACTGTCTTTGTCAAGATAGTGGGAAGCGTTCACGCCGGGCTCCACATTGCTCATCGTTCCTATCAGGTAGTTCCTTACGCCGAAGGCGCCGAGCAGGGAAAGGACAGCGGCAATCCCCAATCCGAGAAAACTGAATTGATCGTCAGGATCATACGCTTTCCCTTCTTTCTCATAGTAGGAAATAAGGAAGTCTGCCTTCTCCGCATAAGCTTTGAACGCTTCCGCGTAATTCCCTGCGGAAAGCTTGCTTACAAAGGCGTCTTTCATAAGTTTGATGCCTATATCATTGGTAATCATCGCCTTCATTTTGGGATCGGTGGCAATGTACCAGTCGCGTTCCTGCATATCAAGAACGAGAACCATATTTCCTTTTTCTCCGCCTTTGATCACAGTGCCGAGAAGTTTATCGGCATAATCGCCGATTTTCATTCCCTTCACGGAGGGCTGGGTTACAACAGCGATACGGACATTATGTTTCTTCTCTACCGCTTCCAATGCGTTCTTTACTTCCGCGGCCGCCTCGCCTTTCACGATATCCGCCCCGTCATGGAAAGACGGCATCTCCGCCGCGTCAGACATCACGGGCAGAAAGAGGACGGCAAGGAGCATCGCTAAGATCTGAAATATTTTTTTCATAGTCCCGCCTCCTTATAAAGAACCGAACATCATTTTAATGAGGAAGTAAAGGATGGGAACGAAGACGACAAATGCCGCCGCCGTGTACATGGATGCTTTATTTTTATCCACCGGCAGGCTTCCCACAAACTTGCCGCTCTGGGCGTTCATAATGAAAGTGTACGGTGTACCGTTATAAGTGGTGGAAAGAATCCATACCGGCGCAAGGGCATAGGAAACGGTGTTTTCATCTTTGGACACGAAACCGTCTTCCCGATTACAGCTTGTATAACCGGTGACGGTACCGTCCATCTGCGCAAGCGCGGTATTTGTTACCAGCTCATCGGCGCGGGGCGCCATTTCTTCCGCCGGCACATCATACTTATCGGCCAGGTACCCTGCCAGGTATGCCGTGGTAAAAGGAACCATGGTGGAATAATCGAAAGGTCCGATACTTTCCATCCATGTATCGTCCATTTTCTTACTGCCATCCATAGGTACCCGGTTAAATTTCATTTCTCCCTCACGGTCACACCGGTAAACCCTTTCTTCCGTAATCTGATTCTTTCCGACAACGAAAGTATTTACGTTTTTCGCTTTGTAGCTGGCGGTAGCGGTGACTTTGGAGTCAAAGAGCCAGAAAGGAACATACATGCCCTGAATCGCATCCACCCGGTTCTGGCTGACGAAATTGGACGGCAGGAGTAATTTCCCCTTGTAGAAATTTTTAAAGGCTTCCTGGGCATCCTTTTTCGTCTTCTGGAACGGAATCACATAGTCGGGACGCAGAGCGCCGTCATAACGCTGGGCAATCATCGTCGGGTTTCCGCAGTAGCAGCATTCCGTGGCAATCGTATTTTCATCGCAGACGATTTCCGCTCCGCAGGAAGAACAGGTAAAGGCGCGGAGAATTTTCGCCTCGTCTTCGCTCCATTCCTTTCCCGCACCGTCAGTATCCCACTTTTTCTGCCGCGCTTCTTCCGCTTTTGCCGCGTTTTCTTCCTTCGCCGCGTAGAACGCTTCCAGATCAGCGATGGACAGTTCCGTGCCGCAGTATTCGCAGGTCACATGATCCGCGCCGGGAGCATATGCAAGAGGAGCGCTGCAATTGGGGCATTTAAAGCTTACTGAAGTATCAGCCATAAGTACCTCCTTTTCCATAATCGCCGCCTTTTCCATAAAGGAAACAAAATGGCAGTGTGAAATAGAGACAGGGCAGCAGTAAATCTATACCCGCCGCCCTTTTCTCAACTGTTCCATTACGGACGGGGATGTCCGCAGTTGGCACAGAACTTGCCTTTATTCTTCGTACCGCATTCGCTGCAGGTCCAATCAGCCGCAGGAGCGGGCTTGCCGCAGTTGGCACAGAATTTGCCCGTATTCTTTGTACCGCATTCCGCGCAGGTCCAATCAGCCGCAGGAGCGGGAGCGGGTTTTCCGCAGTTGGCGCAGAACTTGCCTGTATTTCCTCCCGTACCGCACTCCGCACATTTCCAGCCCGCCGGCTGGGGAGCGGGAGCAGGTGCCGGCGCGGGTGCCTGCTGGGGCATCTGCTGTTGCTGCTGGCCTGCCATACCGTACAGGTTGGACGCGTTCATACCGCCTGCCGCGCCTGCCATATTCATACCCATAAATCCAAATGCTGCACCCATACCGCCTTCATTGGCCGCCGCCGTACGCATAGCGTCAGACTGTGCGTCTACGAGAACGCCCGCCCCCATAGCGGGATTCGACATGGCCATACCCATCTGGATCTTCTGGATCTTCGCTTCGTCTTCCTCATTGGCCTTGACACTGTTCACACCGAAAGAAACGATCGCAAGGCCGCGGAGCTCCGTCCATTTCTTGGAAAGCACTTCATTCAGGGCCTCGGCAATTTCAAACGTGTGTCCCGCCAGATCAGTATAGTCGATGCGCTGGGCAGAAATCTTGGCAAATGCCGGCTGGAGAGCCGTAAGCAGTTCCGATTTCAGCTGGCCGTCAATCTGGGAACGCTCATAACTATCCGACGCGTTGCCTGCCACATTGGTGTAAAAGAGGATCGGATCTACGATTTTGTAACTGTATTCACCGAAACAGCGGATACGGACGGATAATTTCAGCCCGGTATCCGCATCAACCACCTTGAACGGAATCTCACTGGGCGTACCGTACTTGTTCCCGACAATTTCCTTTGTATTGAAGAAATAAACGCGCTGGTCTTTCCCCGTATCGCCGCCAAAGGTAAAACGTCTCCCCATCTGTTTGAATACGGCGATGACGCTTTCCTTATTCAGACCACCCGTGAAGAGAGACGGTTCCGATGACTGATCGTAGGTATACTCTCCCGGTTCGGCGCAAAGATCGACGACCTTGCCCTGTTCCACAATCATCATGCACTGCCCGTTATTGACGGCAATGACGGATCCGTTGGAAATAATGTTGTCTTCTCCGCTTGTGTTCGAGCTGCGGCCGCCGGTCCGTTTCTGTCCTTTCATCATGAGGACATCAGGCGGCATGCTGTCACAATAGAAGAATTCCTTCCACTGATCGGCCAGTACGCCTCCGACCGCGCCCATTCCTGCTTTAATAAGACCCATACACTCTCCTCCTTCTTCATAAATAATTAATTATATATACATCTGTTTATATTTTATCATGTAAGCACCTTATTTATCCACAGATTCCCTGCACTGCAGATATAGAAAAAATCTTACTCATCATTATTGCATGACAAATACACATAAGATTTCCTTCCGGCACCTCTTTTGAAATGCGGGCACCATAAAAAGACGGCATCTCTGCCGCCTCATGTCCTTTTACTTTTTAAATCCCGCCTTCAGTTACGCACGGAATAAAAAACGCATCGTATACGCTCCGCCTTTCCTGTCTTTCTTTAAATCATCCGTTCTTTAAATTCCTTATCCATGCCCCGTGCCTTGCATTCTTTGCAAAAACCGTAAATTTCCACACGATGCTCCGTCACTTCAAATCCGTTTTCTTCTGCCAGACGGTCTTTATACTCCGGTTCCAGACGAACCTCGACAGGGAAAATCTTATTGCACGACAGGCACACCGCGTGGTGCACATGGTCGCCCTGCGTATATTCATACCTCGTCAATCCGTCAGCAAGCATCGTCGAACGGAGAAGCAGTCCCTTTTTGGCCAGCGCTTCACAATTACGGTACACCGTAGAAAGACTGAGCTTAGTATCTCTCTTCCGCACCGCTTCATATACATCCCCCGCGGTCATCGGCAGGCTCTTCTGGAGCACCTTCAAGATCATGACACGCGCTTTCGTACGTTTTAAATGCTTCTTTTGAAGTATTTCCTCAAAACTGTCCATTCGTCTGCTCCCCTTGAAACCGCTCTTTGCCTTCACGGCAAATTACATAGTATACGTTGTAATTCAATTAGATTATATCATATCGGAAAATATATGGAAATCATTTTTCAATCTGCGTCCTGCCGGCATTTCAAAATAAATACGATTCATCTGCTCCTGCATTTATAATAAGAAATTAATCTTATTCTTATTCTATACCATCAAAAATATATTTTCCACAATTCCTTTTGGTGTCATTAAAGAGAAAATAGTGATATAATGTGTTCACATTTAAACAGGGAGAACTCCCTTATTCCATGGGCACATCCCAAAGGAGATCATCGTGGGCGCCAATATCCGTAAGCATTGGAACGATCCTGTCTGCATACAGCGCGTTCTCTTCATACTTGTCATCACCCTCATCGGCACTTTCATCTATGCCGCCGGACTCAATATATTCCTTGTTCCCCATCACTTCCTCGCAGGCGGTGTCACAGGCATCGCCATGATTCTCTACTACCTCATGGACATTCCCATCGGCCTGTCCAATCTGATACTGAATATACCTGTGCTCATTCTGTCCCTGAGATTCATGGGAAAATTTTATACGGTCATCACCATTTTAAGCACAGTGAGTCTGTCGCTCTTTATCGACCTCACCGCTTTCATGGCGGACTGGTGTGTCATCAGCAATCCTCTTGTCGCTGCCATATCGGGGGGCGTTGTCCTCGGCGCCGCCCTGGGACTTCTCTACCGCTACAATTCAAACAGCGGAGGCCTCGACGTCATTGGCGCGGTTATCAAAAAATTTTACAATCTGGAAATCGGCTACGTCGTCTTCAGCCTGAACTTCATCATCATCATGTCCAGCGCGTGGATCTTTACACTGGAACCTGCCATCTGCACCCTCATCGCCATGTACATCAACGCCACCGTTTCCAGCCGTATCGTCATCGGCTTCGCCCAAAGGAAAGCGGCTTTCATCGTTTCCGACAAACCGCTTGAAGTGGCGGACACCATTCTGAGAAATATTCATCACGGCGCTACCCTCCTCTACGGACAGGGCGGGTTCAGCGGAAAAGACAAAAAAATCGTTTTCGCTATCGTGGATCTGACGCAAGTCACCAAACTGCGCCATTTCATCGAGGACATAGACCCTCACGCCTTCCTCTTCATCATGAACACCACCGACGTCATCGGCCGCGGCTTCACCAGCCCCCTCACGCCGAAACTCCCCGGCACCACCAGGTACACCTTCGGTGCTGACGGAAAAATGACTCCCACCCGCTCATGGAGCTGGGAAATGGAACAGGAATCCCATAAGTAAAAGAAAAAGCCGCCGGCCATACTTTCCCAAGCATGCCAAGCGGCTTTTCAGCTGCCTACTTTCCTTCCATCTTCCCTATATTCTCTTTCATCTGCGCTGCGGAATCCATCAGCTTCTTCGCTCTTTCCATCATCTGATCCAGACGGTCCGATCCCTTTTCTCCGGCACGCATCCCCTCCCCGAAATAACTGCCGTCAAAACGACCGCCGCGGATATCTACATAATAATCACCGATCACTCCGCTCTGCGAAACGGTAAACTCCGCGTCCAGAGGAATCTGCGCATCTTTCTTTATACGCATCTCAAGAATCCCTTCATTTCCTTCCGTGGAAATTTTGGATACTTCCCCCACACGGACACCGGCATAACGCACTTCATTTCCTTTTTTGATCCCCTGTACACTGGAAAAGGATGCTGTCATGCGGAAATAATTCCCGTCAAACCAATCTTTCGGACGGACAAAAAGAAACACCGCCATGGCGGCAACCAAAACAATGAACGCCATCATGCCGGTTTTTACTTCTTTTGTCATAACCCGCCTCCTTCCTGACTTCTTTTTCACCTTCCGGCTTCCTCACCACGGCAGCCGATCCTTCACATTCGCTTCGGATGACGCTTAACGTTTCCCTTATTATGACGCCTTGCCGTTCGGTGTCATTCAGCACTTTTAGCTGACAGCTGACAGCTCACAGCTAACGGCTAACAGCTTTCAGCTCACAGCTGATAGCTTTTATCTTCTTACCGGCTCTCCTCATTACGGCAGCAGATCCTTCGCTGTCGATCCGGATGATGTCTTTCGGTCTCCGTCATCATGACGTTTTCTGTTCCCCATTGCTAGTGACGCGCTTTCCCAAAATCGTCATTCTGAATGGACGCAAGAATACTTTGTGGGAAAGACGGGAAAGCAGCAATATGGCACGGAGTGAAGAATCTATGACTCTGATGACGCCTTACGGCTTTCCTCACCACGGGTATAGATCCTTCACATTCGTTCAGGATGACTTTTAACGTTTCCCTCACTACAACAGCAAATCCTTTGCTGTTGTTTCGTATGACACCTAATGGAAATCATATGCTTCGGCTTTTAACTC
>ENA-OPRT01000654-OPRT01000654.1-human-gut-metagenome-genome-assembly--contig:-NODE-654-length-16336-cov-4.432529_pt1 | contig 16336 bp, 10 predicted proteins | sample MGYA00241895_ERZ501884 | MGnify/ENA primary metagenome ERZ501884 (study PRJEB25962, sample SAMEA2042225) | human gut metagenome | biome: human gut; feature: human-associated habitat; material: faeces...
GAGATGCTGGTAGGAGCCGGAACTGTATTGAATACAGAGCAGGTAGATGCAGCTGTAGAAGCAGGGGCGAAATTCATCGTAAGCCCGGGACTGAATCCGGACACAGTTGAGTATTGTGTGAAGAAAGGGATTCCGATTCTTCCAGGATGCTCCAGCCCAAGTGATATTGAGCAGGCAATCAAATATGGATTGAATGTGGTGAAATTCTTCCCGGCAGAGGCAGCAGGTGGATTGAAAGCAATCAAAGCTATGGCAGCACCTTATGGTCAGATCCGTTTTATGCCGACTGGTGGAATCAATCCATCCAATGTCAGCGATTATCTTGCGGAAGATAAAATTCTGGCATGTGGAGGAACCTGGATGGTTCCTGCGGCAGAGATAGAGGCGGGAAATTTTGATAAGATTAGAGAATTGACAGAAGAAGCGGTTAGAAGCATGCTCGGATTCAGACTTGCACATGTAGGAATTAACTGTGAGAACGAATCGGAGGCTCATCTAGTAGCAGGAGCATTTGATACAATGTTTGGATTTGCGCCAAATGAAAATCCGAGTTCTATCTTTTCAGCAGGATATGTAGAGACAATGAAAAAACCATATCTTGGAACAAAAGGACATATTGCAATTGCAACATATTCTGTAGAACTGGCGAAAGCATATCTGGAAAGAAAAGGTGTCAAGTTTAATGAAGATAGCACCGTTTACCGGCCGGACGGAAAGATACAGGCAGTTTATATGGCAGAAGAAGTGGGCGGATTTGCAATCCATCTGGTAAGAAAGCCGAAGGAAGCATAGAGGCATATTGCAGGAAAGGAAAGACGAAATGGGAAAGACAATATTATTTGGTGAACCAATGGCACTTTTGATCGCAGATACGACAGGACCATTAGAAGAAGTGGAACATTTTACAAGAGCAATGTCAGGGGCAGAAGTGAATGTATCGATTGGATTATCGAGACTTGGACATCCGGTAGAATATCTCACCAGACTTGGTGACGATCCATTTGGACATTATATTGCAAATGCATTAAAAAAGAATGAGATAGGGACTTCTCTGGTTACATATGATGATGTGTACAGAACCGGAATCCAGTTAAAGAACCGTGTGACAGACGGAAGTGATCCATATGCGCCATATTACAGGAAAGGGTCAGCGGCATCGCATATTACGGTAAGTGAGGTTGATGCGATTGATCTGACTGATGTAGAACTGGTTCATGTGACTGGAATTCCACCGGCACTTTCGAAAAGTGCAAGAAAAGCAACTTTTCGCTTAATGGATAGAGCAAAGGAGGCTGGAATATTTATTACATTTGATCCAAATCTCAGACCGGTGTTGTGGGAAGATGAAGAGACGATGTGTACTGTGCTCAACCAGTTGGCGGCGAAGGCAGATGTAGTACTTCCGGGAATTGGTGAGTGCAAGATATTAGCAGGAACAGAAGACAAGAAAGAAGCAGCAGATTTTTATCAGAAGCTGGGTGTGAAAACAGTGATTATCAAAGATGGATCGAAAGGTGCCTATGTGCAGACTGCAGACGAGAATTACGATGTAGCAGGCTATAAGGTAGAGAAAGTTGTAGATACCGTTGGAGCCGGTGATGGATTTGCAGTCGGAGTGTTAAGTGGAATTCTGGAAGGATTGGATCTGAAGGACAGTGTAAAAAGAGGAAATGCGATTGGAGCAATTCAGGTAATGAATATCGGAGATAATGAAGGACTTCCGACACCGAAAGAATTAAAAGCATTTCAGGAAAAGCAGTAAATAGAAATTATGGATATTGGACAGGAGATTACCTCCGGAAAAACAGAGTCGGACTTTGATGTCGCGGCTCTGTTTTTGTATCGCCACGTTTTCGTAAGGAGCTGCCAGTGGCAGGTCCTGTAGATCAGGGTATGCAATAGAAGCTTATAAAATGTGGAAAAAGATAAGAAATCGCCATAATCAGGTTAATTTATAGGTGGTAAGTACAAAATCAGGTTGATATAATGACATTGTAAATAAGAGAACGACAAATGCACGGAGGAAATCAAATGGAGATTCTGAAAGCAATGGAGCATGCACCACTTCCACTGGATGAAGTAATCTATGAACCATCGATTGAAGAACTGGAAGGTCTGAAGATTGCAGATGAGATGAAAGAACGTGCTTACGGCGAACTGGAGATCCAGATCGGATACTGTAACGGTAATAATAAAAAATTAAATGCAGTAGAATATCACCGCTCCTCAGAGCTTGATATTGCCGTAGATGATCTGATTCTTTTGCTTGGATGCTGTACTTCCGAAAGATACGAATACAGAACTGACAGAAGTGCAGAAAAAGACAATTGAGGAAGCCAAAAAAGCAGAAGGAAAGATGCCGGAAGATGGATTACTTACCGCAAAGAATAAATGGCTGATCGCACATGAGGAAGCTGAGATCGAAGGCGCATTTAACTGTCTTTGCGGAGTCAATGTAACAGTGTAACGGCAACAGTATTACAGATGAAATAAAGCGGGACGAAAACCCGTTAGAATAATTATAAATAAAATATTTAGGAGGAATCACACAATGAACAATATGCCAGAAGTAAAAATTGGAGTAGTAGCAGTCAGCAGAGATTGTTTCCCGGAAAGTCTTTCTGTTAACAGAAGAAAGAATCTGATGAAAGCATACACAGAAAAATACGGAACAGAAGGGATCTATGAATGTCCGATTTGTATTGTAGAAAGCGAAATCCACATGGTACAGGCACTGGAAGATATCAAGAAAGCAGGATGTAATGCACTCTGCGTATATCTTGGAAACTTCGGACCAGAGATTTCTGAGACATTACTTGCAAAACATTTTGATGGACCGAAGATGTTCGTAGCAGCAGCTGAAGAAAGCGGAGATAACTTATTAGATGGACGTGGAGATGCATATTGCGGAATGTTAAATGCAAGCTATAATTTACAGCTTCGTAACATCAAAGCATATATCCCGGAATATCCGGTTGGAGATGCCAAAGAGTGTGCAGATATGATCCATGAGTTCCTTCCAATTGCAAGAGCTGTTGTAGGACTTCAGAATTTGAAGATCATCAGCTTCGGACCAAGACCGATGAACTTCCTTGCATGTAATGCACCAATCAAGCAGCTTTACAATATCGGAGTAGAGATTGAAGAAAACTCAGAACTTGACCTGTTTGAAGCATTTAACAAACATGCCGGAGATGAAAGAATTCCGGCAATTGTAAAAGAGATGGAAGAAGAACTTGGAGCCGGTAACAAGAAACCGGAAATCCTTTCAAAACTTGCTCAGTATGAACTGACACTTAAAGACTGGGTAGAAGAACACAGAGGATACCGCAAATATGTTGCAATCGCCGGAAAATGCTGGCCTGCATTCCAGACACAGTTCGGATTTGTACCATGCTATGTCAACAGCCGTCTGACAGCACAGGGAATTCCGGTATCCTGCGAAGTAGATATCTATGGAGCACTCAGCGAATTCATCGGAACAGTTGTAAGTGAAGACACTGTAACACTCCTTGATATTAACAACTCTGTACCGGCCGACCTTTATGAAGAAGACATTAAGGGCAAATTCGATTACACACTGAAAGATACATTCATGGGATTCCACTGTGGAAATACTGCATCATCCAAACTTTCATTCTGCGAGATGAAATACCAGATGATCATGGCAAGATCTCTTCCGATTGAAGTAACACAGGGAACACTTGAAGGAGATATCAAACCTGGAGATATCACATTCTTCCGTCTGCAGAGCACATCAGACAATGTACTGAGAGCTTACATTGCACACGGTGAAGTCCTTCCAGTAGCAACACGTTCCTTCGGAGCAATCGGAATCTTCGCAATTCCGGAAATGGGCAGATTCTATCGTCATGTACTGATCGAAAAGAACTTCCCGCATCACGGAGCCGTAGCATTCGGACATTACGGAAAAGCACTTTACGAAGTATTCAAATACATCGGAGTACCGGTAGACGAAATCGGCTACAACCAGCCAAAAGGTGTACGTTACCCAACAGAAAATCCTTGGGGCTAATTAAAACTATACACAATCATATAAGGGGCGGTTGAATGAACCCGCCCCTTTATAGTACAAAGAAACACGAATTAAAAACAGGATTTATGTTTCAAGCAGGCGGTTCAATGTCTTGAGGACCAGATTATAGAAAATAAATATGGCAGATTCCATTTGAGGCAATGAAGATGAGACTCAGAAATTGTGGAAGCCATTGCTGATACAATTTCCGCCCTAAGAGGCTCATCGGAATGCTTTGCCGATTGGAAGATGCAATATTTATTTTCTATAATCTGGTCACAATCCCTCGAATCCGTCAGGTTGATATAAAAACCCTAACAAGGAGGAACATTATGCTCTATATAGGCGTAGACCTTGGAACATCCGCAGTAAAACTTCTGTTAATGGATGAAAAAGGCGACATCAAAAAAATTGTTTCAAAAGAATACCCATTATACTTCCCACATCCGGGCTGGTCAGAACAGCATCCGGAAGACTGGTTTACCCAGTCCGTAGAAGGCATCAAAGAACTGACTTCTGAGTGTGATAAGAGCCAGGTTGCAGGAATCAGCTTTGGTGGACAGATGCACGGACTGGTCATTCTGGATAAAGACGACCAGGTCATCCGCCCGGCAATTCTCTGGAACGATGGACGTACCACAGAAGAGACGGATTATCTGAATAACGAGATCGGAAAAGAAACGCTTTCTAAATACACAGCAAACATTGCATTTACTGGATTTACCGCACCAAAGATCCTGTGGGTAAAGAAAAATGAGCCGGAGAATTTTGCAAAGATCACAAAGATCATGCTTCCAAAAGATTATCTGGCATACTGCCTGTCAGGAAGCTTCTGCTCTGATTATTCGGATGCATCCGGCATGCTTCTGATGGATGTAGAACACAAATGCTGGTCCAAAGAAATGATGGACATCTGCGGCGTAACAGAAGAACAGCTTCCGAAGCTTTATGAAAGCTACGAAGTTGTGGGAAGTCTGAAGCCGGAAGTAGCAGCAGAACTCGGACTTTCTGAAAATGTAAAAATTATTGCAGGAGCAGGCGATAATGCAGCTGCAGCTGTCGGAACAGGAACAGTTGGTGACGGAAGATGCAACATTTCTCTTGGAACATCCGGAACCATCTTTATTTCCAGTGCAAACTTCGGCGTGGATAAGAACAATGCTCTGCATTCTTTTGCACATGCAGACGGTCATTATCATCTGATGGGATGCATGTTAAGTGCTGCATCCTGCAATAAATGGTGGGCAGAAGAGATTCTTCACACGGATGATTTTGCAGCAGAGCAGAAAGATATTACAAAGCTAGGTGAGAACCATGTGTTCTATCTTCCATATCTGATGGGAGAGCGTTCACCGCACAATGATCCATATGCAAGAGCTACCTTTACCGGTATGACGATGGATACCACAAGAGCAGATATGATGCAGGCAGTACTGGAGGGAGTTGTATTTGCACTCCGTGATTCCCTTGAAGTTGCAAAAAGCCTTGGAATCAAGATTGAACGTACCAAGATCTGCGGTGGTGGAGCAAAGAGTCCTCTTTGGAGAAAGATGATCGCCAATATCATGAACCTGAAAGTGGATATCATCGAGAGCGAAGAAGGACCGGCACTTGGAGGTGCAATCCTTGCAGCAGTCGGATGCGGCGAATACGAAAGCGTAGAAGCAGCAGCTGACAAGCTGGTTAAGATTGTAGATACCGTAGAACCGGAAGCAGAACTGGTTGAAAAATACGAAAAGAGATACCAAGAGTTCCGTCAGATTTATCCGGCACTCAAACCGGTATTTCCGCATATTCAGTAATTGAATATAAGATTTTTATGGCGTCAGTCACATTGAATCTTCTTCTTTGCAGTCCCCGTTGACAGTGAAAGTTAAAACCCGTATAATGAATTATAAGATTGACATGATGTGGAGGGCTTGATTCTATGATTATTGCAAAGAATGATGAAGATAAAAGAAGCCGTGTGTGGAACTATGTGACAGGAATTACGACCGTTCTGATCATTATCGTGGCTGGATATTTCATTTACCAGGGATTTTTCGGAAATCCGCTGGAAGGAAAGTGGAAGCATGATGAGAGTGATATGATACTGGAAGTAGATGACCATAATGAAGCAGAGCTTGACTGGAAGAACCTGATCGATGGTAAGGATGTGGATGTGGAACTTGGATATACACTGGATACCAAGGCAAAGCAGATTACATTTACTGTAAAGCAGGAAGAGCTGGATGAGACAGCGAAAGAACTTGGTGATAATGTAACTGCATCGGAAGTAGAGCAGGCGATCAATTCTGTACTCACTACATTCAATTACAGTGTGGACGGAACCGAGCTTACACTTACCGAGTGGGATTATGGGGACCAGATGATTTTTGAAAAAGCAGACAAATAAAGAGAACCCTCTCTCTGTGGGCACGAAAGTCCGCAGGCAGAGGGTTTTGTGTGAGAACAGGAGGTTAAAAGCAGATGACAAGGAAGGAGACAAAAGTAATAAATATCGGAGGAAGAAAGATCGGTGGAGGCAATCCGGTAGCGATCCAGTCCATGACAAATACAAAGACAGAGGACGTGGAATCTACAGTTGCACAGATTCTTGCTCTGGAAAAGGCAGGATGCGAGATTATCCGCTGTGCAGTTCCGAATATGGAAGCAGCACAGGCTTTACAAGAGATTAAGAAACAGATCCATATTCCACTGGTTGCAGATATACATTTTGATTATCGTCTTGCGATCGCTGCAATTGAAAACGGTGCAGATAAAATCCGTATCAATCCGGGGAATATCGGAAGTGAGGACAGAGTCCGTGCGGTTGTGGAGAAAGCAAAAGAATACGAGATTCCGATCCGTGTCGGGGTGAACAGTGGTTCGCTGGAGAAGAACCTTCTGGAAAAATATGGTGGTGTGACTGCAGAGGGAATCGTGGAAAGTGCACTTGACAAGGTACACATGATCGAGAACATGGGCTATGACAATCTGGTGGTCAGTATTAAGTCCTCAGATGTCATGATGTGTGTAAAAGCGCATGAGCTGATCGCAAAGAAATGCCCGTATCCGTTGCATGTGGGAATCACCGAGTCCGGGACGCTGCTTTCAGGCAATATTAAATCTTCAGTAGGACTTGGAATCATCCTTTATCAGGGAATCGGAGATACGATTCGTGTATCGCTGACAGGGGATCCATTAGAAGAGATCAAGAGTGCAAAACTGATCCTGAAAGCACTGGGACTTAGAAAAGGAGGAATTGAAGTTGTATCCTGCCCGACCTGTGGACGTACCAAGATTGATCTGATCGGACTTGCCAATAAAGTAGAGACGATGGTTGCTGAATATCCACTTGATATCAAGGTTGCAGTGATGGGATGCGTGGTAAATGGTCCTGGAGAAGCAAGAGAGGCAGATCTCGGAATCGCAGGAGGAATCGGTGAAGGACTTCTGATCAAGAAGGGAGAGATCATCCGTAAGGTAAAAGAGGATGAGCTTTTAGATGCACTTCGTAATGAACTGGAACATTGGGGCGAATAGAAGATGACAAAGCTATTTTTTGATGTGTTTCCAACATTGAATATGGATAACGACAGCCATATGCTGTTTGAAAAGGTGGAGGTGACGAAAATCACCTCCACTTCAGCCAGAAATCATATCAAGGTTTATATTTACAGTACCCATTTGATCCCGAAGAAGACGGTATGTTATGTGGAGGATCAGATTGAGGAGCAGCTGTTTTCGCAGGGGAATATTCCGGTGACGATCGTCGAGGAATACCGGCTTTCCGAGCAGTATACGCCGGAGAACCTGATGCATGCGTATAAGGAGAGTATCCTTTTTGAACTGGAACAGAAAAGTGTGCTGGAGAAGAATATGTTCCAGAAGGCGAAGTGCCGCTTCGAAGGGGAGCGTACTATGTGTCTGACTATGGCGGACACGATTGTTGCAGAGGGAAAGACCAGCGAGATCACCAGCTATCTGAAGGATGTCTTTGAGAACCGTTTCCATGTGCCGGTGGATGTGGAGATCGACTACGAAGAGGTGAAAGAGAGCAAATACAAGAAATTCAATGAGATGCAGCTTCAGCAGGAAGTAGATGCGATCAGGGAAAGGAATCAGAAGCTGCAGGCACAGCATGCTACGGAAGAGGCGGCGAAAGCAAAAGAAACGGAAGGCATATCAAAGAAGAAAGCGGAAAAAGCAGAAGATGCCGCTAAAGAAGCAGATGCATCAAGTACGCAGAATAAACAGGAACAGAAGAAACCGGAGACTCCGAAAAAGCAGGAATTTGCAGGAAAGTCCAGTGGGTTCAAAAGTGGCAAGGGAAGCTTTGTGCGTCGGGATTATCCGCTCAAGCGTTCCGATGACCCGAACGTAATCTATGGACGGGACTTTGACGATATGCCGATCGAGCTGAAGACAGTTACCGGAGAGATGGGTGAGATTACTTTCCGGGGACAGGTGATCAGCTTTGATACCCGTGAGATCCGGAACGAAAAGACAATCGTCATGTTTGCCGTGACCGACTTTACCGACACGATCATGGTCAAGATGTTTACCCGCAATGACCAGCTCCCGGATCTGCTTGCGGAGATTAAAAAAGGTGTATTTCTGAAAATCAAAGGAGTTACGACGATTGATAAATTTGATGGAGAGCTGACCATTGGTTCTGTAACCGGAATCCGCAAAACTTCGGATTTCCGTGTAACAAGAAAAGACAAGTATCCGGAAAAACGCGTGGAGCTTCACTGCCATACCAAGATGAGCGATATGGATGGTGTTTCCGAGGCAAAAGATCTGGTAAAGCGAGCACATGACTGGGGGCACCCGGCGATTGCGATCACCGATCATGGTGTGGTGCAGGGGTTTACCGATGCCAATCATGTGATCGAGGATCTGGATAAGGATGATCCATTTAAAGTTATTTATGGAGTGGAAGGATATCTGGTAGATGATCTGACTAAGATCGCAGAGAACGAAAAAGGACAGGACCTGGAAGGCACTTACGTGGTATTCGATATCGAGACAACCGGTTTTTCCGCTGTGACTGATCGGATCATCGAGATTGGCGCGGTAAAAGTGGAAGACGGTAAGATTACAGATAAGTTCAGTACCTTTGTCAATCCGAAACGTCCGATCCCGTTCCGTATCACGGAACTTACCAGCATCACCGATGAGATGGTCATCGATTCGCCGGATATTGAGACGATCTTGCCGCAGTTTATAGAATTTATTGGCGATGCGGTTCTGGTGGCGCATAATGCTTCTTTTGATGTGGGATTTATCGAGCAGAACTGCAAAAGGCAGAAGATTGAGGCTGATTTTACTTATGTAGATACCGTTGCACTTGCCCGTGTCCTTCTTCCGGCACTGAACCGTTTCAAGCTGGATACCGTTGCAAAAGCTTTAAATATTTCCCTGGAGAATCATCACCGCGCAGTTGATGATGCAGGCTGCACGGCAGAAATCTTTGTGAAATTTGTGCAGATGCTTAAAGAACGGGAACTGACAACGCTTGCAAAAGTTAATGAATTTGGGGATCTGAACCCGGATTCTATTAAAAAGCTTCCGACTTATCATGTCATTATTCTTGCAAGAAATGACATTGGTCGTGTGAATTTGTATCAGCTTGTTTCTGCATCCCATCTGGTTTACTATAATCGCAGACCCCGTATCCCGAAAAGTGTGCTAAATGAGCACCGGGAAGGTCTGATCGTGGGAAGTGCCTGCGAAGCCGGAGAGCTTTACCGTGCACTTCTGGATGGAAAGCCGGATGAGACGATCGCGAAGATCGTGGATTTTTATGACTATCTGGAAATCCAGCCGCTTGGAAACAATGCATTTATGGTAGAGAGTGACAAAGTAACTTCGGTCAATTCTATGGAAGATATCATGGATCTGAACCGGAAGATTGTGCATCTTGGGGAGCAGTTCCACAAACCGGTCGTGGGAACTTGTGACGTACATTTCATGGATCCGGAAGATGAGGTATACCGCCGGATCATCATGGCAGGAAAAGGATTTGGAGATGCCGATAAGCAGGCACCACTATACCTTCGTACAACGGAGGAAATGCTGGATGAATTTGCCTACCTTGGTTCGGAAAAAGCGTATGAAGTTGTGATCAGGAACACCAATCTGATTGCGGATATGATCGAGAAGATTTCTCCGGTCCGCCCGGATAAGTGTCCTCCGGTTATTGAGAATTCCGACCAGATGCTGCGAGATATCTGTTATAATAAAGCCCATTCTATGTACGGGGATCCCCTTCCGGAGATCGTACATGAACGACTGGAAAGAGAACTGAATTCCATCATTTCCAATGGATTTGCGGTTATGTATATCATTGCGCAGAAGCTGGTATGGAAATCCAACGAGGATGGTTACCTGGTAGGATCCCGTGGTTCGGTAGGATCTTCATTCGTTGCAACTATGGCAGGAATCACGGAGGTCAATCCTCTGGTTCCACATTACTATTGCAGCAATTGTCACTATAGTGATTTTGATTCGGAAGAAGTGAAAAAATATGTGGGTGGCTGTGGACACGATATGCCGGATAAGAACTGTCCGGTCTGTGGACAGAAGCTGGTCAAAGACGGATTTGATATTCCATTTGAGACTTTCCTTGGATTCAAGGGAAACAAAGAGCCGGATATCGACCTGAATTTCTCCGGAGATTATCAGAGTAAAGCGCATAAGTATACGGAGGTTATTTTCGGAAAAGGTCAGACCTTCCGTGCCGGAACCATTGCCGCACTTGCAGAAAAGACGGCTTATGGATATGTGAAGAATTATTATGAGGAGCGTGGTGACCGTAAGCGAAACTGTGAGATCGATCGTATCGTAGCTGGCTGTACCGGAATCCGCCGAAGTACCGGACAGCATCCGGGAGGAATCGTAGTTCTTCCGCATGGAGAGGACATTAACTCTTTCACTCCAATTCAGCATCCGGCAAATGATATGACGACCGATATTATCACCACTCATTTTGATTATCATTCCATCGACCACAACCTTTTGAAACTGGATATTCTCGGACACGATGATCCGACCATGATCAAAACGCTGGAAGAGCTGATCAATTCCGATGCGATGGACAATAAATACGATGGAGTGAATAATGTATTTAAAGCGACTGATATTCCATTGGATGATCCAGGTGTAATGGGACTTTTTGCAGGAACAGAGGTGCTCGGTATCACACCGGAGGACATTGACGGATGTCCGCTTGGTTGTCTGGGAGTTCCGGAGTTTGGTACAGATTTTGTTATCCAGATGGTAATTGATACCAAGCCAAAGACGCTTTCGGACCTGATCCGTATTTCAGGTCTGTCTCATGGAACAGATGTGTGGCTGAACAATGCACAGACCCTGATTGAAGAAGGAAAGGCAACCATTTCCACGGCAATCTGTACCCGTGATGATATCATGACTTATCTGATCAACAAAGGTGTTGAAAGTGAAGAATCCTTCACAATCATGGAACGTGTGCGTAAAGGAACCGTCGCAAAAGGAAAATGTAAAGAGTGGTCACAGTTTAAAAAAGATATGCTGGAGCATGATGTGCCGGAATGGTATATCTGGTCCTGTGAGCGGATCAAATACATGTTCCCGAAAGCCCATGCTGCAGCTTATGTCATGATGGCATACCGGATTGCCTACTGCAAGATCAATTATCCGCTTGCCTATTATGCGGCATACTTCGGAATCCGTGCATCTGCATTCTCTTACGAACTGATGGGACAGGGAAAAGAAAAACTTCTCTACCATATGAAAGAATATAAAAGAAGAGCAGAACTCAATCAGCTCAGTAAAAAAGATCAGGATACCTTAAAAGATATGAAAAATGTACTGGAAATGTATGCCAGAGGATTTGATTTTTTACCGATCGATATCTACAAATCCAAAGCATCCAAGTTCCAGATCGTCGGCGACAAGCTCCTTCCGCCGTTCAACACCATTGACGGCATGGGCGATAAAGCCGCCGAGGCTATGGAAATTGCCGCTAAAGACGGACCATACCTCTCTAAAGATGATTTCCGTCAGAGAACAAAAGTCAGCAAGACATTGGTTGACTTGATGGCAGATATGGGTTTGCTGGGCGACCTCCCGGAGACCAATCAGTTATCCCTGTTTGATTTTGCCTAAATAGAAAGTCAAAGTACTTAAAGATAAGTTATCATTCAATATAACTTAAAAAAGTGCTTTGGCTTTTTTGCATATAAGAGAAAAGTATAAATTTGCATTTGGTTAGGTTAAACAAAGCCTTTTGCTGCATTTTGCCAGTAACGTAGAAGCAGAGTTCCGTTCCGACTATATCCATTTCCAATTCCGTTGAGTGCAATGGAGATGAAACACAAGTCGGAACTCTGGCACCACCGATTCCACACCCATAAAAATGCACAAAATCATCCCTATTTTTTTGGTAGTTATTTATGGCTGAAAATGATTGACTTTGACTGAAAAAGGCGATATATTAGACCTAAAGATGAACGAAAAAGAAAACAAATGATTGAAAATGACTGAAATATAAAATACAATTGAATAAATCAGTCATAACCAGTCAAAATGGAGGTGAGATAAGTGCTTGCAGAAGAAAGATTCAGTGAAATTCTGAAATTAGTGAATGAACACAAGACAATCACTGTTCAGGAACTGACCGAGCTTCTGGATATGTCAGAGTCAACGATACGAAGAGATCTGACAACACTTCATAAAAAAGGAAAGCTGATCAAGGTACATGGTGGTGCAACCGCAGTCAATATGGCGCAGTACACCAGAGATGAATCTGTTGCAGTCAGACAGGATCTGAACATTGATGAAAAGGTGCAGATCGGAAAGTATGCATCATCTCTGATTGAAAAAGATGATTTTGTTTATATCGATGCCGGAACGACCACGGATTTCCTGATTGATTTCCTGACAGAGCAGGACGCTGTGTATGTGACAAACGGAATCATGCATGCGAAGAAGCTAACACAGAAAGGCTGTATAGTTTATCTGATCGGTGGGGAATTAAAAGAAGCAACGCTGGCACTGGTCGGAGAGGAAGCAATGAAAACCCTGGGAAGATATCATTTCACAAAAGGATTCTTCGGAACCAATGGGATTCATATAGAGAGTGGATGCACCACACCGGATATCCGGGAGGCTGCGATCAAAGAGATGGCAATCTTAAGAAGCGCAAAGGCTTACATCCTTGCAGATTCAACCAAATTCGGTCAGGTAGCACCGGTAACATTTTCAGAACTGGATGCAGTGGACATCATTACAACAAAGCTTAAGGATGCTACATTTAACAAATATAAAAATATTGTGGAGGTTGCAAAATAATGATTTACACAGTGACATTTAACCCGTCTTTGGACTATGTGGTACAGGCAGATCAGCTGATCCCGGGAGATATTAACCGGACAACAAGCGAACATATCTATCCGGGAGGAAAAGGAAACAACGTATCTGTGATCCTTTCCAATCTGGGACTTAAGAGCAAAGCGCTTGGATTCAAGGCAGGATTTACCGGAGATGTACTGGAAAAGATGCTGGAAGAGTTCGGATGTGAGACAGATTTTATCCCGTTAAAAGAAGGTAATAGCCGAATCAATGTAAAGATCAATGCAGGAACTGAGACTGAGATCAACGGACAGGGACCGGTTATCACAGAAGAAGCAATCCAGGCATTATATGAAAAGCTGGATAAGCTGGAAGAAGGCGATGTACTGATCCTTGCAGGAAGTATTCCGAATACTCTGCCAGAAGATATTTATGAGAGAATCCTGGAGAGACTTTCCGGAAAAGAAATCCGTTTTGTAGTGGATGCAACCAAGGATCTTCTTTTAAAAGTTATGAAATATCATCCGTTCCTGATCAAACCGAACAACCATGAGTTAGGTGAGATGTTTAACGTAGAACTGAAGAGAAAAGAAGACATCATCATTTATGCGAAGAAATTACAGGCACTTGGAGCACAGCATGTACTGGTATCCATGGCAGGTGACGGAGCGATCCTTGTGACAAAGGATGGAAAAGTCTATGAAACCATGCCTCCGAAAGGAAAGGTTGTCAATTCTGTTGGCGCAGGTGATTCTATGGTGGCAGGATTTATTACCGGATATCTGAATACAAAAGATATGGAAAAAGCATTCCGTCTGGGTGTGGCGGCAGGAAGCGCTTCGGCATTCTGTTCGTGGCTCGCTACAAGAGATGAGATTGTTGCACTTCTTGGAGAACCGGCAGAAGTGTATCATATATAAAATCAAATGGGAGGAATGACAAGATGAAGATTACAGACTTACTCAAAAAGCAAAGTATTTGCCTCGATGGCAAGGCAGACTCCAAAGAGCAGGTCATCCGTGAAATGGTCGATCTGATGGCAGAAGGCGGGAACATCAATGACATTGACACCTATCGTGAAACCGTCTTCAAACGAGAAGAAGAAGGAACTACAGGAATTGGTGAAGGCATTGCAATCCCGCATGGCAAGACTGAAGCGGTAAGCGCACCGGGACTTGCAGCCATGGTACTTCCGGAGGGTGTAGATTATGATTCTCTGGACGGAGAACCGGCATACCTTATTTTCCTGATCGCAGCACCGAATACAGAGGACAATGTACATCTGGAAGTACTCAGTCGTCTGTCCATGCTTCTGATGGATGAGGATTTCAGAAACAAGCTGCTTCATGCAAAGGATGTTGATGAATTTCTTGCTTATGTTGATGCAGCCGAGAAAGAAAAATTCCCGGAAGAAGCAGAAGAAAAAGCAGAAGCTCCGGCGGATGCATCTGCAAAACCGTATCAGATCCTCGCAGTTACCGCATGCCCGACCGGTATCGCCCATACTTACATGGCGGCGGAAGGTCTGGAAAAGAAAGCGAAAGAAATGGGAGTTACCATCAAGGTAGAAACAAATGGATCTGGTGGTGCCAAGAACGTACTGACACCGGAAGAAATCGCTGCCTGCGACTGTATCATCATTGCAGCCGACAAGGATGTCGCAATGGCAAGATTTGACGGCAAGCCGCTGATCAGTACAAAGGTATCTGACGGAATCAACAAAGCACAGGAGCTGATCGAACGTGCCTTGAGTGGAAATGCTCCAGTTTATCACAGCAAGGGTGGAGCAACAGAAGAGGGTGGTGCGTCAGCTGACGGAGATACCATCGGACGCAAGATTTATAAGAGCCTGATGAATGGAGTATCCCATATGCTTCCGTTCGTAATCGGCGGTGGAATCCTGATCGCACTTTCTTTTCTGGTTGACGGTGCTAATGCAGGTACAGCAGCATTTGGTAGTGGAACTCCACTTGCAAAATTCTTCAACACCGTTGGAAATACAGCGTTTGGGATGATGTTCCCGATCCTTGCCGGTTATATTGCAATGGCAATTGGTGACAGACCGGCATTGATGCCTGGTATTGTAGGCGGACTTCTTGCAAAAGCCGGAACTTCTGTATTTCTTGCAGAAGACGCATGGATTTCATCCGGATTCTTCGGTGCACTGATCGCCGGATTTGCAGCAGGATACCTGATGATCGGATTGAAGAAATTGTTTGACAAGCTTCCGAAAACTCTGGAAGGGACAAAACCGGTTCTTCTGTATCCATTCTTTGGGATTCTGATCATGGCAGCATTTATGATCTTTATCGTAAACCCACCGGTTGGAGCATTTAACACCTGGCTGAATAATGTCCTTTCCGGAATGGGAGAATCCAGCAAGATGCTTCTGGGAGCGGTTCTTGCAGGTATGATGTCCATTGATTTTGGCGGACCGTTCAACAAAGCGGCATATGTATTTGGAACGGCATCCATCGCAAGTGGACAGTTTGATATTATGGCATCTGTTATGATCGGAGGTATGGTTCCACCGATCGCAATCGCACTTGCCACCACATTTTTTAAAAACCGTTTCATAAAGAGTGAACAGCAGACAAGTATCACAAACTACATCATGGGACTTTCTTTTATCACAGAAGGAGCCATTCCATTTGCAGCATCTGATCCGCTTCGAATCATTCCGCCATGTATAGTTGGTTCTGCAATAGCAGGCGCATTATCCATGATGTTTGGATGCGGATCAAGAGCTCCGCATGGAGGAATTTTTGTCATCGGAATTATTGACAATCCATTGATGTTTTTGATAGCATTGGTTGTAGGAGCTGTCGTAGCAATGGCGGGAATTGTATTACTCAAAAAGCCATTGAAAGCAGAGTAGTAACTTATTAATTTTCTAAATATTTTTTAAAGAACAGGAGTGTTGAATCATGAAAGAATTTAAGTATGTAGTAACAGATGCACAGGGAATCCACGCAAGAC
>ENA-OPRT01000660-OPRT01000660.1-human-gut-metagenome-genome-assembly--contig:-NODE-660-length-16149-cov-2.768734_pt1 | contig 16149 bp, 16 predicted proteins | sample MGYA00241895_ERZ501884 | MGnify/ENA primary metagenome ERZ501884 (study PRJEB25962, sample SAMEA2042225) | human gut metagenome | biome: human gut; feature: human-associated habitat; material: faeces...
CGGCAATCGAGTCCAGCACCATTGCCAACACCAGGCATCTTCCTCAGCTCGAAAACCCAGAGGAAGTCAGCGCAACCGTGCAGATGTTCTTCAACTAGTTTCACACAACCATATTTCAATGTTTCACGTGAAACATTCCTATTAACTACAAAAAGGCGCCGTTGCTTCTCTTCTGGCAGCGACGCCTGATTTATTTCAATTGCTTTCCAACAGCTTATCTATTTCTGCTCTGTTATCAATCTACCGATGTTCCATCGCAAATGTTTCACGTGAAACATCGTGACATTTTTATCTCCTTCATGGCAAAAAAAGAACCCCATTATCCTAATTTATAAAGATAATGAAGTTCTCAATTTTTCTTTAAATTTTACTTTTTTTACTTTAACGGTTCCTTCCCCGGAAGTCCCGCTTTTCTCGGATATTTCTTCGCTGTGATTGCCATCTTCTTTACCGGAACAAAGGTGCGTTCCACGTCCGTCTCCGGAAGAATCTTTACGATAATATCCTTCATCTCTCCGCCGTAGGCTCCCGCGTTCATACGGACGCCGCCGCCTAAAGTTCCAGGGATTCCGGAGGCAAACTCCATACCGGAAAGACCGGCTTCTCTTGCCGCCTGGCTGATGGATACAAGCATGCTTCCGGCTTTCGCCCGGATTCTGTTTCCTTCCACTTCGATTCCCTGAAAGTTTTTGTAAACCGAAAGAATCACACCGTGGTAGCCCTCGTCACTTACAACGAGATTGCTGCCGTTTCCGGTGACGAACCACGGGATCTCTTTTTCTTCGCAGAGAGCCACGATTTTTCTGATTTCTTCTTCTGTATGAGGAGCGACGAAATAATCTGCCGGACCGCCCACACGGAAGGTCGTATGATTTTTCATCGGTTCTGCGGTCTGTACCGCATCTTCCCCTGCAATTGCATAAAGTTCTCTGACAATCTCTTCTTTGATCACGATTTTTACCCTTTGCCGCATCTGCGGCCGAACATTTCATTACGAATTACTACGAATTACAGATTATACTTTTTAGACGCGAAAGCAGCCGACATCCCTCACTTCTTCGTTCGTTCTGCCAGCCGCTGTTTTTCTTCTTCGTCTGCCCGCCTTTTTGCAGGCTCACGGGGTATTCTACCACGAACCCTCAAAAAGTGCAACGAACTTTTTCGTTCCGGCTCTTTTTTCTATCAGATCTTCCGGATTGGTATCATTTCCTACATCAGACAGTCTTTTCCATGGATTCTCGCCGGGGTGACAAGCACCATCTGATTCATGAGATTTTCTTCTGAAAGAACAGCAACGCGCAGATATTCTCTCGTGTGTCCCGTCCAGTAATGGACGCCGTCGATCTCGACTTCTTCTTCCATGAGCACTTCCAGCTCTTTTCCGAGGAAGCCTTCCATATATTCCTGTCTCCGTCTCTCGTCCAGTTCCAGCAGAACGTGGCTGCGCTTCGTCTTCTCCTGCTCCGGAATCTGGCCTGCCATCGCTGCGGCGCGGGTGCCTTCTCTTCTCGAATACTTGAAGATGTGAGTCTCGAAGAAATGAATGTCCTCGACAAAGGCGCGCGACTCTTCAAACTCCTCCTCACTCTCCTGCGGGAAACCGACAATCACATCGGTCGTCAGCGCCGGATTTCCATATACCTTACGCAGCAGATCGCATTTGTGTTTGTATTCTTCTGCGGTATATTTCCGGTTCATCCGCTTCAGTGTTCCATTGCTTCCGCTCTGCAGCGAAAGATGGAAATGCGGGCACACCTTCGGCATTGCGGCGATCGCCTCTGCAAACTCTTCGGTGATGATGCCCGGCTCCAGGGATCCGAGACGGATTCTTCTGATGCCGTCCACTGCATCAACCGCGCGGATCAGGTCGAGCAGCGTCTCTTTTTCGCCCTCTGGGAAATCGAGTCCGTAGGAGGAAAGGTGGATACCGGTCAGCACGACTTCCTGGTATCCGGCCTCCACCAGACGTTTTACTTCTTCTACCACATCACTCTGGCGGCGGCTTCTGACTCTGCCGCGCGCGTACGGGATAATACAATAAGTACAGAACTGATTGCATCCATCCTGTACTTTCAGGAATGCGCGGGTGTGCTCCGCCGTTTTGCTGATCGAGAGTGTCTCGTACTCACGGTTGTGTGTCATATCCACGAGGAAGCTCTTACACTCCGCGTCGGATGGTTTTCCACCATCCTCACGTTCTGCCAGAAAGTTTTCCAGAATATCCACAAGATCTTTCTTCTTATTATTTCCGATGATCAGATCAATCGCCGTATCCTCTTCGAGTTTTTCCCCAGCCGCCTGCACATAACAGCCGCAGGCCACGACAACCGCATCGGGATTCATCTTTTTCGCTTTGTGCAGCATCTGCCGCGATTTCCGGTCCGCAATGTTCGTCACGGTACACGTATTGATAATGTAAACATCCGCTCCCGGTGCAAAAGGCACGATCTCGTACCCTCTGTTTTCGAGGAGCTGCTGGATGGCTTCCAGCTCATATGCGTTCACTTTACACCCAAGATTATGCAAAGCTACCGTTTTTTTCATGCCATACTCCTTTCTTCTTCATCTTTATTATTAAAAATCACGAAGATTCCACTTTATCTTTGTATGTTTTCGCATTGACTTTTTCCCCTCCAGACGGTAAGATAAAGCTGTTAAATGAGGGTAATAAATAATGTTAACCAAATAACAGGGAGGATTACAAACATGAAAACAGTACAGATTTCTCTTAATTCTATCGACAAAGTAAAATCTTTCGTCAACGACATTTCCAAATTCGATTTTGATTTCGATCTGGTATCCGGAAGATACGTAATCGACGCAAAATCCATCATGGGAATCTTCAGCCTCGACCTTTCCAAACCGATCGACCTGAACGTCCATGCTGATGGAGATGCTCTTCAGACCGTACTTGATGTTCTTGCTCCGTACATTGTATAATTACGATAGAACATAAGGGCCGCGCACTCGCCGCGGCTCTTTTTTTGTCTTTGTTTATCATCAGGACCGGATCTTGTTTTTCAGAACCCCCAAAACAAGATCCGGCCTTTTTGTTCTTTAAAGCAAGTTTTCCTTAGCAGACCTCGATCGTCTCTGCGGTAGAAACTGCGCGTTCCATCATCTCGTCGATCACGTCGTCCAGATGGCGCTCGGAGCATTTGATGACATTCAGGTTCGGTTTTGTCACCGGATGCTTTGCAACGAAGATCGTGCAGCAGTCCTCATACGGCAGAACAGATGTCTCGTACGTACCGATTTTTTCGGAAATATCGACGATCTCCTGTTTGTCGAAACCGATCAGCGGACGGAAGACCGGCATGGTGCAGACTTCGTTGGTAACGGCGAGGGAATGCATCGTCTGGCTTGCCACCTGTCCGATACTCTCTCCGGTGATCAGGCCAAGGCATTTGTCCTGACGTGCAAACGCTTCTGCGATCTTCATCATATAACGGCGCATGATGATGGTCAGCTCGTCGTGCGGGCATTTTTCGTAGATTGCAAGCTGGATCTCGGTGAAGTTGACCACATGCAGACGGATCGGGCCGCTGTAGCGTGCAACGAGTTTTGCAAGATCCACAACCTTCTGTTTGGCTCTCTCGCTGGTGTACGGCGGAGCGTGGAAGTAAACGGCATCAATCTTAACACCGCGTTTTGCGATCATGTATCCGGCAACCGGACTGTCGATACCGCCGGAAAGCAGCAGCATGGCCTGTCCGTTTGTGCCGACCGGCATACCGCCAGGGCCTGCGATGCTCTCGCAGTACAGATAAATCTTCTGACGCAGCTCGACGTTCAGATAGATATCCGGCTCGTGAACGTCTACTTTGAGGTTCGGGCAGACATCGAGGATGCGGCCGCCCAGCTCGCAGTTGACTTCCATTGTGTGCATCGGATAGTTTTTGTTCGCACGGCGTGCGCATACCTTAAAGGTTTTCTCCTCGGTCGGGTACAGCTCTTTCACGTAGGAAACCACTGCCTCTGCCAGATCTTCAAAGCCGGTGTCCTCTAAAATGACAACCGGGCAGATCTCGGCGATACCGAAAACTCTTGTCAGCGCATCGACAGCGCCCTCGTAATCAAAGTCTCCTTCGGTGTTGACATAGATTCGTCCCATCTCACGGGTGACCTGGAAATTTCCGTCTACCGGGGCAAGCGCGTGCTCCATCTGTACGCAGAGCGCTTTCTCGAACAGATGACGGTTCTTTCCTTTAATGCCGATCTCGGCATATTTTACCAGAAATGCTTTGTACATCATCGTTTTTTATTCTCCTTTTTTCTCAGCCAGATCACGGAAGAACAGAGGATATTCCTCAGAAAATTTCTTCAGGATCAGGTCAGATACCTGACGCATCTGCGGATGTGCGGCGTTGGCGCTTCGAAGCCGGATAAAGTGGCGCCACTCTCTTAAGTTCATGGTCATGACGATCTCGGTTTTCAGAGAGTTCGGAAGAATGCTTCTTGCCTCCTCCGGCTTTGCTCCGAGTTCGAGCATCTGGAAGTAATACTGCTCTGCAGCTTCCATTGCTTTCTGCCATACCTCGTATTTTTTACGGTCGTTCTCGTCGTCCAGATCATAGGAAAATCCGGTTGCCAGATCGATACAGGTGATCTGGTTTCCAAATTTATCTTTCGAATAGTTGCAGTAGCGGGTGCTCTCCTGGCTGTAGCTTGCGATACGGTGGCGGACGATCTCATGGGTCACGCCGCGGTCGCACGTTACTTTTACGGTGATGGAGCCGTGCTCAATGACGGATTCATGGCCGCGTTTGATGATGCCTGCGATGAATTTCTCTGCAGTGCCTTCTCCAATGCGCTCCTCGCTCTTGTAGCAGACTCTTCCGATTTTCTCGATCCGGCGCAGCATATCCTCGTAGGATTCGGTGCTCAGGATTTCAATTTCCGGCTGTATTGTAATCATAATTTTCCTCTTTCTATTATTTCCTGGTAAATCTGCGCAGCATCGGCAGTACCTCGCGCAGCGTATCCAGGGTGTAATCAATCTGTTCCAGTGTCGTAAATTCGCTGAAGCTGAACCGCACGGCAGACTCCATCTCGGCTTTCGATGCGCCGATGGCAGTCAGCGTCGGGCTTCCGGCTCTCTTGTGTGATGAGCAGGCGCTTCCGGCGGAAACGTAGATCTGGCGGTCCTCCATCGTGTGCAGCAGCACTTCACTACGCACATTTAAGAACGATGCATTGACAATCTGCGGCGCACCCTCTTCTTCCGGCATGCCATGGATGACCACATCGTCCAGCTCCCGCAAGCCTTCGATCAGACGGTGTTTGCAGGCACGCATCTGCGCAGTCTGCTCGTCAAAATGCCTGTAAACGATCTCAGCGGATTTCGCAAGGCCTGCGATGCCCGGCACATTGTCGGTTCCGGAACGCATGCCGTTCTGCTGGCCGCCGCCTAAGATCAGCGGACGGATTTTTACTTTCTCATCAATATATAAAAAGCCGCTTCCCTTCGGTCCGTGGATCTTGTGGCCGCTCACGGAGAGCATGTCGATGCCCATCCGTTTCGGATAAATCCGGTATTTGCCGAACGCCTGGATCGCATCGACATGAAAATACGTTTTCGGATTTTTCGCCTTGATTCTGCGTCCGATCTCCCCGATTGGCTCAACAGAACCGATCTCATTGTTGACATACATAATCGAAACGAGAATCGTCTCCGGCGTGATCGCTTCTTCGAGTTCGTTCACATCCACAAGGCCTTCTTTATTTACCGGCAGGCGCGTAATACGGAATCCCTGCTCCTCCAGAAATGCCAGCGGTGCCGACACGGCCGGGTGCTCGATCGCGCTTGTGATGATGTGGTTTCCCGTTCTCTTATTTGCCATTGCTGTTCCGACGAGCGCCCAGTTGTCGGACTCTGTGCCACCGGAGGTAAAGAAAATTTCTTTTTCTTTGACTTTCAGAATCTTTGCCAGCGTTTCCTGGGCGGTTCTGATATATTGTTCTGCTTCTACCCCTTTTTGATGCATCGCAGACGGATTTCCATAATGATTTACCATCAGATCACAGACGAGATCTGCGGTTTCCTGATAAACACAGGTGGTTGCGGAATTGTCCAGATATGCTTCCATTATCTTGTTCGTTCCCTTCCTTCTAAAAGATACACCAGAATGGAAAGCACGGTCATTCCGGCCGTTTCCGTGCGCAGAATGCGCTTTCCGAGCGTAATCGGCTCTACCTTTTCCTTCATGGCCATTTCCACTTCCGCTTCGTCGATGCCGCCCTCCGGTCCGATCAGGATCGCAATAGATTCACCCGGTTCAATGGATTCCAGAATTCTTCTCGTTCCTTCCATCCCCTCTGCGTTCTCATACGGCATCAGGCGAACGTCTGATTCTGCCATCATTGCAAGCGCCTGCTGAAATGTAACAGGCATGTGTACCGTCGGAATCTGCATCCGTTTGGACTGCTTTGCCGCACCAAGCGCGATCGTCTGCCAACGCTCTGCTTTCTTTTCCGCCTTTTTCCGGTCCAGCTTCACAACGCAGCGTTTCATCTCCACCGGAACAATTTCCGTCGCACCAAGTTCCACTGCTTTTTGGATGATCAGTTCCATTTTGTCACCTTTTGGCAGACCCTGAAACAGTACAATTCCGGACGGGAGTTCTCTGTCTGCTGCTGTGACTTCTTCTACTGCGGCAAGAACCTCACCTTCCGGGAAATCCGAAACGGCACAATGATATTCCTTTTCGCCTCCGGTACTGACCAGTATTTTTTCGCCCGGCCGCATGCGGAGCACATTTTTGATGTGATTAACGTCACTGCCCGTGATGTGGACAGTGCCGTCATAAATCTGACTTTCTTCTACAAAAAAACGGTACATGAATCTGTTCTCTTTCTCTTCTGGTGTTTCGCTTTTCTTAATTTACATCGGTTTTCTTGCTGTAACAGAAACCCATTCGCCCTGATGTGTAACTTCAACTACTTCAAGTCCCGCTGCAACGACTGCCTCTTTGACAACTTCCTCTTTCACATCGAGAATGCCGGATGTGATATAAACAGCGCCCGGCTTCATCTGGTGTACGATTACCGGCGTCAGCGGAACGAGAACATCTGCAAGAATATTGGCGGTAACGATATCGTATTTCTCGTATCCGACTCTGTCCTGTACTTCTTTGTCATCAATGATATTTCCGATCATCATATCAAAAGCTTCTACCGGAATTCCATTGACTTCTTTGTTTTCCTCAACCGCAGGAACCGCACACGGATCGAGGTCTGTTCCGACCGCATGACGCGCACCAAGCTTCAGTGCAATAATCGAAAGAATACCGCTTCCGGTTCCGACATCAAGCAGCTCGGTATCCTTTGTCACATATTTCTTTAACTGACGGATGCAAAGCTGTGTTGTCTCATGCATACCCGTTCCAAAGGCTGTGCCCGGATCGATATGGATGATCATTTTATCCCGGTCTTCCGGCTTTACTTCCTCCCAGGACGGGATGATCAGAATGTCGTCCACATAGAACTGTTTGAAATACTGTTTCCAGTTGTTGATCCAGTCCTTGTCCTCTGTCTCAGACTCTGTGATGGTGCACTCTCCAAGGTCCAGGAACTCCTGCATTTCTGCAAGTGCCGCGCGGACATCTGCAAGAACCTTCTCCTTGTCCTCATCCACATCGAGGTAAAAATTCAGGTAGGCAATGCCATCGTCATCCGGAATATCCGGCATGATATCCACGAACATCTGCTGTTTGTCGCTCTCGGTCAAAGGCTGTTTGTCCTGAATTTCCACGCCTTCGATTCCCACATCGGCCAGAGTGGAGATCACAATGTCTTCCACTTCCGATCTTGTTTTTAATGTAAATTTATTCCATTTCATTGTTTAAACTCCTTTTTGCGCTTCTCTTTTCCATACGTGCAAAGAAAGCCACATTTATCATACACGATATCGTTCCTGTTGTAAATGTTATTTTCGGCTTTTACGGCTCGTCTCAATCCGAAATCTTTGTCAGAAAGCCATCTTTTTTCGCCTTCTGATAACGCCATACCAGCCCGAGTGTGGATAAAATGCGAACCCCAAGATCTATCAGATTGAACCGGTACAGTGCCGTAAGATCTGCCCCAAGTGCCGTATACAGACGGACACCAAGCAGCGGCAGAACACTGTTGGTCAGCGTTGTAATCATCGTAAAGAGGCTGATCAAAAGCGAACGGTTCTTTTCCGGCGCGGCATTTAAGAGAATCTGTATCGTACAAAGTGCAACGGCACACTGCGGAGCATTCAGAACCGTCATCAGAACAATAAAAGCAACCCCGCGGTACGCCAGGGGCAGATGAGGAGCCAGAATCATGATAACCGGGCAGAAGCAAAGACCGATCCCGGCGAAAATCAGTGCAAAATCCGGCGATTTTTTCCGGACAACCTTCGCGATCATTCCAACTGCCGCAAGCTGACCGATATTGAAAACACCGTTGCAGATGGAAAGTGTCATCTCCGACATTTTACAGTATTTGACCTGTCCTAAATACCACATGCTCCAGTCAAGCTGCCAGGTGATATAGAAAAAGACCACCGGCACGAAAAACCAGCGCAATGCTTTATTTTTTCCCACACTTGTGATCGCCTCCAGCAGATCAGAAACAGAAAAACGTGAGGATGCATTTCCCGCTTCTGCCGGAGCTTTGCCCTCCTCCTGCTGTTCCACCGGAATTTTTTTGATTGCAGCGGCCTGCAGCAGAACGCAGACAGCACACAGATAAAAGAAGCTTCGGAGTACCAGAAGCTTTCCATCGGCCGTGTGGCATCTTCCCATCAGAATCCCGCAGATCACCGGTGCAAGAATGCCAATCACAAACATGAACTGATTCCGAAAGGCATAGACATCATTTCGCTGTCGCAGCGAAACCGCAGCACCGAACATCGCCTGCCACTGCGCATTGTAGATGGCAAGTGCACCCGCAGTAAATGCCAGCGATACAAAAAACAGATCCATACGTCTCTCGCCGAGTACCGGTACACTGCCAAGAAATGCATAACCGGCACACATCATAAGAAGCGTAAGCAGCGGTATCGTCTTTGTCGACTTCAGATGATCCGCCAGAATTCCAAGCGGCAGCAATGCTGCACACGCTACAATGTTCGGCACCATCTGGATAATGCCGATCTGACTGTCGGTTGCACCCATGTTTGTCGCATACAGATTCAGACCGAAACCGTTAATTGATGTGATATATTGCAGAAATACACCCTCGACGGCAAACAGCAGCATGATCTGCGCAGATGGCGGCATCTTCTTTACCCGGTAAAACAGACTCTTTTTCATTGCTTGATCCCCCATACCTTCCTTTGTCGGCTTCACGTTCCTGCCCCCTGCCGGATACGTAAAGATTCTGCTCTCATAATGGCAATTTCATGTTCAAATGTCAACAGAAATACCCGGATCCGATGTGAGAATTTTAACGGCATTTTCTGTCAATATTCACAAAAGAAAAAAGGGCATTCTCCCTGTTGAATGCATGAGTTTGGCATAAGAAAAAGGAGCCCCCGTTTTACCTGGGGCTCCGCCTATTGGAAATGTTTATAGCAATCTCAGAAACTTGCGTTATTTTCGGGGTTTGCTATCAGAATTCGATCTCGCGCAGATATCTGTGCAGCGCATCCTGCCAGGTCGGCAGTTTTTCGAATCCGTTCTCGGTCAGTTTCTCTTTGCTCATGCGGCTGTTGGACGGACGTTTTGCTTTTGCCGGGTACTGGTCAGAGCTTACCGGTGATACACTTACTTTTCCGTAAGCCGGATCGATCTCAGCGGCCTGTTTGAAAATCTCGCAGGCGAACTCATACCAGGAGCAGAGTCCCTCGTTTGTTGCATGGTAGCGGCCGTAGTTCTCTTTCTCTGCCATGTCGACAAGCAGGCGGGACAGGTCGTAGGTGTAGGTCGGGCTTCCTACCTGATCATCTACAACAGTCAGATGATCGTGTGTCTTTCCAAGGTTCAGCATGGTCTTGATGAAGTTCTTTCCGTTCACGCCGAATACCCATGCGATGCGGACGATGTAGAATTTTTTCACCCATTTCTCTACCGCGAGCTCTCCCTCGTATTTCGTCTGGCCGTATACGTTCAGCGGATGACGCTCATCATCCGGCTCCCACGGGCGGGTGCCCTGGCCGTCGAATACGTAGTCGGTGGAGATGTAGATCATTTTGCAGTCAAGGTCATGGCAGACTTTTGCGATGTTCTCGGTTCCGACTGCATTGACCTGATGTACTTTTTCTTTTTTGTCATCATCCTCAGCAAGGTCTACAGCGGTCCATGCTGCACAGTGGATTACGACATCCGGGTTTGCTTCGGTAATGACTTTTCTTACGCTTTCTGCATCGGTGATATCCATTTCTTCAATATCAACGCCGATTCCTTCATGACCGCGTTTTGCAAGTTCATTCATGACGTCATGGCCGAGCTGGCCTTTTACACCTGTTACAAATACTCTCATAATGGTTCTCCTTTTTTCTGATTTTGTTATCGTTATGTTTTGTCTGTCTCTTGTTTTTCAGTCTGATTTTCTGTTTGTACCATGAGTATAAAGGGTGACGTTATGTCATAGTCAAGCACTTTTTTCAAAAACTGCCCCGGATTTTTCTTCCGGGGCAGTTTTCTTCAACGCTGTTCGCTTTTATTTGTCGATATATTTTCCGTTCATCACATCCATCAGGTACTGGCCGTACTGGTTTTTCTTCAGCGGCTCGATGTCGGTCAGAAGCTGGTCTTTGCCGATCCAGCCGTTCAGGTAACCGACCTCCTCGAGGCACGCGATCTTGCGGTGCTGATGGGTCTCGATGGTTTTTACGAAGTTGGTTGCCTCTACCAGGCTCTCATGTGTACCGGTATCCAGCCAGGTGAAGCCCTGTCCGAGAAGCTCAACGTTCAGGCTGCCGTCTTCCAGATAGATCCGGTTCAGGTCGGTGATCTCAAGCTCTCCGCGCGGTGACGGTTTCAGGTTCTTTGCATACTCTACGACTTTGTTGTCATAGAAGTACAGACCTGTAACACAATAGTTTGATTTCGGTTTCTCCGGTTTCTCTTCGATGGAGATGGCTTTTCCCTCGGAGTCAAATTCTACGATTCCGAAACGCTCCGGATCATCTACATAATAGCCGAATACGGTTGCGCCTTTTCCGGTCTCAGCGTTTTCTACTGCTGCTTTCAGGCGTTTGTCCAGACCGTGTCCGAAGAAGATGTTGTCGCCGAGCACCATGGCAACGGAATCATCCCCGATGAACTCCTCGCCGATGATGAAGGCCTGTGCCAGTCCGTCCGGGCTTGGCTGTACCTTGTAGGAAAGCTGTACACCGAACTGATGGCCGTCACCGAGCAGTGCCTCGAAACGCGGGGTGTCCTGCGGGGTGGAGATGATCAGGATGTCGCGGATGCCTGCATTCATAAGAACAGACAGCGGATAATAGATCATCGGTTTGTCATAGATTGGGAGAAGCTGTTTCGATGTTACCATAGTTAACGGATAAAGACGTGTGCCGGAACCTCCGGCAAGTACGATACCTTTCATAATTCGTTACTCCTTTTTCGTATATGATACCTCTAGTATAACCTCATTCCCGGAAACGCGTCAACCCGTATCGTAACGTAACCGTTCCTGTTCACCCAGCAGTGAAACACTTGCTGTTTCGCTGCGTAAGAACATGATTCAGGTGTGAGCAACCCTCCTTTTGCGAAGCAAAACTTTAAATGAGGGTTGCGAATGCTACAGTTCGCTGGGCACCAGTGAACTGTAACACGTAACGCTGTGTGATAAATTTGTGATATTTCTGTTGTCAGATGCTGTATTTCGTCAGTTTCTGGCGGGAATAGATCGAGCTGTTACGGTTGAATACGTAAGCCGCGGTGCAGACAATAAAGAAATATGGCATATAATCATAGCCAAAAATCTCGCCGCCGATGAAAATAGCTGCCAGTAAGGTATTGGTTCCGCCGCCGAAAACCGCCGCATAGCCAAGCGCTGCGGAAAGCTCCACCGGAATACCGAACAGATTGCCAAGGACTGCTCCCAGGGTTGCTCCGATGGTAAACAACGGTGTTACCTCGCCGCCCTGAAAGCCGGCGGACAGCGTCAGAATTGTCAGGATAAATTTCAGCGCCCAATCATATGCATACACCTTTTCCCCACGAAATACCGCTTCCACCAGATTCGTTCCAAAGCCGCAATACCGTCCGCGGTACAGAGCCAGGAACAGAATGCTAAGGATAACACCGATGGAGAAAACACGCACCAGCGGATTTTTGATTTTTTCGCCGAGATATTTTTTCGTGTGCTTTAAGCACCAGGCGAAGAGGCCGCCTGTGATTCCAAAAATAACACCAAGTGTAATCAGACGCACCAGCAGGAACGGTGTCAGGCTTTCGCTGATGTGGATAGCCAGATTTTCTTTGCGTATTCCAAGCAGGGAAGCTACAGCGCTCGCAGAAAAAGATGCGGTAAACGCCGGAAGCAGTGCCTCGTACCGCATTTCACCTGCAGCGAGCACTTCTACTGCAAAGATCACAGCTGCAATCGGCGTTCCGAACATGCCCGCAAAGCCGGCAGCCATACCGGTTACCAGAAAGATACCGGGCGCGTTTTTAAACGGTAATTTTTTACCGGCAAAATAGGAAAACACAGCACCGATCTGAACGGCAACACCCTCCCTGCCGGCACTTCCACCGAACAGAACGCCGTTGAGAGCATTGCCAGCGGAATCATGCAAAGCGGAAGCTCTGTCTCCTCCTCATACGCTACATCAAAAATCAGACTCATGCCTCCTTTTCCCCTGCCACCGAATTTCTGATTGACTGCCACGATCACAAGACCTGCCATAGCGAGAAACGGCAGACACCAGAAAAGATGTGCCACGCGAATAGCCGTGACTTTCAAAAGCAGACGGCAGAACAGCGCCTCAATCAGACCGACTGCCGCACCGAGCGGAACGCCGGTCACACCGAGCAGCAGCAGGGCGCCGTAGGTGCGAAGGGATTTCTTCAGTTCTTCTTTCATTCTCTTTCTCTCCTTTTCGAATTCTGCTGTTATCATATCACGAAGCGGACAGATTGTGAACTATGGATACCTTTTCCTCCATACTCTTTGCCAGTGCGTCGGCAAATTTTTCCTGCATCCGGATTGCTTCTGTCATCTCCTGCTCCGTAAACTGCGCCGCAGCTTCCTCCTCGGACTGAAACAGCGGAAGAACCAGCTCTCTCGCATACTGTTTTCCCGTTTCAGTCAGACTGATGATTTTTTCCCGCCGGTTTGCCGGATTGACTTCCATTTCGATATATCCTGTTTTCGTTTTTAGTCCGTTTTCGTACTTTTTGTTTTAGTGTTTTTTTCTTCCTTTGTCAAGATTTCCAAAAGCCTCTTTTTTCCGTATATTTTCCGGCATTTTTCAAATACTAGCAACTGTCCAGACACTGTTAGGGAAAGGAGATTTTGAAGATGAGAAAAATCAGAAGAGTGTATATGACGCTGGCATTGGCGGTATTACTGGCCGGGATGACGGCCTGTGGAAACAACACCACGAATGACACCGGAAATGGCAATACCAACACGGAGAGCGACATGGGACAGACGGATAACAGAAACGATGTCAATACGACAGAGATGCCGTCAAACGACAATGTAAATGATGTGACGGAGGGCACCGATGGGAATGCCAACGGTACGAACGGTACAAATACCGGGGATAGAAATACCCTTGGAGATGATGTCGGCGACGCCGCTGAAGATGTGACCCGTGGTGTCGGTGAGGGCGTTGAGGATGTCGGCCGCGCGGTGGACGATGTGGTAAGCGGCGGCGACAATGAGACGCAGAATCCGCAGGAAAACGGAGCAACTACACAGAATGGAGCGGGGATGGCACAGTAAATATGCACTTCTGCTGCTCCCGTATCTAAAAAACTTCCCTTGGCGAACGATATATGCAGGTTCGCCGGGAAGTTTTTTTACTGCCAGGCACATCAGCACCTGGTTTGATCCGTCAATTTTGATTTTTTCTTTTACAGACCGCATCTGAATTTTCTGCCCTTTGCGCCAAGAATGCTGGCCATCTGATCGCCCCACGCTGCACGCTCTGCATAAATATCAACCCGTTCCAGATCTCCGCTCCGGTCCACAAAGGCAGGGAACAGGAATCCACAGATAGGATTTCCCGGCTCGTATTCTCCAACCAGCGGGCAGACAGCGCAGATCAGATAGGGGAACATCTCCTCGGATTCCCCCAGGCGCTCTTTATCGGAAGCCTTTGCAGGAATATCATACCGGTCATAAAACATGTAAATGGCATAAGCCCCGTGAATCTGCAATCCTTCGATCAGGATATCATAGAACGTTTCCAACAGCGCATCGTTCTTCAGTCCGCATTCCCGCAGCGCCATCAGCATCTGCCAGATACTGCCCGGCCCCTGGGATGTTTCCGGAAAACGGTATTCCCGCAGCTTCTCATTCGATTCCGCAAACGGAATTTTCTTGGCAATCGCCAGATTCCTGGCCTTTTCCGAACCGGACAGTTTCAGAAAATGAATGTTGAAACTGCCGTCATACTCCCCATCCGAATCCGTATAGCAACCCGCCATCCGCACAAACGAAGTCCGCGCCGGCGTCATCCTCCTCGTCAGCTCCAGCATGTCTTCCCGATTAATCATACATTCCCTCCGACAGTAAAGATATTCGAAACTCTCTGCCTTTGATCTTATCATAACATGCTTTTTCTGTCAGCAGGTTTTTAAATTGCGTTCTTTCTCTCCATCTGATAAAATCGAAACAGTATCTCGCATTTTATAATTTTGATATAGAGAGATGTTGGGACAAAACACCTTTTGACTCAATATCACAGAAAGGACGACACATGAAATTAGCAGTAATCAGTGATCTTCACGGGAATTATTATGCGCTCGCAAAGGTGCTGGCATTTCTTCGCAGTCAGGAGATCGACGGTATCATCGGGCTGGGAGATTTTGTAACAGACGGGCCTTTTCCGCAACGGATGATGAGAGTGCTTCGCGAAATGCAGGAGGAGTTTCCCTGCTATCTGGTGCGGGGAAACAGGGAAGAATATCTGCTGGAAAATATCCGGCATCCGCAGAACTGGAAGGCAGGTTCCTCGACAAGCGGACTTTTGGATTATACGTTTCGGAATCTTACCGGACAGGATCTGGAATTTTTCGAACATCTGCCGACAGACGGTGTTCTGGTCGGAAAAATAAATGAATCAGGCCGGCTGATTCCTGTTTTTGTTCCGCAGGAAGAAATCACACCGGATACCTGCCGCGAATCTCTCTTCCCGGCACTTCGTCTCTGTCACGGCGCGCCCGGAGAACTCCGTGGGAATTTCGGTCTGCATCCGGAGCTTTTGCTGTCCCATCTGGAAAATCTCGATGCCGCAATCCTGCTCGGCGGGCACAGCCACAAGCAGGAGCAAAGAGAATATGCCGAAAAAACATACCTGAATCCCGGTTCCCTTGGGCTTGCGCTTGATGGAGTCGGCGGCCATGCCCATTTCGCGATTCTGACGCTGGAAAACAGCACATGGCAGATCGAATGTTTTCAGATTCCCTACGATCTCGAAGGCTACCTCGCCGAATTCGACCGCGCCGGGCTGGAAACGCATGGCAGTGTCCTTGCCCGTTCCTTAAAACGGACATTGACCTGCGGCGTGAATTATTTTTATCTCACCGTAAAACGAGTGCGTGAACTCGCCGATGCACTGGCACTGACCGATCTGGACGAAGAGGTCTGGAAAAAGGCGGAACAGGAACTGAAATAACCGTCCATTCAAAAGACGGCAGGCTGTGTACTCACACACAGCCTGCCGTCTGTTTCTATTCCCTAACTTCTATTTTTCTTTTCGAAACACAACCGTCTCAAATCTTCTGACCACTCCATCATACTCTCCCGTCATCGGCTGGTATGTTTCCGTATCCATCGGAAATGCAGCCGGTTCAGCTCCGTAGTTCTGTACAAACAGATACTTGTATTTCTCATCCTCCCTTGTTGCAACATCGAGCCCTTCCGGGATTTCGGCTGCCGCGCGTTCCAGGCCTTTTTCTTCTGCCAATTTCCGGCAGAAGTCATCGTAAAATGCCTGTTCAAAATCTGCGCAGACATAATACGCCTCGCCCTCTCCAAATACATTTTTCGTCAGTG
>ENA-OPRT01000663-OPRT01000663.1-human-gut-metagenome-genome-assembly--contig:-NODE-663-length-16108-cov-13.887498_pt1 | contig 16108 bp, 19 predicted proteins | sample MGYA00241895_ERZ501884 | MGnify/ENA primary metagenome ERZ501884 (study PRJEB25962, sample SAMEA2042225) | human gut metagenome | biome: human gut; feature: human-associated habitat; material: faeces...
TTTCTGTAGCCGCAAGAGCTGCAGGTTTGACTGCTCGGATACATCGTTGGTACTCTTTGAATTTCATTTCCATACCAGCTGGCTTTATATTCCAGCATTTTGAAAAACTTTGCCCAGGAAACACTTGCTATGGATTTTGCCAGTTTATGGTTCCGGATCATTCCCTTCACGTTCAGATCCTCGATACAGATGGTTTGGTTTTCGCGCACCAGCATCGTTGACTGTTTCTGCAGGAAATCATTCCGCTGATTGGCTATTTTCTCATGCACTCTGGCTACCCTGAGCCGCTGCTTCCCGCGGTTATGGGAATCTTTCTGCTTCCGGGAAAGTCTGCGCTGTTCTCTTATGAGTTTTCGCATGGAGCGTTCCAGATATCTGGGATTTGATACCGTATTTCCATTGCTGTCAGAATAGAATGCTTTGATTCCGACATCAATTCCAATCGTTCCTCCAGCATTTGGGCGTGGTTCCGGTTCGAAATCAATATTTAAGACTGCAAAATATTTTCCGGCCGGTGTGTACTCAATGGTTACGTGATTAATTTTTCCCACTTCCATCGACTGGCGTATTTTGACAAATCCAAGTTTCGGAAGTTTGATATATCTTCCCACAATACGGATATTATCTTTTTGATTGACCGTTCTGTATGACTGGAACCGGTTATGTTTGCTCTTGAAGGTTGGATAGGAAGCACGTTTTTGAAAGAAATTCACAAAGCTCCGGTCGAGATCCCGCAGAGACTGCTGTAAGGCAATGGAATCTGCTGCTTTCAAAAAAGCAAACTCCTCCTGTCTTTTCAGTTCGGTCAGCATGGCGGAAGTCTGGGTATATCCAATCTTCTTCCCTTCTTCATAGCTTTCCTTGCGCATGGCAAGTCCCCGGTTGTAGATCAGCCGGCAGCATCCCAGCGTCTGGTGGATGAAGTTTTTCTGTTCTCTGTTCGGGTAGATTCTGAATTTGATCCCTTTTTGCATTAGCCCATCTTATCCTTTTGTCTCTGCGATGTTTTCTGGTTTTCGATATACTGTTTTACTGCTTCCAGCGGAGCACCACCCACCGTCGATACAAAATAGCTGTTTGTCCAAAGCGTCGGCATCTTAGTTTTAAGATAGGGAAATTCCTGTCTTAAAATTCTGGAAGTATAGCCTTTGAAAGATTTTACGGCTTTGTGAATACCAAACTGAGGGTCTACTTCCAGCAGCATATGAACATGATCCAGCATGATTTCCATTTCCAGAATCTCTACAGAAAGATTTGCAGCATACTCTGTGAGCAGTTCCTTCAACCTGGTATCTACACCATTGGTTAATACTTTTCGTCTATATTTAGGACACCATACTACATGGTATTTACACGAATAGACGACATTGTTGTTTGATTTATATGTTGTATTCATGTTTGTATTATACTATATTTTCCTATTTAATACAACCACTATTTTGTCCATCTCAATTACTTGCGTAAATTCGATGGACGCGTCTTATATCCCCATAGCTAAAGCAAGGAGTTTTACGACGCATTGGATAAATTTTTTCAATGAATAAGCCAACTGTAATCTTTGCGACAGTCAAGAATATAATCTATATATACTATATTGTCTTTGATCTGATAGAGCACTAAATACCACTTTTTCACATACATCTTATGATATTTATTCGATGGAATATAAGGTTCTTCGAAGAAAGGAAACTTATGTGGCATATATTCCAAAGAACGCATTGCTTCTATCAGTTCTTTCTTCTTTTTTTTGGCAGCTTCTTTATTGACCTGTGCAATAAAACGGATGTGCATTCCGAGCATTTGTTTCGCCTTGTCAGAAACAATTACTTTATACTTAGTATCAGTCATATGCTACACCTCTGCAATTACAGATTCCAAATATGATTCCAGGTCATCAAGAGTGCAGCCTTTTCTTCCAGCGATTCTCTCTTCTTCAACAGAGAGGAGTTCTTCCCTTAATTTTATCATTTTCTCCAAACGATTATAGGTGTCAATATCCATAACGACTAAATCACCTTCTCCGTTTTTCGTTAGGAAGACGGGTTCTGCCGTTTGGCGACACAGGTCTGCAATTTCATTGTAATTCTGACGAATTGCTGCTGATGGACGAATATTCATATAGATACCTCCTTGAATTGCTTGATAGCAATATTCTAACTATATTATAACTCTTTGATGCTATATAATCAAGAGCTTTCAGCGAAATCGTGGAATATTGCAGCAAATGAATTAAAAAGAAGGAATGATATACTACTTACATACAATTTAAACCAAACTCTGGAAATACCATGAAATTCCAGAAATTACCAGTAAAAGTTCATCGAATTTCGTCGAAAAATGTAATATAATAGTATCTCATTCGTATAACGGTAGGAGGTGATATAGGTAAAAAAAAACGTATATGGTATAAGCCAGGTAACGTCTATGCATTATATTTCAGCAAATCAAACACAATATATTATAATCAAAACTTTACCGGCACTACGAAATTTATACACATAATTCCGTAAAAGAAAGGACTGGAATCTCCATAGTAGGGGATTCCGGTCCTTTCTAAGCATTTTCTTCATCTACATCTTTAATAACGTATTTTTCAGCCAATTCTTCTTCTGATTCTGGAAGAGAATTTTCAGAGTTTTTTTCAAGATTTGAAGATACACGACCACTAAAACTTGATTCCAAAAGGTCAAAGATAATTTTTTTACTTTTTTCTGGTAATTCTAAAAAATTGACAAATAAATTATATTGAGCATCTGTTAAATGATATTGTTTTCGAATACTGGTTAAAGCGTTACTTTTAGAGTTGAAAAACATATTGCCTTTTCCTGTTACGAGCCAATCAATATTCACAGGGTATTCTTCCCACTGCTCTAGTAATCTAAGATGTTGCTCTGTTACTGTGCGTACGCCGGATTCTATATTGGCGATAGCAGCTCGTCTTATTCCCAAAATTTTTCCAAATTCAGTCTGAGACTTTCCGCACGCTTTACGTAATTCAGCAAATCGTTCATTTATAAATTCCAATCTAAAGTGCATATTTACATGGAGCCGGTCAAGAAAATAGTCGCAAAAGGGATTTGAGGAAAAATCTCTAGCAAATAATAAATGCAATCCATGAAATAGCAAAAAATCCGCTTGTAATTACAAGTGTGGAAAGGTAAAATGGTATTAACATGAAAGAGCATGAGAGAGAGAGGGAGGAAACAACGTGGACAGCAGAATGGAACATTTTAAGGATGTCATTAAAATTCGCTTTCCGGATTTTGATCTTTCATCCCTTGATTGGAGCGAACTGGATGAATTTTACAAAGATCATCCGGAAGAGATTCCGATCGAAAACGAATTTGTTGGTTATCGGGCAGATGGTGATGTGGTCGAAGACTTTAAAGGTAATTTGTATCTGATTCTTTGTGATCCGGGTATGCATCCGATCGGAAGTAGCGTCATGAGACAATCCGAACTGGATGGGGCTGTAAAACTTGGAAAACGGATTGTCTACGTAGACGAGCTGCTGGATCATATACCGGAATCATCACCTTATGTCGAAAATTAACACAAAAACAAGAAAATGAAATCCGTGTCAATCATTGACACGGAGAGAAAGGATAAAGAATATGAGAAAAAAATTAGCGATGGTAGTTCTTGGCCTGGGCCTTGCAGTAGGCGCACCGGCCGCAAATGATCTGTTCCCAGCAACAGCCGCGCAGACGGTAGAAGCTGCAGTTCAGACTGGTTGGGTCAAAGAATCTGGGAATTGGTATTTTTACAAAGACGGTACAAAACAGACCGGCTGGCAGACCTGGGATGGAAAACGTTATTATTTGAATGCAGATGGAACCATGAAAGCAAATGAGTGGATGATTGATACGGATGGATCGATCTATTACTTCCGGAGCTGGGGCGGCGCTTATAAGAGCTGCAAGGCGAGAATTGATGGAAGAAGCTATACGTTTGATGACAACAGCAAGATGCAGGGATCTCAGTGGATCGTAAAAGGTGGAAAATGGTATCTGGCGAAAAATGGAAAGATGGCAACCGGCTGGCAGACTTGGGACGGAAATAAATATTATCTGAATGCAGATGGAAGTATGAGATGCAATGAGTGGAGACTGGACGATACAGGAAAAATCCGTTATCTCTGCAGTTGGGGCGGTGCTTACAAGAACAGATCAGCAAAGATCAATGGCCGTTCGTATACGTTTAACAGCGCTGCGGAAGTAATCAATATGCAGTGGGTTGTTCTGGATGGTCAGTGGAAGTTGGCGAAAAACGGAAAGATGGCAACCGGCTGGCAGGCCTGGGATGGAAATTGGTATTATCTGAATGCGGATGGAACTATGAAAGCAAATGAATCTTTCAAGGATGGTGGAAAAATCTATTTCTTCCGTAGCTGGGGTGGTGCTTATAAAAACTGCTGGATAACTTCCGGCGGAAAGAAATATTATTTGCACGATAACTGCGCTGCATACCAGAACGAATGGTTGAAGATCGGCGGAAAATGGTATTGGTTCCTGGAAGATAGCACGATGGCAGTGAGTACCAGCTTTACATATAAGGGAAACCTGTATTTTGTTGATGAAAGTGGTGATATGCTGTCAAGTTGCTGGAAAGAGGTGAATGGAGCAAAATATTACCTGCGTAGCTGGGGTGGTGCGTGCCATGACATGCAGATGAAGATTAATGGAAAAACCTATTATTTCGGTTCTGACAGTAAAATGGTAACGGATCAGACGATAAACGGAAATTATTACGGTAAAGATGGAGCATTAACAACGAAACCGGCTCCGGAGCCAACCACAACGCCAAAACCAACCGCAACCCCGACTCCGACCGAGGCACCGAAACCGACCACAACTCCGAAACCAACAGAGACACCGAAGCCGACCACAACACCAAAACCAACAGATACCCCGAAACCGACCGCAACACCTACACCAACCGAGACACCAACGCCAACACCGGAGCCAACCGTTTATGCAACAAATGTTGAGATCACGCCAAATACAGGTCTGGAAATGACAGAAGTTGGTCAGACGCTGCAGCTTAATGCGACCGTGTATCCAGAGAATACGACCAATAAGACAGTAACATGGATATCCTCTGATCCAGAAGTGGCAAGCGTTGATCAGAATGGACTGGTAACAGTTCATAAAAAAAATGGAATGCAGAAAGTAATCATTTCAGCCGACGCAGAAGGGGCTAATCCAAATACTGGAGTTGTTGGAAGATATGTTGAAATTAAAATCAATATTCCGTATACTAATGAAGAAGCTCTGGACATGACAGTATATGATCAGGAAGTCTCTCAGAAAATCTTTAATTTGGTAAATGAGGAGCGTGTAAAAGAGGGACATGCAGCTATGATTTGGGATGATATGGTTCCTCGTTCAAGAAGTATTGCTGTAGCAGGTTATCATATGATGAAATCGATTACAAAACCAGGATATGGAACACCAGATAATATGGCATTACACGCAGGTGGACAAAATGGCTGTGGCGGAGATATAACATTCACCGATAAAGACGATCTTGCACGGCAGATATTTGATTTATGGATGTCTTCGCCTGGGCATAAAGCAAATCAGATGGATGATCACAATTCTCATGGTTTTATTGCTGTAATGTATAGTCAGCCAAAACCTTATGCAGGAAAATATTATATTAATTTTTCGGCTATTTTTTCTTTTGGGAATCACAAAACAGATGCGCTTGGAACTTGGGAAACGGATAATGTGGGAATGGATACAGTGCTTGGCATGACCGAGGATGATTACAATCTAGTTACACATTATTTCATCCATTAAAATTTCATAACAATTGACAAAATCCCCTTACGATTGTCCGTAAGGGGATTTTGTCGAAAAAGATAGCATATAGTTTTTAAATATGTTACAATGAACGACGTTGCCTCCCCTATACCAGGCCAGGAAAGGGGGCGTGAATATGCAAGAAGTATTTATTTCATTTGTTCTTTCCATCATGGCAAGTGTAGTAGCCTACTATATCTGCAAATGGCTGGATGGAAATGATTGACACTCCCCACAGCTAAAGCCTTAACTTGACCCATATTTATACAAGATAATTTCGATAAGCAAGCAATGAATATAGTACATCCAGTCCTTGCCAGATAGAACGTACTCCGGGCATACCATCGCTCGGTGCACCTTTCGTCCCTCCAAGAACTCCCAGATCATAAATTGCTTCTTTAAGTGAATACGATTCAGGAATTTCCTTGCTTTTTCTTGCGCAACAACATAATACTTTCCATTCCTCTTCAACAAATACGATCCCACTTGAAATTTCCGGACATATTTTCCCAAGATAAGTCAGATTTAATATCTGCATTGCAATGACAGAATATAATAACGTTAGAAAGCTTAATCTCCCATATTCCCTTGCCTGGTTCTTTTCTATTTTGCACCCACTCTTTCATATAAAATGAAACCGTTCTATCTTCCATCTGTGTGCATAACACTGTACCAGCTTTTCTATTTCTTTTTCGCTCTTTACCGTTACCGTTGTCAGCAGAAACCATTCTGTCCCCTTTTTCCCGGATTCATGCACATAGATCGCTGTCAGCTCCAGCTTTTCCCGTAAATGCTTTTCCTTTCTCCTTTGAGGACGGTAGATTGTAACCTTTTTGCAATGGTAATCTTGATGGGATATGCTCTTTGGGATTCCGGCTCATCCGGGCAACCATGCTTCCTGCCACTGGGGAACTACGTAATTCATGAAAGATCTTTTTCCCATCATCTACCATACGATTTTGTACGATCCGGATCAGAAAATTTGCTTTCAGATCCGCTGCTTCTGAGAAAAATTCATAGAAATCACCTTCCCGGTCACATACTGTTAATATTGGGATATCCGCTGGCATTCTCAGCAGTGTCTCACGCATGCTGTCCAGCCATCGGAAATTTTCTTTTTCCTCTATTGGTCTGGAACGTTTTTGCTCTTTTGTCTGGGAATCGTCCTTCGGCTTTTCCCGTGTATTTGTCTCCTGGTAGATAATACCCAAAGGGATCCCCTGGTCTGTCACGGCGATGCAAGAATGGACCAGCATTCCCCTTTGCTCCGTACTGCAATCGTATCCCATTCCCTGGATCGCTTTCCGGTCTCCAAATCCAACAGCGATAGTATCCTGAACAGCTAAGATCCACTCTGCATCTGCACATTTTATTTTTTCTACAGTTGCTCTGGATATGCTGTCAAGTAATTCATCTTTGGATATCTCGCTATTACTAAAGAAACGGTATGCCGCTTTGGCAGAACTTCTGGAGCCGGTAGCTGCCCAAGTAGATTTTCCGGGCGATGCTGCAAAAGCGTCTATGATCTTGAAGAAACGTGACTTCAAACGCTGGTCAGTAAAATTTATGTCCACAAACTCTTCTTGCCAGTTCTTGTATTCCGCCGTCATTTGGATCTCCCCTTTTTCTTTAGTATAACATGGGAACATATAAATATCTATGATTACTTATGAGTCAAGTTAAGAGCTAAAGCAAGGGGTTTTACGACGCATTGGATAAAAAAAGAAACGGGTTTTTTGTCCGGTAAGCTCATCAGGAGCCGAGGGAGTTGCTCGTTTCTTTTTTGTTATCCTATTTTCTTTACCCTATCACATCCGTAACCGCATTCACCGCTTTCGCCACAAAGCTGATCGTCTTTTCATTGAACACTTCCCCGTCTTTTGAGATCGAAACGTGTGCCAGTCCGATCTCATCTTTCTCGCTCGCTTCGGTACTGCCCATGAGGGTTGTCCATTTGATCTGGACATCGTCGGCGGTGATGGCGTGGTCGCATGTTACGATGTACTGTGCTTCATCGAACAGCGGCGAATTGGATTCCGCATAGACGATGATGTCGTTGTTTTTTTCCTGATAGACGCGCACGGTGTAATTCACCAGGTCTTTTTCATCCGTAATATAGTCCTTGTTCGGCGATACGGTTTCTTCGCAGATCAGGCTGGCGTCTTTTGGAATTGTATTGTTCTCTTTCTTTTTTGTCATTCCGATCATCAGCATACAGTTGCAGAGTGCTGCGATCAGAACTGCAAGCAGCAGGATTTTTATTCTAGGTTTCATTGTTTTCTCTTCCTTTTCCCATGTCATAGTTTGTCACTGATGTTTCATTTCCATTATACATGATTCCCCCAAAATAAGAAACGTTAAAATACGTCCATCCCCATAAAAGCTTTTTTGAAAAAATTTCTCAAAGAAAAAGTTTTCCATTTTGTTCCAAATATGTTATGCTATACTATCCGTTAGGCAATTCTAACTCGATGTACTCTCGTAATAAAGGAGGAACTGCATGCCTTTAAATTTAACCGATTTCAATCAGTTTTACGTCATCAATAAAATCTGCGGCCAGGAAAAGCAGCGTCATTATCTGGAGTCGCTTGGGTTTGTTCCCGGGGCCAGGATTTCGATTCTGTCGGAGCTTCACGGTTATTATCTCGTCATGGTGAAGGGCAGTAAAATCGGGCTGGATAAGAGTCTGGCCAAGAAAATTATTGTGTATGCCAGCTGAACCGATGGCAGGGTTCACTTTTTGCATACGCATTTAGAAAGTATGGAGTATTATGGAAAAGAACAAAAAAATCATCAAACTGTGCTATCTGCAGATCGCATTCTATGTCGTCTTTCTGACATCGCTGCTTCTGCATTTCAAGCGTGGGCTGGATCATCGCGCCTTTGCGCTTCTGATTATCCTTACGCTGCTCGGCTGCGCCTCTGCACTGACGCTTACCGATTATCTGAAAAGCCTGATCCGCCGCTCCGGCTTTGATGTCGCCGGCGTGCACGATAAAAAGTCGCTGGAAGAAAAGCTCCTCCAGCTTCAGAACGCGGACGATACACTCGATGTCGGCGTGATGATGTTTGATATGAACAATTTAAAGATGATCAACGACACGTACGGCCACGAAGAAGGCGACGTCTTTATCCAGACCTTCGCCTCCTATCTGACCCGCATTCTGACCGAGGACAGCTTTCTGGCGCGGTTCGGCGGTGATGAATTTGTCATTGTGCAGAATCATGCAACCTGGAACCAGCTGGAGCAGATGAATCTTCAGCTGCAGACGATGATCGACACCTACAACCAGACGGCGGATCACCCGCTGAGCTATGCCGTCGGATATGAGCTGAGCTGCAAAAATCATTATTATCTGATCATGGATCTGCTGCAAATGGCGGTTTCAAAGGTTAAAATCCTGATAGTGGATAAATATAGTTGTTTTTATCAGAAAAGGCCTGCAAGTCATTCCCTTTTGAAGAAAATTTAAACAGGAACCAAAATCCTGTCCGGTTTTTGCTTGCTACTTTCCTGGGGGATATTCAAATATTTCACACTCCCGTTCCCCTTGCCATCTGATGCTGTCTGATGACATTTACAGACACCTTTTTGGAGGAAAGGGATTCCATCCCTATTTTCGTACCGGATAAAAAAGAGAAACGTATGGAAATCGTAACCATTGAAGCTCAGACATTTTTGGAAATGAACAGGGTCTTGGAAGCCCTTACAAAAAAGGTGCGGGAAATATGCGGGGAAAATTCCCGGAGTATGGATGACTGGATAGACAACCAGGAAGCATGTATGCTGATGGGAGTCTCCCCCGGAAAACTGTTACAGCTCCGAAGACGCAGGGCAGTCCCTTACAGCCATATAGACCGTAAAGTATATTACAGGCGTCAGGACATCATCCGCTTTATGGAAAATACGATTCGTCAGGTAATCCTTTAATTGGCAAGATACAATGGCACAATCCCTATTGACCAAGGAAAGTCCGGAAATCAGGCAGTTTTTCCGGAACATTGACACATTGTCCCGCCTTCTGGACATACAGGCGGAAAAGTTCCGTCCGTTACTGAACGGCGACCGTTACATGACGGACAGCGAACTTGCCGGAAAGCTGAAACTGACACGAAGGACACTGGCGGACTACCGCCTGAACGGAAAAATACCCTATTACAAAATAGGAGGCAAATTATTGTACAAGGAGAAAGATGTCCTGGCATTGCTGGAAACCAACCGGATGGAAGCGTTCGACTGAATCCGGCACCACGTCTGTCTACCGGACGGTTTTTCTTTTCCATGGCAGACCGCACATGACACTTATGCCCGGACAGACTATCGGATTTCCCTACCATGTCTGCCGTACAATGCGGCATGTATATGGATAGTCCACGAATGCCGTCGTACATCACTGCCGCACAATTTCTTACAAGACCATTCATATCGTATTTCAATTCTTACCTGCAAAGGTCGCCTTTTGCCTTCGATTGGGCAAGGCGGTCCTCCGGACTGGTTGGAAGGAAAAAATCATCCTCGCTTCGCTCCGGTATTTTTTCCTTCCAAGCCTTGCGCAATCACGGCAAAAAGCAAACCGGGGCATATAAGAAATAGAAATACCGGCTTTTGCCAAGTCGGTCATGTTTAATCAAAAAAGAAAGATTATGGTTCAAACGAAAGAAATGAAAAATTACAAAACGGAAGTGACGGACAACAACCGGATTGAATATCTCCACTTTTTCGGAATAAAGTACCCGTTCATCGAAACCGACGGAATGAAAATTGCCTCTGACGAACTGGAGTATGCCATACGGAACCACCCGAACTCACCGGAAGGATTTGAGTTGATGGAAGAAATAGACTGTTTCCTGCCCGAAAAGAAACTGCTTAGGCTGGATGAAAAAACAATCCGGATGTATATGTCTGCCTGAACAGGAAATACAGACCCTTACTCCAACGTGAGGGAATATACGGTTTGAAACACCCCAAAGAGATGTCCCGGGAGGGATATCTCTTTTTTATTCATGGACAATATCAAAACTGGAAAATATGTTATACTACCAAATTAAAAACTACGAAGATTTCAAAAAACGGTTCGGACTTACAACAAGGGAAAACGGAGTGATATCCAGAAAGAACAAAATATTGCTCGGACATTTAAAGAATCCCCTGTTGCTCCGGTATTGTTTGACACACAACGATTACAGCCTGTTGCACATATCCGATATGGCAGACTTGCAGAAAAAAGTTACCGAGGCTGTCAAAGAGTCCGGAAGGAACGACGGGAAGCTTACAAACAAGGTGGAACTGATAGGGGAAATCTATCACTCCGGATTGTACAGGACAAATGAATCCAAAGGGATTTGCGAAGATATGGACAAGTCTTCAGTCTGTTATATCAATGTCGAACGGAACCGGACCTTCAAAATGAAATCCGGAAAATTCATGAGGACGCTTATCCTTGAAACGGAGATTGGGAAGCTGCTTTCCTCGGGAATCCTGAACTGGCTTTCCGGAGATGTCTTCACCCGGCAATGGTACACCTATGCCTACGGGCATGGTTCCGGTCTGAAACTGCATGTGGACAACCGGTTTGACAAGATATATGACTATTGGAAATGCAAGGGTGATTTCGGTTCCTGTATGACGGGTAGGAACAGGGATGAGTTTTATGCCTATTCAGTGAATGCCAAGGCCGCCTATATCACAGACGAACATGATTATATCGTAGCAAGGGCAATCCTGTTTACAGACGTGACAGACCAACACGGTAAAAAATGGAGGTTGTTGGAAAGGCAATACGCCTCCAATAAAGACGACACGCTGAAAAGGCTGCTGATTGACAAGCTGATTCATGGAGAATACATAGACGGATATAAAGTTATCGGCGCATCATGCAGTGATGCGGATGCTTTTGTGGACATTTCCGGAAACTCCCTTAAAAATAAGAAGTTTGAAATCGACTGCCGATTGGATATACGCGACACGCTCTCTTACCAGGATTCCTTCAAATGGTATAATCATAGTAAGAAAAAAGCCTATAATTATGAACCGGAAGAATATTCTCACGACCTTGACACCACAGACATCAACCTCAATGGGGATGAGGACGGGGATGAATGGGATGACTATCATGGATATTATTGTGAAGAAACCCGGCTGTGCTACAGGAACGGTGCGCAAATCCATGTGGATACGGACAACCTGAACGATTTTGTATGGATAGAATCAATATACGAATACCACCATGATGATGACTGTACAACTTGTGATGAATGCCAGGAATGGATATTGCACAGGGATGCCCTGCAATCGCACCTGACCGGCGAGAAGTACTGTTGTGGCAAGTGCATGGAAAAAGCGGAGAAGGAATTCAAGCGGAAGAACTGGTATTATTCCGAATACGACGATGAGTGGTTTGAAAAGGAGGACGACATCACCCGGATTCAGGTATGGACGGATGCGGAAAACAAGTATAAGGATACAAGCATCACCGCCGGGACATTGGACAAATTGGTAAAGGACGGAAAGGCATGGATATTTGACAAAGAGGCGTTTGATACGCTCAATCCCGGCACCGGTCTTCCCTATGGTTACAAACTTAATGAAAAAGAACATGAATACACAATTGCTAAAGAAGCTGTATAGCATTCACAGCCCGAGCGGAAAGGAACAGAATATGATACGTTTCCTCCGTTCCTATATCGGAACACTTCCCGGTAACATATCCGTTTCACAGGACCGATACGGAAATCTTTATGTGATAAAAGGAACGGGGGAAAACTATCCCTGCCTGGTCAGCCATATCGACCAGGTGGCACACTGCCACCACTCCAAGGATTTCAAGGCGATAGAGACAAAGGACATCATTTTCGGCTATTTCCCGGGCAAAAGGCGGTTTGAGAATCCGGGGGCGGATGACAAGAACGGAATATTCATCTGTCTGGAATGCCTGAAAAAATACGATACCATTAAAATAGCTTTCTTCAGGGAGGAGGAAACCGGATGCGCGGGCAGTTCCAACGCAGACATGCCTTTTTTCAACGACGTACGGTTTGTCATCCAGCCCGACCGGAAAGGCAATTCCGACCTGATTACAAGCATCGGTTTCTCGGAACTTTGTTCGGATGAGTTCATAGAAGCGGTAAAACCGGAAGAATGGGGTTATAAGGAGAACAACGGATTGTTGACCGACGTAATGGTCCTGAAAGGAAACGGGATGGGCGTCAGCTGTGTCAATCTGAGTTGCGGTTATTACAACGCCCATTCAGACCACGAGATAACGGTCAAGAAAGACCTGATGAAAGGCCTGCTATTTGTAGAGCATATCATTGAGGATTGTACCGCTGTCTATCCGCATACGGGCATATTCAACGACCGTTATGAGTGCGAGGATGAAATCCATGACATCCTAAGACAAGATCCGGCACTGACGCCGGAAGACCTTCAATATATGTATGCCACTAATTTCCCGCACTTGAAGCCGGAAGATTACGAAAGGATTTGCCAAGACTACCGGACATTGTGGGCGGGAAACGAACAAGACAAGGAACATCCTTAACCCATATTTGCAGGACAATACAACCATTACGAACCGCAACCGGCTATAATCCAAGCCTATTGGAGCATCCGTTTTGGTTGTACTGTCAAAAAATATCAAAAGAGTAGCAGCAAGCGGCTTTTCACAAACCGACATCCCGCAACTGCAAGTAAAGATAACCAGAAAAGAAGAAATTATTTTTTGGACTCTTCCAAAGAGAGCTTGCGGAACTCCTTCATCAGTTTTTCCAATTCCAACGAAGCTTTGCGGGCACGAGTACCTGCGGCCTTGTTATTCTTTTCAATCTGAAGCGCAGCATCGGTAGAAAATGCGGCATATACATCCTGTATTTGAGTCAACAATTCGTTCATATAAACCTTTATTTAATTAATAATCGGCACAAAAATAACGAAAATAATCAAGAATGAAAATGATTCTGTAGTTTTATCATTCAAAACGACATTCAATACCCCCCTTCACATAATCCTTCCAACAATCATACGTTTCATCGCTTACGGCACAGATATTCATTCAAATCCTTATAACCGGCATATTCCTGTGAAAGGTCATGTACGCGGCTGCCATATTTTTCTCTCATCGCCATCACCGTATTATTTCCGGCAGCATCATTATCCAGACAGCTGTAAATGTCATCATATCGTGAAAGAAAGGAAAAAGCCTTCGGCAAGTTGCTGACGGAGTTCAGCACCAGGCAATCCCCCTTCGTCCAAAGAGGAAAGGCAGGCTCAAAAGACAGAAAGTCCATAAATCCCTCGAACACATAACACCTGCCCGTTTCCTGTCCATTCGTGATACAAGTAATATCCTTGGGGGAGATACAAGCCTTAAAAAATCTGTTCCGTATCTCATACCCACCAGAAATATTGGGAAAGGCAATGGCAAAATAATTTTTTCCGTTCCGCTTGAAGGAAGCCTCCCTGCATATTTTCCCCGCCGTTTCCACATCAATGCACCGTTCTTTCAGATAAGTAAGCAATATACGGTTGGCAAGCGGCCTGATTTTCAACTCCTGAAAGGCGGGTGCCGCCTCTTCAACAGGGCAGGAAATTGTAACCGGTTTCAAAACCGCCCTTTTATCTTCAATATACCGTAGCACATGGCTTATATCATCTGTCTGGTAAATCTCCTTAGCCAGGGTAATAATATCCCCGCCCTTCCCCAGCCCGAAGTCATACCACAATTCTTTCCGGAGATCAATCTTGAAGGAAGCCTCCTTTTCCATCCGGAAAGGAGACTTGTACCACACACTGTTCCCGCGTTGTATGACCGGGTGATGCCCCAGTCCTCCTAAAAAATCAACAAGCCTGATTTTCTTTGCTTCCTGTATGTTCATAGCATGACATTTTTCATGAACCGACTCACTGTTACCACACAAGACAAAGAACAGATTAATACCTGGAATGAGAAAAACAAAGTCGTCAGATGTCATCAAAAGTCGTCAAATAACATGTGGCAATAGAATTGTTGGACTTATTACACGATTTTACAATATTGCATACAATAGCCCCCCCTTTGTTATTCATTCTTCTAAAACCAGTTTGCATCAACAAGCTTTCTATTGGCAACAAAATATTTGATAGTACCCTCAAAACAAGTATTGAAAGACAACGGCTCAAACTTGCAACCGAGCTTAATAACATTCTCCTTCCAGCAACCACAACACTCTAATTGGGAAAATTTGACTCTACTATAAGCAATCAACTATAAAAGTCACAGATACAACATTAATTTCTCACTTCATTTATGTATTTTTACTGCCGAATTAACAAGAATCGTTATTGTTAATTCTGAACACTAAAATTTTTGATTCATTGCTTTCAAAATTATAGTTAACTTTAACGCAATGAATTAAGAGTACTTAACCTACTTTTTATTTGACAAACTATTAAAACATCAATAATAATGGATGCGATAATTTGTAAGCGCCTAAGTAAGTACATCTTCTACAGTTCATTTTCCCTCCTTACTTTTGCTACAAAAAAATAATATCCTATGATGCAGCGACGTAAACACATGATGAGCAGAGAAAAATTTATCTCCGTTCTTTTCCGTCAGCAGCAGAGTGGTTTGTCCATTGCTGATTTTTGTGAGAATGAAGGTTATAGCCGTAGTAGATTCTATCTTTGGAAACAAAAATACGGTATAACGGAGCGGGAGTTATTGGCAGAAGCCTCCCGCTTAGGGGTTAAAGACAGCTTTGTCCCCATAGTAATCAATGGCGACACGCCATCCCCCGGTATATCTCACGAGACTCCCCTGCCATCTCCCCAGCCTAGCGTCCCCTTTCCCTTGAAAGGAAAGGACAGCTCTGAAATATCCTTGGAATTACCCAACGGATTGAAGTTGAAGTTTAAAGGGTCTTCCGGCTGTGAAGCTGCCCTGAATCTGATCTCTAAAATATATAATGCCAATGTTCTGCCTAAATGACAGCATGAGATATTTCCTATGCCCCGGTTATACGGACATGAGGAAAGGTATGTTCACTCTTTGCGGCCTTGTGCATGAGAGGATGGGAGGCGACATCAGAAGTGGGGACGTATTCATTTTCTACAACCGTTTCCGGACCAAGATAAAATTGCTCCATGCCGAACCGGGCGGTCTGGTCCTTTACGAGAAACTGCTTGAAGAAGGCACCTTCAAGATACCCGCCTATGATCCTGCCACCCGTTCTTACCCCATGACCTGGAGTGACCTGGTCGTTATGGTGGAAGGCATCAATGAAGATGTCAGCAAAGGCAGGCAAAGACGGCTTTCCAATTT
>ENA-OPRT01000687-OPRT01000687.1-human-gut-metagenome-genome-assembly--contig:-NODE-687-length-15727-cov-14.198443_pt1 | contig 15727 bp, 9 predicted proteins | sample MGYA00241895_ERZ501884 | MGnify/ENA primary metagenome ERZ501884 (study PRJEB25962, sample SAMEA2042225) | human gut metagenome | biome: human gut; feature: human-associated habitat; material: faeces...
GTACCTTCTGGATGTAATCAAGCATTTCGTCATCCGAAGCGAATGATTCGGGACGCATATTGATTCGTATATCGGAGACATCAAAAATAGCGATAATTCTCCGAATTCCGCCGTTATATCCGGCTACTTTTTCTTCACTCGAAATTTTTATGCCTTTTATATGATTCTGTATCAGCCCGTTGTTGTGGATTATGAAGCGAAGTTTCGGCCGGGATCGTTTGCGGCGGTTACTTGCCGCGGCAGAAAATGTTGTGTTGCAGTATATTGTTGATGTTTAATTTATTACAACGCTTAAAAATATGCTGGGGGACGAACTGGGGACGGAATTTTGCTGGCCAAAAGAAAAAAAGAGCAAATATAAAATCGCTTTTTATCCCCTATCGGAGGTTATGTCTCCCAAAGGTAGAAAAAATAAACGTAATCTGTACAAAAGGTCAATTATAGGAGTTTAGTTTGGTTTGTTGTATATCTATTCAAGTTCTAAACTAAACCTTTTTCACAACGTCAAAATGGCGGACATCGGCAACAAGAATGCTCATCTCTTTTTCTTTTGGCCAGCAACCTGCCTTTTGTACGTCGTTCCTGTTTAACGAACTCCCTGCTTTAGATCCTCCCGTTGTATCTTTCTACATTTCCGTCATTGCACATCGACTTTCGGTCTGTCTGATGAGAATTGTGTCGCAAAGGTATCTGCCATGTCCTTTTTTCTGCAAGGTCGGAGCCTGACGGTTCACGATAAAATCTCCACGCTCCGCTTCGCAGAGGTAGTATTTGATCGTGAAACCCTGCAAAAACGGCCATATGATGATTTTAAGAAGAAGACGTTGAAAGGGGTTATCAGTAAATATTTCAATAACTCTTATTTAGGAGCGGTTTCTTCACTGGTGAAGGAGGAGGAGATTTCTTTGGATGAATTGAAGCAGCTTATCCGGGATGTGGAAAAGGCGCATGAATAATCCGGATAAAGAGAATAATTAAAGATACATACTATGGGAGCATTTTTTGTATATATTGTAAAGTCGGCAGTCTGTCTGGCGGTATTTTATTTATTTTACCGCCTGTTGCTGAGCCGTGAAACATTCCATCGTTTTAACCGTATTGCTTTGTTGGGAATACTGATATTGTCCTGTGCCATTCCCTTTGTGGAAGTGACTATGAAAGAACCGATGGAAGTCAGTCAACAATTGCTGACTTGGGAAGAACTTCTGCTTATGGCTGATCTTAATCGGACTGCTACTATAGAAGCTGCTCCCGTATCTGCCATTACATGGCGTGAAGTGTTGCTGATGGTTTATTTGTTGGGTATTGTATTCTTCTTTTTACGTAATGTATGGTCGCTGACCCGTATGCTGAGGCTGATAAAGGGTAGCACCCTTGTCCGTCAGGAAAATGGCATCACGCTGATTACCCATCAGAAAAAAATCGCACCTTTCAGTTGGATGAAGTTTGTAGTGATCTCTGAGAAAGACCTGAAGGAAAACGGTGAGGAAATACTGACGCATGAATATGCCCATATACGGAAGAGACATTCCATAGATTTACTTATAGCGGATATCTGCATCTTTTTCCAATGGTTCAATCCTGCCTCCTGGTTATTGAAACAGGAACAACAGAACATACACGAGTTCGAAGCGGACGAAAGCGTGATTGCACAAGGTATTGATGCAAAGAAATATCAGTTGTTATTAATAAAAAAAGCTGTCGGCACAAGGCTCTACTCTATGGCCAACAGCTTCAATCACAGTTCACTTAAAAAACGTATTACTATGATGTTAAAAAAGAAATCCAATCCGTGGGCACGACTCAAGTACCTGTATGTGCTTCCATTGGCAGCCATTGCCGTGGCAGCCTTTGCCCGCCCCGAAATCTCTAGTGAGTTAGATGAGATTTCAGCCGTCAAAGTTAATGATTTAACGGCAATTATGAAAACCGAAGAGGTTAAAAGTCCCGAAAAACATCCTGCAAAGGAAATAAAAGTGCAAGGGCAGGTATTAGAAAAAAGTACAAACGCTCCGGTTGTAGGTGCTAGTGTGATTATCAAAGGTACCACTTCGGGTACGATCACAGATTTAGATGGAAATTTTGTTATTTCAATGCCTGTTGGGGCTACTTTGAGTGTTTCATATATAAATATGAAAACAAAGGAATTGACTATTACAGAGAAACTTATTGGAAAAATTAAATCTTTAAAAGTGTATTTGGAGGGAGAAATCACAACTAAGACACAGGAAGTGGTTGTAGTAGGTTATGGAGGTGGTGAAGAAGCTTCTGATGAAGTTCCGGTTTTTCAGGTTGTTGAAGAGATGCCTGAGTTTCCGGGTGGTATGGGAGAATGTTTGAAATTCTTGGGGAAGAATATCAAATATCCAGTGGAGGCTCAGAAAGCTGGAGTACAGGGAAAGGTTATTGTACAATTTGTAGTTGAGAAAGATGGTAATATAGCCAATCCCAAAGTTGTCAGGAGCATTGATCCGGATTTGGACGGTGAGGCCATTCGAGTCATTTCCATTATGCCGAAATGGAAACCGGGTATGCAGAAAGGTCAGCCTGTGCGTGTGAAATATACGGTTCCCGTCACTTTCAGACTAGACGGTAAAGATATCAAATCAAATGAAGCACGTCATTTGGAGTTGAAGACAGACACTGTTTTTCAAGAAAATCCATTGCGTATAGGTAAGGAAACTTTTTCGTTGAAAGATTGGAAGGAGAAACCATTGCTTATAGTTGATGGGATAGAAAAGCCTTATAGTCAAATGGAAAAAATGAATGTTTCGGACATTGAATCTATTTCGGTGTTGAAGGATGCGGCAGGTACTGCCATTTATGGAGCCAAAGCCAAGAATGGCGTGATATTGATTACCACAAAGAAACAATAAGAATAAAGATATGAAAAAATTTGTAACACTGCTGCTATGTATGCTCCCTGTTTCGTTGTTTGCCCAGGTGAATGATGGAATTCGTCAGGCAATGGATAATTATGATTATGAGACAGTAGTTACGCTGATTGAACCCGATTGTCAGGATTCTTTGTTGCTGATTACCAAAGTTCAGGCGCTGAAAGCGATGAACCGTTATCCGGAAGCCATAGGGGTATTGAACTCTCTTATCTTAAAAGACAGCACAAACACAAAAGTTTTGATCGACCTTGCCGAGTGTTACAAATTGACGGGTAACTCCCGTCGGGCGGCCAACTGTTATCAGAAGGCAATGAATTTGCAACCGGAAAATAAATTTTTCCGGTTGCAGTTCATACGCTCTTTATTAGCTTCCGAAGATTATGAAGAAGCGCGTACGGCTTGTCATGGCTGGTTGGAACGCGATTCCTTGTCGGCCACCGGATACAAGTATCTGGGACAGGCATACGAGGGATTGCAGGATGCCGCCAGTGCCTTCCTCAGTTATAACATAGCCTATCGGCGTGATTCGTTGGATGCCCAGACGGTGGCACGCATTGCCGGTATTTTTAATAACAATCAGCAGTTTAAAGATGCTGTTGATGTGACGGAAGTTTATCGTTTGTCCGATACCACCAATATAGATGTGAACCGCCAGAATGCGAAGGCTTATTGTATGCTGAAAGAGTACGGAACGGCGGTAAAACGCTATGAGTCATTAAAAGAACTGGGTGATCGTAGTTTTCTCACTCTTTACTATTTAGGTGTATCCCATTATGGGGATAACTGGTTTTACGGTGCATACGATAATCTGAAAGAAGCTTATCAAAAAAATCCGATGGATGTGAATGTGCTCTATTATCTGGCAAAAGCTTCGGCACGCACTTCTTGGAAAAAGGAGGGTGTGGAATATATGGAAGAAGCCTTCCGCATAGCAGTTCCTTCTGATAGTATGATGGTACGTCTTTATGACGGGTTGGTAGAATGTTACGATTATGCGGGGGATACAAAGAAAGAGGTGGAAGCCTTGGAGAAGTTATATATTTATACAAAGAAAAACTCCATCCTTTATAAAATAGCCTGTCTCTATGATTGGAAAGAAGATGAGAAGAATGCCATTCGCTATTATAGGAAATACATGGCTACAGTTCCCGAAGATCAGCGTTATGCCTTGGACGAAGACGGGAACCCGGTGGAAGACCGCATAACACTTTACCAGCAGGCATGGAAACGTATTAAAAAAATAAAGGAGGAAGGTTTCTTTAGAGGTGATATTCCGACAAAGTCATTTCCTGTAGAGAAAAAAGATACGTTGGCACTTCGTCATGCAAAATAACGGAAGTCATTTATATAAAAGTAAGAATATATGAAGAAAATTTTAGCTTTGGCACTCTTTGCAGTGGCTCTAGTATCATGCCGGCAAACTATGCAGACCGATGGCTTTAAACTATCCGGTCATTTGGAAGGGCTTCAGGTTGGAGATACTCTTTTTCTTAAAACTTTTTTATTGCCCGATTGGAAAGAAGACGGGACAGATACCATATTGGTGGAAAAGGAGGGGATTTTCTCGGCTTTTATTCCTATGGAACATACTACTTTTTATTTATTGACGCATCAGCCTAAAGTGGGTGAACCGTTACGGAGTTGTATTCGCGGAGCTGAGATTATAGCTCGTGTAGGTGATGATATAAAACTGGAAGGGTCTTTGGATTACTTGGGTGCGGTTCGTCATTCGGGTGGTTTTTATGACAATTCGTTGGTGGCTAGGTATGATAGCCTGACTGCGTCTTCCAATACTGAAATGATTGATATCTTCAGTCAGATACTGAAATATCAGGATACAAAGCAAAATGATAGTGTGGCAAAATACGGGCAAATGTATAATGAATATCATCGTCCGCTAATGCTGAAGACTGTTCGTGATAGTCTGGCATTGAAAGTGAACGATATGGAATATGCCGCTTTTATGTATGCATCCGCTTTTGTTTTTGATGCTACTTATAAGGATGTGAAAGAGCGTTTGGCACAATTTACTCCAGAGGTTCAAAATTCATATTTTGGACAAATACTTGACAAGCAATTGCTTGTATTGAAGAATATTGAAGTAGGCTTTGCGCCAGCGGAGTTTACAGTGACAGATAAAGACGGCCGGAAAGTGTCTTTGTCTGATTATAAAGGCAAATATGTATTGATTTATCATTGGGGATTATGTCCTGGTACTTTTTGGGTAAATCCTAAAATAACGGATCTCTATCAAAAATATCATGAAAAAGGTTTGGAGGTATTGGGATTTACCCGTGATGATTTGTTGAAATCGTTGCAGGGAAGTTCTGAAGAGTTTAAGAAAGATGAACGGGTACAGGGATTGCTAAGCCATCCGTGGACTACAGTTTACACAGAGGATGAGGGCAACGGCTTTATAGTGAAAGACCTTTATTTTTCAGGAGTTCCCATTCTTATGTTAATCTCTCCGGATGGTATTACTTTGGCCCGTGGATATACAAAGGCATACGAAGAAGTAAAGAATCTTTTGGATAGGAACTTGGGAAATAAGTAAGTATATTTAAAAAAAAGATACAATGAAAAACTTTGGTATTTTACTGCTTGCTATGGTGAGTTGCTGCCTTTTGCAGGCAAAAGACAGGGTGGTTAAACAGCCGCCTTTCATCGCTCGTAGCTCTTCTACTATCGAGATAGACAGAGTGGTGGTTTCGGATACGGCAACCGTATTGGATGTAAAAGCCTTTTTCCGTCCTCATAATTGGATTCAGATAAGTAATGAAAGTTATTTGTTGGCTGATAATGGAGAGAAGTATCCGATTCGTTCCGGTAATGGAATTACCTTGGGCGAAAAATTTTGGATGCCCGATAGCGGTGAGGCTTCTTTTAGTCTTATTTTTCCGTTATTGCCCCCTACAGTGAAAGTGATTGATTTCATAGAGAGCGATTGTGAGGACTGTTTCAAGGTATGGGGAATCCATTTGGATGGTAAATTACCGGAACTGGATTTATCGGATGATGTGAAGAAACAGAAATTGAATTACGCTGAACCGTTGCCTAAGGCTGAATTGAAAGATGGCAAATCAGTGATAACCGGTCGTTTGTTAGACTATGAGAAGCACTATGCACTTCCGTTTTCTTGTAGGACTTGTGATTTGTTGACGGCAAAATTTGAGGATACTGAAATAAAGGTGAATGAAGACGGAACATTTCGGACAGAGATTGAACTTTGTGCTCCGACTACGGTCAGTTTTTCTGTGGGACGTGATATTTATTTTGACGTCTTTTTGGTTCCCGGTGGTGAATTGGATATGGCTGTCAACTTGCGTGAGTTGAGTCGTTCTGAAAGCAAATTGTTGAAAGGCAAGCGTGCTGGTGGAAAGAAAGTCTATTTTTCAGGTACCATGGCGGCTTTGAATGATGAAATGATAACCGATGATGAACATTTGATGGATGTATGGGGAATGGTTCATTGGAATATGAATGATTTATATAATATGACTGCCGGTCAGTATAAAGCTTATTGGTTGAAAAAATATGAAGAAACCAAATCCGCTATCTGTTCCGATAAGAAAAGAAGTCAGGCATACCGGGAGCTTTTATTGGCTCAGAATGATTTGCTTTGTACTTTGACATTGACCCGTGTAAGTTCTAATTTAGCCTATGCTTATGTGCAGTGCAGTGGATTACCGGCTCATGAAGCTTATCAAAAGTTTAAACAACCGGAATTGAGTGATGATTTCTATGACTATATCCGGCAGTTGAATATACTGAACTCGCCTGTCATGCTTTATGCCAATGGTTATGCTGATTTGGTAAGGGGAATGGGCTATCTGAGGGTGAAGATGGATGATGAGTTGAGTGATATATTTGCGTTTATTCTCTCTTCCGATAAAGTTTCTGCTGAAGATGCTAAGATAATACGTGAGTTCAAGGCTGATACAGATACCGGAAAAACATCTGTCTATCAGGAAAAAATGGGCGAATTGCGAATAAAATACGATGAATTGTTTAAAGAATTCAGTTCTATGCAGCAAGACTATATTTTGAAAAAGATTATAGCCGGATATTTGGGCACAGACCAAGGACTTTTTTTCGACTTGCAGAAAATGATGAAATATGCTCAGAAAATCAGTGACTTCACTCCATTGACTGTACATGATTTTGAGGAGATACGGAAGATGAGTGACCCTTATTATCTCGGCAGACTGACAAAGATGAACAACCGTCTTTTGGAAACGATTGAAGCTAATAAGAAAAAGAAAGGTTATACCGTTAATGAATCCGGAGAAGTAAAAGATGAAGATTTATTTTATTCCATCATTTCTAAATTTAAGGGTAAGGTGATTTTGGTTGATTTCTGGGCAACTTGGTGCGGTCCTTGCAAAATGGCTATGAAACAGATGAAACCGATGAAGAAAGATCTTGAAGGTAAAGATATTGTATATGTTTTTATTGCCGGAGAGAACTCGCCCAAGGAAACGTGGGATAACATGATTCCGGATATTCATGGAGAGCATTACCGAGTAACGGCGGCTCAATGGAAATACTTGAGCAAGCAGTTCAGCATACAGGGCGTTCCGACTTATATTATTGTTGATAAGGAGGGGGCTGTTATTCAAAAACACACCGGTTTTCCGGGGGTGGATACCGTAAAAAAAGAATTAATGAAAGCATTGGAGAAATAAAGAACGTGTTCGTTCTGCAAGAATAAAATGAATAAGAATCTGTAGATGCTGTTGGGAAGTAAGCATTTACAGATTCTTTTTTTTGATTGCATCTTTTCTTTGGCTATATTGATTACAGATTTTCTCCGCTGATTTATTGGGTGGCTTTTCATAATGTAGAAATCTGACTTTCTATGATGTTTTTTTTCTTTGTTTAAAAAATAAAATAATATTGCTTCTTTTCTTAACTATTAATAATATATTTGTGCAGATTTTGTATGCGATGTCGGAAAAAGAACTGATTATATTATTAAAAAATGGAGATGAAAAGGCATTTACAACTTTGTATAGATTGTATTGGTCTAAAGTTTATAATTTCTCTCGTCTGTATTTGTCTTCCATAACAGAAGTTGAGGAAGTGGTGCAGGAAGTGTTTGTGAAAGTGTGGGAGACACGTGATTTTTTACGTGCGGATGATAATTTTAAGGGATATCTTTTTATTATTACACGCAATCTTATTTTTAATCAGTTTCGTAAAAGTTTCAATGAGAATGCCTATAAACTTACGGTGTTGAGTGCTGCAATGGATTATTATGATATGGAAGATGAGCTAAGTGCAGCTGATTTAAAAGAATTTATTAAAAGGATGGTGGGTGGGTTGCCACCTCGTCAACAAGAAGTTTTTAAGATGAGTCGTGATGAACATCTGACCTACAAAGAAATTGCTACTCGGTTGAATATCAGTGAGAAAACAGTAGAACGACATATTAATGAAGCAATCAAGTTCTTAAAGAAGAACATTATGCTTTATCTGATTTTTATCTTTTAAATAATCATAGTTTATTTTTTTTTAGCAAAAATGTATCCTTGCATTGGGGGTATGTCTTTTTTGGCGTGTATTTATAGTAAGTACAGGGGAAATTTATGGATGAATTTCCGTAGGGTATCAAATAAAGGATGAAAACAAAGAACGAAGATATTATAAAAAAGCTGTTTGAAAGCAAATGCTCTTTAAGCCCGGAGGAGCGTGCGGCATTGAATAACTATGAATATGTAAATGATACTTTTCATAGACAATGGGAAGAAATGTCCGAAGAGGCAGTGGATTTGGTGAGGGAAGAAAAGATACTGAATGGTATTATGAAGAAAGTAAGAGGGCGGAGGTTTCCTTTTATAAAGAAATCCTTTTATAAATATGGAATGGCTGCGATGATTGCAGTATGTATGGTGCTTTCAGCTTTGTTGTTGATGAAAAATAGTGGTGAAGAAATTATATATGTAGTGAATACCGGATACCAATCAATGGATTCCGTGAGATTGGCTGATGGTACAAAGGTTATGTTGAATGCAGGCAGCCGGCTTACTTATCCAAAAGAGTTTTCTGGGGAGAAAAGGGAAGTACAGCTTTCGGGACAAGCCTTTTTTGAAGTGACGCCTGATAAAACACACCCTTTTGTTGTAAAAACCCAGAAAATGGACGTGACTGTGTTGGGTACTTCTTTTGAAGTGTTTAGTTATGATGGTGATGAGGAGGGCGAAACTGTATTGTTGACTGGAAAAGTAAAAGTGGAAGTACTTGAAAGTAATCAACAGAAAGGCGGAAGTTATGTTTTGAAACCGAACGAAAAGTTGACATATAGCAAGACTGATGGCATTAGTCTCACTACTATTGACGCGGATGCTTATTCATCTTGGCGGCAAGGAAAAAGAATGAGCTTTAAAAATGAGACATTAGAGATGATTTTGGAACGGTTGGAAAAATGGTATGGACAAAAGATTGAATGTGCCCCCCATATTGCCAGACATTATCGCTTTACTTTTACGATGCACAGCGAATCATTGGATTTGATTTTGAATTATATTTCACACAGTGCGCCATTAAATTATAGATTAATAAGTAATGATCATTATATCATAGAAGAAATGAAATAGTAATTATAAAAATGATAGTATGAAAAACAATTGTGAAAACTACTGTAGACAGGCTTGACTATCCATAGCCTCTATCACTGTATTTTGAAAATCATGTTGATTTTAGTCTAATAAAGAATTATGTATTTATGAAAAAAACGAACCAGCGGTTATTTTATCCGCAAAAAGTAAAAAGGCAACTTTTTTGTGCCTTAGTGGCGTGTGCTGTTTGTGCAATACCTGTTAATGCCCAATCTGGTACCATCTCATTGAATAAGTCAAATGTTTCCATGCATACGATTATGCAGGAAGTGGAAGGACAAAGTGACTATACTTTTTTCTATAATGACAATCAGATCAAACTGGACAAAAAGGTTTCAGTAAAGGCTCAGAATGCTACTATTGAACAAGTCTTGGCCCAGATGTTTAAAAATTCTGGTTATACTTATAAGATAGTAAATAATCAGATCATTGTGTCAAAGGCGAATGCCGTGGCTGCTGTAGAAAAACAACAACAGCAGCAGGCAAAGAAAGTGACCGGTTGTGTGAAAGATGCTTTGGGAGAGCCTATCATCGGTGCTTCTGTAGTAGAGAAAGGGGCTCCGACCAATGGTACGATTACCGATTTCGATGGTAACTTTACATTGACAGTCTCGGGTAATGAATTGCAGATTAGCTATATCGGCTATCTTCCTCAAGTGGTAAAAGTGCAATCTGGAGTTACTTCTTATAATGTAACGTTGAAAGAAGACACGAAAACACTGGATGAAGTGGTAGTGATTGGTTACGGTACTCAAAAGAAAGTAAACTTGACCGGTGCTGTTGCTTCTGTCAGTACAGATGATATCAAAGACCGTGTGCAGACTAATGTTTTGTCTGCCGTACAAGGAACCGTTCCCGGTGTAACTATTATTTCTCGTCCGGGTTCAACACCTTCTATTAATTTCCGTGGTCGTGGTAATTTGGGAACTTCTGCTCCATTATATGTGATCGATGGTGCTATTGCAGATGCTACGGTATTTTCCAATCTTGATCCGAACACGATTGAGTCAATTTCATTCTTGAAAGATGCTGCTTCCTCGGCCATTTACGGTTCTCGTGCAGCCTATGGAGTTGTATTGGTTACGACTAAAGGAGGAAAGGCAGAGAAAATGAATGTGGCTTATAGTGGATATGTCGGAGTCAAAACTCCGACTTATTTACCGGATGTCCTTGATTCATGGGATTATGCGACCTTATTAAATGAAGCTAAATATAACGCCAATCCTTCAGGAGGAAAAAATCAGGCTTATACGAATGAAGAAATCGGATGGTTTAGAGATGGCAGCAATCCCGATTACTATCCAAATACGAATTGGGCTGATCTGGTATTGGACAAACATGTGCTGACTACCCAACATTCTTTGAACTTTAGCGGAGGCAGTGAGAAAGTACGTTTCTTTAGCAGTGTGGGCTATGTATTTAATGATAATTTCATGCCGGGGGTTACTGACGATCGTTATAATCTGAATCTTAACCTTCAAAGTGATGTCACCAAATGGCTGACTTTGAAAACCGGAGTGAAGTATATTCGTAATAGTTCCGATACAAAAAACGGCACTCCATGGATTGCCAATTTTGTTTTGGTTCCTTCTATTATGGTGGCTCAGCAGTCTAATGGCGAATGGGGTAGTATAGCCGGAGGTAAGGATGCAACACAAACCTTTATGAATAGTAATCCACTCCGTACGCTTAGTTTTGACAACTGGAGCAAAAGTACTACGGAAAATACCATGTATGATTTGGGTTTTGATTTGAAACCTATTGAGAACTTGGTCATTTCGGGACAATTGGATTATAAGCGTTATGAATATAAAAGCAAGAGTTATTCGGCTGAGTATCCTGAAGTAGTACATTTTGAAACAGGAAAGGAAATTCCCGGTACGGGCAACAGTAGTCCGAACTCAATGAGTATGTATTGGATCAGCAACAGCAATATGATGACTACTCTTACTGCCAAGTATGATTTGAAACTGGGACAACATGCGGTGAATTTTCTGGTTGGTACATCCTACGAGCATTATAAGTATGAACGGTTATATAGTAAACGAACAGATTTTGTAAGCGATGGTCTGGAAGATATAGAACAAGGTAATAATATTTCAAAAGATTTACCTGATGGACGTGGTATTGTGGAGAGCAAAATGCTTTCTTACTTTGGTCGTATAAACTATTCATATAAAGACCGTTACTTGTTTGAAGCCAATCTTCGTGCTGATGCTTCCTCGCGTTTCCATAAGGACAACCGTTGGGGATGGTTCCCTTCTTTCTCCGCCGGATGGCGTATCAGCGAAGAATCGTTCATGAAACCGATAGCTTGGCTGAATAACTTGAAACTGAGAGCTTCGTATGGTACGTTGGGTAATATCAACAATGTAGGATATTATGACTATTTTGAATTGCTGAGCAGCAATGCAAATTATAATTTTAATGATGAGCCGGTGAAGGGGGTGCTTGAAGCGCAGATTACTAACAAGACTTTGGGTTGGGAGACTGTAGCTTTGGCGGACTTCGGTTTGGATGTAGATTTGTTCGATAATAAACTAAGTGTGACTGCCGATTATTATATCAAAAATACTAAAGATATCTTGTTGGGCTATAACGTTCCGGCAGAAACGGGTATTTGGACAAAACCGGTTATGAATTTGGCCAAAGTCCGTAATACAGGTTTTGAATTGGCAGCAACCTACCGCAATAAGATTGGTGACCTGTCTTATTCTGTAAGTGGTAACATTGCTACTAATAACAATGAAATCGTAACCTTGGCCGGATCAGACAATATGATACAGAATGGTGGAGATGTAGTCAGATATATTCTGAAAGAAGGAGAAGCCATCGGTTCTTATTATGGCCTGGAAACGGATGGACTGTATACCCAGGAAGAGATTGATGCGGGACATTATTATAAATACGGACGCAAGCCTAATGCCGGTGACATTAAGTATGTACCCCAGCGTGAAAATGTGGAATGGGGAGATGACATTACCGATGATGACCGCACTATTATTGGCAAAGATGTACCCGATTTTACTTATGGTATAAATATCAATTTGCAATGGAAGAATTTTGAATTGTCGGCATTTGGCCAAGGCGTTTCCGGTACCAGTGTGGCTTTTGAGTCAGAACAGGTGTTTGCCTTTATGTTGAATTCTAATCCGAGAAAGTATCATTTAAGTCGTTGGAATGAAGATAATCCGAATCCAAATGCAGCATGTCCCCGTTTGTATGGAGGTAATTACTATGATGAATATAATAAGCATTTCTCTGATTACCAGTTGTTTGATGCCGATTACTTCCGTATTAAGACCATCAGCTTGGGATATATGGTTCCGAAGGATGCGGTAACTCGTTGGGGATTGTCTTCCCTTAAATTCTTCCTTACCGGCGAGAACTTGTTTACCTTCCGTGCCGACAAAGACATGAAGGACTTTGATCCCGAATCCTCTACCGGACGTGGTATCAGTGCTTTTGGTGCTAAATCTGTAGCCTTTGGTGTTAACGTATCATTCTAATTCAAAAAAATAAAATTATGAAATTCAACATTAAATATATCACATTTTCTGCACTGCTGTGTGCATCTATGGTTTCATGTGATTTGGACGTTGTTCCACCTTCTGATATATCTACCGAGACTTTCTGGAAAAACGAGAAAGATGCTTGGAATGGATTGAACGCGTTGTATGCAGAACTCCCGGGCATGGATATCTGGGATGAAATGTATACCGATAACGCGCATAGCCATAAACCGTGGGAAGGTCCCTATGAGTTGGTACAAACCAATGGTATCACGGCAGGGAATGATTTTGGTTATGGTTATAGTACAGTCCGCATAGCCAATAATTTTATCATCAATGTAGATAAATGTGATATCAGTGAAGGACTGAAGGAACGTATGAAGGCAGAAGCCCGTTTCTTCCGTGCCTGGCAGTATTTACAACTGACTACGAAGTTTGGCAAGGCCTATCTTTTTACTGATGTGCCCGAATATAATGCACCTTATGCAAAACGCGATCCGGCAGAAAAAGTACAGGCTTTTATTTTGAGCGAGCTGAATGAAATAGCCGAAATACTTCCTGATGAATATGATGGCAGTTATTTGTATGAGTCAAGCCGTATTACCCGTGCCGCTGCTTTGGCTTTGCGTGCCCGCGCTGCCCTTTATTTCGGTAACTATATAGAGGCTGAGGCTTCTGCCGGCAAAGTGATATCGGAAGGACATCATTCCTTGTTCCGTGTAACTTCTTTGAATGCGGCACAACAGCAGGAAGCTGATGAAATGGAGAAATATATTGATTTTGCTGAAGTGGGTATTGACAAAGACAAGTTTGTAAAAGGATTGTTCAGTTATGAAACCTTGTGGCACAAAGAGAATGCCAATCCGGGTAATCCTGAATATATCCTGACACGTGAATACATGGCAGATGATAATAACTGTGATTGGACTCGTTATACATATATTCGTCCCAGTCAGATGGGATCTGGATACTCTTCTTTTGAGCCCATGCAGGATCTGGTGGATGCCTATTGGAGCATTGATGGAAAAACTCTTCCTGAAATTCCTTCCGAAGAAACCAGACGTGCACGTTTTGCCGATATGTGGATGAAGTATTTTGCAGAGCCGGTGGGAGAAACTTATAAATCGGTTGCTCCGGCAGTGTTCCGTGAAAAGGTGCCTACATTGGACATCAAGTCAATCCCTTATATGCAGGAGTTCCGTAATCGTGACAGCCGTTTGTATGCTTCTATTTTATTTCCATTGAAAGGATGGCAGGAAACGGACTTCTCCGGTGATTTCTATTATATGTGGGATCCTTTGAAAGCCGGATCAGATGGAAATGAATCTTGGACCGGATATAATTACCGTAAGTTGGTTTCTCTTACTCCTTATCAAGGTTGGCAGAGTGTGGAGGATTATCCGATCATTCGCTATGCTGAGGTTTTGTTGACTTATGCTGAAGCTCGTGTACAAAATAATGGTTGGGATGAAAAAGTTCCAGACGGCGGCACCGTCACGCAATCCACCGGGGCGGTGGCGATATTCACCCCATCGGACGGCATCACCCTCTCCCAGCACACGCCGTTGAACAAGTGGGCGAAACTGGTGCCCGACATCACCTCCGAGCTCAAGAAGCAAGGATTCAAATCCGCGAACATCACCACGACCACATCCAGTGACCTCGCCAAGCAGAGCCAGGACATTCAGGATTACGTCGTCAATCATGCGGTGTCGGCGCAAAGCGGGAAAGACAGCGCCAACAAGAAAGACGGTGCTGACGAGAAGGAAATAACGCTGATCGTCGCGCCCGCAGCCGAAACGCAGACATCCACCCGGCAATACGGCGATTACGTCAGCCAAACGAGCGGCACGGCGACGGATAGGACCGGTTCAGACGAGGCCGGTTCAACGGATGCATCGGAATCGACTGACACATCCGAATCGGCGAATGCATCCAGCTCGGATAACGCATCCGACTCGACGGACACGCAATCGATGCCCCGTATGGCGAACGCATTGCAGCTGGCCAAGGACTCGGGCATGCACGTGGTGCTCGTGGCCAATCCGGTGAAGGACTTCACCCCCGACGCTTTCGTCGAACTGTCGACAGCCGAACGCATCGGGCAGATCCAGGCGAGCAAGCTTGCCGACAAACTGCAACTCGACACCATCAGCAAGGACAATCCGAAGGCCGTGGAGATCCTGCTGCCCTACACCGCATCCGCTGACGGCAGTGACGACGAATTCGCCAAGGAGGCCTTCGCAGGCGCCTGGTCCGTGCTGCAGCCGTATTTCAAGAAGGGCACGGCATACAGTCCGTCCGGACTGCTGACGGCCGACACGACCGACGGGCAGTGGGAGTCGGTCGCCTTCAAAATCGACAAGGATTCGCGCATCACCGACGAGATCACCAATCGTCTCAAACAGAAGGATTCGGCCTCGCACACCCGAATCGACGGCATCATCGCCATGAACGATTACGTGGCTTCCGGAGTGGTCGACGCGCTCGACCATCTCGGATACACCGGTTCGGCGGCCGACATCAACCCTTCCATCACACTGCCCGGAATCGTCGGCAACATCACCGGAAAGCAGGATCTCCACCGCAAGAAGGTGCCGGATCCGATCAAGGCGCCGGAAAACGACGACGACGCCACCAACGACGGGTCGGCCTCGGAAAAGGCCAGGGACACGCAGTGGCCCATCATCACCGGATATGG